>SAMEA3663118__coassemble_522_pt1 | contig 12075 bp, 6 predicted proteins | sample SAMEA3663118__metabat2_high_PE_027 | metagenome-assembled genome bin SAMEA3663118 (sample SAMEA3663118) | pig gut metagenome | biome: pig gut; feature: pig-associated habitat; material: faeces | place: Denmark | collected 2012 | reverse complement strand
CGCCGACTATGTGAAGAACATGGTTACCGGTGCTGCTCAGATGGACGGTGCTATCATCGTTGTAGCTGCTACTGACGGTCCGATGCCCCAGACTCGTGAACACATCCTTCTCGCTCGTCAGGTGAACGTACCTCGCTTGGTAGTTTTCTTGAACAAGTGCGACATGGTTGAGGACGAGGAAATGCTCGAGCTCGTTGAAATGGAAATGCGCGAACTTCTCGAACAGTATGAATTCGAAGAGGACACTCCTATCATTCGTGGTTCTGCTCTCGGCGCACTCAACGGTGTTGCTAAGTGGGAAGATTCCGTTATCGAATTGATGGATGCTGTTGACAACTGGATTCAAGAACCCCAGCGCGATAAGGATAAGCCCTTCTTGATGCCTGTTGAGGACGTATTCTCCATCACTGGTCGTGGTACCGTTGCTACCGGTCGTGTAGAAACTGGTGTCGTTAAGGTTGGTGACGAAGTTCAGATCCTTGGTCTTGGCGAAGACAAGAAGTCTGTTGTTACCGGTGTGGAAATGTTCCGCAAGTTGCTTGACGAAGGTGAAGCAGGTGACAACGTAGGTCTCCTCCTCCGTGGTATCGACAAGAAAGAAATCAAACGTGGTATGGTGATCACTCACCCGGGTGTTATCACTCCGCACAAGAAGTTCAAAGCTTCTATCTACGTATTGAAGAAAGAAGAAGGTGGTCGTCACACTCCCTTCGGCAACAAATATCGTCCTCAGTTCTATCTCCGTACTATGGACTGCACCGGTGAAATTCACCTCCCCGAAGGTACTGAGATGGTAATGCCCGGTGATAACGTTGAAATCACTGTTGAGTTGATTTATGCTGTCGCTATCAACGTAGGTCTTCGCTTCGCTATCCGTGAAGGTGGTCGCACCGTTGGTTCCGGTCAGATTACTGAAATCCTCGACTAATTTCAAGTCTCAAATAATAAATAGGACCTCTCTCATCTTATGCGGGGGAGGCCTATTTTTACGGGAATAGCTCAGTTGGTAGAGCACTGGTCTCCAAAACCAGGTGTCGGGAGTTCGAGTCTCTCTTCCCGTGCAAAACAATACATATATGTTCAAGAAAGTAATTGCATACTGCAAAGATTCATACGAAGAATTATCTCATAAGACCACTTGGCCGACGAGAAAGGAACTGAGTCATAGCGCGATTGTGGTGTTGACAGCTTCCATTATCATTGCTCTCGTGGTATTCTTGATGGATACGGTTTTTGAGTCGTTAATGCAGCTAATTTATCCTCAAATCTAAAGTCAATGGCACAGGCTGAAATGCAATGGTACGTTTTGCGTGCTGTTGGTGGTAAAGAGGGCAAGGTAAAGGAGTACATCGATGCCGAAATTAAGAATGGCCGCTTAGGCGGTCATGTTTCGCAGGTGCTTATTCCTACCGAGAAGGTCGTTCAGATGCGTGGCACAAAGCGTGTCATTAAAGAACGTAGTTACCTTCCGGGCTATGTCCTTGTTGAGGCGCGATTGGTTGGCGAAACGGTTTACGAGTTGAGAAATACGCCTAACGTGTTAGGTTTTCTCGGCGGAATGGACAATCCTACTCCCTTGCGCGAATCGGAAGTGAATCGTATCTTAGGCAAGAATGACTCATTAGAGATTGAACCCGTTGAGGTTCAAATTCCTTACTTGCCGGGTGACAGTGTGAAAGTTGTTGATGGACCTTTTAGCGGTTTCTCCGGAACTGTTGATAAGGTTGACAATGACAAGAAAAAAGTCACTGTAAATGTAAAAGTCTTCGGTCGTGTTACCGGTTTGGACTTAGGTTTTATGCAGATTGCAAAGGAATAGGTGTGTTACGAACCGACTTCCTTAACTTTTTAATCAATTATTCAAAATGGCAAAAGAAGTTGCTGGATTAATCAAATTACAGATTAAGGGCGGCGCTGCAAATCCTTCTCCTCCCGTAGGTCCCGCTTTGGGTTCCAAGGGTATTAACATCATGGATTTCTGCAAGCAGTTCAACGCCAGAACTCAGGACAAGGCTGGTAAGGTTTTACCGGTTGTCATTACTTACTATAACGATAAATCTTTCTCGTTTGTAGTAAAGACTCCTCCTGTAGCAATTCAATTGCTGGAAGCAGCTAAAAAGAAAAGTGGCTCTGCTCAACCGAACCGTACCAAGATTGCTGAAATCACTTGGGATCAGGTGAAGGCTATTGCAGAAGACAAGATGCCCGACTTGAACTGCTTCACAGTTGAGAGTGCGATGCGTTTGGTTGCAGGTACCGCCCGCAGCATGGGTATCACAGTAAAAGGTGACTTCCCTGGTTAATAATTTATTCTTCAATTTGAAACATGAGTAAACTGACAAAAAATCAAAAGTCGGTAGCTGACAAGATTGAAGCAGGGAAGGCTTACACACTCAAAGAAGCTTCCAGCTTGGTGAAGGAAATCACCACCACCAAGTTTGATGCCTCTGTTGATGTGGACGTACGTTTGGGCGTTGACCCTCGTAAGGCGAACCAGATGGTTCGTGGCGTGGTGTCTTTGCCTCATGGTACAGGAAAGGTTGTTCGTGTACTGTGCCTTTGTACGCCTGATGTAGAAGCCGCTGCTAAAGAAGCCGGTGCTGACTATGTTGGTCTCGATGAATATATCGAGAAGATTAAAGGTGGTTGGACTGATGTGGATGTAATCATCACGATGCCTGCCATCATGGGTAAAATCGGTGCGCTGGGTCGCGTGTTAGGTCCTCGTGGCTTGATGCCTAACCCCAAGAGCGGTACCGTTACTATGGATGTAGCCAAAGCTATCCGCGAGGTTAAGCAGGGTAAGATTGACTTTAAGGTAGATAAATCTGGTATCGTGCATACCTCTATCGGTAAGGTCTCCTTCACTCCTGAGCAGATTCTTGGTAATGCAAAAGAGTTTATCTCCACCATTATCAAACTGAAACCCGCTGCAGCAAAGGGTACTTATATCAAGAGTATTTATCTTTCCTCTACCATGAGTAAGGGTATCAAGATTGATCCTAAGTCTGTAGATGAAATTAATTGAACATTATCATGAAGAAGGAAGATAAAGCTATTGTTATCGAACAACTCAGTGCAAAACTGAGCGAGTATGCACACTTCTATTTGGTGGATGTGACCGGCATGAATGCAGAAGCTACTTCAGCTCTGCGTCGCAAGTGTTTCGGTAGCGAAATCAAGATGGTCGTTGTGAAAAACACTCTTCTCAAGCAAGCGCTCAGCGCATCTGAAGTTGACTTTTCTCCGTTGTATGGCGCTTTGAAGGGCAACACGGCTGTGTTCTTCTGTAACACCGCTAACGCTCCCGCAAAACTCATCAAAGAGATGGGTAAGGAAGGAGTTCCCGCTCTGAAAGCCGCTTACGCTGAGGAAGGAATCTATGTTGGAGCTGATCAGCTCGATGCCCTTTGCGCAATCAAGAGCAAGAACGAGGTTATCGCCGATGTTGTTGCTTTGCTGCAATCCCCTGCCAAGAATGTTATTTCTGCTCTTCAGGGTGCAGGACAGACCATTCACGGTGTGCTTAAGACTTTGGGCGAACGCCCCGAGTAACATTCGGAGATCATCCGACCTAATAAATTAATCGAATAAAAACAAAACAAATACTTTTACAAAATGGCAGATATCAAAGCTATCGCTGAAGAATTGGTAAATTTGACAGTGAAAGAAGTTAACGAGTTGGCAACTATCCTTAAGGATGAATACGGAATCGAACCCGCTGCTGCAGCTGTCGCTGTTGCTGCCGGTCCTGCAGCTGGCGGTGCCGCTGCTGCTGAAGAGAAGACCTCTTTCGATGTAGTTCTTAAGAGCGCAGGTAGCGCTAAGCTTCAGGTTGTAAAGGCTGTGAAAGAACATTGCGGCCTCGGTCTGAAGGAAGCTAAGGACCTCGTAGATGGTGCTCCCTCTAAGATTAAGGAAGGCGTTGCTAAAGAAGAGGCTGAATCTTTGAAGAAGGCTCTCGAAGAAGCAGGCGCTGAAGTAGAACTCGCTTAATAAAAATTATCCCATTCTGGGAAATGGTTATGAATCTTCTGGTAGAGGGTTCATAACCTTTTTGTGTCTATATTTTAGCAGGTTTTGTTTTTGAGGTGTAGGATGTTTTTCACCTTCCCCATTCAAAATCTTCTATACCTCATTAGGTCGTTAGCCTCGCATAAAAGTTGAGATAGATTCGCAGGTGTTCCGGTGGCTGTTTTCCTCCAATCCTGTTTTTTCTGTAAATGTTTCAATCTTCGCTGACCGCCGTTTTTTTATCATAAACTTAACTGTTTACGAATGTCTTCCAGAGTTATTAACCAAAGAGTAAACTTTGCGTCCGTAAAGAATCCGATGCCCTATCCCGATTTCTTGGACGTTCAGTTAAAGTCTTTCAGAGATTTCTTGCAGCTTGACACTCCCAGCGAATTGCGCAAGAATGACGGACTTTACAAAGTTTTTGCGGAAAATTTCCCTATTGCTGATACCCGCAATAATTTTGTTCTTGAGTTTATCGATTATTACATCGATGAACCTCGTTACACCATTCAAGAATGTCTTGATCGTGGTTTGACCTACAGTGTTCCCCTCAAAGCTAAGTTGAAGCTCTACTGTACGGATCCCGACCATGAGGAATTTGACACTGTGGTTCAAGATGTCTTCTTGGGCTCCATTCCTTACATGTCAGAGAATGGTACTTTTATCATCAACGGTGCAGAGCGTGTGGTTGTGTCACAGTTGCATCGTTCTCCCGGTGTGTTCTTTGGTTCAAGCATCCATGCCAACGGCACGCAGCTCTATTCAGCACGTATCATTCCTTTCAAGGGCTCCTGGATTGAGTTTGCCACCGACATCAACAATGTGATGTATGCCTACATTGACAGAAAGAAGAAGCTTCCTGTCACCACTTTGTTGCGTGCCATTGGTTTTGAAACAGACAAAGACATTCTTCAGATTTTCAATCTGGCAGAAGAGTTGAAGGTGAACAAGACCAACTTGAAGAAGGCTATCGGTCGCCGTTTGGCTGCCCGTGTCTTGAAAAGTTGGGTGGAGGATTTCGTGGATGAAGACACCGGTGAAGTCGTTTCCATTGAGAGAAATGAGGTGATTCTTGACCGTGAGACCGTGCTCGATGCTGAGAACATCGAAGCCATCATTGAGTCTGGTGCACAGAGCATCTTGATTCACCATGAAGAAGTGTCCTCTTCAGACTTCTCCATCATTTTCAATACGCTTCAGAAGGACCCCTCCAACTCTGAGAAAGAAGCTGTGCTCTACATCTATCGTCAGTTGCGCAACGCAGACCCTGCCGACGATGCTTCTGCACGTGAGGTCATCAACAACCTTTTCTTCTCCGAGAAGCGTTATGACCTCGGTGAAGTGGGTCGCTACAGAATCAACAAGAAACTCAATCTTTCCACCGAGATGGATGTGCGTGTCCTCACTCGCGAAGACATTATTGAGATTATCAAGTATCTTGTTGAGCTCATTAACTCCAAGGCTACTGTCGATGACATTGACCACCTGAGCAACCGTCGTGTTCGCACCGTGGGAGAGCAGCTGTCCAATCAGTTTGCCGTCGGCTTGGCACGTATGAGTCGCACCATCCGCGAACGCATGAATGTGCGTGACAACGAAGTGTTCACTCCGACTGATTTGATTAATGCCAAGACCATTTCCAGCGTCATCAATTCTTTCTTCGGTACCAATGCACTTTCTCAGTTCATGGACCAGACGAACCCTCTGGCTGAGGTGACCCACAAGCGCCGTCTGTCTGCTCTTGGCCCCGGCGGTCTGTCTCGTGAACGTGCCGGTTTCGAGGTTCGTGACGTACATTACACCCACTATGGTCGTCTCTGTCCGATTGAGTCTCCGGAAGGTCCGAACATCGGTTTGATTTCTTCTCTTTGCGTTTATGCGAAGATTGACGAACTCGGTTTCATTGAGACCCCTTATCGCAAGGTTGAAAACTCCATGGTGGACCTTGACAATGACCACGTGGTGTTCCTTTCTGCTGAAGAAGAAGAAGGCAAGATTATTGGTCAGGGAAATGCTCCCTTGAACGATGACGGCTCCTTCATTCGTGACAAGGTGAAGTGTCGTCAGGATGCAGACTATCCTGTCGTTCCGCCTTCTGAGGTTGAGCTCATGGACGTGGCTCCTCAGCAGATTGCCTCCATCGCTGCTTCTCTCATTCCTTTCTTGGAGCATGACGATGCCCACCGTGCGTTGATGGGCTCCAACATGATGCGTCAGGCAGTTCCTTTGATTCGCAGTGAGGCTCCGATTGTCGGCACAGGCATCGAGAAGCAAGTCTGCGAAGATTCCCGCACCATGATTGTGGCAGAAGGTGACGGCGTCATTGAATTTGTGGATGCCACCACCATTCGCATTGCCTACGAACGCAGTGAGGACGAAGAGTTTGTCAGCTTTGATTCCAACGTGAAGGAATATACCATTCCCAAGTTCCGCCGCACCAACCAGAACATGACCATTGACCTCCGACCCATTTGCGAGAAAGGTCAGCGAGTTCACAAGGGCGACATCCTCACCGAAGGCTATGCCACTGAGAACGGAGAGTTGGCTTTGGGACGTAACCTTCTCGTGGCTTACATGCCTTGGAAGGGTTACAACTACGAGGACGCCATCGTGCTCAACGAGCGCATGGTTCGCGAAGACATTCTCACCTCTGTGCATGTGGATGAATACAGTCTGGAGGTTCGTGAGACCAAGCGAGGCATGGAAGAGTTCACCAACGACATTCCCAATGTCAGTGAAGACGCCACCAAAGACCTTGACGAGAACGGTGTCATCCGCATCGGTGCACGTGTGGTTCCCGGCGACATCCTCATCGGTAAGATTACTCCGAAGGGTGAAAGCGACCCCACTCCCGAAGAGAAGTTGCTCCGCGCCATCTTTGGTGACAAGGCAGGCGATGTGAAGGATGCCTCATTGAAGGCAAATCCCTCTCTCTCCGGTGTTGTCATCAACAAGCGTCTCTTCAAGCGTGAGCAGAAAAGCCGCACCTCCAAGGCTGCCGACAAAGTGTTGCTTCAGAAACTTGACGAGCAGTTTGAGAAGGATGTCACGGAACTCAAGAATGTCATGGTGGACAAGCTCTACAGTCTCATCAGCGACAAGAAATCTCTCGGCATCAAGGACAATGTCGGTTCCGAGGTCGTGGCAAAGGGAGCCAAGTTCACTAAGTCACTGCTTCACACTTTGGAATATACTTCCATTGAACTCCGCAACTGGACTTCTGATGAACATGCCAACACCCTCATCCGTCAGTTGGTCATCAACTATTTGAAGAAGTATAATCAATATGACGCTCAACTGAAGCGCAAGAAGTTCGCCATCACCATCGGTGACGATCTCCCCTCCGGCATCATCAAGCAGGCGAAGGTTTACATCGCCAAGAAGCGCAAGATTGGTGTGGGCGATAAGATGGCAGGTCGTCACGGAAACAAGGGTATCGTTTCCAAGATTGTGCGTCAGGAAGACATGCCGTTCCTCGCTGACGGAACTCCGGTTGACATTGTGCTCAACCCGCTGGGTGTGCCTTCCCGTATGAACCTCGGTCAGATTTTCGAGGCTGTTCTCGGTGCTGCCGGCAAGAATCTGGGTGTGAAGTTTGCCACCCCCATCTTTGACGGCGCCAAGTTGGACGACCTCTGCGAATGGACAGACAAAGCCGGTCTTCCCCGCTTCTGCTCCACCCAGCTTTATGATGGTGGCACCGGTGAGCCGTTTGACCAGAAAGCAACGGTCGGTGTGACCTACATGCTTAAACTTGGTCACATGGTGGAAGACAAGATGCACGCTCGTTCCATCGGTCCGTACTCTCTCATCACTCAGCAGCCTCTTGGCGGTAAAGCCCAGTTTGGTGGTCAGCGTTTTGGTGAGATGGAGGTTTGGGCGATTGAAGCCTTCGGTGCATCCCATGTGCTTCAGGAAATCCTCACCATCAAGTCAGATGATGTCACCGGTCGTGCCAAAGCCTACGAGGCAATTGTCAAAGGCGACCCCATGCCCACTCCCGGCATTCCCGAGTCTCTGAACGTGTTGCTCCACGAATTGCGCGGTTTGGGTCTCAGCATCACTCTTGACTAACATCTTATCTTCTTCATCTCAATCATTTTCTTAAGAATATGGCATTTAAAAGAGAAAATAAAGTAAAGAACAACTTTACCAAGATAACTATCGGATTGGCATCTCCCGAAGAGATTCAAGCCAACTCCTACGGTGAGGTGTTGAAGCCCGAGACCATCAACTATCGCACCTACAAGCCTGAGCGTGACGGCCTCTTCTGCGAGCGCATCTTCGGTCCGACCAAGGACTTCGAGTGCCACTGCGGAAAGTATAAGCGCATCCGCTACAAAGGCATCGTCTGCGACCGCTGTGGTGTCGAGGTGACCGAAAAGAAAGTGCGCCGCGAGCGCGCCGGTCACATCCAGCTTGTCGTGCCCGTGGCTCACATCTGGTATTTCCGTTCTCTTCCCAACAAAATGGGCTATCTGCTCGGAATCCCCACCAAGAAGCTTGACTCCATCATCTACTATGAACGCTATGTGGTCATCCAGCCCGGTCCTTTTGCTGACGAGCTCGCCGAGAAAGACCTTCTCACTGAGGACGAGTATTTGGACTATATGGCAAAGGCTCCAAAGGACAACAACTTCTTGGAAGACACTGACCCCAACAAGTTCATTGCCAAGATGGGTGCAGAGGCAATCTATGACCTCTTGACCCGCATCGACCTCGACAGCTTGTCCTACGAGCTGCGCGACCGTGCCAACTCAGACTCTTCTGTGCAGCGCAAGAACGATGCGCTCAAGCGTCTGCAGGTGGTGGAATCCTTCCGCGTCAGCCGCGACCGCAACAAACCCGAGTGGATGATTATGAAGATTATTCCCGTCACTCCGCCCGACTTGCGTCCGCTCGTGCCGCTGGATGGTGGTCGTTTTGCCACATCCGACCTCAACGACCTCTATCGTCGTGTCCTCATTCGCAACAACCGTCTGAAGAGACTTTTGGAAATCAAGGCTCCCGAAGTCATTCTCCGAAACGAGAAGCGCATGCTTCAGGAATCTGTTGATAGTCTCTTCGACAACTCCCGCAAGAGTTCTGCCGTCAAGAGCGACAGCAACCGTCCGCTCAAATCTCTGTCCGACTCCCTCAAAGGAAAGCAGGGTCGTTTCCGTCAAAACCTCCTCGGTAAGCGTGTGGACTACTCCGCTCGTTCCGTCATCGTGGTTGGTCCCGAGTTGAAGATGGGCGAGTGCGGTCTGCCCAAACTCATGGCAGCCGAGCTCTATAAGCCCTTCATCATCCGCAAACTCATTGAGCGCGGCATTGTGAAGACCGTCAAGAGTGCCAAGAAGATTGTGGATCGTCGTGAGTCCATCATTTGGGACATCCTCGAGCACGTCATGAAGGGACACCCCGTCCTCCTCAACCGTGCACCGACCCTTCACCGTCTCGGTATTCAGGCGTTCCAGCCCAAGATGATTGAAGGCAAAGCCATTCAGCTCCACCCGTTGGCATGTACCGCCTTCAACGCCGACTTCGACGGTGACCAGATGGCAGTTCACCTCCCCTTGAGCAACGAAGCCATCCTGGAAGCACAGATGCTCATGCTTCAGAGCCACAACATCCTCAACCCCGCCAACGGTGCGCCCATCACCGTGCCCTCTCAGGACATGGTGCTTGGTCTTTACTACATCACCAAACTCCGTCCGGGCGCCAAGGGTGCGGGTCTCACCTTCTACGGTGCAGAAGAGGCACTCATTGCCTACAATGAAAAGCGCGTGGATGTCCATGCCCCCGTCAAAGTGATGGTGGATGACATCGATGACCGCGGCTTCCCCTGCAAGCACCTGGTTGAAACCTCCGTCGGACGTGTCATTGTCAATGAGATAATTCCCGTGGAGTGTGGCTTCGTCAACACCATCATCTCCAAGAAGTCTCTCCGCGACATCATCACCAAGGTCATCAAGACCGTCGGCATGGCGCGTGCTTGCGACTTCCTCGACGGTATCAAGAACCTCGGCTATCGCATGGCATATGAAGGCGGACTCTCCTTCAACCTCGATGACATCATCATCCCGGAAGAGAAGGTGGACATCGTCAAGAAAGGTAATGAAGAAATCGACCAGATTACCATGAACTATAACATGGGCTTCATCACCGACAACGAACGCTACAACCAAGTCATCGACACCTGGACCCACGTGAACACCGACCTCAAGAAGACCCTCATGAAACAGATGACCGAAGCCGACCAAGGTTTCAACGCCGTCTTCATGATGCTTGACTCCGGTGCCCGTGGTTCTGCCGACCAGATTGCCCAGTTGGCAGGTATGCGTGGTTTGATGGCGAAGCCTCAGAAAGCCGGTGCCGAAGGCGCACAAATCATTGAGAACCCGATTCTCTCCAACTTCAAGGAAGGCATGTCCGTGCTGGAATACTTCATCTCCACCCACGGTGCCCGTAAGGGTCTTGCCGACACCGCCTTGAAGACCGCCGACGCCGGTTACCTCACTCGCCGTCTCGTCGATGTCTCCCACGACGTCATCATCACCGAAGAAGACTGCGGCACGCTTCGCGGTCTCGTCTGCAGTGCCCTCAAGGACGGTGACGAGGTCATCTCCTCTCTGAGCGAAAGAATCCTCGGTCGTGTGTCTGTGCATGACATCATCAACCCCTCCACCGGCAAACTCATCGTCGCTTCCGGTGAAGAAATCACTGAACCCATCGCCGCTGAGATTGAAGCCTCTCCCATTGAGAGCGTCGAAATCCGTTCTGTCCTCACCTGCGAGAGCCGCCATGGCGTTTGCCAGAAGTGCTATGGTCGCAACCTTGCCACCAGCCGCATGGTGCAGAAAGGCGAAGCTGTCGGCGTCATCGCCGCACAGTCCATCGGTGAACCGGGTACGCAGCTGACGCTCCGTACGTTCCACGCCGGTGGTATCGCCTCCAACGCCGCTGCCAACGCCACCATCCTCGCCAAGAGTGACTGCCGTCTTGAGTTTGAAGAACTCCGCACGGTGGAAAGCACCAATGATGAGGGTCAGGCTGTGAAAATCGTGGTGGGTCGTCTTGCTGAAGTACGTTTCGTGGACGAGCACACCGGCATCGTTCTCTCCTCTCAGAACGTCCCCTACGGTTCACAACTCTATGTTTCCGATGGCGACCGCGTGAAGAAGGGCGACATGATTGCCAAGTGGGACCCATTCAACGCTGTCATCGTCACCGAAAACGCTGGTATCATCCGCTTCGAAAGCGTAGTGGAGGGCATCACCTATCGTGTGGAAGAAGACGAAGCCACCGGTCTCCGCGAGCGCATCGTCATCGAATCTAAGGACAAGGTGCACGTGCCCACCTGCCACATTCTGGATGAAAACGGCGAAGAAATCCGCTCCTACAACTTCCCCATCAACGGTCACATCGTGGTTGAAGACGGACAGCAAGTCAAGGCGGGTGAAATCCTCATCAAGATTCCGCGTGCCGTCGGCAAGGCAGGCGACATCACCGGTGGTCTGCCGCGTGTCACCGAGCTCTTCGAAGCTCGCAACCCGAGCAACCCCGCTGTGGTCAGCGAAATTGATGGCGAAATCACCATGGGCAACATCAAGCGTGGTCATCGCGAAATCATCGTCACTTCCAAACTCGGTGAAATCAAGAAATATCTCGTGCCCCTCTCCAAGCAGATTCTCGTGCAGGAGAATGACTACGTCCGCGCCGGCACTCCGCTCTCTGACGGTTCCATCACTCCCGGTGACATCCTTGCCATCCAAGGTCCCACCGCCGTGCAGGAATACATCGTCAACGAAGTGCAAGACGTATATCGTCTCCAGGGTGTGAAAATCAACGACAAACACTTTGAAGTCATTGTCCGTCAGATGATGCGCAAGGTTCAAATCAACGAACCCGGCGACACTCGCTTCCTCGAGCAGCAGATTGTCGATAAACTCGATTTCGCTGAAGAAAACGACCGCATCTGGGGCAAGAAAGTCGTCATCGACGCCGGCGACAGTGAGACCATGAAGAAGGGTATGATTGTGACTGCTCGCAAACTCCGCGACGAGAACTCACAGC
>SAMEA3663118__coassemble_514_pt1 | contig 12231 bp, 10 predicted proteins | sample SAMEA3663118__metabat2_high_PE_027 | metagenome-assembled genome bin SAMEA3663118 (sample SAMEA3663118) | pig gut metagenome | biome: pig gut; feature: pig-associated habitat; material: faeces | place: Denmark | collected 2012 | reverse complement strand
ACGGGGGAACGAAAAAGGCAAGAAGCGAGCGGCAAGAGAAACGGGGGAACGAAAAAGGCAAGAAGCGAGCGGCAAGAGAAACGGGGGAACGAAAAGGCAAAAAACGAGCGGCGAGAGAAGAAATGGCTCTTCTTCATCGCCGCTCGTGAAGGTTTTGAGTGGGGCTGTGCCCCATTTTAGTAATTAACTAAAGAATGCTCATTTTTTCTTTCCGGGGCAGCAAGCCTTGCAAGAAGCAGCGCGCACGGCAGCGATGGCTTTGTCATAAGCTTTCTTGGCTTTAGCCTTTGCCTTGTCGTCAGCGGCATTCTTATAGGCATCGTAGAGGTCCCAAACTTTGGTTTTGGCAACAGCTTCTTTCTGAGCGGCAGTGTAGGCTTTTGCTTTGTCTTCCACAGCTTTTTCTTCTTCTGCGGGAGCATAAGCGTGCTTGAAGCCTTTCACATCCTGCCAGTGACCGCGGGTGAAGTCGGGGAATTCAACGGCAGCGCAGTTGTGGTCCATGGAGAGAGAGCCGAGTTCAGCGAGGCAGCACCATTCAGCGAGGTCGTAAACGTCCATGTCGAGGGGCAGACCGTTCTGGAGACAGTAAACCATGCGGGCATCCATCATGTAGTCCATACCGCCGTGTCCCATTTCGCGACCGATGTTACCGTACTTCTTGATGATGGGGTGCTCATATTTCTTCATGAGAGCCTGGTATTCAGCATCGGGAAGGAAGCCGTGGCTGGAGAGGTTGTCCACCTGCGGTTCTACGCCGCTTGCGGTGAGCTGGCTCTTGTCGAGTGCGATGGCTTCGCTGGGATATTTGGTGGCATAACCCTTCGTACCGGTGAGCTTGAAAAGACGGTTGTAGGGCTGGGGATTCATGACGTTGTGCTGGATTTCCACGACCTTACCGTCCGCAGTGCGCATGAGGGTGGTGGTGTGGTCACCGTTGCGGAAGTCGTTGCAGGGTTTGCCGGTTTTCTTTTCGACATATTCCTTTCCGTGAACAGACTTGGTGTCCATGGCAACGAGGGTGGTGAAGCGGTCACCGCGGTGAATGTTAAGGCACTGAGCGACGGGGCCGAGGCCGTGAGTGGCATAGACGTCACCACGATTCTCCTTGTTGTACTTCATGCGCCAGCCGAGTTTCTCGGGGTCGTTAGAGGGGTTCTTCCAGTACCAATCCCAGAAGTCGTCGAGGTTGTGGATGTAGGCACCTTCTGCACGGAGGACTTCACCGAAGACGCCAGCCTGTGTCATGGCGAGGGCGTTGAGTTCGTAGTAGTCGTAGCAGCAGTTTTCAAGAATCATGCAGTGCTTGCGAGTCTTCTCAGAGAGGTCGATGAGCTGCCAGCACTGGTCGAGGTTCATGGCGGAGGGCACTTCGATGGCAGTGTGCTTGCCATTCTCGAGGGCGCACTTAGCCACGGGGAAGTGGTGATCCCAGTCGGTAGCGACATAGACGAGGTCGATGTCGGGACGCTTGCAGAGTTCCACGTAACCGTTCTCGCCGGAGTAGATGTCTGCGGGTTTCAAACCGGCGTTGCGGAGCATTTTCTGGCATCCTTCTGCACGTGCGGCTTCATAGTCACAGAGAGCCACGATTTCCACACCGGGAATGTGGCAGAAACGATTGACAGCACCGGGACCACGCATGCCGAGACCCACGAATGCCACGCGAACGGTTTGAATCTTCGGAGCGGTCAGATTGAGGACATGAGTTTGACCGGGAGCACGCTCGGGGCTATCGACGACAATTGTACCCTCGTTCCAATGCCACTTCGTGTTAGGTGACAAAGACTGTGCACTAACTGACTGAAATCCTAAGCCCATGGCTAAGGACAGAGCAAGTGCAAAATGCTTAATCATTTTCATAATACTGATGTTGATGTTTATAGGTTAAAAGGTTTTTAATACGGGGCGGGAACGTTCCGAAGCGAACAAAAATCAGCAAAAAAAAGAGCGCGCTTGACTCAGAACTTCCTCGTTTGTCTGCAAAAGTAATCAAATTATCCTTTCCGAGCCTTTTTTTGCAACAAAAAATCCCGAACACGCAAAACACGTGGTTCGAGATTATTATAGAGGTGTTCTAAAACATGAAAAAAAGGAATGTTCTAAAACATGAAAAAAAGGAGTGTTCTAAAAAAGTGGATGATTTTTTAGAACACTCCTATAAAAAAGTTTCTGCGCGGAGATTTACTTCCGCATGTACTTCAGTTTACTGAGCCATTTGCTTGAGGTAAGTTTCTGCGTTCTTCACGAAGTCATCATCGGGGCGGATGGACTTGGCGATTTCGCAAATCTTCTTGGCGTCTTCGATGTCGGCAGGCTCGATGGACACATCGTAGAAGAAGATGTAGCGGCATGCCTCAAAGCGATAGTTTTCAAACTTCTCTTTGTTGGGTTCGGAAACTTCCAGCACTTTCTTGTAGAGGTCGCGCACTTCAACGAGCGGTTTACTGCTGTCCACGTTGCTCAGACGAGCGAGGAAGATGTATGCCTGCACATAGTCGGGCTTTTTCTCAATGACTTCTCTGAAGATTTCTCCGGCTTTCTGATAATATTCAGCCTTCTCTGCTTCAGGGGTGTCTTCCTGCTGATAGGCTGCCATATACTTCGTGGCGAGGAGGAAACGGTCGGAGAGGTCAGCCTTGTCGCCGAGTTTCTCGAGATAGGTGTTGAAAGTTTTGATGCCGAGCGCAGCCTGCTTGTTGCGAGCATAGAGCGCGGAGAGTTCTTTGTAGCCGGAAAGTTTGCTGCTGTCTTTTGCCAACGCTTTTTCGTAGAAACTGATGGCAGCGGGAATGTTGCCTTTTTCTTTTTCCAGAACAGCCGCATATTCGTAGTCAAGATAGAGATAGAGGCTGTCGGCGAACTCATTGTTATAGATATAAGCGGCAGCTTCGGTAGCAGCTTTGACTGCTCCGTCGTAGTCGAGCGCTTCGCCCATTTTGTTCACCTTGGCGAAGAAGTCCATGCGAAGGAGCACCATGTCTTTCGGAGCCAAAGGCAGGACTTCCTTGGACACTTCCAGCATTCTGTCAAAGTTTGCCTGAGAATAGAGGGACTGGAGGAAGTTTTCGCAGGAGCGAATGTCAAGGTTGATGGTGTCTTTGGGAACTGCCTTGTAGTAGTTCTCATAGTAGCCTACGGCATCCTTGTACTTATCGAGTTTGTAGTGAATGTCACCGAGGTCTTTGTCAGCCTTGAAATAAGTGGGATCCAACTCCTTGATTTTCTGCAAAGCGTCGATGGCAACGTGGGGGTTCACGTTTTTATAAACGAAAGCGTTGCGCTTGAGTGCTTCCACGTTGTTGGGGTCGTAGGCGAGCACGGCGTCAAACATCTGACCGGCGTTACCCCAGTCTTGCATCTTCATGCGAACCTCACCGCAGTACATGAGCACATTGATGTCCTCGGGTGCTTTTTCATAAAGCATCTTGGAATACATCATGGCACCTTGAATGTAGTTCTGTTCCAAGAAGTAGGTACCAACGGAGAGCAAATCGTCGGTGCTCTTTCCGACCTTTTTGGTCAGTTTAGTGTAAGCTTTTTCTGCAGCATCGGGGTCTTCCATGGCAAATTTCACCACGTTGTCAGCCATTGCCTGATACTCCGGATTAATCGGATTGCATTCGTAGGTTCTCTTTTGTGCGAAAGAATCATTCGCACTGAACAAGAGCAAGCCTGAAAAGGCGAGGATGTGGAAAAGTTTCATCTTTATTTATGATTATGATTGATTTCGAAATGAAACGAAGATTGGTCTTTTGGGAGCATTGGATTGAAAAACTCCTTGCAAAGACTTGGCAAAGATACGACATTTTGTATAATTGCGCCGTTTCCTTCTTATAATTTTGATATAAGCGGACGATGGATTTTCACAAAATGTAAAAACCTAATCATGAACGTCCTTCGAGGGTTTCAGAAAATCAGAAGGCCCTACTTGATGCTGACGTCTTTGACTTGAACGGGAGAGAGCGGGAGCAGTTGGGAGTTGTTGCAGATGATGGTCTGTCCCTTCTGACCTTTGACGAAGAAATAGAAACTTCTGACGAAGGACTTGCTGCGGGGGTCTGTTTCAATCAGATAGAGTGAGCGAAGAAGCGGATAGTCGGCGGTGGCAATGTAATATTGATAAGGGCGGACGAACTTTTGGGCATATATTTCATCGCTCTTGCTGACTCGCATAACATTGACATCCAGCCCGCTGAAATCTGCCAAAGCACTTTCCTTTTTGGGTTTTAGCCAATCGACACCGACGATGCCGATGAGGTTAGGATTGGCTTTGACCATCTCGATGACGGAGGGATTGGTTCCTTTCTCAGAGGCAAAGACGTTTCCTTTCAACTCTTTGCCGTCGCAGAGGGAGTCTCTCATGAAACGAACCGTGCTGGAAGCTGAATGGTCAAACACAACTTTGAGTTCTCCGCTGCGCTGATGCCTCTTCAACTGTTCCCAACGAGTGATTTCGCCGCGCATGATGGCTTTGATTTCGGAAAGAGTGATGAGAGAATCTTTGTTTTCCTTGTTGACAATCAAAGCGATGGCGTCTGTGGCGACTTTGACCTGCTTGACGCCGAGGGTGTGTGACTGCACGACTTTTTTCTCGTTCTCGTCAAGCGGTCTGGTGGCGATGCAGCAACGCAGGCTGTCGTTGACCAAAAGCCTGATGACAGAATCTTCGCTGGCATAGAGCGGTTTCATGTTGGCTTCGGGATTTGCCATGCCAAAGGTCTGCACGATTTCCTCCATGATGGGTTGGAAGGTTTCGTCGATGCCGACTTTGACATCGTCCTCTGCCATCCAGTTGGATTTGCTTTTTTGCGGTTCACCGCAGGCTGAAAGCAGGAGCGCGGCGAAAACGGCTGCGAAAAGTTCGCCTTTTCTGAAAATATTTTTCATGACGGTTTGGAAAGTCTGAGCGATTGGTGAAAATCGGCGCAAATATAGACAAAAAAGAGACGAGTAACAAAGCGTGTGCTTCATTACTCGTCTGCATTAAATTTTATTTTCGTTTATTCCGTTAAACTTAGAGGATTCTGAAGCGAACGGGAAGTCTGAACCAAACAGGCACAGGGTGACCTTGCTGCTTGGCAGGAATGAAGCGTTTCAGCTTGCGAACCACGTCAGCGGCTGCTTTGTCGCATTCCCTGGAAAGACTTCTTTCCACTTTCACAGTGCTCACAGAACCATCCACATCCACCTTGAAGCGGAGCACAACGGTTCCCTGAAGACCTTGTTCCTGAGCGATTTCAGGATAAACGACATTCTTGTTTACGAAAGCAATCAGAGCCTCTTCACCGCCGGGATAGGTTGCCGGCTGTTCCACGATGGCGTTGTCCACCACTTCAGGTTCTTTGGGAGGAACAGAAGTACCGCCAGCCTGCTGGTTATCCTTCAAGTCGTCGATGTTGATGCCGGTGCCCCCGGTTTCGTTTACGTAGTCCTGAGATGCGATGGCGAACTTACTCTTGGTGACCTCGTCCTGAGTTTTGAGTTCTTTGCTGTGGTCCACCTTGTCGTCCTCGACGATCTTCGGCACGTTGAATTGGATGGAGGATTTGACAGCCACCTTCTCCAACGGTTTTTCGTATTCGAGTTCGGGTTCCTTCTTTTTGGGCTGTTCCTTCTTGGGTTCGTCCTTCTTGAGTTGCTGGAGTTCGACCACGGAACTGTCATCGAGTCCCTTGTTCTTCTCGAGTGCAGCAACCACGGCAGACTTCACGAAGATAGCAGCCACGATGGCAATGATTGCAATGAGAACGATGATAATTGCACGGAGTTGGAATTTGCCTTTGTTTGCGCGGCTTCGATAAGCTCCGTACGCCTGGTTACGTCCTTCGAATACCATGTCGCACCATTCGCGCGACGCCAAATCTACTTTAGACATAATAGTTTACTTTGCTTATTAATTACTGCGCAGATCCGTTTTTATAAGCGTCAATTTTCTGCTTATCTCCATCTGCAAATTTATCAATCACGTAGCGTCCAATGCTGCAGATTTGCATTTCGTCAAGCACCTGAATAAGATTATCGTAAGTAGCCTCGTCGGTTGCTTTGATAATCACGCTGGGCGTGTATTCAGCATTTTTGATTTGGCTGAGACGTTCCTTGTATTCAGCCTTGACTTTGACTTCGTCCTGAACGTTCGAAGTCTTTTTTGTTGCAAATTCAGCTTTGAGTTTCTCCACGGCTTTTACTGCTTCGGGGTTAGACTCGAGGAGCACCTTTCGTAGTCCGTTTTTGCCGTAGGTAGTTTCGAAGAGTTTACCTTCGTCAACCACGTCGGTACCGCCGTTGGGTTTACCTTTGAAGTAGTAAAGAGTGTTGTCTTTATCGATGAGGATGGTGATAGCTTTTGACGCAGCCACCTGTGTTTGATTCTCTTCTTTGACGTCTTCTTTGTCCGAAGGCATGGAGATTTCCATGGTTTGCGGTTTGAGAAGAGTGGTACAAAGCATGAAGAAAGTCACGAGGAGCATAATCATGTCCACCATCGGCGTGAAGTCCACGCGCGAGTTCATCTTCTTTTGTTTACTTCCACCTTTTTTTGCCATAACTTCAAATTTTAATCTTCAACGCCTTTGAGAGAAGTGATGAGGTTGTAGCGGTTCTCATCGATCTCGCGTAAAGAATCCATTACTCTTTTGATTACAGCGTAGGAAGTAGACTTATCAGCCTTGATAGCGATACGCATACCTTCGCCACACGCTTCACGTGCTGCAGTTACCCAAATTTTCAACTCGTTATTGACACTATCGCAAGGGATGCCTGCTTCTTTGCTTTTTGTGAGGATTTCATTTTTCACATCAGAAGCGAGCCAGCCGTGCATGGTGTTGAGTGGTGTGCCAAAAGTGGGAGCCTGTGCGAAGATTTCCACTTCGTTCGGTTCAAGGCTCAGTTTGTCGTCATCACTCATTTGCTTGGCCAATTTGCGAAGTCCATCGGGAGAGTCCATGGTCATAAATACTTTACCACTTTTTTCTACAAAGATGGTAAGCAAGTTGTTTGCGGGGATTTTGATTTCCGAAACGGACCCAGGAGTGTTCACCTTGATAGGTTCTTCCTTGACGAATGTGGCAGTCAGCATAAAGAAGGTAAGCAGCAGGACCATGACATCGCTCATTGGCGTCATGTCAATGAACGTATCTTGTTTTTTTACTTTAAAACGTCCCATGTCTTAAATACCTTTTATGCTAATTAGTGAGTTGCAGAGAAAGTTTCTACGATGGTGAAACCTACTTCGTCGAGAGAGAAAGTGAGGCGGTCGATTTTGTTAGTATAGTAGTTGTAAGCAATTACGGCGAGTGCACCGGTGGCGATACCGGAAGCAGTGTTTACAAGTGCTTCAGAGATACCGGTGGAGAGGGCAGAGGAGTCTGCGCCGCCGTCGCCACTTGCCATTGCGGAGAAGGACTTAATCATACCGAGCACCGTACCGAACAGACCAGTCAAAGTACCGAGGGTTACGATAGAACCGATGATGGGGAGGTTTTCCTGCATCATAGGCATTTCGAGAGCGGTAGCCTCTTCAAGTTCCTTCTGGATGGAGAGAATTTTCTGTTCCTTGGTGAGAACGGTGTTTTCTTCCATTTCCTTGTACTTTTTGAGGGTAGCGCCTACGACGTTAGCCACAGAACCGCGCTGCTTGTCGCAGAGAGCCTGAGCGGCAGCCATGTCGTTTTTCTTGAGGGCTTCCTTGATTTCAGCCACGAACTTCACGAGGCTGGTGCGGCCGTAAGCGTTGCGGATGGCGAAGAAGCGCTCGATGGCGAGAGCCACAACGGTGATGAGGAGAGTCCAGATGATGGGCACCACGAAACCACCTTTGTAAACTGTACCCATGAGGTTAGCCGGTTCGAGGCTGATTTCATCGGGAGTGAGGAAGGAGAAAGCATAACCGGTTTCAACACCACCCTTGAAGTTGGAGATGTTACCGAAGCCGAACAGATAGATTGCCACTGCGATTAAAGCACAAACAATAATCACAGAAAGTCCGGATTTGATGCCGGTGAAACCTTTTGATTGTTTCTTGGGCGCGCCCTTGGGGGCATTAGCATTTGTAGTTGCCATGTTTTTAAAGATTAAATGTTTAAGGTTTTAGTAATTTGGTTTTCAATAAATTGTCGGAATTAAGTTTGCGCTCTGAGCAACAAACACGGGCAAAGATATATAATTCCTCTTAATAGACTGCTCTTTGTCACCTTTTTTTAATAATATTTTTCCCGATGTGCCATTGTGCACGGACTCTGGTCTGTTTTTCCCTGTCTCCGTTCCGTTTTCCGGTCTGTACAAATCACGCGCGCTGCTCTCGGGAAAACCGAAGCAGCGCGCATGTATACATTATTTAATAAGAAGCCTCAAGGGGCTCATCGGCTTGAGAGTCCTTTGGTTTCTTTTTCACTTTGCGATGTTGATGGAGGAGGAGCCAATCATCTGACCGTCGGCGAAGATGTGGACGGAGTAGTTTCCGGCGCTGAGGTACTCGCTCACGGGAACGAAGAGGGTCACGCGCTGCTCCTGTCCGGTGTATTCGATGCTCTTCACGGCGGAGTAGCCGAGTGTTCTGTTTTCATAGGTGAACGTGCCTGCCTGTCCTGCCACTTGCTGGTTGGGTTTGAGCAGACGCACATAGACGTTGCGGTGTCCGGCGGCTGCGGTCACATTCTTCGTGATGGTGAAAGAGATTCCGAACTTAGTGATGTCTTTGCTCTTCTTGGCTGTTTTTCCGTTCTTTTTGAGCGGAGAGATGGAGATGCCCGTAGCGTCAAGCTGAGCGGCGATGGCGACTTTCTCGTTCAGGGTTTGGTTCTGCTGGTTGATGCTGTTGTTTTCGGCGCGGGTGCGTTCAGCATCAGCTCTTGCCAGGTCTCTTTCTCCAATCAGCACTTGGTTGAGTTGCTGTAGCGAATCGACTTGTCGAATGTAGTCTCTGAGGACTGCTCTGACGGTGGCGAGTTCTTTTTTCAAGCGAAGGATTTCGGCGGAGCTGGTGGCTTTCGTCTGTTTCAGTTCTTTGAGCAAAGCCTCGGCGCGGGCTTGTTCTTCGCTGAGTCGGTTGAGGAGAGAGTCATCCTTGATGCCTTTTTTGAGTTCGCCATATTGTGTGGCAAACTCGGCATACTGGTTCTCCATCTCTTTTTTGTCAAGTTCGGCGAGTTGTCTCAGTTCTTCGAGTTCTTTCTCTTTTTCAGCGAGTTTCTTGGCGTCGTCGTTGCAGGACGCAAAACCTCCGAGAAGGAGAAGAGCGATGAAAAGGACGGGAAAGAATAAGTTTTTTTTCATAGGTTTCAGGAGTTAGTCAATGATGGTGTTCCACCCGTGTTTGTCGGGTTCAATGCCATACTGAATGTTTCTCAGGAGATGATAGAGTTTCTCGGAAATGGGTCCGGGGGTTCCGTCTTTGGAGATGACGTAGCTTTTTCCGCTTTCCATGTCGTCGATTTTGCGGATAGGGCTGATGACCGCAGCCGTTCCGCAGGCGCCTGCTTCTTCAAAGGTGCTGAGTTCTTCTTCGGGGATGGGGCGCACTTCCACTTCGAGTCCCAGATCTTTTGCCAATTGCTGCAGACTGCGGTTCGTGATGGAAGGCAGGATGGAGGAAGATTTTGGGGTGACATATTTTCCATCCTTGATGCCGAAGAAGTTGGCTGCTCCGCACTCGTCGATGTATTTCTTTTCGCGCGCGTCGAGATAGAACTCGGAAGCGTAGCCTGCTTCGTGGGCGATTTGATTGGCTTTCAGGCTGGCGGCATAGTTTCCGCCGACCTTGTAGCGTCCTGTACCGAGCGGTGCGGCGCGGTCGTAGTCTCTAATAATCACATAGTCATTGGTGGCGAAACCTCCTTTGAAATAGGGTCCGACGGGAGTGACGAAGATGAGGAAGAGATATTCGTCGGTGGGGTGCACGCCAACCTGTGCTCCGGTTCCGATGAGCAGCGGGCGGATGTAGAGGGAAGCACCGCTTTCGTAGGGCGGAATGAACTTTTCGTTCAGTTTGACGACCTTTTTGACCATTTCTTCGAAGAGTTCGGTCGGCATCTCGGGCATCATGATGCCTCGGCAGGTGCTTTGCAGACGCTCGGCATTGTCTTTCACTCGGAAAGCACGGATTTTGCCATCGGGGCAGCGGAAGGCTTTCAGACCTTCAAAAGCCTCCTGACCGTAGTGCAGACAGGTGGCTGCCATGTGAATGTTGATGGTTTCGGAGGAAGAAACTTCAATTTCGCCCCAAGCGCCGTTGCGGAAGTAGCAACGCACGTTATAGTCTGTCTTCAGATAACCAAACTTCAAGTTTGCCCAATCAATGTTTTGCATGACTTCGTTATGTTTTGTTTTTGTGAGGTTGATTCACTTTAGGGGTATTCCATAAAATAAGGAATAAAGAGCGTTCAAAAGAAAGTACTTACGTTTTGGTTGCAGAGTCTTTATGAGTAATTCATTTATTAGCGCGTCCTTTTGTAAGTTTCATCAGTCACACAGCGCGCTATGCTCCTTTCTCCACTGACAAAAGTTCAGATCTAAGAATTCAAATCCAATTCAACCTGATTTTTTAGAACACCTCGTTACCGCCACGCACGAACCCATCGCACCGGCGTAACGGTGGCAAAATTAGGTATTTTTTTTGAGTTATGCCCCGTTTGAACTAACTTCGCGCCCTTGAAGCGGGACTTTGCTGTTTATACCATATATTATAGGAGCGTGACAACTTCAAAAAATGCCGCGCGCGCATTCGTCAAAATCACGTTTCAATATTCCTAAATCTCTAGTCACACTGCTCGCTGTGGTTCTTCCCCGACTGACAAGAGTTGATCTCTTCTGATTCGAAAAGCGACACAACCTAAATTTTTAGTTCTCCCTTAAAACTTATGTACGCAATCATCATCAACGCCATTGCCGTCATTGTCGGCAGTGCCATCGGAGCCATGGCTCGCAAGGGCATCCGAGAAAAATACATCTCCGTCTTGAACACCGCCATGGGACTTGCCGCCCTCGTGCTCGGCGTGAACGTCGCGATGGAGAACATGCAGAAGACCCAATATCCCGTTCTCTTCATCTTCTGTCTCTCCCTTGGCGGTTTGCTCGGCACCGTTCTTCGCTTCGATCAACATCTTGAACGCGCCACCCGCCGCATCTCCACATCGAACTTGGCGGAAGGCATCACCACGGGCGTTCTCTTTTGCTGCGTCGGCACGCTGGCAATGATGGGACCGGTGATGAGCGCGCTCTACGATGACAACACCTACCTCATGACAGCCGCCACGCTCAATCTTGTCACCATGATTGTATTGGCTTCTTCCTACGGTTTCGGCGTGGCACTCACCGCCATCGCCGTGTTTGCCTGGATGGCAAGCATCTACGGCATCGCACTGCTTTCCAAAACTTTCATTTCCAAGGAACTCATCTCGGAGGTTTCTCTCGTCGGCGGTGTCTTAATTGCTGCAGCCGGGCTTGGTGTGCTTCACATCAAAGACTGCAAAACCATCAACCTCCTACCCGCCCTCATCATGCCCATGATTTTCTTTGCACTCAAAGCCCTGCTCGGATTTTGAGGCTACACCGTTTCGCATGACTTGCAGACTGACGAACCTTGCCCGTTGACCATTGACTGTTGACCATTGACTGTTGACCATTGACTGTTGACCGTTGACTGTTGACCGTTGACTGTTGACCGTTGACTGTTGACTGTTGACCGTTGACTGTTGACCGTTGACCGTTGACTGTTGACCATTGACTGTTGCCCGTTGACTATTGACCGTTGACTGTTGACCGTTGTCCGTTGTCTCCGAAACGTGTATCTATACGTATAATAAGGGGGAAATAAAATACTATACAAACCCTACATAGAACCCTACACAAGCCCCGTATTTCTCTGATTTTCCGAACGTTACGTAATGTAGGATTTATGTTTCAAACCCTACACAAACCCTACACAAAAGCATTCAAAAATATACATAAACGTAACGCAAATCCTACACGGAAACCGACACAAACGCAACGCAAAACCCTACACAAAAGCGTTCAAAAACTATACACAAAGCCTTACAAAAAACACTCGTCAACTATACACACCCCCAACATTTTGGTTTTGAACACGAAACGCGCGAAATGTTCAGAAATTAATGAGACATTTAATGAGACAATTAATGGGCATTAATGGAGAAACATTGCTTGCTGGGAGCGCACCTAAGAAAAATTAGGAACGTACCTAAGAAAAATTAGGAGCGCACCTAAGAAAAACTA
>SAMEA3663118__coassemble_511_pt1 | contig 12279 bp, 25 predicted proteins | sample SAMEA3663118__metabat2_high_PE_027 | metagenome-assembled genome bin SAMEA3663118 (sample SAMEA3663118) | pig gut metagenome | biome: pig gut; feature: pig-associated habitat; material: faeces | place: Denmark | collected 2012 | reverse complement strand
CGTACCGGCTTGTATGCTAAGGGTCTCAAGACACGTGCACCTAAGAAGCAGTCAAGCAAGTACATAATTGAAAGACGTAAAAAGTAATAAGCACTTAATCTAAGTAGAATTTATGAGTCGTTCTCTTAAAAAAGGTCCTTATATCGCAGTCTCTCTTGAAAAGAAGATTCTTGCCATGAACGAAAGCGGCAAGAAAAATGTGGTTAAAACATGGGCCAGAGCTTCAATGATATCTCCCGACTTCGTCGGACATACTGTTGCAGTTCACAACGGAAACAAATTCATTCCTGTTTATGTCACCGAAAACATGGTCGGACACAAGTTGGGTGAGTTCGCACCCACACGTAAGTTTGGTGGCCATGCCGGTAACAAAAAGAAATAAACAGGTATAACCCAAAAGAAATAAACAAACAAAAATAATGGGAGCAAGAAAAAGATTAGCGGCTGAAAAAAGAAAAGAAGCCCTGAAAACCCAATATTTTGCAAAGTTGCAAAATGTACCTTCTTCCCCACGTAAAATGCGCTATGTAGTGGACATGGTCAGAGGCATGGAAGTCAACCGTGCGCTCGGCACCTTGAGATTCTCCAAAAAAGCCGCCTCCGTGCAGGTTGAGAAACTCCTCCGTTCCGCTATCGCAAACTGGGAACAGAAGAATGACCGTAAGGCTGAAGATGGCGAATTGTTCATCACTAAAATCTTTGTGGACGAAGGCGTTACACTCAAAAGAATGCGTCCTGCACCCCAAGGACGTGGATACAGAATTCGCAAACGTTCAAACCATGTGACTATTTTCGTGGGTACTAAAACAAATGATTAATTCGGTATGGGACAAAAAGTAAATCCAATCAGTAATCGTCTTGGCATCATCCGCGGATGGGACTCCAACTGGTACGGAGGTCGTAGCTTTGGAGAAAATATCCTTGAAGATAGCAAAATTCGTAAATATCTTGATGCCCGTCTGGCAAAAGCCAGTGTTTCTCGTATCGTCATCGAACGTACTCCGAAACTCATCACCATCACAGTTTGCACCTCTCGCCCCGGCATCATCATCGGTAAAGGCGGTCAAGAAGTAGACAAACTCAAAGAAGAACTCAAGAAAATCACCGACAAGGACGTACAGATTAATATCTTCGAAATAAAAAAGCCCGACCTTGATGCTTCTATCGTTGGTAAAAGCATCGCTCGCCAAGTAGAGGGCAAAATCGCCTACCGTCGCGCAATCAAAATGGCTATCGCAAACGCCATGCGCATGGGAGCAGAAGGTATCAAAGTGCAGATCTGCGGTCGTTTGAACGGAGCTGAAATGGCACGCAAAGAGATGTTCAAAGAAGGAAGAACCCCTCTCCACACTCTCCGTGCTGACATTGACTACTGTCAGTGTGAAGCTTTGACAAAAGTAGGTATCCTCGGTATCAAAGTATGGATCTGCCGCGGCGAAGTTTATGGCAAACGCGACCTGGCACCCAACTTTACACAAGAAAAGGATGCACGCGGAGGATTCGGCAACAACGGCCGCAAATTCCGCAACAAAAGAAACAGTAACCGCTAAAACGTTTCATTCAGAGTATTATGTTACAACCTAAAAGAACAAAATACAGAAGACCGCAAAAAGGTCGCTGCAAAGGCAACGCACAGCGAGGAAACCAGTTGGCTTTCGGAAGCTTCGGCATCAAAAGCCTTGACACACACTGGCTCACTGGACGTCAGATTGAAGCAGCTCGTGTCGCTATGACACGCTACATGCAGCGTGAAGGACAGAGCTGGATTCGCATCTTCCCCGACAAACCCATCACAAAGAAGCCTGCTGACGTGCGTATGGGTAAAGGTAAAGGTGATCCTGTAGGATATGTTTTCCCCATCACACCGGGACGTATTATCTTTGAAATTGAGGGTGTTTCTTTTGAAATTGCCAAAGAGGCTCTTCGCCTGGCAGCACAAAAGCTCCCCGTTACCACAAAATTCGTTGTTAGACACGACTACGACAAAAACGCCTAAGCATGAAAATTTCAGAAATCCGTCAGATTCCTGCAGCCGAACTCTCCGAGCGTATTAACGACGAGGTTGCAAAGTACAATCAAATGCAGCTCAACCACAGCATTTCTCCTCTGGAAAATCCTGCACAGATTAAGGAAGCGCGTCGTACGATTGCTAAAATGAAGACTGTGCTGAGAGAAATCGAACTTCAAAAATAATAATGGTCCAGATGGAAGCTAGAAATTTAAGAAAAACAAGACAGGGTGTCGTTATTAGCAATAAGATGGATAAGACCATTGTTGTTGCTGCTAAGTTCAAAGAGAAACACCCCATTTACGGTAAGTTTGTCTCCAAAACTAAAAAGTATCACGTTCACGATGAAAAGAACGACTGCCAAGTCGGTGATACTGTGCTCATCATGGAAACTCGTCCCTTGAGCAAAACAAAGCGTTGGAGAGTTGTACAAATTGTAGAAAGAGCTAAGTAATTATGATACAGACAGAGTCAAGATTAACTGTAACGGACAACAGCGGTGCTCGCGAAGCACTCTGCATCCGTGTGCTCGGCGGAACAAGAAGACGCTATGCCTCTGTGGGTGACGTGATTGTCGTGACCGTCAAGAACGTAATCCCCTCCAGCGATATCAAAAAAGGAACCGTTTCCAAGGCGCTGATTGTTCGCACCAAAAAAGAAATTCGTCGCGCAGATGGTTCCTACATCCGCTTCGATGATAATGCTTGTGTTTTGTTGAACAACGCCGGTGAATTGAGGGGAAGTCGTATCTTCGGACCGGTTGCCCGCGAACTCCGTGCTGTAAACATGAAGGTTGTGTCTTTGGCACCCGAGGTACTTTAAACAAGATTCATAAGTAATGAGCAAGTTACATATCAAAAAAGGTGACACGGTCATTGTAAATGCCGGTGACAACAAAGGACAAACCGGAAAGGTCGTAAAGGTCCTGGTAAGCAAGAACCGTGCAGTTGTGGAAGGTGTCAACATGGTTTCTAAAAGCCAAAAACCCAGTGCTAAAAATCCGCAAGGAGGCATCGTGAAGGTAGAAGCACCCATCCACATCTCAAATTTAAATGTTGTAGATCCCAAAACAGGCAAAGCAACCAGAATCGGACGTCGTCTCAACGAAAACGGTAAGTTGGTTCGCTATGCAAAAAAATCAGGTGAGGAGATTAAGTAATGAGTAATACTGCACAACTTAAAAAAGAATATAAGGAGCGTATTGCTCCTGCCTTGAAGAAACAATTCAACTATACTTCTTCAATGCAGATTCCCGTCCTGAAGAAAATTGTGATTAACCAGGGCTTGGGTATGGCTACTGCTGACAAGAAAATCATTGAGGTCGCAATCAATGAACTGACTGCCATCACAGGTCAGAAAGCTGTGGCTACGGTGTCTCGCAAGGACGTTTCTAACTTCAAACTTCGTAAGAAAATGCCCATCGGCGTCATGGTAACTCTTCGCCGTGAACGCATGTATGAGTTCCTTGAAAGACTCATCCGCGTGGCATTGCCCCGTATTCGTGACTTCAAGGGTATTCAGACTCGTCTCGACGGTCGTGGCAACTACACCCTCGGTATTCAGGAACAAATCATCTTCCCTGAAATCAATATCGATGCCATTGACAGAATCCTGGGTATGAACATCACCTTCGTGACTTCTGCACCCACTGACGAAGAAGGTTACGCTTTGCTGAAAGAATTTGGTCTCCCTTTCAAAAACGATAAAAACTAATTCGAAACTATGGCAAAAGAATCAATGAAAGCCCGTGAGGTGAAGCGTGCCAAACTCGTCGCAAAGTATGCAGCGAAACGTGCAGCCCTCAAGGAAATTGTCAATAAGTCGAATGATCCGGTTGAAGCTTACGAGGCTGCTCGCAAACTTCAGAAGATCCCTCGCAATGCTAACCCCATCCGTTTGCACAACCGTTGCAAACTCACCGGTCGCCCCAAGGGATATATCCGACTCTTCGGCTTGTCTCGTATCCAATTCCGTGAGATGGCATCCAGCGGTCTCATCCCCGGCGTAAAGAAAGCAAGTTGGTAATTTTATTATTTAATATTGTCGGGGTAGCCCCGATTAATTAAACAAATCATGACAGATCCTATAGCTGATTTCCTGACGCGTTTGCGCAATGCAATCAAGGCTAACCACCGCGTGGTGGAAGTGCCCGCGTCAAACCTGAAAAAGGACATCACCAAGATCCTTTTTGACCAAGGCTATATCCTCAACTACAAATTCATTGAGGATGGCCCTCAAGGCACCATCAAAATCGCCTTGAAGTATGATGCAAAATCCAAAACAAGTGCCATTAAGTCTCTGACTCGCGTGTCACGCCCCGGTATGCGTAAATATACCGGTTACAGAGAAATGCCGCGTGTCATTAATGGTTTGGGTATTGCCATCATCTCCACCTCCAAAGGTGTGATGACAAATAAAGCCGCTGCAGATTTGAAAATCGGCGGTGAAGTTCTTTGTTACGTATATTAATCAAGGAGAAACATAATGTCTAGAATAGGTAAATTGCCGATTAACATTCCTGCTGGTGTCACTGTCACCATGAAGGATAATGTAGTGTCCGTAAAAGGACCGAAGGGTGAGCTCAGTCAGTTTGTTGATCCTTCCATCATCGTCACAATCGATAATAATACGATTACTTTCAGCATCGATGAAAACAACGACACTGTAGAAACAAAGCAGAAGCAGGCCTTCCACGGTCTCTATCGTGCTTTGGTGAACAACATGGTCGTTGGTGTCAGCGAAGGTTATAAGAAAGAAATGGAACTGGTCGGTGTGGGTTATCGTGTGTCCAACCAGGGCAACTTGGTAGAGTTCTCTCTGGGCTACACTCACAGCATCTTCCTCCAGTTGCCTCCCGAAATCAAGGTTGAGACCAAGTCTGAAAGAAACAAGAATCCTTACATTTGTTTGGAATCTGCCGACAAGCAACTTCTTGGTCTTGTTTGTGCAAAGATTCGTTCTTTCCGCAAGCCTGAACCTTATAAAGGCAAGGGTATTCTTTATCTGGGCGAACAGATTCGTCGTAAGTCTGGTAAGTCCGCCGGTGCCAAGTAATTAAATTCATTCAGATTATGACAACAAAGAAAGAACAAAGACGCGTAAAAATCAAATATCGCGTTCGCAATAAGATTTCTGGAACAGCAGCACGTCCCCGTCTGTCTGTCTTCAGAAGCAACAAGCAGATCTACGTTCAAATTATTAACGATGAAAACTCATCTACCCTCGTGTCAGCTTCTTCTTTAGGTATGGAAGCCATGCCCAAGAAAGAGCAAGCTGCTAAGGTGGGTGAAGCAGTCGCACAGAAAGCCATTGCAGCAGGTATTACTGAAGTAGTTTTTGACCGTAACGGATATCTTTATCACGGACGTGTCAAGGAAGTTGCAGAAGGTGCCCGTAAAGGTGGACTTAAATTCTAAAGATTATGGCAAACAGAATAAACGTTAACGCAGAAGAATTAAAAGATAGACTGGTTGCTATCAATCGTGTAGTTAAGGTAACCAAGGGCGGTCGCACGTTTACTTTCGCTGCAATTGTAGTTGTGGGCGACGGAAAAGGCGTTATTGGTTACGGTCTTGGCAAAGCCGGTGAAGTCACCGCTGCTATTGCCAAAGGCGTAGAAGCAGCCAAAAAGAACCTTGTGAAAGTTCCTGTCATCAAAGGAACCGTGCCTCACGAGCAAGCAGCTCGTTTCGGTGGTGCAGAAGTCCTCATCCTTCCTGCCTCCGAAGGTACCGGAGTTGTTGCAGGCGGCGCCATGCGTGCCGTTCTTGAAAGTGTCGGTGTGAAAGACGTTTTGGCTAAGTCCAAAGGCTCCTCCAACCCTCACAATCTTGTAAAAGCAACAATCTTGGCTTTGAGTGAAATGCGCGATGCACGTACGGTTGCTCAACAACGTGGTGTATCTTTGGAAAAAGTATTCAGAGGATAAAAACTATGGCAACGATTAAAATTCAGCAAGTAAAGAGCCGTATCGGTGCTCCCAAAGACCAAAAGAGTACGCTTGATTCTCTTGGACTGCGAAAGATGAATCGAATCGTCGAAAAAGAAGACACTCCCGCCATCCGAGGAATGATTCGCAAGGTTCATCACTTAGTAAAGGTCATTGAATAATTTGAATTATAGAAGCTTTATGAAATTACATACTTTAAAAGCTGCTGAGGGTTCAACCCACTCTCGCAAACGCATCGGTCGCGGTCCGGGTTCCGGTATGGGAGGAACTTCTACCCGTGGTCACAAAGGTGCGAAGCAGCGTTCCGGTTATAGCAAGAAAATTGGTTTTGAAGGAGGTCAGATGCCTTTGCAACGTCGTGTTCCCAAGTTCGGTTTCAAAAACATCAACCGTGTGGAATACAAAGCCATCAATCTTGGTCTGTTGCAAGCCTTGGCTGAGGCAAAGAACCTTGAGAAGATTGGAGTAGCCGAATTGGTTGCTGCCGGCTTCATCTCTTCAAAGCAGCTTGTGAAAATTCTCGGTAATGGAGAATTGAAAGCAAAACTTGCTGTGGAAGCTCATGCTTTCTCAAAGTCTGCCGAAGCAGCAATCACTGCCGCAGGCGGTTCTGTCACCAAACTCTAAATCCAATTTATTTCGATGAAAAAAATAATCGAGACCATCAAGAACATTTGGAGAATTGAGGACCTGCGCGTGCGCATCCTCATCACGATTCTCTTCGTGGCGATTTATCGCTTCGGTTCATTTATTGTACTTCCTGGCATTGATCCCAGCCGCTTGGCAAAGTTGCAGGAGCAAACCAGCGAAGGCTTGATGTCCTTGTTGAATATGTTCTCGGGTGGTGCATTCTCTAACGCGTCTATCTTTGCGTTAGGTATTATGCCCTACATTTCTGCATCGATTGTCATTCAGCTTCTTGCCATTGCGGTGCCTTACTTCCAAAAAATGCAGCGCGAGGGCGAGAGTGGTAGAAGAAAAATCAATCAGTACACTCGTTGGCTGACCATCGCCATCTTGATTTTCCAAGCTCCCACCTATCTCATCAACCTCAAGGCTCAAACCGCGGGTTCCGGTGCGTTCATGGTAGGAGACGGCTTCTGGTTCATGCTTTCTTCCACCCTTATTCTTGCTGCAGGAAGTATGTTCATTCTTTGGTTGGGTGAACGAATCACAGACAAAGGCATTGGAAACGGCGTGTCCTTAATCATTATGATTGGTATCATCGCACGTATGCCTGCTGCCTTTGGTCAAGAATTTGTTACTGCATTAAGTGGTGCCGAAGGTGGTGGTCTCATCAAGTTCCTCTTTGAGATTATTGCTCTGCTCTTCGTAATGGGGCTTGCAATCACCTTGGTCAAAGCCACTCGTAAAGTTCCGGTTCAGTATGCTAAACGTGTTGAAGGTAACCGTGCAATAGGTGGTGCTCGTCAATACATTCCTGTGAAACTTTTCGCAGCTAATGTGATGCCTATCATCTTTGCACAAGCAATCATGTTCATCCCTTTGACGCTTGCACAGGCTGCAACTAAAGACGGAGGAAGCTGGTTCCTCAATCAGTTCCTTGATCATACGAGTGTGCTTTACAATCTCGTGTTCGTGTTCCTCATCATTGCATTTACATATTTCTACACTGCCATCACTCTGAACCCTGTTCAAATGGCAGAGGATATGAAGCGTAACAATGGTTTCATTCCCGGTGTTAAACCCGGAAAACCCACTGCCGACTATTTGGATACAGTGATGAGTCACATCACTTTTCCCGGTTCTCTCTTCATCGCTTTAATTGCAATCATGCCTGCTTTCGCCGGCGTGTTGGGAGTGAAGCAGGAGTTTGCACAGTTCTTCGGGGGAACCTCCCTGTTGATTCTTGTGGGTGTGGTTTTGGACACATTGCAGCAGATTGAAAGTCATTTGTTAGTTCGCCACTACGACGGTCTGTTGAATTCAGGTCACGTTCGTCAGCGTTCAAACAACATTGCAGCCTATTAAAGTTTGAAGGTCTGAATGATTTATCTTAAAACAGACGATGAGATAGAGTTGCTGCGCAAAGCCAATTTGTTGGTGAGCGCGACACTCTGTGAGATAGCAAAAATTGTTGAGCCGGGTGTCACAACCCGCCAGTTGGACACCTTGGCTGAACAATTCATCCGTGACCATGGAGCGGTTCCCACTTTCAAAGGTTTCCCTAATCCCTACGGAGATCCTTTTCCCGCTTCCATCTGTACTTCGGTCAATGAAGTCGTGGTGCATGGCATTCCGGACGATACTCCTTTGAAAGACGGTGATATTGTTTCGGTTGATTGCGGCACTTTTATTGATGGCTTCTGTGGCGACTCTTGCTACACATTTTGTGTGGGAGAAGTCAAGCAAGAAGTTCTTGATTTACTTGCTGCGACAAAACAGTCTCTCTATCTGGGCATTGAGCAAGCGATTGCCGGTCATCGCTTAGGTGACATTGGCTATGCTGTTCAAACTCATTGCGAGAAGTTGGGCTACGGAGTGGTTCGAGAGTTTGTCGGTCATGGCATCGGTCATGAAATGCACGAAGACCCTCAGGTTCCCAACTATGGTAAACAAGGCACCGGCAAGCAGTTGAAAAACGGTCTTTGCATTGCGATTGAACCCATGATAACCTTAGGAAGTCATGAATTGCTTATGTTGCCTGACCATTGGGGAGTCGTGACACGTGACGGCAGTCCTGCCGCACACTTTGAGCACACCATTGCAATCCATCATGGAAAGGCAGATATCCTGTCATCGTTTGAAGAAATTGAGAAAATAGAAAGACAAAAGAATTAATATGGCAAAAGAAGCTGCTATTGAACAAGACGGAACCATCGTTGAGTCTTTGAGCAATGCGATGTTTCGTGTGGAATTAGAGAATGGTCATGAGATTACGGCTCATATCTCGGGTAAGATGCGAATGCACTACATCAAGATTCTTCCCGGTGACAAGGTAAAGGTTGCTATGAGTCCGTATGATCTTTCCAAAGGAAGAATAGTCTTTAGATACAAATAAGCATCAAATATATGAAAACAAGAGCATCACTTAAGAAACGGTCTGCCGATTGCAAAATCGTTCGTCGCAAGGGCCGTCTGTATGTAATCAACAAGAAGAACCCTAAGTTCAAAACTCGTCAGGGTTAATCTCCGGTTCAGCAATAATATCAAAATTAAAATATGGCAATAAGAATTGTTGGTGTAGACCTTCCTCAAAACAAGAGAGGTGAGATCGCCTTGACCTACATTTTCGGTATAGGTCGCAGTAGCTCGGCTAAGATTTTAGATAAGGCCGGCATTGACAGAGATATCAAAGTAAAGGATTGGACAGATGATCAGGCCGCCAAGATCCGTGAGATTATCGGCGCAGAGTTCAAGGTGGAAGGTGATCTTCGTTCTGAAATCCAGTTGAACATCAAGCGTCTGATGGATATCGGTTGTTATCGTGGTGTGCGTCACCGTAACGGTCTTCCCGTTCGCGGACAAAGCACGAAGAACAATGCCCGTACTCGCAAGGGTCGCAAAAAGACTGTTGCAAACAAGAAGAAAGCTACGAAGTAATAAGTGAGAATTAATCAATATGGCAAAGAAAACAGTTGCAGCAAAGAAAAGAAATGTGAAGGTTGACGCTATGGGTCAGCTCCATGTTCACAGTTCTTTTAACAATATCATTGTATCTCTTGCTAACAGTGAAGGTCAGATCATCTCTTGGTCTTCCGCAGGTAAGATGGGTTTCCGTGGTTCCAAGAAGAACACGCCCTACGCAGCACAGATGGCTGCTCAGGATTGTGCAAAGGTGGCTTACGACCTTGGTCTCCGCAAGGTGAAAGCTTACGTCAAAGGTCCCGGTAATGGACGCGAGTCCGCCATTCGCGCCATCCACGGTGCAGGAATCGCAGTTACAGAGATTATCGACGTAACTCCGTTGCCTCACAACGGTTGCCGTCCTCCGAAGAGAAGAAGAGTATAATCAACCTCAGTTCACGTTTAAAAAGATTTTCATAGAAAATGGCAAGATATATTGGTCCTAAGTCTCGCATTGCCCGTAGATTCGGCGAGGCTATTTTCGGTGCAGACAAGGTTTTGTCCAAGCGTAACTACCCTCCCGGTCAGCATGGCAATTCTCGTCGTCGCAAAACTTCTGAGTACGGCATCATGCTTGCAGAAAAGCAGAAGGCAAAGTACACTTACGGTGTTCTTGAGAAGCAATTCCGCAACATGTTTGAAAAGGCTGCCTCTGCCAGCGGCATTACCGGTGAGGTTCTCCTCCAGAGCCTTGAGTGCCGTCTTGACAACGTTGTCTTCCGTCTCGGAATCGCGCCCACTCGTGCCGCTGCTCGTCAGTTGGTGAACCACAAGCACATTGTGGTGGATGGTAAGGTTGTCAGCATTGCATCCTACAGTGTGAAGCCCGGTCAGATTGTTGGTGTTCGTGAGAAATCCAAATCTCTCGAAGTGATTGCTGACTCTTTGGCTGGTTTCAACCACAGCAAATATCCCTGGATTGAATGGGACGACAATTTGAAGTGCGGCAAGTTCCTTCACAAGCCCGAGCGTGCTGACATTCCTGAAAACATCAAGGAACAGCTGATTGTCGAGTTGTACTCTAAAAACTAATTAAAAAATCCCTTCTTTTCATGGCGATATTAGCATTTCAAAAACCTGACAAAGTAATTATGCTTGAGGCTACTCCTCAGTACGGAAAGTTTGAATTCCGTCCTTTGGAGCCCGGCTTCGGTACGACTGTCGGAAATGCGTTGCGTCGAATCCTGCTTTCCTCTTTGGAAGGTTATGCCATCAATACCATCAAGATTGAAGGTGTTGAGCATGAGTTCGCTTCCATCCCCGGGGTAAGAGAAGACGTGACCAACATCATTCTTAACTTGAAGCAAGTTCGTTTCAAGCAGGTAGTAGAAGAATACGAAACCGAGAAGGCTACTATCACCATCTCTAACTCTACCGAGTTCAAAGCTGGCGATATCAATAAGTACCTCACTGGATTTGAAGTGTTAAATCCTGAATTAGTGATTTGTCACTTAGATTCAAAAGCCACGATTCAGATTGCAATCTCCATCAACAAGGGAAGAGGTTATGTTCCCGCAGAGGAAAACCGAATCTTTTGTCAAGACATCAATGAGATTGCCATCGACTCTATTTACACTCCCATCCGTAATGTGAAATACGTAGTTGAGCCCTTCCGCGTGGAGCAGAAGACGGACTACGACAAGCTTGTGCTTGAGATTTCCACGGACGGTTCCATTCACCCGAAGGACGCGCTGAAAGAAGCAGCCAAGATTCTCATTTACCACTTCATGCTTTTCTCCGATGAAAAAATCACCATTGAAGACCAAGCAGACGTGGACAATGAAGAGTTTGACGAGGAAGTTCTTCGCATGCGTCAGCTCCTCAAGACAAAACTGGTTGACCTTGACTTGAGCGTGCGTGCGTTGAATTGCTTGAAGGCGGCTGATGTCGAAACTCTTGGAGAACTTGTTCAGTTCAACAAGAACGACCTCTTGAAGTTCCGCAACTTCGGTAAGAAATCGCTCACCGAGCTTGATGATTTGCTGGAGAGTCTGAATCTTTCGTTTGGAACCGACATTTCTAAGTATAAATTAGATAAAGATTAAAATCTAAAATGAGACATAACAAGAAATTCAATCATTTGAGCCGTACTGCTTCTCACAGAAAGGCAATGCTTTCCAACATGGCCAATTCTTTGATCAAGCACAAAAGAATCACTACGACTCTTGCAAAGGCAAAAGCTCTCAAGAAGTATGTAGAGCCCCTGATCACCAAGTCTAAAGAAGACACCATGAACTCTCGTCGTGTCGTCTTCAGCTATCTTCAGGACAAGTACACTGTCACTGAGCTTTTCCGTGAAATTCGCGAAAAGATTCTTGATCGTCCCGGTGGTTACACCCGCATCATCAAGACCGGCTTCCGTCCCAGCGACGGTGCTGAAATGTGTTTCATCGAACTCGTTGACTACGATGAAAACATGGCGAAGACCAAGAAGAAGTCCACTCGCACTCGCCGTAGCAGAAAATCTTCTGCTGCAGTTGATGCTGCTCCCGCTGCTGAAGAGGCAGTAGAAACTGCTGAAGAAGTGGCTGCCACTGAAGCACCCGCAGAAGAAGCAAAGGCTGAGTAAAAACATATTCTTGCTTTTTGCAAGGTAGTATTCACTTTTAAAGCATGAACAGGTTTCTTGAAAACTTGTTCGTGCTTTTTTTCTACTTATTTCGGTTGGCTATATGGAATGTAACCATCCGAAATCAGCCGTCCTATGCGGGCAAAAAAATCTCACGGGTTATCC
>SAMEA3663118__coassemble_493_pt1 | contig 12570 bp, 12 predicted proteins | sample SAMEA3663118__metabat2_high_PE_027 | metagenome-assembled genome bin SAMEA3663118 (sample SAMEA3663118) | pig gut metagenome | biome: pig gut; feature: pig-associated habitat; material: faeces | place: Denmark | collected 2012 | reverse complement strand
ACTCGGACGTAGTTGTCGGTGAAGCCTGCCATGGGCAGACCCTCTCGGGCGTGTTCCCAAAGCACCGGGCGTTCCGTGCCGATGAAGCGAGCATAGTGTTCACGGCGCTTTTGCTCAGAAAGTTCCAGCAGGCGGGCGCCGCGTTCGCGCTTCGCCTCGGGTGCAACGGGACCGGGGATTTGCAGCGCGCGAGTGCCGGGACGCTCGCTGTAGGGGAAGACGTGGAGTTGCGAAACGTCCAGTCCGGAGATGAAATCAAAAGCACGGTTGAACATGTCGTCCGTCTCGCCACGCATGCCAACAATGACATCGACACCGATGAAAGCATCGGGCATCCAACGTTTGATTTGCTCCATCTTGTGGGCGAAGAGGGCAGTGTCATAGCGACGACGCATCAACTTCAACACCTCGTCGGAACCACTCTGCAAAGGCACGTGGAAATGGGGCATGAAGGCGCGCGAATCTGCACAAAACCGGATGATTTCATCCGTCAGAAGATTAGGCTCTATGCTTGAAATCCTGTAGCGCACAATTCCTTCCACCTCGTCGAGCGCACGAATGAGTTCAAGAAAGGTTTCACCCGTGGAGCGCCCGAAGTCGCCCGTGTTGACACCCGTCAGGACAATTTCTCTTCCGCCGCGGGCGGCGACGTCGCGCGCCTGTTCCACCATCGACGCAATGCTGCCGTTGCGAGAGCGGCCGCGAGCAAAGGGAATCGTGCAGTAGGAACAAAAATAGTCGCACCCATCCTGCACTTTCAAGAAAAAGCGTGTGCGTTCCCCGCAGGAGCAGGACGGTGCGAAAGTCTTGATTTCGCCCAACGGTCCCCATTCTTTCTCGTGACACGCTTGGCTTTCCTCTCTTCGGTCAGCAAGACGCTGTGCCAACAACTCAGCGATGCGTCCTTTCTGCTCGGCTCCAACCACGAGGTCAACGCCTTCGAGACGCGCAATCTCGTCAGCCTTGAGTTGGGCGTAGCATCCTGTGACCACCACAAAAGCGTTGGGATTGCGCCGCGTCAGACGGTGAATCGCCTGGCGGCACTTGTGGTCCGCCACTTCGGTGACCGAGCACGTGTTGACAACACAAATGTCTGCGCTTTCGCCTTCTTCCGCCGTTTGGATGCCCAATCCTTCCAAACGGTCGCGCAGAGACGCCGTCTCCGCAAAGTTCAATTTGCAGCCAAGCGTGAGGTAGGCTGCCTTCAGTCCTTTCAGATGATTCATGCTGCAAATTTAAGAAAAAAGCATGGGACTCACTGCCGTGCACCCCTCACTCCGCCTTTCGACTCCCGAAAGAGAGAAAACAAAACAACAAAAGAAAGGGGGACGAAAAGCAAGTGTGGCGCAAAACATACGCTCAATTTGTTACCCTCGCTTGGCAAAGCGAAGAGATATGTAATTTGTTTGTTTAAAAAGAAGTACTTTTTTCCAAAAAAAGCGCGCAAAAGTTTGGAGGGAATCCGAAAGTCCGTACCTTTGCAGCGTTTTAAAAAGACAATTGATTGTTTTACTAAAAATTTATTTCACACACAATGAAAAAGTTAGTTTTCATGTTCGTAGCTTTCGCAGCTATCTCTTTCGCTTCTTGCGGTAACAAAACTTCTGACGCAGCTGCTACTGACTCTGTAGCTGATAGCACTGTTGTTGATAGCGCCGCTGACTCTGCAGTTGTTGATTCTGCTGCTGCTGACTCTGCTGCTGCTGACACCGTAGCTGAACCCGCTGCCTAAATTTCGGCACGTCGTTTCAGCCCTCGCGGCTAAAGCGAAACTCGCGAACAACGAGAGAAACTGAAACCTGTGGAACCGTGTTCCTCAGGTTTTTTTGTGTGCATAAACGCCAAAGCGAAACGCGGGAACGCAAAGCGAAAACGCGGGAACGCAAAGCGAGAACGCGGGAACGCAAAGCGAAAACGCGGGAACGCAAAGCGAGAACGCGGGAACGCAAAGCGAGAACGCGGAAAAGCAAAGCAAAAACGCGGAAATGCAAGGCGAAACGCGGGAACGCAAAGCGAGAACGCGGGAATGCAAAGCGAGAACGCGGGAATGCAAAGCGAGAACGCGGGAACGCAAAGCGAGAACGCGGGAACGCAAAGCGAGAACGCGGGAATGCAGAAAAAAACTAATCAAGAAAAATGCCCTTCTCCCAAATTTTCCTCGCCTCACTCCTCCATTCCATCGTCGCCCGTCGTGTCTTGATTGGAGTCACGGACGATGCGGACTGAGCCATCCAAAGAGAGTTCAACAGTGAAGGCGGGACCCTCACCAATGCCGGGCTGTCCGACCTGGGCACCAAAACGCAACACACGACCGGAGACGGAAGCCGTCTCATCGTATGCCATACCCAACAAAATCGTGCCGCTCGCTTCCGCCTCGGTGAGTTTGTCCGCGAAATCGGATTTGTGGAACGTGCGGCTGACCACTTCCTCGCCCGCGGCAGTCACCGAAATGCGAACGACATTGTCCTTCCACAAAGTGCCGACCTCGTCCTGCACCGTGCCGCCTTCTTGGTCCGGCTCGCGGGTGACGGTGACGACATAGTCCTTCCCACCCATCTTCACTTCACTGCGATTCTCTCTGACAGGGTCTGACTGCACCTCGGAAGCAGTTTGCGCCGTGGAGTCGGCTGCAGCGGCTTCTGAAGATGAGTCTTTCTGACCACCGCAAGCAAAAGAGGAAAAGACAAGTGAGGAAAAAAGGAAAAGATGAGAAACTTTCATGAGATGAAACTAAAAAAAGTGGTTTGAAAATTGGCTTGAAAGATGAAATCGGGACTTCATCGCCCGATCGGCACGGCACGAGACAAGGCACGGTGCGCCTCAACGTCCAACGCGCTGACCGAGCAAAGTTAGTAATTCCTCCCATACGAAACAGCAGAAAAGACCACAGAAACAGTTTTTTCCTTAATTTTGCCATCAGAAGCGCTCCACTTTTTCATGTCACGAGCCCAACAAAACTCTCTCCCATGAAACTTTTCTTCCGTTCAACTCTCTTCCTGCTCCTCCTCGCTTTTCCCTTACTCGCAGCCTGCAGCGACGACCACGCCGATGATGTGCCGCAACCCGGCTCGGTCAAGGGGCGCCGCACCGTGATTCTCTACATGGCAGCAGAAAACAGCCTCGGCGTCAATGGCTATCTGCGTTCTGACTCCACAGAGGTGATGAAGGGACGCATCTGGCTTGCCAATGAGGACAGACTGCTGATGTTCATCGACGATGAAAAAGGGTCGCGACTCTACCGCGTCACAAAACAAAACAACACACCGACACTCGTGCATCGCTGGAACCGAAAACTGAACGCCGCAGACTCCGAGACGCTCCGAGAGGTTTGCCAAATGACAAAAGAACAGTTCCCCGCAGAAGAATATGGGCTCGTTTGCTGGTCCCACGCAACCGGCTGGATTCCCCCCACGCCCGCCTCCACGCAAAATGTGCCGCTCAAGTCCTTCGGACTGGACCGAGGCAACGAAGCCGCCGGCAATTCAGAAATGCTCATCGAAGACTTCGCCGAAGCCATCGAAGCATCGGGAATGCACTTCACATACATCTTCTTCGACTGCTGCCTGATGCAAACCATTGAAACTGCCTACGCTCTGCGCCACGTGACAGAACGAGTGATTGCCGCACCAATGAGCATCGCTGCCTGCGGCGCGGACTACGAATCCCAAATCCGAAACGGACTTTTCGCAAAAGAACCTGCCGAAATTGCCAAGACCTACGTCGCCGATGCCTACGACCCCGCAAAACGGAACACCTACGGCGACTGGGGCATCGCCATTTCCTGTCTGCGCACCGACGGACTGGAGAAACTCGCCCACACGATTCGAGAACTGCTACCGCAGTCGCAACTCGTGAACAAAACCTCACCCGACATGAACGGCGTGCTGTTCTATCAATACTATGGCTACAAACAAAAATATCGCCCCCACGCTTTTGACATGGCAGCGACACTGAGACGCCTCCTGCCCGAAGAAGCGGCGCAAGAGGCGGTGGATGTTTTGGATGAATGTTTGGAGTACTACGGCTCAGGCGACGCCATCTTCGTGGGAAATGCTTCTTTCTCCGGATTCTATGTCATGATGCCCGAGGATCGCGATCGCTTCCGCGCAGTGAGCATGTTCGTCCCACAAACAATCTACGAGGAAAATGCAAACGTTTGTCCCTACGGCGACCTGAATCTGGCGTTCCAACAGACGGAATGGTATCGCGCCGCGGGCTTTGACCACACCGGGTGGTGAGCCGACCGCGCAATTCACAAACGGTCGCGGCGAGGCGTGACGAGGAAGGGGTTCAGCCAGCGCAGCACACGGTTGAAAAGCATCAAACGATAGTCCGCACGGGTGCCGCCAAGTTCTGTTTCAAGACGCTGAAGAATGGGGCGCTCCACGTCGGCGGGAAGGTGAAGACGAATGATTTTCTTGAAGAGCATGCCGTGGCGCAAGCGGCGCTTGTAGGTTGAAAGCTGCGGCAACTTGCTTTCCATCTCTCGAACCACTGTGATGTCTTCGTTGACGCCTCCGCCCGAAACGCGGGAGGCGTTGGTCACCTTCGCGGCGTGCTGACGGAAGAAATTCAAATTTTGATAGACCTCAACCACATCCCCAAGCAAAGCCATGCTGAACCAGAAAAGCCAGTCGCCACAATAGCGCATCCCGAGGAAGGGGGAATCCGACAACTGCAACGCTTTGTCACGACGGAAAAGTGCCCCACTGGCATTGACCACATAACTCTTCCAATAGAGATTTCGCTCAGCATAGAGTTTCCCATCGAAGCAGGCGTGAGACTTCGCGGCGCGGCGACCCCAGTGGTTGATGTCACGCGAGGAGACCTCGCCGGCTGAATCAATGAGAAGGGAGCCGGCATAGCAAAACGCAAGGTCGGGATGCGACTCGGCAGCAGCAACCAGAGTCGAAAGAAAATCCGGCTCGGCAAGGTCGTCCGCCTCTGCAATCCAAACGTATTTCCCGCGCGCCATCTTGATTCCTTTCATCCACTGCGGAAACGGACTGCCGGTGTTCGTCTGGTTGACGTCAATGGCAACGACCCGAGGGTCTGACGCATATTTCTTCATCACCGACACGCTGTGGTCAGTGGAACAGTCGTCAAGGAGCAACAGTTCGAAATCAGAAAAAGTCTGACGAAGGATGGAGTCTATGCGAGGAGCGAGATAGTCGGCGTAATTATAATTCGGAACGACAACGCTGACCAAAGGATTGAGGGAAGACATGACTGGATTTAACGATAAAAATGAGGGGTTCAAGGAGGAAAACAGATTCTTTTGCAGCCAAAATTAAGCAAATGCGCCAAAAAAGAACAAAAGTGGTAAAGAAATTTGTAATTTTGTAAGGCAGAAAGCACGTTTTCTTTTCTCCGCGCTCGTATTTCGGGCGATTCAAGGCGTCAAGAAGGCGATTTCTCCAAACATTCTTGTCTCACTTTTCCTCATTTCCTTTGCCATGAAAGCGTCCGAACAGACCCTCTCCCAAATTGAAAGAGCGCTGCGCAAGGCAGCATCGAAGTTTCCGACCGAAGCAGAAAGTTATCCGCTGACTGACTTCTACCTGCAAGTTCGGCAGGAGAGCGGTGAGTTGCGAATCTATGATGACGACGAAACAGAACTCACGCGCTGCGTGGTGGAGGAATGGATGGACAACTCAGACGAGAATTTCTACGATGCCGTGCAGCCGGTGCTGCGAAAAGCCATCTTGAACATTCGGGAAGTGACGGAAAACGTGGCGGTCTTGAAGCCCTACTCGTTCGTACTGACGGGCGAAGACAACGAATGCATTGCCGAACTCCACTTGGTGGATGACGACACGATGCTGGTCAGCGAGGACCTGATGCAGGGCTTGGGCGAAGACCTCGACGCTTTCTGGAAACGCCTCTCGGAAGAATGAATAAGAGAAGCGCAGCGAAGGTGAAGCGCAATAAAACAGAATAAAACACAATTCACAGAGCATAAATGTACCCCAAAGACGGACATTTATGCTCTGTGATTTTTTGCTTGATACGCACGATTGCACACCGAGCAGGTTCACTTAGTCTGAGCGTTGAGCGCAGTGGCGAAATCATAGAACCACCAGTAAGTGTTGCCGTAGGAGCGGCGGAGTAGATTGTAGCGGTGGCGCACGGAGGAAAGCGTGTCGCCCATTTCCGAATAGTTGCGGTAGTTTTCTGACATGGCATTATCCTTATAGTGCCACGTCGGATTCGTGCGTCGTTTCTGGTGAAGGATGACCGCCTGCGCATAGAAACGCGGAAGGCTATGACCGGCACGGTCTCCATCGGGGTAAACACAACGAAGCGCCGCGACAAAACGTTCCAAGCGGCGCTCTAAGAGGAGGGCACAGAGATAGTAGTCGGCGGCGGGACCGGGTTTCATGCCGGCGCGATGGGCGCAACGTTGGAAATAGTCCAACGCTTTCTCGCCTGTGCGACGCGGTGTCTGCAGAAAGGCGTAGAGCGAGTCGGCTGGATAGTCGGCAGGAGAAAAACTCTCAGAAGGTATCAGCATGGAAGCACTCACCCGCGGTGGAACGGGCTGTTCAAACAAAGTTTCACCAAGACCGGCAGGCTCGCTCGCCATCAAACGACAGCGCAAAGCAAACAAACGCGGAGTCGTCGCAAGTGAACGCTCCCCCACCCGATAGGCATCCTCGGGAGTGGAGCGCAAAGCCTGCGCGGTGCGAAGCTCATAGTGGTCGGTGTCGGAAGCAGCCGCACCAAAGCCGGCATACACACACAAACTCGTCAGCCAAAGCAACTCCGAAAGATTCACCTTCCAAAACGAGCACCACAAGCGACGATGCGCCAACGATGCAGGACAAGCGGGAACGGGACGGGGGGCGAGGCGAACGAACACCACGGCAAGCGCCGCGCCGACAGCAGCCAATGCCAGTTGATGCCACAGCCCTGCGAAAGGAACGCTGACCAACGCGACAGCAAACCACACAGCGAACGTGTGGCTGATGACTGCAGCGCGACGACTACGGGGAAAGACACGTTGAACCAAAGCCAACGCGCCCAGCCAAACAAGCGTGAGCAGACCGCCCCAAAGCCACGGCTGCGGCGGGAGCAGCGTGTCAAAAAGAGAACTGAAAAGGCGGATGAGCACATCGCCCTGTCCCTTCGCAAAAAAAAGGAGAAGGAACAGGGCAAAGAAAATTCGGAAGAGGAGAGTCATGAGGGAGAAACGTTATTGTCTGCCGATGGAAGAATAGTGGAAACCGCCGGCGCGCAACTCTTCGGGGTCGTAGATGTTGCGACCGTCAAAGACAACGGGCTGGTTCATTGTGCGGCGAACCACTTCCCAAGAGGGCAGACGGAACTGCTTCCATTCGGTCAGAAGCAAGAGGGCATCGGCACCGAGGGCTGCGTCATACATGTCCTTGGCATAGGTCACGGCGTCTCCCAGACGGCGACGGCATTCATTCATGGCGACGGGGTCAAAGACTCTGACTTCGCAACCGGCGTCGAGAAGTTGACGGATGATGACCAGAGAGGTCGCCTCGCGCATGTCATCAGTCTCTGCCTTGAACGCCAAGCCCCAAAGTGCCACGGTTTTACCTTTCAAGTCGCCACCAAAATGAGACGAAAGTTTTTGGAAAAGCACGCTCTTCTGACGCTCATTCACTTCTTCAACGGCTTGGAGCACACGCATCTCATAGCCCTGCTGACGCGCCGTTTGAATCAAAGCCTTGACGTCCTTCGGGAAACAGGAACCACCATAGCCGCAACCGGGATAGAGGAACTTGGAGCCGATGCGCGTGTCTGCGCCAATGCCTTTGCGCACCATGTTCACATCGGCACCGACGAGCTCGCAGAGATTGGCGATGTCGTTCATGAAAGAAATGCGCGTGGCAAGCATGGAGTTGGCTGCATACTTAATCATCTCTGCCGAAGGAATGTCGGTGAAAAGGATGCGGTTGTTGGTCATCATGAAAGGAGCATAGAGGCGCTGCATCAGTTTGCGCGCTCTTTCGCTCTCAACACCAACCACGACACGGTCGGGGCTCATGAAGTCCTTGACAGCAGCACCTTCTTTCAGGAACTCGGGATTGGACGCTACGTCAAACTCGATTTCCACCTTTCGAGCGGCGAGTTCTTCGGCAATGACTGCCTTCACTTTCTGAGCAGTGCCAACGGGAACTGTGCTTTTGGTGACGAGCACGACATAGTGATTCATGTTCTGTCCGACCTCACGAGCGACTTGCAGGACGTAACTGAGGTCTGCGGAACCGTCTTCATCGGGTGGCGTGCCGACTGCGCTGAAGACAGCCTCCACCTCATCCAGGCAGTCGGTCAAACGGGTTGTGAATTTCAAACGCCCCTCACGGAAGTTTCGCACAACCATTTCTTCCAGTCCGGGCTCATAGATGGGCACTTTCCCTTCGGAAAGCATTTTTATTTTTTCTTCGTTGATGTCCACGCAGGTCACTTCAACGCCCATCTCGGCGAAACATGCACCGGAAACAAGGCCGACGTAACCGGTGCCAACGATAGCTATTTTCATAAAACGCTGAAAATGTTTTCTTGAAGATGAAAAGAAAGGTCCGGTTTCTTGCAAGGAACAGACGGTGCCGCGATGGCACTCTTTCAGATGACCTTAGAAGAGACCGGACTTTTTCTGAGATGAAAAAAGGGGAAAATCCTTTAGTTTGCGGGAGCAGCAGGTGCAGCAGGTGCAGCGGGAGCCGGAGTCTCAGAAGCGGCAGGAGCGGCAGGTGCTGCGGGAGCCGGAGTCTCAGGAGCGGCAGGTGCTGCGGTGGTGACAACGGAAGTGGAACTTTCGCTGCGCGGAGCGAAGAAGACAGAAGACACGGAGAAGACAACGAGCAAAGCTGCAAGAGCCCAAGTGGCTTTCTCCACCACGTCGGTGGTCTTTCTCACGCCCATGATTTGATTGGAGGCTGCAAAGTTAGAAGCCAAACCACCGCCCTTAGACTCTTGAATGAGAACAATCAAAGTGAGGAGAATGGCTGCAATTACTGCCAGAATGACTAAAACAGAATACATATTAAGAATGGTTTTGATGATTTTGATTGATTATCAACTTCTGTAGGAAGCGGATTTGGTCTGCAAAGTAAGCACTTTTTTTCGGATTATTCAAATTGACCTTGCGCATAATTTCAAGAGCCTTCTCATAGCGTTGCTGTTTGATGTAGATTTTGGCAAGTGTCATGGTCAAATAGGCGTCATCAGCCGTCTCTTCCTCCACCTCGTTTTGCTCCTCCGGCACAAAGGTCGGTTCTTCCTGCAAACGAATGCGCGAGGGTTTCTGCTCCATGAAGTCGTCGATGAGTTCTGCGCTTCGGTCTCCGGTGTTTTTCTCTGTGCCGTTTTCCGCCTGCGGCTCGGCATCGTCCATCAGCAGGAGGAAGGCGGAATAGTCGCTTGTCGCATCGGCAGCCGTGGGTTTGCGTTTCGGTTGCTCGTCGCCGAGGTCGGCGGTGCGAAGGAAATCGTCGATGAGGGCAATGGTGCGGCTGCCTCCCTCTTCTGCCGGTTTCTCCGGCGCGGTTTCTGCCACGGGCTGAACAGCATAGTTGTCCGCTTCAACCATCTCAAACAGCACTCGGCGGTCGGGAAGACATCCCGCCATTTTGCGAAGTTCCTCTCCGAAGTCAGGGTCATGGAGCAGGAAGAGATTGCGCAAGAACAAAAGCCGAGCTGCCTGATAGTAAGGATATTTTGCTATCAGTTCGCGCAGTGCAAAGAGCGTGTCTTTGTTCAACTGCTCGGGGTGAGCGATGAGTTCGGCTATGTGAATGTCCATGCAATATGAGCGTCGGTTTTACCAGTCGGCAACGGTGGCATTGAAGATTTGGTCGCAAAGGTCTTTCACCATTTCGGTCACAAGGGTTTCCTGCACGGCGGCTAACTGTTGCGTAGAGTCATATTGGGTCGTGGCTGAGAATTGTTTCTCCCAGGTTTGCCCCGTTTTGTTGTTCTTGAAGCGGATATTGACGGTCATGCGGAGTTGCACTTGCGAAGCATAGCCGTCAGCAGCGATGGCTTTGTTGAACTGGTCGTAGGCTGTGATTTCTCCCGCCACCTGCAAATCTCCACTGCGTTTGACAAGTTTCAGACGGGTCTGATTGACGTATTGGTCTTGAAGTTTATTGTTGAAAATCGCTTCCATCGGTGCCCAGCCGTAGGGGGCTCGGTTCGCAATTTTGTCAATCTGAATGGTTTTGATGATGTCGTAGTTGATGTTGGTTCCCGTGAAGCGATAACTGATGCAACTGCCGACGAGCAGACAAGTCAGCAGCAGCGAGCAGAAGGTTTGGAGAACGGTTCTTTTCATAGAGACTGAGAATGAGACGGGAGACAACGATGGGAAAGGAGGTTTTGTCAAAGGAGACTCATTCGTTTTCAAGTTGATATTCCTTGATTTTTCGGTAGAGCGTGCGCTCTGAGATGCCGAGGCTGTCGGCGGCTTGTTTGCGTCGCCCGTTGTGTTCCGCCAGTGCACGGCGAATCATTTCGCACTCAACTTCTTCAAGCGAACGTCCAACGGGAGTCAGCACCTCTTCCGTCGTTTTTTTCGGCGTTTGTTCGGCAAGTTCTTCTTTGACCTCTTCGGCTTCCCAAAAAGCGTCCTCCTCTTCTTTTTCGAATTTGTCGGCGGGATGTGTGCCAAAGACGAGATTGTGGGATTCCGTGCGAGCGCCGAGGGAGGAAGGCTGCGTCAGGTTCTGCTCGCGAACGATGCGTTTCAGTTCAGAAACGTCACGGCGGAGGTCAAAGAGAATCTTGTAGAGAATCTCGCGCTCGGTTTCAAAACTGTGTTCGCGCGGTGTCTCGTTCACAGCGACCAGTTGGTTGTGAAAGGAATCTGCGGGAAGATAAGTTCGCAGTGTTTCCGCGTCAATTTCTCTTTTCTCGGCGGTGACGCTCATGTTTTCCGTCAGATTTTTCAACTGTCGCACATTTCCTTTCCAAGGATAAGCTACCAGCAAGCGCACGGCGTCCTCGGTGAGGCGCACGGGCGGCATTTTGTAGCGCTCGCTCATGTCAAGTGCAAACTTTCGGAAGAGCAGCGCAGCGTCATCGCCACGGTCTCTGAGTGCGGGGACGGAAATGGAGATGGTGTTGAGACGATAGTAAAGGTCTTCGCGGAATTTTCCTTCGGCAATGGCTTTCTCCATGTTGACGTTGGTGGCGGCAACGATGCGCACGTTGGTTTTGCGCACTTCACTGGAGCCGACGCGAATGTATTCTCCGGTCTCCAAGACACGAAGCAGCCGCGCTTGTGTCTGCAACGGCAGTTCGCCGACTTCATCCAAGAAGAGCGTGCCGCCGTTGGCTGCGGCGAAATAACCTTCTCGCTGGTCGATGGCACCGGTGAAAGCCCCTTTCTCATGACCGAAAAGTTCGGAGTCGATGGTGCCTTCCGGAATAGCGCCGCAGTTCACGGCAAAATATTTTTTTCCTTTGCGAAGACTGTGGTCGTGAATGATGCGGGGAAAGATTTCTTTGCCGACACCGTTCTCTCCGGTGACCAAGACGGACAAATCCACAGGCGCAATTTTGAGGGCAATCTCGATGGCGCGGTTCAGCGCCTCGCAATTACCCACAATGTTGTAGCGTTGCTTGACTTGAAGAAGTAAACTTTCGTCCATGATTGAAAAGGAAAAATATCACCGCATGTTGATTCGCGCCGAGCCGCAGCCTAACTTCGCGTCAGCAAAGTTAGTGCAAGGCGAATGCAGAAACTCAAACTTGTTTGAAGATTATGCCGAGCCGCAGCCTAACTTCGCGAAGCAAAGTTAGTGCAAGGCGAGTGCAGAAGCACAAACTTGTTTGAAGATTATGCCGAGCCGCAGCCTAACTTCGCGTCAGCAAAGTTAGTGCTTTTCTCTGAACTACGCCAACTCTTCGCTTTTGATTCCGAGAGCCGACATGAGCGAGTAGCCCAGAATCTCCTGGCTGAAGCCTCTGCCGGTGACAGGCTGCATGGTGAGCAGCGTGATGTCCGTGTCTTTTGCGTCACGGCAGATTTTCGTCACTTTTTCGCCGTAGGCATCCATGTCTGCAACGACAATCAGGTTCTTCACCTGCTTCTCTTCGCAGAGCATGGCAAAGGATTGCAGGAAGAACTCTTCGCCGGAGATAATCTCCTCCACAGGGAACGCGAAAAGAGAAAAGGAGCCGATGCGGTCGTCGAAACGCAGTCCGTTGAGGTCTTCCCGGAACTTTGAGGGAGTGAAATTCTCCAACTCCTTTTTCTTGGGAGAATAGAGGAAATGTGCCTGAATCTCTCCCGCGCCGGGGCGGAGTCCGCCGTCGAGGGCAACGCAGTCCAGCCAGTGGCAGAGATCCCCCTTCGGAATGCGGCGACCAATCATGCGCTCAAAATTCACAATCAGGTCAAACGCCACTCTGTCCAAAAAATCGGCATCAACCAGCACCACCGAGGGTGCAAAAACGGAAGGAGAAGACTTGTCTGTCATCGGGAACTTAAAAAAAAGAGGTGTGCAAAATTGGGATGAAAGAATTATTCGCCGCCCCGAAAACGGGCTTCATTCATCAAAATCAAACAAAAAGGAGGACATGTCCTCAGAAGCG
>SAMEA3663118__coassemble_485_pt1 | contig 12745 bp, 11 predicted proteins | sample SAMEA3663118__metabat2_high_PE_027 | metagenome-assembled genome bin SAMEA3663118 (sample SAMEA3663118) | pig gut metagenome | biome: pig gut; feature: pig-associated habitat; material: faeces | place: Denmark | collected 2012 | reverse complement strand
TAGTTTTTCTTTCCCTTCCCCTAGTTTTTCTTTCCCTTCCCCTAGTTTTTCTTTCGCTTCCTCTCTCCCACTCTCCCACTCTTCCTCTCTTTGTCTCTTTGTCTCTTTGACTCTTCCTCTCTTTGACTCTTAGTCTCTTAGTCTCTTTGACTCTTATCCTCTTAGTCTCTTTGACTCTTAGTTCCCATGTAGGGTTCAATGTAGGTTTTGTGTAGGATTTTCGCTTCAAACCCTACACAGTGCAAAATACGGATAATCAGAGAGATACGAAGAGAATGTAGGGTTTTGTGTAGGGTTTGCAGAGTTTTTTTTCGCCCTATTATTTACGTATAGACACACAGGTGTAGGTTGTTGGTCATCGCGTCAAAGCGTGGCGCCGTGCGCCGTTGGGGTCGGGCGGACAAGAGTCCATGTCGAACGAGGTGTTCGCCTCTATTTTTCGTCGCGCAAAAATGTGGTAGCGGGCAGCAATATCAAATGACGTTTACGGGTCGGCAATGAAAAACGCAAACTGCGCCGGAACTTTTCGGTTCCGACGCAGTTTAGAATGTATGTCACCTCGCCCACAAGGGCGGAGGTAGGAGCGATTTAGAGTTGAGGACCTGCAGCGACGAGAGCTTTGCCGGCAGCGTTGCCTTCATACTTAGCAAAGTTCTTGATGAAGCGAGCGGCGAGGTCTTTGGCTTTCTCTTCCCACTGAGCAGCTTCAGCGTAGGTGTCACGCGGGTCGAGGATGTTGGTGTCCACGCCGGGGAGTTCTGTGGGCACGACGAAGTTGAAGAAAGGAATCACCTTGGTCGGAGCCTTGTCGATGCTTCCGTCGAGGATGGCGTCGATGATGCCACGGGTGTCGCGGATGGAGATGCGTTTGCCGGTTCCGTTCCAGCCAGTGTTCACGAGGTAAGCCTTAGCACCGTTAGCCTCCATTTTCTTCACGAGTTCAGCAGCATACTTGGTGGGATGGAGTTCCAAGAAAGCCTGTCCGAAGCAAGCGGAGAAGGTGGGAGTGGGTTCGGTGATGCCGCGCTCTGTTCCTGCGAGTTTTGCGGTGAAGCCGGAGAGGAAATAGTACTGAGCCTGGTCGCTGTTGAGGATGGAGACGGGAGGCAGTACGCCGAAAGCGTCAGCGGAGAGGAAGATGACCTGCTTGGCAGCGGGACCCTTGCTGATGGGCTTCACGATGTTCTGGATGTGGTTGATGGGGTAGCTGACGCGGGTGTTTTCGGTCACGCTCTTGTCTGCGAAGTCAATCTTTCCGTCAGCAGCCACGGTGACGTTCTCGAGGAGTGCGTTGCGCTTGATGGCACCGTAGATGTCGGGTTCGCTTTCTTTGTCGAGGTTGATGACCTTGGCATAGCATCCACCTTCATAGTTGAAGACGCCGTTGTCGTCCCATCCGTGTTCGTCGTCGCCGATGAGTTTGCGCTTCGGGTCGGTGGAGAGAGTGGTTTTGCCTGTTCCGGAGAGTCCGAAGAAGATGGCAGTGCTAGTCTCGTCCATGTTGGTGTTGGCGGAGCAGTGCATGGAAGCGATGCCCTTGAGCGGGTTGTAGTAGTTCATCATGGAGAACATACCCTTCTTCATTTCGCCACCGTACCAAGTGTTGATGATGACCTGTTCGCGGCTGGTGATGTTGAAGACCACGGCGGTTTCGGAGTTGAGTCCGAGTTCTTTGTAATTTTCAACCTTAGCCTTAGAAGCGTTGTAAACGATGAAGTCGGGTTCAAACTCAGCGAGTTCTTCTTCGGTCGGACGGATGAACATGTTCTTCACGAAGTGAGCCTGCCAAGCCACTTCCATGATGAAGCGGACAGCCATGCGAGTTTCTTTGTTTGCACCGCAGAAACCATCTACCACGAAGAGGCGCTTGTTGGAGAGCTCTTTCTGAGCGAGTTCCTTCACGGCAGCCCATGCTTCCTGAGAAGCGGGTTTGTTGTCGTTCTTATATTCGTCACTTGTCCACCAAACAGTGTCTTTGGAGTTCTCGTCCATGACGATGAACTTGTCTTTGGGGGAACGTCCGGTGTAGATACCGGTCATGACGTTCACGGCATTGAGTTCGGTGTTTTGACCCACCTCAAAGCCTTCGAGGCCAGCCTTGGTTTCCTCTTCAAAGAGTTGTTCGTAAGAGGGATTGTGTACAATCTCAGTTACACCGGTGATACCGTACTTGGTTAAATCTAATTTTGCCATAATGATTTATGAAAATAAAGATGTAAGTAATGATTCTTGAATACAGTTCAGAGTAACTCAAAAGTTAATCTCTTAATTGCGAAGCAAAAGTACGAAAAAGTCATCACCCTCAAACGTTTTTCACACAATTTTTACCATTCTCCCCTTCTCTCTCCCCTTCTTTGCCACTATTGGGGAGGTCTAAAGGGAATTCTTCGAGGATGTGTCCGTAGTTGGTGAGGCGTCCGTCCGGGGTGTGCGTGTGGAGCGGGATTTTGTAGGTGATTTTGTGGAAGCGATAGCGTGTGCAGGCTTCGTGCCATCCCTCTTCGGTGAAAGGTTCGTTGAGCTGTTTTCCCAGCGGGCCCATTTCGCTGAGCGGTAGGCTCTCAATCAGGCGTTGCACTTCGGGAAGTTCGCGGCGCGCCACAGCAAAGCAGTAGTCTAAGAGCAGGTAGTCCACCAAGCGGTTGCGTCGTTTCCAATAGCTCAGATGCAGGTCGGCGATGAAGGACGGGAGGATGTGTCCTTTGCCTGCTGCCACGAAGAAACTCACCCAGCCGCCGCGGGAGACGTTGCGATAGCGTGTGATGTGGTGGCAGCTCCAGTAGTCTGTGCCCGGAGGGATGAAGTCGTCCAGTTTTCCCGATGGAATCAGCAGCGTGCTGTCCATCCAGATGCCCCCGTGTTCCCGCAGCAGCATCATGCGGAGGATGTCCGAGAAGTGCGTCAGGTCGATGATGCCTCGACGCTGTTTCTCCAGCACGTAGTCCGGCATGGTGACATAGTCCGCAAAGTTGTGTTGTGTGATGAGAATGACCGGGTGAGCACCGGCACAGCGCTTCATGGCAGCATAGCACGCCTTCACAACGGGCGGCATCTGTTCCTCTCCCTGCCACCAGCAAGTCCAGATGGGAGAGTGGGCGGAGAGTGGTTCACACGGTTTGGAAGCCGCCTTGGGAGGGTAGTTGTCGAGGAGTTCGCGTCCGCCGCAGGCGTTCATCAGATAGGAGAGGATGCAGTGTTGTTTCAGGCGTGAGGCGGCGATTTCGATGGATTTTCCAACTTTTTTGAGAGAGAACATGGCAAGGAATTAACTGTTCGGCGAGGATTCTTTACTGTTGCGAAAGGCGGAGATACTTATCCATGACGAGGAGTTGGATGAGTTCCTCTCGGCGCGGGTCGCGGAATTGTCGGACGAAGTCATGGGCGTTTCGGATGATTTCCTCCGCTTCCTCCGGGTGTTGGATGTAGTGTTGCAGTTTCTCCTCCAGGTCAGCGTAGTCATCGCGTACCTCTACATAGTGTTTCCCGGCTTCCAGTTTTCCTTCCATGAACCATGTCTCGCAGGTGGGGCGCGGCATGACGGCGAGCGAGTTGGAGGACATGACCCATTTCAGGTTTGACGCCACGTCGTTGCCTTCAATCGCCATGATGAACTTGTAGTCCAGATGCTCGCGGATGGTTTTCTTTGGCTGCATCCACTCTTCCGGGCATCCCTCGTTGCGACCCACCACGCCGCAGTCGCAGAGCGGATGGTCGAAGAACTGTTCGAGGAAGGCGGTGCGGAGACGACTCTGACGAATTTTTCCGCGGAAAATTACCTTGTCCTGTTTCTCACGGAAGGGAACGGGGTCTTCGACAAAGAGAAAGTGGCGCAATTTGTCCAGTTTGAGCAGTACGGAGTTCGTGTTGTCACCCTCCAGCAGGCGGCTCTTCACGACCGTCGGGCTCTCGGGGGTGAAATAGACATCACCCGGCAGGAAACTCCAACGCAGGTTGGGGTCAAAGAAGCGTGTCACGTCGTGTTGGTCGAGAAAGTAGGCGGTGTGGAACATGTTTCGCTTGAAATCGCCAAGCCTTCCCACATAGTGAAAGATGCTGCGCCCATATTCCCGCAAATCTTCTTTGGGCAGAGAGAAGGGGACGCACACCTTATTATAATAGTTGGCGCGCTCGAGACAGTAGTCGTAGTCCTCTCGCTGTTTGGCTTTTTCCAGAATTTGTTGGAGGCGGGCGCGATAGATGCAGTCGGGAACGAGGGTGCCCAGCATGCCTTTCAGAAAATACCAGGCTTTGTTGGGTTTCCCGCTGCGGAGTTTGTAGGTCAGTTTGTCAGACATGAGATGAATTTCTTTGGGATTTCAAGAACGAGACAAAAACTTGTGGAAACGTTCTTGAAAACACGGGATTCAGTCGCAAATGTAGCGTTTTCAACCCAAAAACGCCACAAAAAGTGGTGTGTGTTTGACAAAACGACATTCATTTCCTATTTTTGCGGGGCATCACGCACTTTTTCTGCGTATAAATAAAGGGTGTTCTTAAAAATAGGGTGAGTTGATTTTTGATTTCTTTGAGATGAACTTATGTCAGTGGAAGAAAACGGGCTGCGTGTCTGACGAAACTGACAAAAGGACGCACAAAGAAATGAATCACTCACAAAGACTCTGCAATCAAAACGTAAGCACTTTTTTTTGAACACTCCTTATCCCGTAATTTATAGAACATCCCTTAAGTAATTCAGACTATGTTGCACATCGCTTTCAACACAGACAGTGCCTATACCCGCTTCTGCGGCGTGACAATGGTTTCTCTGCTTCGGCACAACCGTCAGGAATTGGTGACGTTCCACATCCTGGGACGTGGACTGACGCCGGCAGACAAGGAAGCATTGACCATTCTGACCGACAACTTCGGACAACAGATTTGCTTCTACGACACCGACCCGAAATTGCTGGAGGGAATGTCCATCAACTGCTCCGCGGGACACATCTCGCTGACGACCTATCTCCGCTGCTTTCTGGCGGAGGCGCTGCCTGCCACGATTGACCGGGTGATTTATCTGGACTGTGACATGCTCGTGCTCAACTCTCTGAAAGAGCTTTGGGAGACGGACATCGCGGGGAAAGCTCTGGCGGCGGTGGAGGACATGAGCTGCGACGAAGATGAGCGCTTCGAAAGGCTGTGCTATCCGAAGTCTGAATCTTATTTCAACGCGGGTATGTTGCTCGTGAACTTACAATACTGGCGCGAACATCAAGTGGGAAAGGAGTGTCAGGACTACTATCACCGCCATCCGGAACGCATCCGCTTCAACGACCAGGACCTTCTCAACGCGGTGCTCCACGGTCAGTGGGTGAAACTGTCGGCGAAATGGAACGTGCAGGAGGGCTTTTATCGTCCGGCGTTTGCAGAGAACGAACAGTGGAAGGCGGCGCACCCGGACTTGCTGACGCACCCTTCTATCCTTCACTTCACGAACCGCAAGCCTTGGGACTACGACAGTCTCCATCCTCTGCGCCACCTCTTCTTTGACTATCAGGCGTTCACACCTTGGTGCCGGATGCACCCGCTCCACAATCCGCTCCTTTGCCTGGCACGCTTCTTCCGACACCTCCCTTATTACTTGCATCTCCGCAAACCAAAATATTCCACACTGCCCGCAGAAGGCGTGGCAGCAAGATGCTGAGACGCTCGTCGGGGTACTCGGTGGCCTTCGCTCGTCGGTTTTCGCTCGTCGGGGCGGGTGGTCCCGCCCCTTGCCGCTTGGCGCTCCCCGACCGTGTTTGCATCCGCCCTTCTCTCTGCTTGAAGCGCGGCACGCGCTTCAAGCAAAAGCGACCCTCCTGCGGCGGAAATCAATACTGCCAACGGGGCGGGTGGTGGCTCGCTCGTCGAGGCAGGTGGTTCCGCCCCTTGCCGCTTGGCGCTCCCCGACCGTGTTTGCATCCGCTTTTCTCTATGCTCAAAGCGCGTGTCGCGCTTCAAGCAAAAGTGAGCCTCCCGCGGCGGAAATCTGTTGCCCCTGTGGCTTTTTCTGAAATTTGAAATTCTGCGGCTCTGCCGCCTTCTAATACTACTTGTCAAATGAAACTCTCACAATTCAAGTACAAACTTCCGGAAGAAAGGATTGCAAAATATCCTGCTCCTCATCGCGACGAAAGCAGAATGTTGGTGCTTCACCGTTCTACTGGTGACATTGAGCACCTCATGTTTAAAGACATTCTGAGTTTTTTCAACGAGAACGATGTGTTCGTCTTCAATGACACCAAAGTCTTCCCCGCTCGTTTGTATGGCAACAAGGAAAAGACCGGTGCACGCATCGAAGTGTTCCTTCTTCGAGAACTGAACGAAGAACTCCGCTTGTGGGACGTGTTGGTCGATCCGGCTCGTAAAATCAGAATTGGCAACAAACTCTACTTTGGCGAAGACAACTCCGTCGTGGCTGAAGTGATTGACAACACGACGAGTCGCGGACGTACGCTTCGCTTCCTCTACGACGGTGACCACGATGAGTTCAAACGTGCCCTTTTTGCGCTGGGCGAAGCACCCATTCCCCGCTTTGTCGGACGCGAAAGCGAACCTGAGGACCTCGAACGTTTCCAGTGTCTTTTTGCTCGCCACGAAGGTGCCGTCACGGCTCCTACTGCCGGTCTCCACTTCTCCCGAGAGATGTTGAAGCGTATGGAAATCAAAGGCATCGAGGCTGCTTTCATCACGCTCCACTGCGGACTCGGTAACTTCCGTAACACGGACGTCGAAGATTTGACGAAACACAAGATGGACTCCGAACAGATGTTTGTGGATGCGGAGTGCTGTCGCATCGTGAACAAGGCAAAAGACGAAGAACGCAACGTGCTGGCTGTCGGAACCACGGTGCAGCGTGCGCTTGAAACTGCGTGCAGCGCAGACATGCGAATCAAAGAATTCGAAGGCTGGACCAACAAGTTCATCTTCCCGCCCTACGACTTCTGCGTTGCCAACTCCATGCTTTCCAACTTCCACCTCCCCTACTCCACGCTGCTCATGCTCACCACAGCCTTTGGAGGCTACGAGCAGACGATGCACGCCTACGAGGAGGCACTGAAGGAAGACTACCGCTTCGGTCCTTTCGGAGACGTGATGCTCATCATTGACTAAGCAGCGCCGTTGGGCTTACTTTTGAACGCTCCTATCTCGTTTTTATAGAACATCCCTCAAGAGTTTCAGTCACATGATTTTCCTGGGTCTTGGCTCCAATTTGGGAGACAGAGAGACGCTTCTGCGACAGGCGATTGGCAAGTTGTCGGAGAAGTTGGGAAAGCCTGTGGCTGTTTCTTCTTTCCACGAGACGGCTCCCGTCGGCTTTGTTTCCGCTCATCGTTTCCTCAATGCGGTCGTTGCGTTCAACGCTTCCATCGAGCCTTTTGCGCTTTTGGATTTCACGCAGGAAATTGAGCGAGAACTGGGACGGAGCCGCAAGAGCGTGAACGGGCAGCATTTCGACCGCACGATGGACATAGACATTCTTTTCCTCGGCGACACCGTACTTTCCTCCGAGCGCCTCACGATTCCCCATCCGCACATCGCCTCGCGTCGTTTTGTGCTCGAACCCCTTGCTGAGATTGCGCCCGCCTTTGTTCATCCCGTTCTTCATCTCCCGATTCAAGCCATGCTTCACGCCTCCCTCGCTCCCCGTTTGTTTCGCCTCAGTGCTGAGATGCTTTCGGGCGTCACCTCTGACGCAGTCTTTCGTACTGATGAAATCATCTCCGCCGTCAATCGTCTCCTGCCTCAGCTCACGGCGCATCCTCTCCTCTACACGCCGGAGTCCCTCCGCCGTCTTGTGGCGAGCGAGCGCACCGAAGTGTGGTTGGTGTGTGACGAAGCGAGCGGTATTTGCGGCATGGCGAGCCTTTGTCTTTGCGAGTCGCCCACGGGTTTGAAGGCGTGGGTGGAAGATGTCGTGACTGACGAGTCGGTGCGCCGTCGGGGCTATGGGCGTCTTCTGCTCTGCCGTCTCATTGAAGAAGCCCGCGGCTGCGGTGCCAAGGGCATCTATCTCACCTCCCGTCCCGAGCGCATCGCCGCCAATGCTCTCTATCGCAGCCTTGGTTTTGAGCCTCGAGAGACAAATGTCTATTGCATGAAGTTCTGAGGCGCGTTCTCTTTGGACAGTAGATTTCCGAAGCGCAACGTTTAGATACTTCTTATATATAATATTGTATTCCTTCCGCCTTGTTATCCTTTCGCGAGATTTTCAAGAACACCGGTTTGCTCGGTGCGGTGCAGGTGTTGAACATCCTGCTTTCGATTGGTCGCAACAAGATTGCGGTCCTTTGCATCGGTTCTGTTGGCTTGGGTTTGACCGATTTGTTTGCCAAACTCATTGAAGCCGTTGGTGGTCTCACCAATTTCGGCATAGGTCTCACCGCCGTGCGTCGCATCTCCGAACTCCGTGAGCGTGGTGTCAGTGCGGTGCGCCTTCACCGCCACGTGCGCCTTGTCCGCACTTGGGCACTTTTGCTCGCCCTCCTCGGCGCCGCTGTCACCGCCATGTTTGCCCTGCCCCTCAGTTGGCTGATGACAGATTCTCCTTCCCACGCCCTTTCTTTTGCTTGTCTTGCCCCCGCCGTGGCTTTTTCCACCCTCACGTTTTGTGAAATCGCCATTCTCCGTGCTTTCCGTTGCATTGGTTCTTTGACGAAGGTCGGTGTTGCCGTGGCTGTCTCCGGTTTGTTGGTCAGTGCCGTTTGCTATGTTTTGCTCGGCATTCCCGGCGTCCTTTGGGCGGCACTGGGTGTCACCTTCGTCTCGTGGCTTCTCCCCTTCCATTTCAGTCGCCGTCTTGTCCCCTATCGTTTAGGCAGTCTCCGCCTGCGCCATCTTCGCTGCGGCTTCCCCATGTTGCGCCTTGGTTTCGGCTATGTCGTTGCCGGCATCGTCGCCGGTTGGGCAGAGTTGTTCATTCGCAGTGTGCTGTTGCGCTCCGAGGGCGGTTGGAGCATGATAGCCTTTTATGCCGCCGGCATCACCCTCACTGTCAGTTATGTCCGCGTGCTTTTCACCTCCCTCGACGCCGACTTCTTCCCTCGTCTCTCCGCCGTGGCATCGTCTCCTCACGAGGCGAACGCCACCATCAACCGTCAAATCGTGACGCTCGTCACCCTCACCGCCCCCTTCCTTTTGGTTTTTTGCGCTTGTCTGCCGTGGATTGTCCCATTGCTCTACAGCAGCGAGTTCCTCCTCATCATCCCCATGACGCTCTGCGCTGCCGGCGCGATGTACGTCAAAGCCATCTACACCCCCGTGGCTTATCTCTCCCTCGCCCGCGGTGACGCCTTCACCTACATGGTGATGGAGATTCTCTATAATCTCGTGTTTTGTGCCGGGGTTTCTTTGGGGTATATGTATCATGGACTTCTCGGTGCCGGTTTGGGTCTTTCCGCCGCCCATTTGTTTGATTTGTGCGCTTTGTCTTTGGTCTATCGTTTGCGCTACGATTGGCGGATGGACCGTTTCACCTTTCTTCGTTGTTTCCTCCCCGGCGTGTGTCTCGCCTTCGGTTTGTGGTGTTGCACGTGGGAGGCGTGGCACCTTCGTTTCGTGGGCATCGCGCTCTGCGTTCTGCTCATGCTCCCCACCCTGCTTCCCGTCTGGAAGCAGATTCGAAACAATCGGTGACGCCACCCTTCTGCACCCTTCTACCCCAGTTGTCTCAAAGGTGTCAGCGACGCCACGCCGTCTGCGAACGCCACTTTTTGTGAAGGTCAGTGCGGCACCCTCCTATTTTTTCTGAGGAATCAAAAATCGATTCGAGCAGGTTGTTGAGACATGTGGAAAAAGAAAAATTGCGTGGCAAAGCACAAAAAATCAGTCAATTCTTTGAGGTTGAAAAGAAAGTTTGTACTTTTGCACCCGCTGACAAAAAGCCAGCATCTTGTTTAATCATTCTATTTTGTTTTATGTATTTAGATTCTGCAAAGAAATCAGAGATCTTTGGCAAGTACGGACAGTCTAATTCGGACACCGGTTCACCCGAGAGCCAGGTGGCTTTGTTTTCCTACCGTATTGCCCATTTGACGGAGCACATGAAGAAGAACCGTAAAGATCATACGACAGAGCGTTCTCTCGTCAAGTTAGTCGGCAAGCGTCGTGCGCTGTTGAACTATCTTAAGCACAAAGACATCGAACGCTATCGTAACATTGTCAAGGCTCTCGGTCTGCGTAAGTAAATCTCACACTCCCGCAGAGGCTTGTCAAAACCAAGCAAACCCCGCAGTCGGTCTGTTCCGGTTGCGGGGATTTTTCTTGGCTAATTTTGCCGGTGAGTTCCCAATCTCCTACCTTCTGTTTCCTCATCCGTTTTTCCTCATGCAAATTTTTCTCATTCTTTTCGTTGCCTTCATTGCCGCTGTTGCAGGCTACCTTTTGGGAATGATTCTTACCCGTCGCGCCGGAGAAACAGCCCTCAGTGAGGCACGCGAAGCTGCCTTGCAGGCAAAAATTCGGCTCGAGGCTTTTGAAAAAGCACAAACCGAAAGTTTCAAAACACAAGCGGAGGCACTCAAAGCGCAGACCGAAGCCCTCAAGGCGGAATTCAAAAATCTCTCCGCCGACGCTTGGCGCAATGAGAGCGATGCGCTCCGCAAAACGCACCTCGCAGGACTCGAGGCACTTCTCAAACCTTTGGCAAAGGACATCGACACCTTTCGCACGCAATTTGTCGTCTCCCACACCTCGCTCGACCACTACATGAAGGAACTTGCCGCCCGAACCGACAACCTCGGACGCGAAGCAGAGAATCTCGCCAAGGCGCTGAAAGGAAGCTCCAAACTCCAGGGAAACTGGGGCGAAGCCATCCTCGCCAACCTCCTCGAGGCGAGCGGACTGACCCAGGGCAGAGACTACACTCTTCAGTTTCATGTCAGCGACGGAAAAGGTGGCACGCTGATTCCCGACGTGGTCATCAATCTTCCCGACGACCGCCGTCTCGTGATTGACTCCAAAGTCTCGCTGAAAGCCTACGCCGACTGTGTCGCCGCCGAGAACGACGAAGAGCGCGGGAGACTTTTGAAAGAACACGTCAAGAGCCTGCGCCAGCACGTTCGGGAACTGTCCGAGAAAGACTATGCCCGCGTCATCGGCGGCAGCATCGGCTATGTCCTCATGTTTGTGCCCGTCGAAGGTGCCTACGTTGCCGCCGTGCAAGCCGACCCCGCCTTCGTCACCGATGCCTACGCCCGCCACATCATCCCCGTGAACCCCACGAATCTCCTCATGGCACTTCAACTCGCCTACCATCTTTGGCAGAGCGAAATGAGACAGCGTTCGGTCCACGAAATCTACGAGGAGGCGGACAAACTCTACCGCAAATTCACCTCCTTCGCCAACAACTTCGTCAAAATTGGTCATTCCTTGCAGCAACTCCAGCGAACCTATGAAGACGCCGAGCGACAGCTTCACACGGGGCGCGGCAACATCGTCTCGCGTCTCGAAGGATGGAAAAAGAAAGGATTGAACCCCTCTGCTGCCTTGCCCGAAGAGTTGCGGGAGGAGTGAGAGGCTGCCGTCTCGAAAAACAAGAGAAAGTCCCTTTTTGAGGACAAATAGTTAGCAGAAATGCGTTTTCCTCCCCTTTTTGAGGTAAAAAACACTGATTTTCTCCAAAAAAACTGACATTTTGATGATTCTTGCAAGAGAAAACACTACTTTTGCTCGGCTTGTCGCTCCGGAGCGTCATTGAAAAGGCAGAAAGTTGCCACAGACTCCGGAGACCACCATTCATTCTAAACTCTTCAACCCTATACTCTGAAAAACAAATGGAGAAAGTCGATCAACTTGACTTGAAAATTCTGAAGATAATTTCAGTCAACGCTCGTATTCCTTTTAAAGATGTGGCAGCCGTCTGCGGAGTCTCTCGCGCCGCCATTCATCAGCGCGTGCAACGCCTCATTGAAGCAGGTGTCATCACAGGTTCGGGCTACACCGTTTGCCCCAAAAGCATTGGATATTCCACCTGCACCTACGTCGGCATCAAACTGGAGCGCGGCTCCATGTATAAAGACGTGTCCATGCAGCTCGAAACCATTCCGGAAATCGTGGAATGCCATTTCACCACCGGCAGCTACACCATGCTCATTAAGCTCTACTGCCGCGACAATGAGCATCTCATGGATTTGCTCAACAACAGCATCCAACAAATCCCGGGTGTCATTTCCACCGAAACACTCATTTCTTTAGAACAAAGCATCACCAGAGCGGTGCCCGTTTGCACCGATTTTTTGGATGACTGAAGCCAACTTGAGGTGAGACGACTCGCGAAGTTGCCTCACCTCAAGTTTATCCCTCCCTCACAGAACCCTTAGAAAAACAAATGAACTGGAACGGACTTCTCATCGGACTTTCAACCTTTCTCATCATCGGCGTGTTTCATCCGATTGTGATAAAGACAGAATACTATTTCGGCGTGCGCCCATGGTGGCTCTTTCTTCTGTTCGGCATCGGCTGTCTCGTCGGCGCCGTCTTCGTCAGCGGCGTGATTCCCTCCGCTCTGCTCGGCGTCACCGGCTTCTGTTTTCTCTGGAGCATTCTTGAACTGTTCGACCAGCGGAAGCGAGTGAAAAAAGGCTGGTTCCCGAAAGGTCCCGGTCACGAAAAAGGCTGCTCTTCCAAAAAGGGTTGAATTAAATCGTCAGGCGAAAAGAAAGACCACATGAACACGGAAAAAGAAACCTCGGCGCGTCAGACTCCGCAGCGCCGCCCCGTCATCGGCATCACAGCCAATTTTGAAGACGGACAATTCAAATTGCAG
>SAMEA3663118__coassemble_479_pt1 | contig 12845 bp, 7 predicted proteins | sample SAMEA3663118__metabat2_high_PE_027 | metagenome-assembled genome bin SAMEA3663118 (sample SAMEA3663118) | pig gut metagenome | biome: pig gut; feature: pig-associated habitat; material: faeces | place: Denmark | collected 2012 | reverse complement strand
CAGCTGGTTAGAATACACGCCTGTCACGCATGGGGTCACGGGTTCGAGTCCCGTACACACCGCAAAATCTTTCGTTGGTACCCTGACCGAGTGGCTAGGTGGCGGTCTGCAAAACCGTATACAGCAGTTCGAATCTGCTGGGTACCTCCACAAAGTGATTCACATTCCCGTGAATCACTTTTTTGTGTCTTCACGAAAAGAACATCACCCTCCCACGACGTCGCAATTTGAATGCTGTTTGATGGATGTCCGCTAAAAATTATGCCACGCCCTCTCCCGCTGCCGCGGCTCAGTCAAAACGGAAGTAAGGAATCAGGCGACGGAAATCCGCTTCCGTAAATTCCTTGTAGAGGGAAAGTTCTTTCCACGAACGAATCGGACCATTTTTGCGAATGTGATTCACGATGACCTTTGTCTGCTCGTAACTCATGTAGGGATGTCTCACCAACGTGCGAAAGTCCGCCCGGTTCAAATGAATCTGCTGCGGCAAGGCGTTCGACTCCACCTTGAACCAACGTGCCACGTTGGTGGGCAATCCCTCCACCTCCTCAATCTGACTCACGGAAACGAAGCCGCCCAACCGCTCGCGGTAGCGCACGATTTTTGAGGCGTAGTATGAACCAATGCCGGGAATCATTTTGAGTTGCAAAGTGTCCGCCGCATTCAAATCAAACACCGTCCCCTCCTCCGCCTTCACCGTCTTCTCAAACCTTGGCTTGCGAGAAGAGAACGTGTCAGCAACCTCCTCCCAACGAACAACCGAGCGCGAAGCCGCATCTTCAGGACGGATGCGCACATACGGACGCAACCGCTGAAAATCCTCCTCGCTGAGGCCGTAGAGGCGGCGAAAATCATCAGGCGAACGCCATTTTCCACCCTTCTCGCGATATTTCATCATGTTTCGAATTTGCCACGGCGAAAACCCGACCTTAAGGAGCGTTGCACTGTCGGCATGATTGGGGTCAAACGGAAAAGCATGACTGAAATCCGAACCACGATGCCGTTCCGCACGTTCCACAGAATCAATTCTCACCTGCTCTGCGAGTGCCGCAAGACTGTCCGCCTGCTCTGCAGAAAGCGACAGTACTTCTCCCTTCGGCTCAAAGAGAGGCAGAAGAAAACAAGCGAGACAGACGAGCAAAAGCAAGATGCCGGCGATAAGAAGCGACGTACGGTCTTTGCGAATCATGAGACAATATTTCTAAAAAGAAATTCTATAAACAATGAAAGAAAGAGTATTCAAAAGAGAGTGATTGCGTTTGTATCCTGATTTATAGCACACACCTAAAGGTTTAGATCTTGAAAAGGGTTAGAGGGGCACAAACCACACAAAGTGTCATTTCTTCGGAGACAAAGTTAGGTCTTTTGCACACGTTTGGCGCAAAAATCGCACGAATTGTTCGTTTTTTAATCTCCCATCATGCTCACAATGCCTCAAAATTCGCTTTCTTTTCTCCCCTGTGTTAAAAACATGGGCGCATTTTTTTGTATTTCCCCGTTCAATACTTAATTTTGCTTCGAAAATAAACATGATTGAAGATTCTTAAACCCCAAACTAACAATCAAACATGGAATATTCACACGAAGTTCAGAACATGTGCTGCGTGGCCAAAGGCCCCAACCATGGTCCCGCTCCCATTCCTGAAGAAGGCAAGTGGGTGCAGGCAAAAGAAATCAAGGACATCTCCGGTCTCACCCATGGTGTGGGTTGGTGTGCTCCCCAGCAGGGTGCATGTAAGCTCACCCTCAACGTGAAAGAAGGCATCATCGAAGAATGCCTCGTTGAAACAATCGGTTGCTCCGGCATGACCCACTCCGCAGCCATGGCAAGCGAAATCCTGCCCGGCAAGACCATCCTCGAAGCCCTCAACACCGACCTCGTTTGCGACGCCATCAACACCGCCATGCGCGAACTCTTCTTGCAGATTGTCTATGGCCGCACCCAGAGCGCCTTCTCTGAAGGTGGTCTCGTCATCGGCGCAGGCCTCGAAGACCTCGGCAAAGGACTCATCAGCCAGTGCGGCACACTCTATGGCACCAAAGTCAAGGGCAGCCGCTACCTCCAACTCACCGAAGGCTACATCACCAAGATGTTCCTTGACAAGGACGACCAAGTGTGTGGCTACGAGTTCGTTCACATGGGCAAGTTCATGGACGCCATCAAGAAAGGAATGCCCGCCGACGAAGCTCTCAAGAGCGTGACCGGAACCTACGGTCGCACCAAAGAAGAAGATGGCGCAGTCAAATCAATTGATCCCCGTAAGGACTAAAAACAAGGAGGAATTATTATGCTTAGAGAAGTTAAGTTCGAATCTCAGGACCGTCGCATCAAGCAGATTCTTGCTTGTCTGAACGCCCACGGTATCGCTTCCATCGAAGAAGCCAACGAAATTTGTGAAAAAGCAGGTCTCGACCCTTACAAAACCTGTGAGGAGACTCAGATGATTTGCTTCGAAAACGCTAAATGGGCATACGTTGTAGGTACTGCCATCGCCCTCAAAGAAGGAGCAAAAGACGCTGTCGAGGCTGCCAACTACATTGGCGAAGGTCTCCAGAGCTTCTGCATCCCCGGCTCCGTCGCTGACGACCGCAAAGTCGGCATCGGACACGGCGAACTCGGTGCTCGTCTCCTTTCACCCGACACCAAGTGCTTCGCTTTCTTGGCTGGTCACGAGAGTTTTGCAGCTGCTGAAGGCGCCATCAAAATCGCACAAATGGCAAACAAATCCAGACCCGCAGACAAACCCCTCCGCTGCATCCTCAACGGTCTCGGAAAAGACGCTGCCATGATTATCAGCCGCATCAACGGCTTCACCTACGTGCAAACTCAGTTTGACTACTTCACCGGTGAACTCAAGGAAGTGAAACGCATCGCCTACTCCAACGGTCCCCGCGCTGCCGTGAACTGCTACGGCGCAGACGACGTTCGCGAAGGCGTTGCCATCATGTGGAAAGAAGACGTGGACGTGTCCATCACAGGTAACTCCACCAACCCCACCCGCTTCCAACACCCCACAGCAGGCACCTACAAGAAGGAACGCACCCGCAAGGGTCTCCCCTACTTCAGCGTAGCCTCCGGCGGTGGCACGGGTCGCACACTCCACCCCGACAACATGGCTGCCGGTCCCGCTTCCTACGGTATGACTGACACCCTCGGCCGCATGCACTCCGACGCACAGTTTGCAGGCTCCAGCTCCGTTCCCGCTCACGTGGAAATGATGGGCTTCCTCGGCATCGGCAACAACCCCATGGTGGGTTGCACCGTGGCTTGCGCCGTTCAAGTTGACCTCGCACTCAACAAGAAATAAGCGACTGAAACAAACAATGGGATTTCAAGTCCCCAACTCCCACTGCCCTCGTGGCGGTGGGAGTTTTTCGTTTGATTTTCGTTTGAACGCCTACGGAAAATGCCGAAGGCGCAGCAAAAGCGGATGTTTAGCCGAAAATTCGTAATTTTACGGCATCAACAAAACAGAAAAGAATATGAACCAGCTGAAAAGCTATCTTGAAAGTCAAAAGGACTTCTGGGACCTTTTCGCCGTGACGGAAACCGCAGAGAAGAAAGGTCGTGCGGAAGGAATGGCGGAGGGAATGAAAAAAGGAATGGAAAAGGGAATGGCTAAAGGTATGGCTAAAGGTATGGCAAGAGGAAAAGTGGAAGGTCGTGCCGAAGGTCGCGCCGAAGGTCGCGCCGAAATGTTCCGCACCATGTATCGTAAAGGTATGTCTGTGGAACAAATCGCAGAGATGACCTCCACCGACATGGAAGAGGTAAGGATGGCAGTCAGCGCTGACAGATAAAAAAATTGTAAATGCTGAAACTGATGATAAGCGCGGAAACGGGACGTGAAATTTGGCGTGGACACACAGATGAACTCGCAACGTGTTCACGTCACATTCTATAGTTTCCGCCTATTTTTTCTTTCTCTGTCCGCCTACACACGAAACAACGGAAGAGTGAATGATTGGATGAAATCAAGCAAATCGTTCAAATACTTTTTTCTGTGGTCGGAAAAATGTTTGGAACTCTTCACTGAACTTCTAAACCATAGGTATAACTCTCTCCCTGCTGACGCCGTGGGCAAAGCATGATGCGTGTTCACGTATTCCACATAGGCGCGACAGTTTTTGCGGAAATTATTCTCTATAGAAGTTCTTGGGATGAACTCAGCCTCATCATGCTTGATGGAATCCTCCAATCGCTGTATCTCTTCCTCACTAGCTGCAAGGATTCGGTTGCGCACATTATATAACCAACGACAAAGCGAAGCCTCCCGCTCATCGCCGGAATGCGAAGGGTAGCGTTTGTTTCCTTCCACAAATTTGCGAAAATCTGCGTAACGATTCTCAAAACTGTATTCATTGCGTTCAATGTTCTCCTTTGAGAACGAGGGAGCATATTCCTTCCCCTTCAGTCCCCATAGGCTGCCATCATACAAAACAAAACGTTCGGGAGAAATCCACATTGTGGTATAAAGGCTATTTGCGGATGTGGTCGGGAAATGTGGCTTCACCGCTTCTTGCAGTTGACTAACAAGAAGAGGAACATCTGATGCTTCCAGGAGTTTCACCAGTAAGTCTCGAATGGTTCCATAGAAGATATTATCCCAAGAGTCCAATCCGTAACGTGAGGTTTTCCCTAACGCCTTGATGTGTGGGTCGCGTTGCAGATACGCACGAATCTGCCAAGATTCGCTGAATTTGTGGTTCGGGTTTCTCCGCTTGAACGCTTCAAAAAGTTCGTCAATGGACATAGGTTCTCCCCTTTCGGTGAGGATGTCGGAAATCTCTTCGAAAATGTCAACGCAGTTCTGTTTCAGCACTATTTTCTGACCTTCCACCACTTCGAGTCCCAAAACTTCTTTTGCGACATAAACCATCAATCTGCATGCCGACTCTTGTTCGTCCGGCTTCACCTCGTTCAAGATGGAACTCACGTCCATCAACGTGTCCTTTGTGTGGTGCGAAGCAATCTGCGTACGCAATGTCTTCACACATTTTTCAAACATAAACGAAGGCATTGCTTTGCGGTTGATGACCACAGCGAATTTGTCCACGACCTCCACGTCGTAGCCACCAATCAACTGCAGCAAACGCGCAAAGACTTGGAAGTCAAGCGGCAAATGTTCCCGCTCCTTCAACAGCTGAAACTCCACTGAATCCTGCGTAATGAATGGCAACGAAAACAACGTTTCATATTGTTTCCAGTCATCGTTCTGCATCAGTTTGGTTTCATGCACCTCCATCTTATTCTTCAAAATCTGACGCACACGCTCACGCGTCACCCCAAACTGTTCGGCGATTTCACTCCACGTTCGCTGCACCCCGTCACAGATGCCGTAGGTCTGACTGTAGATTCTGTCGTATTTTTCCTCCGACTGACGCATGTGGCAGTGGAGCAAGAAGAAGAGAGGATAGGTTCCAAACGCTCTTTGGTGGTCAAGGACAAAGGTTTGTTCTTCCCGGCTCAAGTAAGGATGGTCGCATTTTAACGTCTCAGCTTGTAGTTCCTCTTCGCTCATTTGCCAATAACAGTCAAACTGCTCTTTCAGCTTCTGATTGAAAGCAAACAACTCGGTGAGTGTTTTCTCCATGGCTTGACCGGGACACAACTTTTTGTAGTCCGATTGTGGAGATTGGAACAGAGCCACGAGCGTCTCAAAGTTGGGAGCCACGCGTTCCACGAAATGCTTTCCACGCACACTCAACTGCTTCTCTCTCATCTGAACATACAGTCTCTGAAGGAAATCCCGCTTCTCGGTCGAAAGGAAATGCCGGATTATTTCTTCATAACTGAACACCTCAAGACACGATTGGAGGTCTTGGAGTTTGTCTTTGTATGCAAGGTATGTTCTGTCATCGGTATAGTTTCCCTCCTGCATTCTTCGAGTGGAAACAGCCAGATAAGAACAAAACATCCGACGAATCTCCACGTTTTCGGTTTTTGAGAACCCATCATGAATTTGCAGCAGGTTGCTTCCACGGGACACTACTTTGTCGTGCAGCATCTCCACGGACGGAAAAGTTTCTTTGAAAAAGTTCGTCACCCTGTTCTTCTCCACGAAAAGCGACTCATAACTCTCTCTGAGAATCTTCTCAATCGCCGGAACCAAAGTGGCGAACACCTGCTGCGGCATCATCAATTTCATGAAACTCATCTCCGGACAGACATCTCTGAGGAAGGGCAACATCTCTTCAAGAGACTTTCTGCCGAAGTTTCTCAGCTTCAGCAAATCCAAGGGTGAATCCGAGAAGTTCAGCACATCCTCCAGCGTGTTCATGCCGGCATAGCGCAAACTGTTGAAGGTTCTCACCGAGATGAGTCCTCCGTCAAACAACTCTTGCAATGTGGTGTCCAAATAGTATTTCATGATATGTTCAGTTTAGGGACTTCGACACAATTGTTATATACATTTCGAAAACATTTACCTCAGAACCTTGCAACAAAGTTCTGAGGTAAAAACATTAAAGAGTGATTCTTCGGGAAAATGAATCAATATTCCTGCCAGCACTTGATGTCAAGGTCTTCGGGTTTCAACGTGCAGAAGGCATAGATGAAGGCTGAAGCAAGACGAGCATTGGTGATGAGAGGAACGTTAAGGTCAATGGCTGCACGGCGAATCTTGTAACCGTTCGTCAATTCACCGGACGACAAGTTCTTGGGAACGTTCACCACCATGTCAATCTCCTTGTTGTGAAGCATGTCAAGCGCTTGGGGAGTTTGGGGAGCCTCGCTCGGCCAGTGTACCAGCGTGTTGGGGATGCCGTTGTCTGTGAGATAGCGCGAGGTGCCGGGTGTGGCGAAGAGATTGAAACCATTGTCACGGAGCAAGGTCGCAGCAGCGAGCATCTCTGCCTTCTGTTTGCCGTCTCCGGTGGAGAGCAGGATGTTCTTCTTGGGAATGCGATGACCGACAGACAACATGGCTTTGAGCAAGGCTGCGCGGGAGTCTTCGCCGAGACAGCCGACTTCGCCGGTGGAAGACATGTCCACACCAAGCACGGGGTCTGCCTTTTGCAGACGGTTGAAGGAGAACTGCGAAGCCTTGATGCCAACATAGTCCAAATCAAAAAGGCTCTTCGCAGGTTTCTCGACGGGAAGTCCGAGCATGATGCGGGTGGCGAGCTCGATGAGGTTAATCTTCAGCACCTTGCTGACGAAGGGGAAGGAGCGTGATGCACGGAGGTTGCACTCAATCACCTTGATGTCATTCTCACGTGCCAAGAACTGAATGTTGAAAGGACCGGAGATGTGAAGTTCGCGAGCGATTTGCTTTGAAATCTTCTTGATGCGGCGCGCCGTTTCGACATAGAGTTTCTGAGGCGGGAACTGAATGGTGGCATCACCGGAGTGAACGCCTGCGAACTCAATGTGTTCACTGATGGCGTAGGCAATGATTTCACCATCGCGAGCCACGGCGTCCATTTCAACTTCCTTGGCATGTTGCATGAAACGGCTGACCACGACGGGATGTTTTTTGCTGACATTGGCGGCGAGTCGGAGGAAACGTTCCAACTCGTCTTGGTTGGAGCAGACGTTCATGGCAGCACCGGAGAGCACGTAGGAAGGACGCACCAACACGGGGAAGCCAACGCGGTCAATGAACTGTTGAATGTCGTCCATGCTGGTCAGCGCGCTCCACTCGGGTTGGTCCACACCGATGCGGCCGAGCATGGCAGAAAACTTCTCGCGGTCTTCGGCATTGTCAATGTAGCGTGCGGGAGTGCCGAGCAAGTTTATCTTGGCGGCATCGAGACGAAGGGCGAGGTTGTTGGGAATCTGTCCGCCGGTGGAGACAATCACGCCGTGGGGCGTCTCGAGGTCAAGGATGTCCATGACGCGCTCAAAGGTGAGTTCGTCAAAATAGAGGCGGTCGCAGATGTCATAGTCCGTAGAAACCGTTTCGGGATTATAGTTAATCATGACGGAACGGTAGCCTTCCTTGCGAATTGTGTTGAGAGCCTGCACACCGCACCAGTCAAATTCCACGGAGGAACCGATGCGATAGGCACCGCTTCCGAGGACGACGACAGAGCGGTTGTCGTTCTCAAACTGAATGTCGTGGGCGACGCCACTATAAGTCATATAGAGATAGTTGGTGAGCGCAGGATATTCTGCTGCCAGCGTATCAATTTGTTTGACGACGGGAAGAACGCCCTTCTTCTTGCGATGTTCTCTCACGGCTGCAGAGGCTTTTTCGATGTCCATTTCTTTTTCCATGCCGATGGCGCGGGCGATTTGGAAATCGGTGAAGCCTTGCACCTTGGCGCGACGCAGCAGTTCGTCGTCAAGTGCTTCAAGAGACGCACACCGGTGAAGTTCACAGTCCGTCTGATGAATCTTTTGTAACTTCTGGAGGAACCAGAGGTCAATCTTTGTCAGCTCGTGGATGCGCTCGATGCTATAGCCCGCAGCCAATGCTTTTTCGATGACAAAGATGCGTTTGTCCGTCGGTTCTTTGAGAGCCTCCTCCACGTTGTCAATCTTCAGTTCTTTGTTATCTACGAAGCCGTGCATGCCTTGTCCAATCATGCGCAAGCCCTTCTGAATCACCTCTTCAAAAGTGCGCCCAATCGCCATGACTTCACCCACGGACTTCATGGAGGAACCGAGTTCGCGATCTACTCCGCGGAACTTGCCGAGGTCCCAGCGCGGGATTTTACAAACGACATAGTCCAAGGCGGGTTCAAAGAAGGCGGTGGTGGTTTTCGTCACGGAGTTCTTGAGTTCAAAGAGTCCGTAGCCGAGTCCGAGTTTGGCTGCCACAAAGGCAAGGGGATAGCCCGTGGCTTTGGAGGCGAGGGCGGAAGAACGAGAGAGACGGGCATTGACCTCGATGACACGATAGTCTTCGCTTTCGGGGTCGAAGGCATATTGCACGTTGCACTCGCCGACGATGCCGACATGACGCACGATGCGGATGGAGAGTTCGCGGAGTTTGTGGTACTCTGCATTCGTCAAAGTCTGCGAGGGAGCGATGACGATGCTCTCGCCGGTGTGGATGCCGAGCGGGTCAAAGTTCTCCATGTTGCAGACGGTGATGCAGTTGTCAAAGCGGTCGCGCACCACCTCATATTCCACCTCTTTCCAGCCTTTCAGACTTTTCTCGACCAAAACCTGCGGCGAGAAAGAGAAGGCTTTTTCCGCCAGACGATTCAGTTGTTCTTCGTCGTCGCAGAATCCGGAGCCGAGACCGCCGAGCGCGTAGGCGGCACGGAGGATGACGGGATAGCCGAGACGTGCGGCAGCATTGCGTGCCTCCTCAATGGTTTCGCAAGCCTCGCTGCTGATGGTTTTGACGCCGATTTCGTTGAGTTTTTCAACGAAGAGTTCGCGGTCTTCGGTGTCCATGATGGCTTGAACGGGCGTGCCGAGCACTTGAAGTCCGTGTTTTTCAAACACTCCGTTTCGGAAGAGTTCCACGCCGCAGTTCAGCGCGGTCTGTCCGCCGAAGGCAAGCATGATGCCCTGCGGTTTTTCCTTTTCAATGACACGCTCGACGAAATAGGGGGTGACGGGAAGGAAGTAGATGCGGTCAGCCACTCCTTCGGAGGTCTGCACGGTGGCGATGTTGGGATTGATGAGGACGGTTTCGATGCCTTCTTCCTTGAGAGCCTTGAGGGCTTGGGAACCGGAATAGTCAAACTCTCCTGCCTCGCCAATTTTCAAAGCGCCGGAACCAAGCAGCAGAACTTTCTTTATTGTTGACATGATGAAAGGGGCGTTTTGCCCGAAGATTTAAAGAGGGTGTTCTATATATATTATATAAGGTATGGTGGAAACCTACCGGGTGACATCCGAGTGAGATGTTTCCGCGGCGTTTCAGTCGTGGAGAAGTTTGACGAAATCGTCGAAGAGGAACTCCGTGTCCACGGGTCCGCTGCAGGCTTCCGGGTGGAACTGAGCGGAGAACCAGGGTTTGGACTCGTGGCGGATGCCTTCGTTTGAACCGTCGTTCATGTTCACGAAGAAAGGTTTCCATTCAGCAGGCAGCGTGTCGGAATCGACGGCATAGCCATGGTTCTGGGAGGTGACAAAGCAACGGTTGGTGCCAACCATGCGCACGGGTTGGTTGTGGCTGCGGTGACCATATTTCAATTTGTAGATGCTTGCTCCGGCAGCTTTGGAGAGCAACTGGTTGCCCATGCAGATGCCCATGCAGGGACGCACGTTTTCGTTCTCCAGGAACTTTCGGATGTGAGCAACCGCCTCGGAGCAGGTGTCGGGGTCACCGGGACCGTTGGCGAGGAAGAGACCGTCGAACTCAAGGGAGTTGAAGTCATAGTTCCAAGGAACACGAATGACCTCCACGCCACGTTTGAGCAGACAGCGAATGATGTTGTGCTTCACGCCGCAATCAACAAGCACCACGCGCTTGCGTCCTTCGCCGCTGCCATAGCGAATCACTTCTTTGCAGGAAACGCGGGCGACATAGTTCACGCCTTCATACTCTGCCGTCGGAATGCGGTCGGGCTCATCGTCAAAGACAATCTTGCCCATCATCACTCCGTGCTCACGCAGCACCTTAGTCAGTTCGCGGGTGTCGATGCCGGTGATGCCGGGGACTTTTTCGCGCTTGAGCCAATCGGCGAGACTTTCCACTGCATTCCAGTGGCAGTACTGCTCACTGTAGTCACTGACGATGATGGCGGAGGCATAGATTTTGTCACTCTCCATGAAGTCAGCCAAACCTTCGGAGGTCATGCTGAAGGGAGGCACCCCGTAGTTTCCGACCAAGGGATAGGTCAAAGTCATCAGCTGCCCGGCGTAGGATGGGTCGGTGAGACTTTCCGGATAGCCGGTCATGGCGGTGTTGAACACCACCTCTCCTGCCACAGGGGCTTCATAACCAAACGACTTACCGGAGAACCGGACGCCGTTGTCAAGGATTAATGTTACGTTTCGCATTTCTTTTTGTTTGCAGCTCTTGGAGCCGTTGTGGTTTCTGTTTTTGGGGTATATGGTCTGACGGAGTTTTGTCCGCCTCTGAACTTGTAGTCCGCTTCTGAACTTTGTCAGTTGGAGCGGTTGACTTTTTCAAAATAATCGACAAAGGCTTGATTCACTCTCATGTTGCCGCCGGGCGTGGGATAGTGACCGGAGAAGTACCAGTCCCCCGGGGAATTCGGGCAGGCTTCGTGGAGCCCTTCGAGGCTCTGGAAGACGATGTGAATCTCAGTCGTGACGCCCTCGGGGCGAAGCATTTCTGCCATTTTCGCGGAGATTTCTTCTGAAGTGAAAGGTTCATAAACCTCTCTCACATAGTTCACGATTTCTTCTTTGGGTTTCCCGACTTGCGCCTTGCAGCGACGATAGATGTCAGCGAGGAGGCTCTCCGTTCCGCGGTCTTTGTGGAGCGCGATGGCAGCACGGAAAGCAATGAACTCGTCCATGTTCGCCATGTCGATGCCGTAGTAGTCGGGGTATCTGACCTGCGGCGAGGAACTGACAACCACGATGCGTTTGGGATGCAGGCGGTCGAGGATGCGGATGATGCTCTCTCGCAAAGTGGTGCCGCGAACAATGCTGTCGTCAATCACGACGAGGTTGTCCACGCCGGGACGGATGCTGCCGTAGGTGATGTCATAGACGTGTGCAGCCAAATCGTTACGGGAATTTCCCTCGGCGATGAAGGTGCGCATTTTGATGTCTTTCCACGCCACCTTCTCTCCTTGGATATGGCGTGAGAGGATGCGGGCAAGGTCTTCCCGGCTAAAGTCCGAACCGAGTTTGGAAATTTCTTCAATTTTTTGTCGGTTCAAATATTCGTCAAAACCTTGCAGAAGACCGTAGTAGGAAGACTCTGCGGTGTTGGGAATGTAGGCGAGCACCGTGTTGTCAATTTCGCTGTTGACAGCACGAAGCACGGGATGAACGAGTTTACGTCCAAGTTCTTTTCGCTCGCGATAGATGTCCACGTCGGAGCCTCGGCTGAAATAGACTCTCTCGAAGGAGCAGGCGGCGAATTTCTTGGGCTGAAGAATCTGTTCCATGCGCATCCCGCCGCGTTTGTTCATGAAGAGTCCCTGTCCGGGAAGGAGTTCGTGAACGGCGTGTGCCTCCACGTCAAAGGTGGTTTGGATGACGGGGCGTTCGGAGGCAATGACCATGACCTCGTCGTCTTTATACCAGAATGCCGGGCGAATGCCCCACGGGTCGCGCAGCGTGAACGTCTCACCGGAGCCGGTGATGCCGCAGACGACATATCCTCCGTCCCAAACGGGCGCGGAAAGTTTCAAGACGTTGGCGAGGTTGATTTGGTCTTCAATGTAGCGTGTGACATCGCAGTCCGTCAGCCCAAGTTTTTGCGCCTCAACAAAACAGCGCTCACTCTCGCGGTCCAGTCGGTGTCCGAGTTGTTCGAGAAGGATATAGGTGTCCGACACCATGCGGGGATGCTGTCCCTTGACAGCAATCTCATTGAAAATCTCCTGCACGTTCGTCATGTTGAAGTTCGCACAGAGACAAAGGTTTTTGGCGCGCCAGTTGTTTCTTCTCAGGAAGGGATGAACATAAGAAAGGCCACTCTTGCCGGTAGTAGAATACCGGAGGTGGCCCATATAAATTTCTCCTGCAAACGGCACGAAGCGTGCCGCGAAGTCTGCGTCATGAAGTTGTTCTTCCGAAAAGTCTCGAAATTTCTCCTGCACGTCGGCAAAGATTTTCTGAATGGCAGTGCCGCCAAGCCCCCTTTCACGGAAAATGAACTCCTCGCCAGGCGCAGCCTGCATCTTCACACAAGCCAAGCCGGCGCCTTCCTGACCGCGGTTGTGCTGCTTCTCCATCAGCAAATAGAGTTTGTTCAAGCCGTACATCCACGTGCCGTATTTCTTTTCATAATAGG
>SAMEA3663118__coassemble_475_pt1 | contig 12880 bp, 8 predicted proteins | sample SAMEA3663118__metabat2_high_PE_027 | metagenome-assembled genome bin SAMEA3663118 (sample SAMEA3663118) | pig gut metagenome | biome: pig gut; feature: pig-associated habitat; material: faeces | place: Denmark | collected 2012 | reverse complement strand
GAGGAGCCTCGGCTCCCCCCTTTTTTCGTCACTTTCCCTTTAAAAACGGGGATTTTAGAAGCGCATCCAGGTAAAATTTGCCTTCCTCTAATTTTGATTTGCCTTCCTCTAGTTTAAATTAGGGGAAGGCAAAGAAAAATTATGCGCCGAGTAGGTAAAATTGGAAGGCAGAAAGTGTTCTCGAAGGTTAAATATGTTAATGTCGAATCGCTGAAAAATTGCTCAAAATTGTTGGTTTTTTTACACACCCTCGCTAATCCTATTATTATAGCTTCTTACGGAAGGAAATTTTTTCAACTACACAGAAATCCCCTGTGCAACTTTTTCATTCCCCTTCCTTCTTCTCTTCCCTCATCCTTTCCTTGTTTTTCCACCTTCTCCACTTTTCCTTTCATCATCTTATATTTTTATCTTCGTTGGATATACTCTTATATTTAGAAGTTAGTCATGCTGATATATATAGGCTGTGGAAAGCGTTCAGAAAAAAGGGCGAGAAAATTTGGTGTTTTGATAATTCACTTTCTTCACTGCTTTCTTCACCTCTTTTTCCACAGCCCAAAAGCGCGCAGTTTTCCTTTAAAAAGAGAAAGAGTGGTGGAAAGATGCTTGATTTATCCACAGGTAGTGAAAAACAGATGATGCTTTAAGTTTTCTGTGAATAAAAATGGGGAAAAGCGTGGGAAAAGTGAGTTTTTTTAGGTGAAAAAGCTGGTGAAATGGTGGAAAACGTAAGGCGGCGCGAAGGCTTTCAGCTTGCCTATTTATTTCACCTACTTATCCACTGGTTTTCCACCGGTTTTTCCACCGTTTCTTCGGATTAGAGAAAGTAAGTTTTCGTTCCTCTTCTGAAATAGAAGAAACAAGGGGCAGTGTGTTCAAGTTCCTTATGAGATAAAAATGGAAGAAAGGAAGAAAAACGTGAAAAAAAGCAGGTTGTTTTGTTAGTTTTTCTGTTTTTTGCCCCTTTATGGCGGTCTGAGTCACTCCTTTATATATATAGGTGTAACGATACGTTTGGTTTTTCGCTATCTTTGCTGCGCAAATTTGAAGAGACAGAACGAATGTAGTAAAAACCACATAAGGCTGTCCACCATTAACTATGAGTATAACATCTATCCTCAGACCTTTCTTTTCAAAAAGACTGAAAGAAATTGGACGATATGAATTGTGTGCAGAAGAAATACAGCGGAACGTGCTCGCTGCATTGATTCAACGAGCACGAAACACGGAATGGGGCGTTCGGCACGGCTTTGATCGCATGCAGTCCTATGAAGACTTTGCTGCCAACAGCAAGGTAACCACCTATGAAGACCTCAAAGGTGATGTGGACCGAATGAGAAGAGGCGAGAAAGACGTGCTTTGGCCCGGAAAAGTGAAATGGTATGCCAAATCGTCCGGAACAACCGCAGACAAAAGTAAATTCATTCCCGTCAGTGCGCAAGGTTTGAGAGATACACACTATGCCGGAGGTACGGATGCCGTGGCACTCTATCTGCGCAACAATCCCAAAAGCCGTCTCTTTGATGGAAAAGCTTTGATTCTCGGCGGCAGCCATGCACCGAACTATAATCTTCCTCATTCTCTGGTCGGCGACCTCAGTGCCATTCTCATTGAAAACATCAACCCGCTGGTAAATCTCGTCAGAGTGCCCGAAAAGAAAATAGCCTTGCTCTCAGACTTTGAGGAAAAGCGTGACCGCATCGCCGAAATTGGACTGAAGAGTCACGTGACAAACATCTCGGGCGTGCCGTCCTGGATGATGGCAGTGCTGACGCGCATGTTGGAAATCTCGGGCAAGTCAAGCATTGATGAGATATGGCCGGACTTGGAAGTGTTCTTCCACGGCGGTGTGGCGTTTACTCCCTACAGAGAGCAATATCATCGCATGATTCGCAGCGAGAAAATGCACTACATGGAGACCTACAATGCCTCGGAAGGCTTCTTCGGTCTGCAAGATGACCCGACGGATGTGGCGATGCTGCTGATGATTGACTATGGTGTTTTCTACGAATTTATTCCGCTTGAAGAAGTGGGAAGCGAGAATCCAAAAGCAATTCCTCTTTGGGAAGTGGAAAAGGAAAAGAACTATGCCATTGTCATCTCCACCTCGGGCGGTCTTTGGCGCTATCAAATCGGAGATACGGTGAAGTTCACTTCCACCAAACCCTATAAGTTCATCATTAGCGGGCGCACCAAATCTTTCATCAATGCCTTTGGCGAAGAACTCATCGTGGACAACGCCGAAAAAGGATTGGAAGCAGCTTGTAAAATAACAGGTGCACGTGTCAGCGAATACACCGCCGCACCGATATTCATGAACAGCGAAGGAAAGTGCAGACATCAGTGGGTCATTGAGTTTTCGCAAATGCCCGACTCCGCAGAAAAATTCATGGAGGTTTTGGACTCTCAACTCCAACAGTTGAACTCGGACTACGAAGCAAAACGCTACAAAGACATTACGCTTCAAAAACCGGAATTGGTCATCGCTCCGCAGGGCACATTTAATCTCTGGCTGAAAAGCCGAGGAAAACTGGGCGGACAGCACAAAGTCCCCCGCCTCGCCAACGACCGAAAAGTGATTGAAGAAGTACTGAAATTCGTCAAACGTAGTTGAAAATTGAAAAGGCGTCTTCCACAATGAAAAATGTTTTCTTTCCTTTTCTTCTGTCAATTCTCTTGTTCCTTTCCTGTGCCAATCCCGGTTCAGGACCGGACGGTGGACCCTACGATGAAACGCCGCCCCGTATCCTAAGAATGACTCCGTCGTTTGGTGCAAAGGGAGAAAAAGCAAAGAAAATCACCATTGAATTTGATGAAATAGTCAAGGTGGAAAATGCACAAGAGAAAATCATCGTCTCTCCTCCGCAAATTGAAATGCCGGAAATCAAAACCTCCGGCAGAAAAATCTCCGTCAATCTCCTTGACACGCTCAAAGAAAACACCACCTACACCATTGACTTTAGCGACGCCATCGTCGATAACAACGAAGGAAACCCGCTCGGCAACTTCACCTACGTTTTCTCCACCGGAGCAGAAATTGACACGCTGGAAGTGGCAGGACATGTGCTCCAAGCCGAGGATCTCGAGCCGGTGAAAGGAATGATTGTGGGACTGCACTCGGATCTTGCAGATTCCGCCTTCGTTTCAAAACCCTTTGACCGCGTGGCTCGAACAGACGGCGCAGGGCATTTTTCCATCAAAGGTGTGAAGCCGGGAAAGTATTTTCTCTACGCACTCAGCGACATGGATGGAGACTATCGCTATCAGCGTGGCGAGAAATTGGCGTTCAGCCGCGACACCATCCACCCCTACTGTTTCGCCGATACCCGTAACGATACCCTCTGGGCGGACACCGTGCACATTGACACGGTGAAGCAGGTGAATTTCACGCACTACATGCCCGACAACCTTCTCTTGCTCGCCTTCTCCGAACAAAATCCCACACGCGTTTTGCTCAAAACAGAGCGCGAGCCGGAATACATGAAAGTATATTTCACAGCGCCATCCACCCACATCCCCGAAGTGCGCGGTTTGAACTTCAACCACGAAAATGCCTTTGAGGAAATGAGAAGTGTCGGAAACGACACCATCACCTATTGGCTTCGCGACACGGCACTCGTGAACCAAGACACGCTTCGCATCCTCCTCACCTACGAAGCCACGGACGACAGCACCCAACTCAACGTCATGAAATCCGACACGCTGGAGTTCGTTCCACGCTTCAGCTATGAGCGAAGACAGCGAATGAAAGCGGAAGACCTTGCCAAGTGGGAGAAGCAGCGGGAAAGAAGACACAAGAAAGGAGACTTCTCTCAGGAGACACCGCCCGTTGATCCGATGAAGATAAAATATGACTTCCCCGGAGAAATCACGCCGGTGCAGAATCTTCACTTCACACTGCCCGAGCCAGCCAAAGTCGATACGTCAGGTTTCCACCTCTTCCTCTTGAAGGACAGCACCTATCATGCCGCTCCGTTCCGTCTGGAACAAGACTCGCTGAACCGATTGGCATATACGCTTCGAGCGGAGTGGAGACCGGGACAGCAATATGTCTTGAACGTTGATTCCGCCTGCATGGTCGGTTTGTCGGGAAAGGTGAATCAGCAGCGTGACCAAAAGGTGCAGGTGGCGACGGAAGAACAATTCGGTTCTCTCTTCCTGATGATTTCCGGCGTGGAAGGACCTGCCTTTGTCCAACTCTTGGCATCCAATGGCACGCCGCTCCAACAAGTAGAGGTGAAAGACGGAAGAGCCGACTTCTTCTATCTCCAAAAAGGCACCTACTACGTCAGACTCATAGCCGACAAAAACGGAAACGGAAAGTGGGACACGGGGTGCTATGCCGAACAGAAGCAGGCAGAAGAGGTTTACTATTATCCTCAACCCTTCCACATCAAAGTCAACTGGGACATCGAACAAAGTTGGAATGTAAAGACCATTCCTTTCCTTCTGCAGAAACCTTCGGAACTCGTGAAACAAAAAGCTGACCCGAAGAAAACACCCAAAAACAGAAATGCAGAACGCGAACGTGCCAAACGCTAAAAAAGTAATCTCATGAAAAATACATTCATCATGACTCTCAAACGCTCTCTCCTTCAACGCAGTTTGCTCGTTTGCACACTGCTCGCCTCCACCCTCTTCCTGACCCATGCTCCGGAGGTACAAGCACAATGCTCCGCTCCCAACAATGCCTTCAAAAGCGGAGAAACGCTGATTTATGACCTCTACTTCAACTGGAAATTCGTGTGGGTGAAAGTGGGAACTGCTTCCATGAACACCACACAAACCATCTATCACGGCAAACCCGCCTGGCGTTCCTACCTCATCACCCGAGGTTCCAAAAAAGCAGACAAACTCTTTGTCATGAGAGACACCCTCATGGCATACACCAGCCTTGACCTTGTTCCGCAATACTACGTCAAGAAAGCACTCGAGGGAGGAACCTATCGCAGAAATGAAGTGTGGTACAGTTATCCCAACGGACAGTGCAGCGTGAAGATGCGCTATCAGAAGAACACGCAACCTGCCATAAAGAGTAGTCACACCAGCAAATATTGCAGTTATGACATGATTAGCATGCTGCAGAAAGCACGCTCCTTTGATGCCACCGGATGGAAGAAGGGTCACAGAATCAACTTCCTCATGGCAGACGGCAGACACTGCGAGTGGAAGAGCATTGTCTATAAGGGGAAGAAAAACTTCACCATCGAAAACACCACCACCACGTATCGATGCCTCGTCTTCTCCTTCCTTGAAAAAGAAAACGGCAAAGAAAAGGAAATCGTCACGTTCTACATCACCGACGACAAAAACCACATTCCCGTGCGTCTGGACATGAACCTCAACTTCGGTACTGCCAAAGCTTTCCTCACCGGAGCACGCGGATTGAGAAATCCGCAGACGGCAAAGATTAAGTAAAGTTCTTAATAAGGAATGATTCATGCGACTCGTCATTGACTCCCAAATCCCGTTCATGAAAGGACACGCCGAACAACTCGGTGAGGTCATCTACAAACCGGGGGCAGAAATCGATGCTGCCACCGTCAGGGAGGCTGACGCATTGATTGTGCGCACAAGAACCCGCTGCGACCGAAAACTGTTGGAAAACTCCAAAGTGAAGTTCATCGCTTCAGCCACCATTGGTTTTGACCACATTGACACCACATATTTGGCAGAAAAAGAAATCGCTTGGACGAATTGCCCGGGCTGCAACGCCAACAGTGTGGCACAATATGTGGAAACCGCCCTCTTGCAACTCGCTTTCCACGGCTGGCAGGGAGAAGGCAGTGTGCCCACGCCCGTCAGTGCCCCATTCTCTGTCAAAAAACTGTCCGAACGTTTCTTTGCAGACAAATGCTTGGCTGTCGTGGGTGTGGGACATGTGGGAAGCAGGGTCGTGAGGATGGCGCAAAGACTGGGTTTCGGAGAAATTCTGCTGTGCGACCCGCCACGAGAAGAAGCAGAAGGAAGTGGCGACTTCGTTTCATTGGAAGAAGTGACGCGTCGTGCCGACGTCATCACCTTCCACACGCCGCTCACGCGAAAACCAACGGCACATCCGACTTTTCATCTTGCAGACACCGCCTTCTTTGAGAAACTCCGGCGGCGCCCCGTGCTCATCAACTCTTCCCGCGGTGAGGTCGTGGAGACCGAAGCACTGAAAGATGCACTTCGCCATGAACTTATTTCTGCCGCCGTCATCGACACTTGGGAAAACGAACCCCAGGTGGACCGCGAACTCCTCCAAAAAGTGTTCATCGCCACGCCGCACATCGCGGGCTACAGTGCAGACGGAAAAGCCAACGGCACACGCATGGCACTTTCTGCCACCGCTCGCTTCTTCGGACTTGACGAAAAAGCGTTTGGGCTCATCGCTCCGCCACCCCTTCCGAAAAACTACGCCTACTTCCCTGAGGGAGAAGGTCACCAAGTCTCCGAAGCACTGCGCCGCTATGACCCTACTGCCGACCACCTGCGCCTGCTTCATCAGCCCGACCTCTTTGAAAAGTGGAGAGGAAACTATCCGCTGCGAAGAGAGTAGAGAGCGTTTCACAGGCTCCCAAGGTAGAGACATACCGTCATTGTATTTCGTTCAAACCTCGTTGCCACGTGGATGCTTGAGGCGCACTTGCCTCCTGCCCACACCATATTATATATAGCATTCAAAATCCCAAGTCTATGCCTGCCAACCCTTCAGAATCAAGGATTGAGAGTCGTGCCACGCTGATGATTAGCGTGTGCGCCGCTGTTGCTTTGCTTATGTGGTTCATGCCTCGTGAAACAAAGTTTGGTTACGAGTATGAGCAAGGTCGTCCCTGGCGCTACAACTCCCTCATCGCCACCTTTGACTTCCCCATCTACAAGTCGGCAGAGGAAGTGCGCGCCGAAAAAGACAGCGCGCTAAAAGATTTCATGCCGTTCTATCAGAAAGATGAAAACGTGGGAAGCAACCGTCTCAAGCAATTCCGTTCCGACTATGTGCAAAACAAATTGGGCAATGTGAATGCCGCTTGCTTCCACCACGTCGAGCAAATGCTTTCAAGGGTTTATGAGGCAGGAATCCTGGACTCCGAAGAACTCGCTGCCATGGCGCAGCAGCGCACACCCGGCATCAAACTTCTCAAAGGAACAGAAGCCAACGGCTGCGAACTGGCAGAACTCTATTCCAATCGCTCTGCCTACGAATACATCATGAGCTCAGACACCATCCATTTTCCTCGCGAAATGGTGGCGCAATGCAATTTGAATCAATATCTTGAACCGAATCTTGTGATTGACACGACGAAGACGAACGCAGCGAGAGAAGACGTGCTCTCTTCCGTCTCGCCCGCCTCGGGCATCGTGCAAAGCGGTCAGCGCATCATAGATCGAGGTGAAATTGTGTCAGCAGAGCAGTTCCGCATTCTTCAATCTTTTGAAAGCGAAACCGTGCGCCGCAGTGACCCCAAGGAAGGCTTTTGGATTGTTCTGGTGGGACAACTCATTTTCGTCAGCTGCATCTTTGCTGCCGTGGTGGCATATCTTCGCCTCTTCCGTCGCGACTATCTTCACTCGCCACATTCCGTCTGGTTGCTTGTGTCGCTCATCACCATCTTTCCGCTCATCACTTTCATCATGGTGGACCAAAAGTTCTTGAACATCTATCTGGTCCCCTACGCCATGATTCCCATTTTTGTGCGCATCTTTTTGGATTCCCGCACGGCATTCGTGTCGTTGGTGGCAAGTTCCCTGCTCAGCGGCTTTGCTCTTCATTCCAGTTATGAGTTTGTGCTCATCCAGTTTGTTGCCGGTTCCACCGCCATCGGGGCTTTGCGAGAATTGACGGAACGCTCGCAACTTCTGCGTGTCGCCTTGTTTGTCACGCTCACTTCCGAATTGGTTTTGTTGGGATATGAGTTTTCCCAAGGCATTGACCTTGAGCATTTAGATGCTAGTCTCTACATCTACATAACCATCAACGGCGTTTGCTTGCTTTTTGCCTATCCGTTGCTCTATCTCATCGAAAAGATGTTCGGTTTTACCTCCGGCGTGACACTCATTGAACTCTCCAACACGAACAACACCGTGCTCCGCCGAATGTCAAAAGTGGCGCAGGGCACCTTCATCCACTCGCTGCAAGTCGCTAACCTCTCCGCAGAGGTGGCGGACAAGATTGGGGCGAAACCACAGTTGGCAAGAACCGGAGCCATGTACCATGACATTGGAAAACTTTTCAATCCCGCTTTTTTCACGGAAAATCAGTCCGGCGTCAATCCCCACGACGAACTGACCGAGGAGCAGTCTGCCCACATCATCATCAGTCATGTCAACGAAGGACTCCGCCTTGCAGACAAATATCATCTCCCCAAAGTCATCAAAGACTTCATCCGCACCCATCACGGTCGCTCCCTGACTCGCTACTTCTATGTACAGTGGAAGAACAAACATCCCGAGGAGGAACCGGAGCAGGGCATCTTCCAATATCCCGGTCCCACCCCCTTCACTCGCGAACAGGCCATCGTCATGATGTGTGACGCCGTGGAAGCCACCTCCCGTTCTCTCAAGGACTTCTCTGAAGAAAGCATCACCGCGCTGGTGAACAAAATTGTGGACGGACAAGTCAGTGAAGGCTATTTCAAGGAATGTCCCATCACCTTCCGTGACATCGCCGATGCCAAGCGAGTGCTGGTGGAAAACCTCAAAACCATCTACCATACCCGCATCGCCTATCCTGAAATCAATTCAACGGCTCAAAAAACTGCCTCCGCGACAAGACGACCTTCCTTCTTCGGCAGACGCTGAACCCCTCTCAGAACCCTTAGTCCTCAAAGAAAAAGGGCAGTTTGTTTTGTCCGCGACGCAAAAACCTATATTTTTGCAGCAATAACATTTCTTTTTTCTTTTTTGGGAAGCGGAAAAGACAAATTCCGAAGCAAAAGAGACGAGAAGAAGAGAAATATTTATACAATCTCAATATCAACTTAATTCAAAATCTTTCTATGTGGTTAACTAATTCATCCATCGGACGGAAAGTGATTATGTCGGTGACCGGCATAGCGCTTATCCTGTTCCTCACGTTCCACGCTTGCATGAACCTGGTGGTGCTTTTCGACGGTGAAAGCTACAACACAGTCTGTGAAATGCTTGGTGCAAACTGGTACGCTGTGGTTGCCACCATCGGCCTCGCCGTTTTGGTAGCCATTCACTTCATCTACGCCATCGTGCTGACGCTTCAAAACCGCAAAGCCCGCGGCGTTAGCAAGTACGCAGTGACCAGCAAGCCCGAAAAAGTGGAATGGGCTTCTCAAAACATGTTGGTGCTCGGAATCATTGTCGTGCTCGGCATGGTGCTCCACCTCTACAACTTCTGGTATAACATGATGTTCGCTGAACTCGTCAATGGGGGCATGCCTTTCATCAACGAAGTGCAAAGCGCATCCGACGGTGCAGCCATGATTGCCTACACCTTCAAAAATCCGGTCTTCACCGTGCTCTATCTCGTTTGGTTCGCTGCTCTCTGGTTCCACCTCACTCACGGTTTCTGGAGCGCACTTCAGACTCTCGGTTGGAGCGGCAAAATCTGGTTCAACCGTTGGCGCGTCATCGGTAACATCTATGTCAGCATTCTGATGCTCATCTTTGTGGCAGTGGCTTTGGCTTTCGCATTCTGCGGAGGATGCTGCGCTGCCTAATTTTTTTGGTTCAAGGCTGATACCCTCGTCTTTTCAATCCGAGGAAAGCAGCCGACCCGAGACAACCTTATTAACACATTTCTCACAATGATTGACTCCAAAATACCCGAAGGCCCTATTTCTCAAAAATGGACCAACTATAAAGCCCACCAGAAGTTAGTGAACCCCGCCAACAAGCGTAAACTTGACATCATCGTGGTTGGTACGGGACTTGCCGGCGCCTCTGCCGCTGCTTCTCTCGGCGAAATGGGCTTCCACGTGCTCAACTTCTGCATCCAGGATTCTCCCCGCCGCGCTCACTCCATCGCCGCACAGGGTGGTATCAACGCCGCAAAGAACTATCAGAACGACGGCGACTCCATCTATCGTCTCTTCTACGACACCGTCAAAGGTGGTGACTATCGTGCTCGCGAAGCCAACGTCTATCGTCTCGCCGAAGTCAGCGCCAACATCATCGACCAGTGTGTCGCTCAGGGCGTTCCCTTCGCTCGCGAATATGGCGGTCTCCTCGCCAACCGCTCCTTCGGTGGTGTGCAGGTGAGCCGTACGTTCTACGCAAAAGGACAGACCGGACAGCAGCTCCTCCTCGGCGCCTACTCCGCACTTATGTGCCAGGTGAACGCAGGCACCGTGAAACTCTACTGCCGCTATGAAATGCAGGACGTAGTCATCATCGACGGTCGCGCTCGAGGCATCATCGCACGTAACCTCGTTAACGGAAAACTCGAACGCTTCGCTGCTCATGCCGTTGTCCTCGCCACCGGTGGTTATGGCAACACCTACTTCCTCTCCACCAACGCCATGGGTTGCAACTGCTCCGCTGCCATCGCCGCCTATCGCAAAGGTGCCTACTTCGCCAACCCTGCCTATGTGCAGATTCACCCGACTTGTATTCCCGTTCACGGCGACAAGCAATCCAAACTCACCCTCATGTCTGAGTCTCTCCGCAACGACGGACGCATTTGGGTGCCCAAGAAACTTGAAGACGCCAAGAAACTCCAGAACGGCGAAATCAAAGGAAGCGACATCCCCGAAGAAGACCGCGACTACTATCTCGAACGCCGCTATCCCGCCTTCGGTAACCTTGTTCCCCGTGACGTGGCAAGCCGTGCTGCCAAAGAGCGCTGCGACGCAGGCTTCGGCGTGAACAACACCGGTCTCGCCGTCTTCCTCGACTTCTCCGAAGCCATCAACCGCCTCGGAATTGACCAAGTGCTCCAGCGCTACGGCAACCTCTTCGACATGTATGAAGAAATCACTGATGTGAATCCCGGAGAACTCGCAAAAGAAGTGGATGGAGTGAAGTACTACAACCCGATGATGATTTACCCCGCCATCCACTACACCATGGGCGGTCTCTGGGTAGATTACGAACTCTCCACCAACATCCCCGGCCTCTTCGCCATCGGTGAATGTAACTTCTCTGACCACGGCGCCAACCGTCTCGGTGCTTCCGCCCTCATGCAGGGTCTCGCCGACGGCTACTTCGTGCTTCCCTACACCATCCAGAACTATCTCAGCGACCAAATCACCGTTCCCCGCTTCTCCACCGACCTGCCCGAATTTGAGCAGACTGAGAAAGCAGTCAACGACCGCATTGCTCACCTCATGGGCATTAAGGGAAAGAAATCCGTTGACTCCATCCACAAGGAACTCGGTCACGTCATGTGGGAATATGTCGGCATGGCTCGCACCAAGGAAAGTCTTGAAACCGCACTCAAGCGCCTCAAGGAAATTCGCAAGGAATTTGAGACCAACCTCTTCATTCCTGAACTCAATGGTGTGAACATTGAACTCGACAAGGCTCTCCGCCTCAACGACTTCATCACCATGGGTCAGCTCATCGCCATCGATGCACTCCACCGTGAAGAATCCTGTGGAGGTCACTTCCGCGAAGAACATCAGACGGAAGAAGGTGAAGCCGCACGCGACGACAAAAACTGCTTCTATGTCAGCTGCTGGGAATTCCAGGGCGACGACAAAGACCCCGTCAAATACACTGAGCCGCTCAAATACGAGGCCATTGAAGTCAAGACCCGTAACTACAAGAGCTAATTAGAGTTCCCTTATTTCCAACGTAATTTTTAACAAGACTATCACAATGGCTAAAAACATAAGCTTTACCATCAAATACTGGAAGCAGAACGGTCCTAAGGATGCGGGTCATTTTGAATCACGCGAAATGCACAACATTCCCGACGACACTTCCTTCCTCGAGATGCTCGACATCCTCAACGAGGAACTGATTGAAGAGGGCAAAGAACCCTTCGTCTTTGACCACGACTGCCGTGAAGGAATCTGCGGTATGTGCTCCCTCTACATCAACGGCACGCCCCACGGCAAGACAGAAACCGGTGCCACCACCTGTCAGCTCTACATGCGCCGTTTCAACGATGGTGACGTCATCACCGTGGAACCCTGGCGCTCCGCTGCTTTCCCCGTCATCAAAGACTGCATGGTCGATCGTTCCGCATTTGACAAAATCCAGGCTGCCGGCGGTTATGTCACCGTTCGCACCGGTGCTCCTCAGGATGCCAACGCCATCCTCATTCCCAAGCAGGATGCCGACGAAGCCATGGACTGCGCCACCTGCATCGGCTGCGGCGCTTGCGTGGCTGCCTGCAAAAACGGTTCTGCCATGTTGTTCGTCAGCTCCAAGGTGAGTCAGTTCGCACTCCTTCCTCAGGGTCGTCCCGAAGCTGCCAAGCGTGCCAAGGCAATGGTTGCCAAGATGGACGAACTCGGTTTCGGTAACTGCACCAACACTCGTGCTTGCGAAGCTGTCTGCCCGAAGAACGAAAGCATCGCCAACATCGCTCGCCTCAACCGCGAGTTCATCAAAGCTAAATTGGCTGACTAAAGTTTGAACCTCTCATCAAAACCGCCTCAGGTTTTGATGACATGAAAAGACTCCAAGAGGACTGTGACGCACACACCGCGTTGCAGTCCTCTTTTTTGCGTCTTGTGCAAAGATATAAACTCACCACTTTTTCGCCAAAAACTTTTGCTGTCACGGCAAAACACATTTCGCGAACAATTCGTGTTCCGAAAACAAAAATTCTTTCTCCATTAATGCCCATTAATTGTCTCGTTAATCGAAGAGACTAAGAGACTAAGAGTCAAAAAGACAAAGAGACTAAGAGTCAAAGAGACTAAGAGAGGAAGAGACAAAGTGATAAAAAGAAAAAGGGGCAAAGACAAAAACCAAG
>SAMEA3663118__coassemble_474_pt1 | contig 12884 bp, 9 predicted proteins | sample SAMEA3663118__metabat2_high_PE_027 | metagenome-assembled genome bin SAMEA3663118 (sample SAMEA3663118) | pig gut metagenome | biome: pig gut; feature: pig-associated habitat; material: faeces | place: Denmark | collected 2012 | reverse complement strand
CGGTTTCGTTGCCTCACCGTTTGAGAAGCTGCGCGCCGTGAAGAACGATGCAGAACGCGATGGTTTCCGCGAAGCCATGTTGCGTGATGGTGTGGCTCTTGTGCGTTTTCTCCGTGAGTGGGAAAGCCGCCGTGCTGCCGGCGAGGCGCTGACCGAAATTGATGCCGACCGCATCCTCACCGCCTGCCGCGCCGCACAGCTCGGTTTCGAACAACTCAGTTTCCCCACCATCGCCGGCTACGGTCCACACGGCGCCATCGTACACTATGAAGCCGAGCCTGCCACCGCAGCCACCGTGGAGGCTCGCAGTCTCCTCCTCTTGGACAGCGGTGCCCAGTTTGATTGTGGCACGACTGACATCACCCGCACCCTCTCCTGCGGGGAACTGACACGTGAGGAGCGGGAGGTCTATACGCTTGTGCTCAAAGGTCACCTCGCCCTCGCCGCCCTCTCCTTCCCGGAGGGCACCTGCGGTTTGCAACTTGACCTTGCCGCCCGCAGTCCGCTTTGGAAAGCAGGTCTCGACTTCGGTCACGGCACCGGTCACGGAGTTGGTTCTCACCTCTGTGTTCACGAAGGTCCGCATCAGATTCGCAAGAACCCGCGAGCCTGCACCCAGGTTCCTTTCGTTGAAGGCATGACCATCACCGATGAACCGGGTGTCTATGTGGCAGGAAAGTTTGGCGTTCGCATCGAGAACATCTTGCTCACCGTCTTCGACCGCGAAACCGAATTTGGACGTTTCCTTCGCTTTGAGACGCTGACGCTCTGCCCCTACGACCTCTCTGCGCTTGCTCCGGACTTGCTGACGGTAGAAGAGGTGGCACAGTTGAACGCCTACCATGCCCGTGTTCGCTCTCTCCTGCTGCCGCGTCTCACCGACGAAGCAGACCGCGACTGGCTCGTTCGCGCCACACAACCCCTTGTCCCATAATCCCAAGAAAATCTATTTGACTATATTCCTTTATATATATGGAAACAACCAGACAACAGAAAATCTCTCGTCTCATTCAGAAAGAACTGAGCGACATGTTTCAGAAAGAAACTCAGTCCTTCCGCGGCGTGTTGGTCTCCGTCAGTGCCGTGCGCATCAGCCCCGATCTCAGCGTTGCCCGCGGCTATCTGAGCATCTTCCCCTCCGAGCGCGCCGAAGAGATTTTGAAAAACATCAACAACAACGCCCGCACCCTGCGCTTTGAACTTGGCAAACGCGTGCGCCACCAGTTGCGCATCATTCCCGAGTTGAAGTTCTTCATTGACGACACGTTGGACTATCTCGACCACATCGACGCACTCCTCGCGGAAGGTGGCTCCTCTGAGAAGAGCCCTGCCGCACCGACGGAGGAATAAACTTTTGGATTCTTATGGCTCACGGTGCTCTCCCCTTCTTTGTGGCGCGTCGCTATCTGTTTTCCCGCAAGCGAATCAGTGCCATCAACCTCGTCTCCGCCATTTCCGTGGTCGGAGTCGCCTTCGGCACGGCAGCCCTTCTCTGCACCCTTTCTGTCTTCAACGGTTTCCACGATTTGATTGGCAGCCTCTACACCGCCTTCGACCCGGAAGTGAAGATTGTGGCTGCGAAGGGCAAGTCTTTTGCCGCCGATGACCCCGCCTTGGAGGCTGTGCGACGACTGCCGGAGGTGGAAGCTGCCTCCGCGAGCTACACTGACAATGCGCTCATCCTCTTCCGCGGCAATCCACAGGTCATTACGCTCAAAGGCGTGGACGACCACTTTGAGCGAGTCACCGGCATTCGCTCCATTCTCTATCCCGAAAATGGGACTTATCAACTTGAGAGCGCAGGGTTGAGCTACGGCATTCCCGGCATCGGACTGGCTTCCATGATGGGTTCTGTGGATTATGGCTCCATCCAAATCTGCGCCCCGACTCGGGGAGAGCGCATCAACCTTGCCAATCCCGCCGCGAGTTTCAATGCCGAGGACCTATACTCCTCCGGTGTTTGCTTTGCTGTCAGTCAGAAGCAGTATGACGAGGCTTACATGATTGCGCCACTTGCCTTTGCCCAACGTCTTTTTGAACACGAAGGCACATTGACCTCACTGGAACTTAAACTCAAACCCTCTGCCGACCCCGAACAGGCGCTGCGGCGCATCCGTCAAACGCTTGGTTCCGGCTTCAAAGCGTTGAACCGCGCCGAGCAGCAGGAAGACACTTTCAACGTCATGAACATTGAGAAGACGATGGCATATTTCTTCCTTACGTTCATCCTTCTCGTTGCCTGCTTCAACATTGTCGGCACGGTCTCGATGTTGATGATTGACAAGCGCGCCGATGTCGTCACACTGCGCAGCCTCGGTGCGGACGAAGGTTTGATTTTCCGCATTTTCCTCTGCGAGGGAAGCATGATTTCCTTCCTCGGTGCTGTCGCCGGCACCTTGCTCGGCTTGCTGATTTGCTATCTCCAGCAAACCTTCGGACTCCTCAGCCTCGGCGGCTCCTCGGGCAACTTCATCATCGACGCCTATCCCGTCAGCATCCACCCCTCCGACGTGGTCATTGTCTTCTTCACCGTCTTGATTGTCGGCTTCCTCGCCGTGCTCTATCCTGTGAAATATCTCACCCGCCGCTTCCTCTGACCCGCGGCGGGTTGTTTTGATTCTTGCGAGGGAGTGTACGTTATGGTATAGCCGCCGCGCTAATTTTCGGACATTCTCAAAAAACATTTTATGGGGCGTTCTAAAAATTAGGTTGAGTTGATTTTTGATTTCTTAGAGATGAACTTTTGTCAGTTGAGGAAGGAGCATAGCGGGCTATGTGACTGACGAAACTTACAAAAGGGCGCGCTAAGAAACGAAAAGCAACCAAAACGTAAGTACTTTCTTTTGAACGTTCCTTATCCCGTAATTTATAGAACACCCCTTATGCGAACCGTCATGATTGTCGGCGCGAGTTCCGGTTTGGGACGTGCGCTTGCCGAACACTATCTGCGCCAAGGACATCGCGTGGCTTTGGCAGCCCGTCGCACGGAACTTTTGGAAGAGCTCGCTCGTGTCGTTCCCTCTGCCGTTCCGCCAGTGGTGGAGCGACTGGACGTTTGTGAACCGTCTGAGGCTGTTGCCGCACTGGAACGCATGGCGGATGCCCTTGGCGGACACATAGATCTTTATCTCCACTGCTCCGGCATCGGTCGCATGACGCCCGAGATTCGTTTTGAGGACGAATTACCGATGCTCTCCACAAACGTCACCGGTTGGACAGCCTGCGTGGATTGGGCATTCCGTCGTTTTTTGAGTCAAGGCAGTGGCACTTTGGCAGCCATCACCTCCTTTGCTGCCAACCGCGGTCTTGGTCCTGCGCCGGCTTATTCTGCCTCCAAGGCGTTTCAGGCGCACTATCTTGAAGCGTTGCGTCAGCACGCTGCCGTCCGTGGTGCAAAGGAGGTTCGCATCGTTGATTTGCGTCCGGGCTTTGTTCAAACGCCCCTGCTTGCCCATCCCGAACGTCTCTTTTGGGTGCTTTCCGTGGAGAAAGCCGTGCGCCACATTGTCCGTGCCGTGGAGGCGGGTTGTCCCGTCTGCACGCTGAGCCGTCGCTGGCGCTGGTTTGCCCCCATGCTTCGCCTCGCCCCACGCCGGCTGATTGTCCGTGTGCTGAGAAAAGCCTAAGAGTTTAGGAAAAACTTGCGCCTGTTGAAAACGAAACTCGGCACCTCCGGCTTTTGTGCCACCCTGCAAATGCAGAACGTGGAGAACGGACATGGACGCCTTTTCCTTGTCTTGGCATTCGAAATGGCTTTGTTTTTGGCTGGTTTGTTCCGAGTTCGCCTCCGCTGCAGTCAATAACCGAGTTTTTTCTCATCTCTCAAAAAAAGAAGTCTTAATTTTGTAACCGATTTCGCGGCTTTTGCGAGCATCTGTTTTGTTTGCAGCGCCGGCATCATTCGTTTCACTGCAACAAAACCTCGTTCGCTCATGAAAATCCCTGTCATCAACGGTTCTCACCACGACCTCCCCGCCTATGCCACGCCGGACAGTGCCGGCATGGACCTTCGCGCCAATCTCGATGCTCCCGTCACCCTTCGTCCGCTGGAACGCAAATTGATTCCGACCGGTCTTCGCATCGCTCTCCCGCAAGGCTTTGAAGCCCAGGTGCGTCCCCGTTCGGGCATGGCGTTGAAATGGGGAATCGGCGTCCTGAACTCGCCGGGCACCATTGATGCTGACTATCGCGGCGAGATTGGCGTCATTCTCGTGAATCTCTCTGCCGAGGACTTTGTTGTGAACGACGGAGACCGCATTGCGCAAATGGTCATTGCCCGCCACGAACGCGCCGAGTGGGAACTCGCCCATGCTTTGGACGAAACAGAACGCGGCGAGGGCGGTTTCGGTCACTCCGGGAAAGAGTGAAAGCAGAGCAATAGTCCTTGTTTATATATCGTTTACCTTATACCTTTAGTCTCATTTCATTTTTGACAGACACCGTGTTCTCCCGTCTCCTTCCTTTCTTCCTTTGCTTTGTGGCAGCACTGTGGGTCGGATGCAGTTCTCCGCGTCCGGCTGTCTCCTCCGCCCCTTCCGCGGAGAAGTCCTTGTCGGCTTCGATGGAAAAGAAGGAACGTCCCCGCCGTTTCAACGAACTTTTTCTTGAATCCGTTCGACAGAAAGAACTGGAACGCATCGACGCCCAGTTTGAACTGCTCGAGGCAGCACTGAAAATCTGCCCCGATGCCCCTGAGGCGCTCTACGAAATGGCTCTCATCAAACTCACGGGAACCGTCTATTCTGACACCTTGTCAAGGACTGAGGGAGACTCCATGCTTCAACTTGCGGTGAGACTTGAGCCCGAAAACCTTCCCTACAAAAAGACGCTGGGAACCTATCTCGCCAACATGACACGCTTCCGCGAAGCCATTGCTCTCTATGAAGAAATTGCCGACGTGGAAGACGAAGCGGAGAACTTGGGCATGCTCATTTGGCTCTACAAACAAAACGGTGACTACACCGGCGTGATTCGAACCATCGAACGGCTGGAACAGAAGGAGGGAAAGAGTGAGATGCTGAGTCTCGAAAAGTTCCAGACCTACATCGCCATGAACGACAACAGCCGCGCTTTCCAAACCATCGAGGAACTCTGTGCGGAATATCCGCTCGACCTGCGCTACCGCGTGCTGCTTGGCGACCTCTATGACCAACATGGCTTCCACGAAAGAGCACTGGACACCTACCTCGATGTGCTCGCCACAGAACCCGACAACAGTTATGCGCAGATTTCGCTTTTGGCATACTACAAGGCGGCGCAAGCGGATTCTCTCTATCTCAACCTGCTCAAGCGCGTCGTGTTGAATCCACGAACCGAAAGCGACGCACGAGTTGAAGCGCTCCGAACCTACACCATTGACAACATTCAGTCCGGAGGGGACAGCGAGCCCGTTCTGGCGCTCCTTGACTCCGCCATCGCCATGCCGCGACAGGCGGCGGAGGTGGCGAGACTGAAGGTCTATTACTGCATGCAGAAAGCACTTCCCGTAGAGTATTTTTTCGAGGCTCTCCAACAAGACTTAGAACTGGAGCCGGACTACACGCCGACGCGAATGTCTCTTCTGCAAATGCAACTGTCAAATGAGAACCTCCAGGAGGCGCTTCAACTCTGCCGTGACGGTTTGCTCTATGAACCCTCGGAGGTGGTTTTTTACTACTATGAAGCCTCCATCCTCTACAGACTCGGCGAAGACGACGAAGCCATCAAAGTCCTGCAGCGCGGCGTGCTCCGAATTGATGACACTGCAGACCCCGAAACTGCATCCGACCTCCACGCGCTGCTGGCTGACATCCTCTGCAGCAAGAAACTCTATGAAGAAGCCTATGCCGCCTACGACCGAGCCATTGAACTCAATCCCAACAACCTGCTCTGTCTGAACAACTACGCCTATTTCCTCTCCCAACAGAACACGCAACTGGAGAAGGCACTGAAGATGAGCAAAAAAACCATTGAGGCGGAGCCCGAGAATGCCACCTATCTTGACACCTACGCTTGGATTCTTTTCGTGTCAAAGAAATATGATGAAGCGAAAACCTTCATCGACCGAACACTTCAGCACGCCGAACTCAACAGCGAGAACTACACGCTTTTTGACCATGCCGGCGACATCTACTTTCACATTGGGGAACGCACCCAAGCAGTGGATTTCTGGAAGAAAGCGCTTTCCGTCTGCCCCGACGCAGGCGATGCCCGTAAAATCAGACGGAAAATCCGATACAGACGTCCCTAATATTCCTTCCCGAATTGCATGCAAAACTACATTGAAGAGCACTCCACACCACCTGACGAATGGCTCCACGAACTCTGGCGAGCCACTCATCTGCACCTCCTCCGTCCCCGCATGGCAAGCGGACCGGTGCAGGGGCAACTGCTGCGAATGCTGATGCAGATGATACGTCCTCAGACGGTCGTGGAAATAGGCACCTACTCCGGCTATTCCGCCCTGGCGATGGCGTCGGGCATGGAGAAGGACAGCCGACTCATCACGTTCGAGGTGAACGACGAACAGGAGGTGTTCACCCGCCCGTGGCTGGAAAATGCCCCCTACGCCGTGCTCCCCGAAATGTTCATCGGCGACGTCTTCCAACTCCTGCCGCCCATGAACCTCAGCATCGACGTCGCCTTCATCGACGCGGATAAACGCCAATATTCCGACTACTATCATCTCATCCGTCGTTTCACTCATTCCGGCTCCTACATCCTTGCCGACAACACGCTCTGGGACGGTCACGTCATTGAAACTTCCTACGATTGCGACCCGCAAACTCGTGGCATCAAAGCCTTCAACGACCTTGTGGCGGAAGACCCCGACGTCGAACAAGTCATCCTCTCCGAACGTGACGGACTGAGTGTCATTCGGGTGAAATGACGCCCACATGTTTTTCTCTTCGTCATCTGTCTGACGTACTTTTCACCTTCCTTGTTCCCTGTCCCCATGAAACGTCTCTTCTCTCTCTTTCTCTTTGCGTCGCTCCTCCTGCACGCCTCTGGCGAAAAGACCCGTTTCCAAGAGGCGGAGCAACTGCGAAACGCTGCACAATTTCAACTTGAGAGTGGCGATGAAGTGGAGGCGCAGCGGAAAATGCTTCACGCCCTTGACCTCTTCCGAAAACTGAAAAACACGGAGGTGAAGCAGTCGCTCTGCCTCTACTCCCTTTGCATCAGTCATTTCAACCAGCGCAATTTGAAAGCCATGGCGATGCACCTCGCCGAGATGAAAGAACTGGCAGAACGTCATCCCAAGAACAAATATGTGAACTATGACTACCTCTCCGTCCTTGCTGCCTATGAGTGCGCACTCCACGAAGAGCATCCCTCCGACTCGCTTCGCCAATCTTTCATGACCCACTTCAAGCAAGCCATTGTGCGACAGGAGCAAATGACATGGAAAGAAATGACGGAGCATAAGGTGAATCCCATGTACAACTACGTGAACGTCGCCACGCTCTACGACCTCTCCTTTGATCCGCCCCTCATCGACTCCATGCAGTGCTACATTCACAAGGCTTTGGACGTGGACGGCAAGCCCTGGGGCATTCCCTCCGACCACACCGAGGGGCGAATCTCTGCGTTGGATTTGCAGGCTTGGATATATCTCTATCACAAGGACTACGTTCGGGCGGAGAAACAGGAACAGGAGGTGCTGAGGCTGATTGACAGCATCGCCGCCGTCAAAAAGAACACGGTGGTGACGGAGCGAGGCGAGGCTTATGACTTCTTCGTCACGCTCTATGAAGAAATGGGGCAGACCGACAAGGCTCTTCACTTTCAGAAATTGAAAACAGAATGGGTGGCACAACGTTTTCAGATTGAAAAAACACGGGCGATTCAGGAGATTGAAACGCGCCACGAAACCGCTGAAAAGAAAAGGAACATCCGCGAGCTCCACCGGAAGAATCAGAACTTACTCGTGCTTTGCGTGGGTTTGTTCATCCTTCTCGTTCTCCTCGTCGTGCTGGTCATCATCGGACGCCGACTCCGCGAGCAGCGGCTTTACACCGAGGCACTGACCTCCGAGGCAAAGGAAGCCTCCGCTCACGCTTCCTTGCAACTCCTCGCTGACACGCTCGGTACGGACAAGGTGAACCTTGCCGAAGCCCACCTTCTCATGCAGAAAGCTGTGAAACCGCTCACCATTGTGGACAAGAAATACCTTCTCTGCTTCCTTCAGGGAGAGGATGTCAAAACCATAGCCGCACGCTTTCATGTCGAACCCGCTTCCGTCTATACCGTGCGCTACCGTATGAAAAAGAAATTCCCCAAAAACGAAAACCTCCCGTTCTGAAAGACGAACAATGATAAAGCCAAACGGCGGGTTTCTCAAAACGAGGGTTTGCAAAAGGCACCGATTTGACACCGTCACTCTGGTGACCCTCCGGTGACACCACGCCACCGTGCGCAAAACGTAAGTTCTGCGACTGTCAAATGACTGTCGAGGAACGAAAAATCGGCGTGCAAGAAAAAGAGTGCTGACAGTCTGTTTGCGCAGACTGTCAGCACTTACCGATTTGAGGGAGTTTACGCCACTCCGGTGACGACATGTAATGACTTCCGGATTGCAAGAAGTCTATCCGACTCGGCTTCCGGGCGCTACCTTTCCGTCAAGCGTGAGGAGAGAAAGAGATTCATCGCTGTCCACCGCGGAGAGAATCATTCCTTGGCTTTCGACGCCGCAGACGGTGCGGGGAGCAAGGTTCGCAATGAAGCAGACCTGTTTGCCGACGAGCGTGGCGGGGTCATAGTGCAAAGCAATGCCGCTCACGATGGTGCGGTTCTCCAATCCGTCGGCAAGTTCGAACTTCAGGAGTTTCTTGCTTTTCTTCACTTTCTCGCAGGAGAGGACAGTGCCGACGCGGATGTCAAGTTTCTCAAAGTCCTCAAAAGGAATGGTCGGTAGCACGGGTTCTGCTCGATAGGCGGCAGCTTCGCGTTCCTTCTTCTTGTCTTCCAGTTTCTTCACTTGTGCTTCGACCACGGCATCTTCGATTTTTTCGAAGAGCAGTTCGGGCTTTCCGAGTTGATGTCCGGCGGGCAGGAGGTCTGTGCTGCCAAGACGGTCCCATTGCACTTCGCCGAGTCCGAGCATGTCACGGAGTTTCTGAGAAGAGAAGGGGAGGAACGGTTCAAAGGCGATGGCGAGGTTGGCGACGAGTTGGAGAGAAAGGTGGAGGATGGTTTTCACGCGCTCCGGGTCAGTTTTGATGACTTTCCAGGGTTCGGAGTCGGCAAGATATTTGTTGCCGATGCGTGCGAGGTTCATCGCCTCTTTCTGTGCGTCGCGGAAGCGGAAGTTTTCCAGGAGCCGTTCCACTTCGGCTTTCACTCCGGCAAATTCCGCGATGGTTTCGCGGTCGTAGTCTGTCAGTTCGCCGGCAGCAGGCACGACGCCTTCATAGTATTTCTGAGTCAGTTGCAGTGCGCGGTTCACGAAGTTTCCATAGACCGCCACGAGTTCATTGTTGTTGCGTGCCTGGAAGTCCTTCCACGTGAAGTTGTTGTCCTTTGTCTCCGGTGCGTTGGCAGTGAGGACGTAGCGCAGGACATCTTGTTTTCCGGGGAGTTCTCGGAGATATTCGTCAAGCCAGACGGCGTGGTCGCGGGAGGTGGAAATCTTGTCGTCTTCAAGATTCAGAAACTCATTGGCGGGCACGTTGTCGGGCAGGATGTAGGAGCCTTCCGCCTTGAGCATGGCGGGGAAGACGATGCAGTGGAAGACGATGTTGTCCTTGCCGATGAAATGGACGAGTCTCGTTTCGGGGTCCTTCCACCACTTTTCCCAGTCGTTGGGCAGGATTTCTTTTGTGTTGGAGATGTAACCGATGGGCGCATCGAACCAAACGTAGAGTACTTTTCCGTCGGCTCCTTCCACGGGCACGGGGATTCCCCAGTCAAGGTCTCGGCTGACGGCTCGCGGTTGCAGTCCCATATCGAACCAGGATTTGCATTGTCCGAGCACGTTAGAGCGCCATTCCGGGTGGTCTTTGAGAATCCACTTCTCAAGCCATTCCTGGTGGCGGTCGAGGGGCAGATACCAGTGCTTAGTCTTTCTCAGAACGGGTTTTGCTCCGCTGACGGTGCTTCGGGGATTGATGAGTTCAGTGGGCGAGAGGGCAGTGCCACATTTCTCGCACTGATCACCGTAGGCACCTTCCGCATGGCAGTGCGGGCATTCGCCGGTGATGTATCGGTCGGCGAGGAAGGTCTGTGCCTCTTCGTCATAGTATTGTTCGCTTTCTTTCTCGATGAACTCACCTTTGTCGTAGAGTTTTCGGAAGAAGTCCGACGCAGTTTGTCGGTGCACTTCGGAGGTGGTTCGTCCGTAGTTGTCGAAAGAGATGCCGAACTCTTGGAAGGATTCTTTGATGACTTTGTTGTAGCGGTCCACGACCTGTTGGGGTGTGCATCCCTCTTTGCGCGCTCTGATGGTGACGGGCACGCCGTGTTCGTCAGAACCACAGATGAAGAGCACTTCGCGTTTTTTCAAGCGGAGATAGCGCACGTAGATGTCGGCGGGGACGTAAACTCCCGCAAGGTGTCCGATGTGGATGCCGCCGTTGGCGTAGGGCAGCGCGGCGGTCACGGTGGTGCGCTTGAAAGAAGTGTTTGACATATATATAAGGAGTATGAAATAGAAAAAATCAAATCTAAAGTCTCAAAATGCTCACTCCTCTTTTCGTTTTGAGAAAAACAAAGCCCTCAAGTTTTCATTAAAGGCTTTGGGAGTGTGATTATTGGCGGCAAAGTTAGTAACTTTGCGCCCGCAAAACAAAGATACACAAAATTTTCTATGCAGGACATTCGCAACATTGCCATCATCGCCCACGTTGACCACGGCAAGACAACACTTGTTGACAAGATGTTGCTTGCCGGTAATTTGTTCAGAAAGAACCAAAACGCAGGGGAACTCATCCTTGACAACAACGACTTGGAGCGAGAGCGAGGAATCACCATCCTTTCAAAGAATGTGTCCATCCGCTATGGCGAGACAAAGATAAACATCATCGACACCCCGGGACACTCCGACTTCGGAGGCGAGGTGGAACGCGTTCTCAACATGGCGGACGGCTGTCTCCTTCTCGTCGATGCCTTTGAAGGTCCCATGCCGCAGACACGTTTCGTGTTGCAAAAAGCACTTGAAATCGGACTGAAGCCCATCGTCGTTGTCAACAAAGTCGATAAACCCAACTGCCGACCCGAGGAGGTCTATGAAATGGTCTTTGACCTCATGTGCGACCTCAACGCCACCGAGGACCAGCTCGATTTCCCCGTGGTCTATGGCTCCGCAAAGAACGGGTGGATGGGAGAAGACTACAATCAGCCGACCGAGAACATCGACTATCTCCTTCAAAAAATCATTGAGGTCATTCCTGCCCCGAAACAGCTTGAAGGAACGCCGCAGCTGCTCATCACTTCTCTTGACTATTCCAACTATACGGGACGCATCGCCGTCGGACGCGTGCACCGCGGCACCATCACCGAGGGAATGAAGTGCACCATTGCTCACCGCGACGGCACGCTCGAGAAAACGCAAATCAAAGAGGTTCACACCTTTGAGGGCATGACGCGAAGCCGCACACAGTCCGTCTCCTGTGGCGACATCTGTGCCATCGTCGGTCTGGAACGTTTTGAAATCGGCGACACCATTTGCGACTTTGAGAATCCGGAGCCGCTTCCGCCCATCGCCATTGATGAGCCCACCATGTCCATGCTCTTTGCCATCAACGACTCACCCTTCTTTGGCAAGGAAGGCAAGTTCTGCACCTCCCGTCACATCAACGACCGACTCGAAAAGGAACTTGAGAAAGACTTGGCGCTGCGCGTCAGCCGCACCCCCGGCGGAGACAGCTGGATTGTCAGCGGTCGCGGCGTCCTGCACCTTTCCATCCTCATTGAGACCATGCGCCGCGAGGGCTACGAACTTCAGGTCGGACAGCCGCAAGTCATCTACAAAGAAATTGACGGGCAGCGCTGCGAACCGATGGAAGAACTCACCATCAATGTCCCCGAGGAATTTTCTTCCAAGATGATTGACCTCGTCACCCGTCGAAAGGGAGAACTGACTTCCATGCAGAGTCTCGGCGAACGTGTTGACATTGAGTTCCTCATCCCTTCCCGCGGCATCATCGGACTGCGAACCAACGTCCTCACTGCTTCTCAGGGTGAAGCCATCATGGCGCATCGCTTCATGGAATATCAACCCTACAAAGGGGACTTGCAACGTCGTCAAAACGGCTCGATGGTTTCGCTTGAAGGAGGTACGGCTTTCGCCTACGCCATCGACCACCTGCAAGACCGCGGACGCTTCTTCATCTCTCCGCAGGATGAAGTCTATGCCGGTCAGGTCGTCGGCGAACACGTCCACGAGAACGACCTCGTCGTCAATGTCACCAAGGCAAAGCAACTCACCAACATGCGTGCCTCCGGTGCAGACGAAAAGGCGCGCATCATTCCACCCACCATCTTCTCGTTGGAAGAGGCGTTGGAATATATCAAGGAAGACGAATACGTGGAAGTGACGCCGAAGTCCATGCGTATGCGCAAAATCATCCTTGACCACCTCGCTCGCAAACGCGCCGCCAGAGACTGAGACACGGTGCGAACCGCATGGCTTCTGTCGATGAGCGGGATTTGGAAGACGAAGGGAAGAATACCTTCGCAGCAGCAAACCGCTTTTCCCGATTTTCTGTAATAAACTCATAAAGGCGGTGTGTCAAATCATAAATTTTGACACACCGCCCTCATTGTGTTGGGGCTTACAGCAAAACATGACCAAGCCCGAATCCGATAGTAACGAAGCAGATTGGCTATTATGACACACCGCCCTCATTGTGTTGGGGCTTACAGCAAAATATGTGCCATGATGCACGAAAAAAGGAAGACGGGAA
>SAMEA3663118__coassemble_455_pt1 | contig 13070 bp, 9 predicted proteins | sample SAMEA3663118__metabat2_high_PE_027 | metagenome-assembled genome bin SAMEA3663118 (sample SAMEA3663118) | pig gut metagenome | biome: pig gut; feature: pig-associated habitat; material: faeces | place: Denmark | collected 2012 | reverse complement strand
CAAAACTTTACCGGACAGCAATGAACTTCAAAAGACTCATATACCGGATTGCGACGAAATCCAAAAGAAACCGCTCGCACCAAAACGGTACGAGCGGGTTTTCATGAAGGGTGGGGAAGGGAAGAAGTCTTAGGGGTTTGGATTTTCGAAGCCTTTCCCAAAAATCTTGTGGAGGTGTGTCATAATAGCCAATCTGCTTCGTTGCTATCGGATTCGGGCTTGTTCATGTACTTCAGTACACTCCCTGCACCCTCATTCTCAGCGCCTTGCATCTTAGCCATTCTGACGCACCTTCAAGGCGGTGCCTCATAATAGCCAATCTGCTTCGTTGCTATCGGATTCGGGCTTGGTCATGTACTTCAGTACACTCCCTGCGCTCTCATTCTCAGCGCCTTGCATCTTAGCCATTCTGATGCACCTTCAAGGCGGTGTATCCAAAATGTGCATTATGACACAGCGCCTTGTTTTTTCAGTCGGTGATGAGGTTGTTGCCCGTCATCTCCTTCGGCTGCGGCAGTCCCATGATGTGGAGAATGGAGGGTGCCACGTCGGCGAGGACGCCGTTCTTCACCTTGGCGTTTTTGTTTGCGGTGACGTAGATGAAGGGCACGGGGTTGAGTGAGTGGGCGGTGTTCGGCGTTCCGTCGGGGTTCACCGCATTGTCGGCGTTGCCGTGGTCGGCGATGATGATGGTCTCATAGCCTGTGGCGTTGGCTGCGGTGACGACTTCTTCAACGCATTTGTCCACTGCTGCGACCGCCTTCTCAATGGCTTCATAGACTCCGGTGTGACCGACCATGTCGCCGTTGGCAAAGTTCACGACGATGAAGTCATATTTGTCCTCTTTGATGGCTGCAACGAGTTTGTCTTTCACTTCAAAGGCGGACATTTCGGGCTGGAGATCGTAGGTAGCGACCTTGGGTGATGCCACGAGGATTCGGTCTTCGCCTTCGTAGGGTGCTTCGCGTCCACCGTTGAAGAAGAAGGTGACGTGGGCATATTTCTCCGTCTCAGCAGTGTGGAGCTGTTTGAGACCTTTTGAGGAGAGATACTCGCCGAGCGTGTTGTCCACGTTTTCTTTCGGGAAGAGGATGTGGACTCCTGTGAAGGAAGCATCGTAGGGCGTCATGCAGCAGTAGTGCAGTCCCGGGATGGTGGTCATGCCTTCTTCCGGCATGTCTTGCTGGGTGAGCACCACGGTAAGCTCTTTGGCACGGTCATTTCGATAGTTGAAGAAAATGACGGCGTCTCCTTCGCCGATGCGTCCGTCCACGTTGGCATTGACGAGCGGCTCCATGAATTCGTCGGTGTTTTTGTGGTCCTCGCTGTCAGAGTCGTAGCATCCTTGCACGCCTTCCACCATGTCAGCGACTTCCTTTCCTTTTCCGTGGACGAGTTGATCGTAGGCAATCTTGACTCTGTTCCATCGTTTGTCGCGGTCCATGGCGTAGAATCGTCCAATGATGGAGGCGATGTGTGCGCCGTTCTCGTCGCAGACTTTTTGGAGGTCGGCGATGAATCCTTTTCCGCTTTTCGGGTCGGTGTCGCGGCCGTCCATGAAACAGTGCACGAAGGTGTTGTCAGCAATGCCATATTCCTTTGCTATCTCTACGAGTTTGAAGAGATGGTCCAAGGAAGAGTGTACGCCGCCGGTGGAGGTGAGTCCCATGAGGTGGAGTTTTTTGCCGTTTTGTTTGGCGTAGGTGTAGGCAGCGACGATTTCGGGGTTCTTGAGGATGGAGCCGTCGGCGCAGGCGCGGTTGATTTTGACGAGGTCTTGATAGACGATGCGTCCGGCACCGATGTTGAGGTGACCGACTTCCGAGTTTCCCATCTGACCGTCGGGGAGTCCGACGCTTTCGCCGCAGGCGAGGAGTTGAGAGTTGGGATATTCGGCTTCAAGCTTGTCCATGAACGGAGTGGGAGTCTCAAAGATGACATCGCTGTGGGAATGATTGCCGATTCCCCAGCCGTCAAGTATCATGAGAAGTGCTTTCATTTTTCAAATACTGTGTTTTGTGTTGAACGATATATATATTAATGTGTAAACTCAACGCTTTTTCATTCTTGTCCGGCGGCAGCCTCTTTGACTGCTTTCATCTTTTCAATGATTTCAGCGGCTTCCTGTTTCAGTCGCTCAATCTTCTTTTCGATGTCAGCCACGATGGAGTTTCCTTTTTTGGAAGAGGAGCGGAAGAAGGTGAGGTTGGTCTCGTAGTTCTTGACTTCCTGCTTCTTAGCCTCGAGTGCGTTTTGCAGACGTGTGAGTTCGCGTGCAAGTTCAGAGCCTTCCTTCTCGGCAGCCTTCTTGCGGAAGGAGTCCATGCGGCGTCGTCCGGCAGTCTCGTGGAGCGCATCGTAGATTTTGTCGCAGAGTTCGCGATAGCGGCGGTACATTTTCTCCTTCTTGTTGTAGGGGACGTGACCGATTTCACTCCAGCGTGCTTGTAAGTCGCGCACGGCTTGCAGTTGGTTTTCGACGGGTTCTTCTGCGATTTGTGCGAGTTCGGAGATGACGGCTTTTTTCAGTTCAAGGTTGGCTTCTTCTTCCTTGCGTTGTCCGGCAGTGGCTTCGTTCTTTTTCTCGAAGAAGAAGTTACAAGCCTCGTTGAAACGTTTCCAGATGTTGTCGGAGACTTTGTGAGCCACGGGACCGATGGTTTTCCATTCTTTTTGGAGTTCCACAAACTTTGCGGTGGTGGCACCCCAGTCTGTGCTCTCCTTCAGTGCTTCCGCTTTTTCGATGAGTGCGGTTTTGGCAGCGAGGTTGGCGGCGAGTTTCTCTCGGTTTGCTTTGAACCAAGCAGTTTTTGCTTGGAAGAAGCGGTCGCAGGCAGTGCGGAAGCGTTCGAAAATCTCCGCGTTCACTTTTCGAGGAGTGAAGCCGATGGTTTTCCATTCGCTCTGCATGTCCATGACTTCGCGTGTTCCCTGTTCCCAAGCGGCGTGATTGCTGTAGGCTTCCAAGTCAATGGCTTCAGCCTTTTCACAGAGTGCGGTCTTGAGACGCAGGTTCTCTTCTTCGCGTGCTTTCAAGTTTTCAAAGTGTTCTTGGTGACGTTTGTTCACCACGGTGGAAGCTTCTTTGAAGCGTTTCCAGATTTCTTCTCTCAGTTCTTTGGAAACGGGACCTGTCTCACGGAACTCCTGATGAAGTTTTTGGAGTTGGTGGAAGGCAGAGATGACGTCCTCCGTGTCAGCGAGTTTCTCGGCGGCTTCGCAGAGGTGGGTTTTGATTTCAAGGTTCTTTTTGAAATCATAGGCTCTCATCTCGTGGTTGAGGTGGAGCTGGTCGTAGAACTGTTCGACGTAGAGTTGATAGTTCTTCCAAAGTTCGGTGGCGTTTTCAGCCGGCACGACTTTGATTTCTTTCCATTCGTTTCTGAGGTTGCTGAACTCTTCAAAGCCTTTGTCGGCTGCTTCGGGTGAAGCGGCGAGTTCTTTCAGACGCTCAATGATTTGCTGTTTGCGTTCCAGATTCTTTTGTTTTTCAGCTTCCAGTTCGCGTGCGGCTTGGTTTCGCATTTCGCGGATGAGCGCATATTGCGCCTTGAAGTCCTCTTCGGTGGGGTCTGCGGGCGGCATGAAAGCTTCGGCTTCGCCTCCGCCTTCGAGGAATGCTTCGCGAGCGGCGAGCACTTCGGCGTTGTGGTAGCGATAGTAGAGCATTTTCAAGCGTTCCAGCTCTTGGCGCTCCACGTTTTCTTTATCATAGACAATGTTTTTCAGTCTTTCGATGACTTCTTGTTTGTTGGCAGGAAGCGGGGCGGAGGCATCGGCACCTTCTCCCGTTTCTTCAGCTTCTTCGGCGCCTTCCGCTTCGAGAGTGGCGGGAGCGTCTTCAGCCGGTGCTGCTTCTTCAGCAGTTTCGGGTGTGGCGGCTTCGCATTTCACTTCTTCAGCCGGTGCTGCCTCTTCAGTAGTTTCGGGTGTGGCGGCTTCGCATTTCACTTCGTCAGCCGGTGCTGCCTCTTTTTCGGGCACTTCTTCAGCGGGAGCTTCTTTTACTTCCGGTTCGGGTGCGCTGGTTTCGGGTGCTTCAGCAGCGACGGCATTTTCCAACTTTTCTTCTGCTTCTGCGGGGGCAGGCGCAGCTTCGGGGGCAGAGGCTGTTGCGTCTGCCGCTCCGGCGAGGTTCTTGATTTCGTCCATAACAGGTTTTTGGATGAGGGTCTATGTCATTTTCTCTCCCGAAGAGTTTTTGGTGGGACTATAAATTATGGAATAAGGAGCGCTCAAAAGAAAGTTTATGTTTTGGTTAGTTTCTTCGCGCGCCCTTTTGTCAGTCTCGTCAGTCACATAGTTCGCTATGCTCCTTCCTTTAGTGACAAAGGTGCATTTTTAAGAAAGCTCCACTCAACCTAATTTATAGAATCCCTCTTTTGGGGAGAGATGACGCACTTTAAATCACGCAAATGAAGTGCTTTTAAGAAAAATGACCAAGTTTTCGGGGCGAAAACTTAGTCATTCCGTATGTTTTTGCTGATTTGAGTCGTGTTTTTGGGTCTTCTTTCTTGAAAAAGCGCTGTCAAATCCAGGTTTTCCATCGGAAGACGCCATAGAAGAGTCCGGTGACGATGACGGAGAGCACAATCACCACGGGGAAGCCCCACCAAGAGGATTCCATGCCGTTGATGAGATTCATTCCGAAGATGCTCGCGATGAGTGTGGGGAACATGAGGATGATGGAAACGCTCGTCATTTGTTTCATGACGCCCGCCATGTTGTTGTTGATGATGCTGGCGTAGGTTTCCATGGTGGAGTCAAGAATGTTGGCGTAGATGTTGGTGGTTTCTCTTGCCTGGTTCATCTCAATCGTGACGTCTTCGATGAGGTCGGCGTCCAGTTCATCGACGGGCAGTTTGAACTTCAGTTTGGAAAGCAGGGTTTCGTTGCCGCGGATGGAGGTGATGAAATAGGTCAGGCTGTCTTGCAGACGTGAGAGTCCGATGAGGTCTTCGTTGTCGATTTGTCGGTCGAGGTTTCTTTTTGCCTCTTCAATCAAGACGTTGATTTGTTTCAGGCGTTTCAGATACCACACTGCTGAGGAAAGGAAGAGTCGGAAGACGAGGTCCACGGAGTCGGTGAACCCTTGGTTTCGCTTTTGTTGATAGGAGACGAAGTCAATCATCATGTTCGTCTCGTAGTTGCAGACCGTGATGCAAACCCCTTTGTTGAGAATGATGCCCATCGGGATGGTGGTGTGGGGCGTGCGGCTGGCGACTTCTTTGACGTAGGGGATGCGAAGGATGATGAGTGACCACCCCTCGTCGTATTCGTAGCGGGAGCGTTCGTCTTTGTCTCGGATGTCGTCAAGGAAGTAGTCCGGCACTTTGAGTTCTTCAAGCAGGAATTTTTCGTCCTCCGGAGTGGGACATGTGACTTGCACCCAGCAATCTGGCTGCCAGGTTTCGAGTGTTCTCAAAGATTTGTTGTAACTCCAGTAGGTGCGCATCGAACCGAATCTTTTTTTGAGTGCGTTCTGAGCGTTCAATTTGGCTTCTCCGAGGGGGAGAGGTCTTGAAACCGCGGCAAAAGTACAAATATTTTCTTCTTTTTGCTTTTTGCCGCTCCGTTTTTCTCTCTTGCCGCTTTGTTTTTCTCTCTGCGAGAGTATCCTTTGTCATTCAAGTGTGCCAAAGTTTTCGGATGGAGCCTTGTTTTGGGGCTTATTCCATAAAAAGCGGAAGGTCCGCGCATCCCTGCGAAGACCTTCCTAACAGATGTATAGAGAGAGAACAATATGTACTTTTTTATTGAGGAGAAGGATTTCTTTCTATTTATGAAATGAGAGTGTGATTCATTTTTGAGTGCATGGTTTCTCAGAAGTATCTGCCGCCTCCCATGCCTCCGCCCATCGGCGGTCCCATAGGTCTTGCCGGCATTCCACCGGGACCCTGCATGTTGGGAGGTCCCATTCGCACTCCTTCTTTCTCGCCGGATTTGTTGCCGGCGGAGCCGTTGAAGATGTTGAGCTTGTAGATGAAGTGCACCATGAAGTAGGAGTTGATGGCGTTGCTCCAAGTATCGGTTCTCTGCGTGGCGGTCAGCGTTCTGCTCACGTTACTCTGACGGTGGAGAATGTCATAGAACTGAATGCTGATGGTGGCAGCCTTTTTCTTGAGGAAAGACTGTGCAATCTGGGCGTTCCAAACCAGTTCGTTGGTGTTCATGGACTGGTCGGAGTAGCCGCGACGTGACGTCATGCGGATGTCGGTTGAGATGCTCATGCCCCAGGGCAGGTTCACGTTGGTCGAAGCGCCGTAGGCAAAGTTCCACGTGTCCATGTTGGCGTTTTCCTGGATGGTGGCGCGGGCGTGCTGATAGTTGAGGCGACCGAGTAGACTGACGTCGAACCAAGTGGCGCGGTAGGTCAGGTTCAAGTTCTCATCGAAGCCGAGTGTGCGAGTCGTGTTCTTTTCAGAGGCTGCGCTGGCAGCGTTGAAGAGTCGGTTGTAGTAGTTGTAGGAACCTTCTTCGTTTTCTGCTCCGCTCACGGCTGCTTCTTTCAGAATCATGTTCACGGGGTTGGGTGTGGGCGTTGCGGAAGCGGTCTTTGTGGAGATGTAGCCCACGGAGTTATCATATCTGAATGCCAGGAAGTTGTTGATGTTGAACAGTTTCTTGGCGCCGAGTGCTGAGTTGAACATGAACATGGCTCGGGCGTTCCAGTTGCCGTTGATGTTCTCGGGGCGAACGTAGCGCACACCGGTTGCGGGGTCATAGACCATGTTATTAGACACGGAGTTGATGGTCTGCGTTGCGTGCATGCCTGCCATGATGGTGCGTTGGCGAGTGGGGTCGTAGCCGTTGTAGCGTACAAAGAGGTTGTTGTTCCAAGAAGGTTTCAGCCCCGGGTTACCCATGGAGATGTTCAGCGGGTCGGAGTCATCGACCACGGCGAGGAGGTCAGTCATGGAAGGCTGAGAAGCGGAGCCGCGATAGTTGATGTCAAGGTTCGTTGTCTTTGAGAACTTATAGCGGAAGCGCACTTGCGGTGAAACCATGAAGACGTCGCGAGTGATGAGCGTGTCAATGTTCTGACCGGGGCGGTTGTAGCGCATCTTTGTCTTCTCGGGATTGAAATCTACGCCGGCGTTGAAGCGGATTTTCTCGGAATTGTAGCGTACGCCCGCCGTGGCTGTGTGCTCAAAGTATTTATAGGTAGCATACTGCGAGTTGTTCAGGTCGCGAACATAATTCAGCAAGTCGTTTCGTGTGGGCAGCGTTCCGATGGGATAGGTGTTGGTGGAGCCGAAGCCGGCGAGTTCTCCTTCCAGTTCGGGGTCTTCAGCGAAGAGGTCTGCGTGTTCCTGGCGGAAAGCGTCGGAGGCAAGTTCGTTGAGATTGTAGCGCGAGCGGTTTGAGTCCGTGTATTTGTAACTGTACTGATAGCGCAGTTCCCCGTACCAGTTCTTTCCGAGGGGTTCAACATATCCCAGGCGGGTGCTAAGGTTCCAGTTCTTGCCCGGCGTGTTGCTATACTGATTCAGGAAGGAGGAAAGTTTTCCCGTTGATTTGTTGAAATTGATGCTGTCAATGGAAAACGATTCAGATTCGCTCTTGCCCCAGCCGGCGCGTGCTCTCAAAGAGACGTTACGACCTTTGGAGTTCAGTTTGCGCACGATGTTGAGTGTTCCGCTGAGGCTGTGATTTTCGCTTTCGCCGAGAGACTGACGCTCGTTGGTGTTCACGAGGAGTGCGTAGAGTTCGGGATTGTTCTGAATGACATTTTTTCTGAAGATTTCTTCAAGCGGGTCGCCCGTGGTTTTCGTGTAGGGGTCATCGCTGAACGTCGCAGAACTGTTGTTGCCGTTGTTGCGGCTCTTGGAGTAGGTGTAGGAGGGACGGAACGTGATGGTCGTCATCGTGTCGGGATTCCATTGCAGACGGAATGCTGAGTACACGTTGGTTCTCGCGCTGGAGCTGACATTGCGGCTGTTGGAGAATGAGCTGGTGCTGCCCGAGGTCAGGAAGGTTTCCGAGTTGGAGGAAGAAATCAGGTCGTTGTCCGAGTGATTGTAGCGCACGTTTCCGCCCACTTCGATGTGTCCGTTTTCTTTTTTGGTCTTTTTGCTTTCCCAAGAGAAATCAAGTCCTGCGTTCTTGGTGGCGGTCAGTCCGCCTTGTCCACGTCCGAAGCCTCTCGGACCTCCGAAACCCTGGTCGTTTGTGTTGTTGGCGGCGCCGAAGACGGTGACGCGGGTGCGATCCGTGAAGCGGGTGGCAAAGATGCGACCGGAGTAGCGGTCTTTGTTACCATAAGCCAAATCCACGTTCGTAATCCACGACTCATTCAGCTCGCGCTTTGTTGTGATGTCGAGCACTGTGGTCTCTTCGCCGTCGTCGATGCCGGTCTGTTCGGTGTAGTCACTCTTCTTGTCATACGCCTTAATCTTATTCACCAAATCCGTCGGCAGGTTCTTCATGGCAGTCTGCGTGTCGCCTTTGAAGAAGTCTTTGCCGTTGATGAGGAACTCGGTGACGGTTTTCCCGTTCCACTTGATGGTTCCGTCGTCGTTCACCTCCACGCCCGGCAGTTGTTTGACGAGTGATTCAAGGGTGGAACCTTCCGGCACTCTGTAGGCAGAGGCGTTGAACATCGTCGTGTCGTCTTTCTGTTCCACTTTGGCTGCAACGGCAGAAACGGTGGCGCCCTTCAGAATGTTGTCAGAACTTTTCATGACAATGGTGCCGAGACCGATGGAGTCATTTTCAGCAGTCAGTTCCACCGCTTTGACGACCGGAGTGAAGCCCACGAAGGAGAGTTTCACGAGATATTTTCCAGCCTCGCGAGCTTTGATGGTGAATTTTCCGTTTTCGTCGGTGGTGACGGCACTGATTCCTGTGCTGTCCGGACGGAGAAGTGCCACACTGGCAAATTCAACTGCTGCGTTTGTCTTCTCTTCTTGGGCTGTGCCGGTGATGAGAAAGCGCTGCGCTTGCATGAGGGAGAAGTTTCCGCACAGAAGAAGCAGAATGAGTGCGAAACGTTGCAAGCGGAAGAGTGAAGTGCTCATGTACATTTAATATAAAAGGAGTAAATAGATATTCGGGAAGGCGGAGGGTTGCGTGTAGTTGCCAAAGTCTTTGACGTTGTTGCCGGCGAGTTCGGCATCGTTTTCCCGTTTTTTCATCTATTTTGATGCAAATGTCCGACAAAGGTTTAACATGACCATCATCTTTGTGTGATTTTATTGATAAACTTGCTGATTTTGCCCACGAACGGCTTCTCTACGCCTCGGTTCACTCGCTTTTCAAGTGAAACTTTCCGGCAGTCTCTGACTTTGTTTTGACGGTTATTTGCGGTTCAATCTTTATGCTTTTAGCGGCAGCCACAAAATATTTTGCTGCAGGCGGTGAGTATCTTTGGTTTTATTGCTACCTTCGCCATGTCTCTTTTGAACAAGACTTTAGGCGTGTTCTATAAGCGAGCACCTGCTTTCCAGTATCAAATAGCAACCATTCCCTTGCGGATAAACGACCATGATGAAGTTAGCAGAACGAATCAACCGCATTGAGATTTCAAGTTTGTGGAGCGGACACAAGCACATTGTTTGGAACTTACGTCCCGACGTGAACGTCCTGAGCGGACGAAACGGGGAAGGCAAATCCACCATTCTCAACAAACTCATTCATCACCTGCGTTCGCTGCCCACCACCGGCGAACTTTCCGCTGGCACGCATTTTGGCGTGAAGGTGGAGTTCAGCCCGTGTGACGCCACCGGCATTCGCTATGACGTGTTGCGGAGTTTTGACCGCAAGATGGTGGTGACCGGCTCAGAAGGGGTGAGCGGCGACGCACGCATCGTGACGGAGCTGGACTGGCAACTCTATTTGGTGCAGCGTAGATATTTGGACTATCAGGTCAATATTGGTAACCGCATGATTGCTTTGCTCACCAGCGGCGACCCCGACGGGAAGGAGAAAGCCACGGAGGCGGCTAATCTCAAAAATCGTTTCTTGGACATGGTGGATTCTCTCTTTGCCGAAACCGGCAAGAAGATTGACCGACAGAGCAACGAACTTTCTTTCATTCAATATGGCGAACCGCTCTCGCCCTACCTCCTCTCCAGCGGTGAAAAACAAATGTTGCTCATCCTGCTCACCGTCTTGACAGAAGATCTGCAACCCTACATCATCTTCATGGACGAGCCCGAGGCGAGCCTTCATTTCGAGTGGCAGCAGAAACTCATCACTCTTATTCGCGAACTTAATCCCAATGCGCAACTCGTGCTGACGACCCACTCTCCGGCTCTCATCATGGACGGCTGGGAAGATGCCGTGACAGAGGTGAGCGAGATTACGGTGTAAAGAAGAGGGGAAGCGACGCCGGCTGTGAATAGAAGGGTAGGGGGAAGGCGTAAAGTTTTTACTTTCCTTTTGCTCAATAAGTTGAAAAATGAATCCGTCTCTTTAGTGCCACACTCATGAAACAACTGGTTCGAAATGCTGATTCCCGTTATGTTGAGGCGATGAATCGTCTCAGCGGAAAGAATGGGCGTCAGCGTGTGGTGGCGTATGTGGAAAGCTATGAGGACATTTTTTTCTGGAGCACCCTGTTGCGCACGTTGGAGACCCCGTCGCGCTATTTTGAGGTGATGCTCCCTTCGCGCACCACGTTGTCAAAGGGGAAGAAAATTGCGCTTTCCAATTCGCTCGGGGCGCGTTTGGGCAGTTGCATGATTGCCTGTGTGGATGCGGACTATGACTATTTGCTGCAAGGCGTCACGCCTTTGTCGGAAGCGGTGTGCAAGAACCCTTATATCTTTCATACCTACGCCTACGCCATCGAGAACTTTCAATGCTACGCCCCGGCGCTCCACAATGTCTGCGTGATGACGACGCTCAACGACCGCAGCATTTTTGACTTTGAGACTTTTCTTGCCCAATATTCCTCCGTCATTTACCCTCTTTTCATCTGGAACGTTTGGTGCTATCGTTTTGGAGAATACAAGAACTTCTCCATGCTTGACTTCTATCACTTCGTGCGGCTTGAGCAGGTGGATCTTCGGCATCCCGAGCGCACGCTGGATTCTCTCCGCCATTTGGTCAATGCAAAAATGGCGCGTTTGCAGAAGACCTTTCCTGCGGCAAAGAAAACTTACAAGCCGTTGCGCGAAGAACTTCAAACGTTGGGCGTCACCCCCGAAACGACTTATCTTTTCATGCGCGGCCACGACCTATTCGACGGTGTCGTGGTGCCGCTTCTGAACAGTGTTTGCGAGGTGCTCCACAGGGAGCGGGAGCGAGAAATCAGACGTCTCGCCAATCATCAGGTGCAAATGCAGAACGAACTCGCCGCCTATCAGCACGCTGTTTCCACCGTCGAAGAAATGCTTCGGAGACACACGAACTATGTTTCCGCACCGCTCTATCAACACATCATCGATGATGTCGCCCGACTTTTGGACCGCATTGACCACGGCAACGCACCAGCGGTGCCACAGCGTCAGGATTCCTTCTTGGGCAAATTGACTCCGGAGCAGCCCGGCAGCCAGAGTCCGGCAAAGGTCAGTGTGCCGTTGAGCAAGAGTAATTCATAGCCGAAAGTGTAGTTCCACAGACGCGGCGCAAGAAAGTCCAGTGCGCCGCAGATGGCAGGTGCGGCGAGACACACCAGCCACACTTTTCTTCCTCCACATTTTCTGCGGGTGAACAACCCGAACGCGAAGAGTCCGAGCAAGGGACCGTAGGTGTAGGACGCCATCACGTAGATGGTGTTCAAAATGTTGTCGCCGCCCGCCAGCCGTAGGGCGATGAGGCAGACCATGAAGACCGGAATCAGTGCCAAGTGAATGCGTCGCCTTTTTCGCTCCGCTTCAGCGTCCGGAACTTGGTCGGTGTGGAGCAGGTCGATGCAGATTGTGGTGGTCAGCGCCGTCAGTGCTGAGTCCGCGCTGGAGAAAGCGGCAGCCACGATGCCAATCGTGAAGGGAATGACCACCCATTCTCCCAGGCAGCCGCTCTGCACGAGTGTCGGCAGGAGACGGTCGCCGGAGGCGGCAATGCCCTGTTGTGCACAGAGCGTGTAGAGCACGATGCCCAAAATGAGGAACAGTGCGTTGACCGGAAGGAAGCAGAGTCCGTAGCCCATCATGTTCTTCTGTGCGTCTTTCAGTGTGCGGCAGGTGAGGTTCTTTTGCATCATGTCCTGGTCCAGTCCCGTCATGACCACGACGATGAACGCGCCGCTGATGAACTGTCGCCAGAAAGCTTGTCGGCTTGAAGCATCCCATTCCCACACTCTTCCCATCTCACTTTCTTTCACGAGATTCATCAATCCCGGGAAGTCAAGGCGGAGTTGCTCCATGGCAGCAAACAGAATGCCCACCGCAGCCAGCAGAAGGCAGAGCGTTTGCAGGGCATCGGTGCGAACGATGGTCATGATGCCGCTTCGGCGGGTGTAGAGCCAGATGAGTGCCAGCACCGTGCCGGCGGTCAGGGCGAATGCCGTGATGCCCTCAAGGTGAAGCAGCGGTGTCACGACAAACATTTCCAGTACGACACAGATGATGTAGAGGCGTGCCGCAGCGCCGAGGATTTTGCTCACGATGAAGAACGTGCTGCCCGTGTGGTGTGTCGTACGGTCGAAACGCATCCCGAGCCAGGAGTAGATGCTCGTGAGTTTGAGGCGATAGTAGAGCGGCAGCAGAAGGAAAGCCACAATTGCATAGCCCGGAATAAATCCCAAGCACATCTGCAGATAGGTCATTCCCGTTGCGCCCGCCCATCCCGGCACGCTGATGAACGTCACGCCGCTGATGCTGGCGCCAATCATACCGAACGCCACGAGCCACCATGGCGAACTCCGCTTCGCATTGAAAAACGCGTCGTTTCCGGTGCCCCCACGGCGGGAGGTGTGGCGGGAGATGAGAAGGAGAATGAAAAAGTAAGCCAGCAGAGTGGCAGGCATTCCGAAAGTCAGCATATTTGTAAATAGTGAGTAGTGAGTAGTGGCGTGCAGTCAAAACGTATTCACGCAGCAAATGTATTTCCGAGCGGCGCAAAAACTTGCGGCATGTTTCTTCAAGACCAATCAGCGAAAACTGAGCGAGAAGAAACGAATC
>SAMEA3663118__coassemble_420_pt1 | contig 13754 bp, 7 predicted proteins | sample SAMEA3663118__metabat2_high_PE_027 | metagenome-assembled genome bin SAMEA3663118 (sample SAMEA3663118) | pig gut metagenome | biome: pig gut; feature: pig-associated habitat; material: faeces | place: Denmark | collected 2012 | reverse complement strand
AAAAGTATTATATTTGTATAGAGATATGGGAGGAGCCTCGGCTCCCCCCTTTTTTTGTCACTTTCCCTTTAAAATCGGGGATTTAGAAGCGCATCCGGGAAAAATTTGCCTTCCCCTAATTTTAATTTGCCTTCTTCTAATTTAAATTAGGGGAAGGCAAAGAAAAATTGCGCGCCGAGTAGGCAAAATTGGGAGGCGAAAAGTGTTCTCGTAAGTTAAAAATGTTAATGTCGAATCGCTGAAAAATGGCTCAAAATTGTTGGTTTTTTGGCGGAACTTCTCGACTAAGAGACTAAGAGAGGAAGAGTCAAAGAGTCAAAGAGACTAAGAGACAAAAAGACTAAGAGACAAAGAGTCAAAAAGACAAAGAGACAAAGAGTCAAAGAGACAAAGGGACAAAGAGTCAAAAAGACTAAGAGACAAAGAGTCAAAAAGACTAAGAGACAAAGAGTCAAAAAGACAAAGAGTCAAAGAGACAAAGAGACAAAGAGTCAAAAAGACTAAGAGACAAAGAGACAAAGGGACTAAGAGTCAAAGAGTCAAAGGGACTAAGAGAGGAAGAGACGAAAGGCCATAGACCATAGACCGTAGACCATAGACCGTAGACCGTTGACCATAGACCGTTGACCATAGACCATTAATTTGTTTTGGAAGACGAAACGTGCGAATGCTCAGAAATTAATGAGACATTTAATGAGACATTTAATGAGACAATGAATGGGCATTAATGGAGAAACATTTCTTGCTAGGAGCGCACCCAGTTAAAACTAGGAGCGCACCCAGTTAAAACTAGGAGCGCACCCGGTTAAAACTAGGAGCGCACCCGGTTAAAACTAGGAGCGCACCTAATTTTGCAAGGAGCGCACCCTTTTTGAAAAAAAGTGCGATGGAAACGGCGATTTTTGGATTTTCGCGCTCGGAAAGGCAGAAAGTGCGATGAAAACGGCGTTTTTTGCTTTTTTCGCCCAACCCTACATGTCCGCCTTTCTATCATTCCAACCCTACACACTGCGCCACGCAACCCTACACAATGAAGGGTTTTGTGTAGGATTTTCAGACCAAACCCTACACACTTAACCTTGCTGATTATCAATGTGTAAACCTGTTTTGTGTAGGGTTTGCAGAGAATGTATGTAGCCCTTGAAAAACGTATAGGAACTGAAGGGTGAGAATGCGCGTTTGCGCGCGAATCCTCTTTCATTGGGCTGCTCGGAGAATTTATGTCATCAAGGTCATTCAAAAATGGCTTGCGCGTTGTCGGTTTTGCTTCTGAGCGCACTCTTTGGTTTATCTCGTCAGTCGCGTAGTTCGCCATGCTCTTTCCTTCACTTTCAAAGGTTCGTTTCTTCGAATTCTGACATTGACTCAACCCATTTTTTAGCCCTTCCTTCAATGAAAGAGCCGTGGCGAAAGACACGCTTTCGTAAGAAATAGAGCGTATTACTTAAAATAATGTAATATATTTGCACCCCAGCAACCTTCCTTAAACTGAGAAATAGTTTGAAAACATTTGAAGAATTAGGCGTGTCGGAAGAAATCCGTCGTGCCATTGAAGAGATGGGATATGAGTCTCCCATGCCTGTGCAAGAAGAGGTCATCCCTTATTTATTGGGTGTCGGAAATGACGTTATTGCCTTGGCGCAGACCGGAACAGGAAAAACCGCTGCTTTCGGTCTTCCCGTTTTGCAGAAGATACGGACGGACGACAAGCGCACGCAGGCTGTCATTCTGAGTCCGACGCGTGAACTTTGTTTGCAAATTGCAGGAGACTTGAAAGACTACTCTCGCTACATTGACCATCTGCATGTCGTTGCGGTCTATGGTGGCAGTAGCATTGAAAGTCAAATTCGCAACTTGAAGAAAGGCGCTCAGGTCATCGTGGCGACACCGGGTCGTTTGATTGATTTGATGCATCGCGGCGTGGCGCGCCTGGATGCGGTCGAAAACGTTGTGCTGGACGAAGCCGACGAAATGTTGAACATGGGCTTTTCCGAAAGCATCGATGAGATTCTTGCCGGCGTGCCCGAAGAAAGAAACACGCTCCTCTTTTCCGCCACCATGGGAAAAGAAATTGAGCGCATCGCCAAAAACTACCTCCGAGACTATAAGGAAATTGTCGTCGGCTCGCGAAACGAAGGTGCTGAAAACGTCAACCACATCTACTATCTCGTCCAAGCCAAAGACAAATATGTCGCCTTGAAGCGAGTGGTGGACTATTTCCCCAGAATCTACGCCATCATCTTTTGCCGCACGAGAATGGAAACGCAGGAAGTGGCGGACCATCTCATTCGTGACGGCTACAATGCAGAATCTTTGCACGGTGAACTCTCGCAGCAACAGCGTGACTTGACGATGCAGAAGTTCCGCAATCACCACGTGCAACTTCTCGTTGCCACCGACGTGGCAGCGCGCGGCTTGGACGTGGAGGACCTCACTCACGTCATCAACTACGGCTTGCCCGACGATGTGGAGAACTACACCCACCGCTCCGGACGAACGGGACGTGCCGGCAAGCGAGGCACCAGCATTTCCATCATTCACTTGCGTGAGAAGGGAAAGGTGCGCACCATTGAGCGCGTCATCGGCAAGAAGTTCGAAGCAGGCGTGTTGCCCGAACCGCAGGAAATCTGCACCAAGCAACTCTACAAGGTCATGGATGAGTTGGAGCGCACCGAGGTCAACGAGACGGAGATTGCTCCCTTCCTGCCCGAAGTCTTCCGCAAGTTGGAATGGCTGAGCAAGGAAGACCTTGTGAAGCGTGTGGTCAGTCGTGAGTTCGGACGCTTTTTGGAATACTATGCCAACGCGCCGGTCATTGAGCAGCCGGAAGAACGCACGAAAGGTCGGGGAAAGGGGAAGGAAGCCTCAGAAGGAGGTTCGCGCCGTTCGCGTCAAACTTCCGGACCACGCCGTGCCGAAGAAGGCTACACCCGTCTTTTCATCAACCTCGGCAAGCGCGACAACTTCTATGCTCGCGAAATCATCAACCTGGTCAATCGTCATGTCCGCGGGTCCAAGATTGACATCGGGCGCATCGACCTCACCACCAACTGCTCCTTCTTTGAGGTGCCTTCCAACCAGGTGGAAGAGGTGATGGTCAAGATGAAGCGTGCTAAGGTCGGCGACCGCAAGGTGGTCATTGATTTTGCCGACCGGGAAGACGGCGGCGGAAAGAAAGGAAAAGGGCGCGGCGGTCGCACCTTTGCGGAAGTCGCCGATTCCCGTCGCATGAAAAACGCGTGGAAGAAAGAAAAGAAGATGCGGAAGGACGACTGGCAGAAGTTTTTTGAATAGTTTTTTTCCGCGGCGTTTTTGAATCGTTCCTTTGCTTTGGGGCGCGTGGTTTTGCGTTGCGAGACTCTCCGAAAAGTTTGAGTTTGCGCGGTGAGACTTTTTCCTTATGATAGAATTTGAATCATGAAGTCAATCTTTTTAAATAGGTGGTTCCGCTTCGTCGCTGTGGTTTTCCTGCTGTGGGTTTCAGCGTCTTCGCTCGGTGCGCAGAACGTGCTGTTCCGTGTGGGCGGTGGTTTCGCTTCTCACTATGGTCCGGCGAAGGTGGTCGGTGCATATAAAATAGGTATAGGCTATGAGTGGGAGTTTGACCAGCATTGGTCGGTCACTCCTTCGCTCAATCTCTACGGCAAGGGGTGGCGCCAGCCCGACCGTCCGGTGCGCGTTTTGGACGAGGACGGCAATCAGGTCTTTGACGAAGAGACCGGAGAGCCGGTGGTGGGTGTCAAATCACAGCGCACCTCTGCCAACTATTTGGAGTTGCCCGTGATGTTCTCCTACTATCTTCGCCTCGCTCCTTCCCGCTATGTCGTCTTCTCCGCCGGTCCCTATGTCGCTTGTGGTTTGTTCGGCAAGCAGGAGACCAAGGGCGACACCGAGCGTCCCGGCGCCGAAAAGATGTTCTATGAGCATCAGACCTTTGGGCGTGCCGGCGTTCGTCGCATGGATGCCGGATTGCAAGTCTTCTCCGGCTATCAGTTCCCCGCCGGCGTTTGCATCGGAGTGGAAGCCGATTTTGGTTTCATCCCCACTCGGAAGAATGGCGAGAAGAATGTCAGTGCCCTCATTTCTTTGTCCTATAAACTCTGAGCCTCTGTCCCTTTAGAACAGTCATTTCTTTGTCCTATAAACTCTGAGCCTTATTCCCTTTAGAACACAGTCCCTAAAGTTTTCAATTCCTTATTTATAGATATATGTGGAAGAACTTTTTCCGTGTGTTGTTTCATCGTGAACATTTGATTATCTCTGGCGGAGCGATACTGTTGCTTCTTTTCTGCTATTTTGTGTCGCTCAACATCTCCTTCCTCAGTCCCGTGGCTCGTGCCATCAAAGACTTTTCCATGTCGGATCTTTACTATCAGATGTGTTGGTCGGACGAGGAGGTGGAAGAGAGTGAACTCGTCACGCTGGTGGACATCACCAAGCAACACACTCGCGGCGAACTTGCCTCCACGGTGGAGCAAGTCAATCATTGCAATCCGCGTACGGTGGTGCTTGACGTCATCTTTGAAGGCGTGAAGGACGATTTGGCGGGCAACGACAGTTTGGTCAGTGCCCTCTCCGCCAATCCTTCCACCACGGTGGTGGCAGCCAAGCTCATTGACTATCAGGACTCGCTTCAGAGTTTCCGAGGCAAGGTCAGTTCCTTCTTCATGGATGAGTTTCCTTTGATGGAGGGCTATTCCAACGTGATGAGCAACCACACCGCTTCGACCGTTCGCGAGATGTCCGTCAATCGGAAACTTCGGGGTGAGCCGGTCTATTCTTTGGCGGCGCGCAGCTACATGGTGGCTTTGGGAGACTCCGTGCAGGCGTTTCCCGGTTTTTCCGAGGACCGCTTGATTAATTTCAAACCGCTTCGCTTCCCTGTGGTTTCAAGCGATTCCATTCTTCAGCACCGCGATTTGATTCAGAACCGCATTGTGCTGATTGGTGCGTTGAAGGAAGAAGCCGACATGCACTACACGCCCATTGGCAAGATGCCCGGTCCGGAAGTGCAGGCATTTTCCGTGCAGACCTTGTTGGACCAGCGCGACATTCAGGTGGTGCCCGAGTGGCTGTTGATGTTGCTTGCCTTCTTGGCGTGCTACATCACCCAACTCTTGCAGTATGCCGTCGGCGTCTTTATCGGGCGTCGCACCGACACGCTCAGTGTTTTCCTTTCCGGCTCCTTCCTTTTCTTGCGTTTTGTCACCTTCTCTTGGTTGGCGCTCTTGGCGTTCTTGGGTTTTTTGCTCTATTTCCGCTTCAACGTCTATCTTGCCATGACTTGGATTTTCGCGCCTGTCATGTTGGTGGCTGAGGCTCGTGCCATCTATGCCGCCATCGTCAAGAGCATGTGCTACAATCACAGTCAGGTGAAGTGGCTCGAGAAGTCTTTATATAAGGTGAGCAAACCAGAATCATAAACGGAGCAAACATCCGAAACCAACTTATCTTCACTCTTCATTCAGTCTTCATTTCAAACACAGTTTTTATCATGAAAAAACTTCTGACCCTTCTTTTCTTCGGCATCGTTTTTTCTTGTTCGATGCTTCAAGCACAGTCCTACACCGTCTTCTCTCTCCGCGGCGAGGTCAAGACCATCAAAGGCAAGAGCAGTTCCGATGTCAAATTGCGTGCGGAGCTGACGCCCGAGACCGTGATTTCCGTTCCCACCGCAGGACGCATCATTCTGCTGGACCGTGCCGGCAGCAAACTCTACACCATCAGCCGTCCTTGCCAAGGCAGCATCAAAGAGCTGATTGCTCAAAACGGTCAGGTGCAGGTGAAGTCTCTTTCCAAGCAATATTTGGGTTATATCATTCGTCAGATGTCCGGCAAGGGCGTCATAGAGACTCGTACCTGCTACATGGACCGCACCGCCAGCGTCTATCGTGGAGAGAAAGAAGATTCCACGGCGACGGATTCCACCATCATCATTGAGAACGGAGGGGCGAACTGAACTTAACTTTTTCTTCAGAAGGCTCTTACCCCTTTACAGCGCTCCTGCGATGGCGGGGGCGTTTCCGTTTTTCTTCCTCTTTCCTTCTCTTTCATTTTTTGCTTCCTCTTTTCCATGTTTCGTTTTCTCCTTCTCTTGTTCTGTCTGAACGTTTCTTTTGTCTTTGCCCAGCAGACGCTGACGTTTGATCAAGAAAAGAAACGCTATGAGCGTCTTGCCGTCACCTTTGAGAATGCCGACAACGCCTATCGTGCCGGTCGCATTCAGTCTGCCGACAGTCTCAGCCGCTCCTATTGCGAGCAATGTCTCGCTTTAGACACTGCCACCTTGTACCACAGTTTCAACTATGCCTGCATGCTGGAGGTGCAGGCGCACTATGCCGCCTACTGTCGTCTTTTCGACAAAGCGATTGAGATGGAAAACCGTGTCATTGCCCTTCGTTGTGAACTGTTGTCCGACCAAGAAGCCGTGTCCTACGGCGTTCGGGAGTTCCTGGGCGTCAGCTACAACGAGCAGGGACTCTTCCATTCCTACAAGGGAGACTATGCCGGCGCCATTGAGTTCGGCTCCCTGGCGGTGGAGACGTTTGAAGCCTATGGCTTGCAAAAGTCAAACCACTATCCCGTCGCGCTGAACAACCTCGCCGCCTACCACAGTTCTCGAGCCGAGAAGGGGGACTATGAGAAAGCGATTGAAATGGGAGAACGTGCCTTGTCCATTCTCAAGAAAAACACGCCCGCCTATGCCGCTGCGCTCAACTCCCTCATCGTCTATTACTCTCAGGCGGGAAAGAACGTGCAGGCAGAACAGACTGCAGAGCAGGCGCTGAAGGCAGTGGCGAAAATCTACGGGGGCGGAAGTTTGGAATATGCCGCGCTCCTTTCGAACCTCTCCGTGCAATATGCCTCCATGAATCGCTACGACCGCGCCGTTGAGTATGGCATCCTCTCGCGAGACCTCTACCGTGCCAACGCCGATACCCTTTCGCTGCCCTACGCTCGTCTGCTGACCAATCTCGCCGCCTTCCATTCCAATTTTGAGAACCACGAAGAGAGCATCGCCTTGCTCACCGAAGCCCTGCCCATCATCGGAAGCATCGAGGGGGAAGGACATGTGGACTATGTGCGCTGCCGTGCCGACCTCTCCGCTGCCTACAACAAACTTGGCGACAGCCAAAAGGCGGAAGAAGTGAGCCGCGCCTCGGGAGGACTGACCGTCGAAGCGGTGTCGGGGAGCACGGACCGGAGAATGGCATACGCGCTCAGCAAGGAAGCAGGCGTACAAGCCGCAGCAGGAAACTTCGAGCGAGCTTGTGAGTTGGAGAGTCAGGCGGGCGAGGTGTTCCGTGAGTATGGCGACAGCCTTTCCATGGCGAACTCCTTCATTCTCCGTTCGGGCTATTTGAATCGAATGCGGCGCTATGAGGAGGCGCTTGAACTGGTGCAACGCGCCATGCCCATCTTGAAACGCAACGGGGGCGTCGCCTCACTGCCGCAGGCCTACAACAACCTCTCCATCATCCACCATTACCATGGCGACAGGGAGAAGGCATGCGAAGCAGCCCTCCTTGCCATCGATGCCTACCGCGAGCAGGGAGACACGCTTTCTTCCTTCTATGCCAAGGCGCTCGCCAACCTCTCCCTCTATCTCTCCCTGCAGGACAGCCTCTCCCTCGCACTCTCCACCACCGTCCGAGCCATCCGGGTGATGCAGAACGTGCTGGGCGAGAACCACCCCGACAATGCACCGCTTTTCTTCAACGCTGCCCACTATAGCAACCTCCTCCATGACTCTCTTGCCGTGGCGGAATTCTATCACAAAGCGCTGCGCATCCAGAATCAAACCATCCGAAACAGTTTCTCCCACAAAACGGCCCACGAAAGAGAAACCTATTGGAACACGAAAAACTATCTCTACCGCGTCGCACCGACGTTTGCCTTCATGAATCCGCGCTGCGACAGTCTCATCGCCGACGCCTACGACGCCAAACTCTTCACCAACGGACTCCTTCTCAATTCCGAAATCAACTTCCGAAAATTGCTCCTGCAGGTGAAGGACTCGGTCATGTTGGAGAAATACAATCGCCTGGACCTCCTCCGACGAGAAATCGAAGCGTGGCAGCAGGAAAATGCGTCAGAGTCCGCCGAACGTCTTGCTGCCGCTGAGGCAGAAGCGGAGCAGTTGGAAAAGGAACTCGTGGTCGGATGCAAGGAATATGGTGACTTCATGACGAATCTCAGCACCGGTTGGCGCGACGTGGCTGCTTCTCTTTCCGAAAACGACCTCGCCGTGGAATTTGTCTCGCTCCACGTCGGTGGGTTGGGGGAGACCTACGCCGCCCTCATGCTCCGAAAAGACGCTCCTTGCCCCGTCATGCGCATTCTCTTCAGCGACTACGACCTCCGAAAACTGCGCTACGGCAATGCAGACTTCTTTGCCGCCATGAAAACGCATAAAGGTTTGAATGCAATCTATCGGGACACGCTTCTCACACGCCTCGTCTGGCAGCCCGTCTTGGACTATATGCCCAACGTCCGCCGCATCTATTTCTCCCCCTCCGGCTTGCTGCATCAGTTCGCTATTGAATGCTTGCCCCTTGACAGCACACAAGTCATGAGTGACCTTTATGCTTGCCACCGACTGTCCTCGACAGCGCGTCTTTGCGAGAAACGCAGTGAGGAGAACACGCTTCACCGTGCCGCCGTCTTCGGCGGGTTGGACTACAACACCGACCTCGCCACCCTCATCGCTCTCCGCGAACGGCGCGAATGGGAAGAGGAAGAGCGTTTCATCTCCAGTCTTGCAGACGATGAGGCGTTTGACCTCGCTGCCCTCGAACCGACCGACTCGCTCCTCACCCGCAGCGGCTACGGCTATCTGCCCGGCACGCTCACCGAGGCGGAACAAATCGGAGAACTCCTCATGCAGGAGAACGTACCGACGCTCATGCGCTTGGGACAATCCGGCACCGAAGAATCGTTCAAAGCGCTCGGCGGACGTGACTACTCGCTCATTCACATCGCCACCCACGGCTTCTACCACACCGTCTCCTCCGCCTCCGCCGGTGGTGCGCAAACTGCCTCGGGTGACGAGCAGGGAAGCAGCGACAGCGGATTGAACTCTTGTGGCTTGCTCCTCTCCGGAGCGAACACCATCCTCGCCGAGAAAAACCGTCCGCATGAAGTGGAGGACGGCGTGCTCACCGCTCGTGAGATTTCCACCTTGGACCTCCGAAAGGTGAATTTGGTGGTGCTTTCCGCCTGCAAGACCGGTGTCGGCGAAGTGCGCGAAGACGGCGTCTTCGGCTTGCAGCGTGGTTTCAAGAAGGCGGGTGTTCGTTCTTTGATTATGAGCCTTTGGGACGTGAACGACGCAGCCACGCAGCAGATGATGTCGAGCTTCTATGAAGGGCTCACGCAGGGGCTCAGCCTGCAAGGCGCGTTCAGCAAAGCGCGCCGAGAGATGCGCTGCAACGGCTTCAATGACCCCGTGTCTTGGGCGGCGTTCGTCATCTTGGACGGTATGGACTGAGAAGACGGAGACAAAGCACCTTTTTGCTCATTATACCCTGTTTTGGGTATTGTCCCCGTGTTGCGTTCCCCCTACCTTTGCATCGAGTTAAGTTAGAAAATTTGATTGTTAGAAAGACGTCGGCTGCAGGTTTGCCATCCTGCAGCTGACGTCGTCGGTTGACACCCTTTCGGCACGTGCAAAATGGATGACTGCCGACGCCGTCTGTTGGTTGGCGAGGTTTAAAAAGGAAACATGGTTTGCTTGAAGTGGGGCATCGCATATGAGTCTGCATCAAGGAAGAGCGTTGCCTCGTTTTTCCAACACCATTTCTCTCCAGCCTTTTACCCTCAAAAAAACGTTGTTTGTTAAATCATTTGGCTTTATGTGCATTTTTCGTGTAGTTTTTTGCACGTACTAAAAAATAAACTTTACCTTTGCCGCGTATATTCGGTGAAAAATGTGCGAAGAATGCGAATCGCATCTTCCAAATCGGATGTACAAAGTCCGGATTCCTTTTATCATCGGTATATTTAGAATATTCCTTAAATCTTTATTGTTTCACTTTAATAATTTCTTACGCAAAATGAAAAGGTTCTACTCAATCCTTTCATTGCTCCTGCTCTTCTTGGCAGGTGCAAGCAATGTAGCTGCGCAGGAATTCAGCGAAGGAACGCTTTTGACATCCATCGATGCGGTGGCTAACGAAGCGCGTTTCATCCTGAAATCTCCGGGTACTTCCGACGACCACCCCTCCGGGTATGTCTGCGGTACCAAGCAGTACAAGCAAAACATCGACAAGTCTTGCCTCTTCACTCTCGAAGCTGTGGCAGGTGAGACCGTAGATGGTTATCAGGTTTACCTCCTGAAACAGGTGGAAACGGGTCTTTATTTCAAAGACTATGAACTGGGCGAAAACTATGACTCCAGCGACCTGCCTCCTTTCTCCAACGGCGACTTGACCGAAATGACTGACAACAAGGCGCAGGCAATGAAGTTCACCGTGCTGCCCTTTGAAGATGTCACCAGCGTAACAGGTGCTTCTCAGTCTCGCACCAGCGCCCACAACGCCAAGCAGGCTTTGGACCAAGTTGGTTTTGTTTTCACTCGCGCTCAGGTTTCCGACCCTTGTGCGGTAGATGAATCAGGTAAGCAATTCCCCTACACCTATCTCGGTGGTCTTGGTAAACCGTTCTATTCCCGCTATGTGGATACCAACGTGCATCAGATTTACACCGTGAACGAAAAGAAGGGCTTGGACAAAATCGTTGCTTACGCAATGGCTTACTTCCCCGGTTCTCCCGAATCCGCCTTCCCTCCCGGTGTGGACCCCGGCTACTATCCCGCAAACCTCGTGGCTGAAGCCCAAACAATCTATAATAACGTAGGTACTTGGAGAGAGTCCGGTCTTCCCGAAGAATTGCAGACCGAAGAAGCTGTGAATGCTTACTGCGCCCGCATCGTTGAACTGGCTGAACTCCTCGCCAAATCTATCATCAAGGTGGAAACCGGCTACTACTTCATCCGCGACAGCCGCGAAACACCTCGCTACTGGCGTCCCGTTGTTCAGGACAACAAGCAACTTCTCGGTTGGAGTGCTTACACCGTTCCCGAAGTGCTTGACGTAGAATCTGCTCGTCACATCTGGAAAGTCACCAAGTCTTCCGTGAAGAACGCCACCACCGGCGAAAACGATGATGTTTACACCTTCCAGAGCTACTTCACCAACGAATTTGCAAGCGCAACCACCACGTCTGGAGATAGATTCACCATGGCTGCCGAGCCCGACAACTTCACAATCGACAAAGAAGCTGCGCTCGCAGAACAGACCGGTTCCTTCGTCATCTATCCCTACGGAAAGTCCGGACAGAAGATGAATACCTTTAATAATGGTGCTATTGGTATTTGGGCATGGACAGATGCAGGCAACTGCTTCCGCTTCCAGACCGTTGATGAAAGTGCTGTGGCAGATCTCGAAGAAACCATCCGTCAGGCTGCTCTCAACGAGAAACTCCAGACCCTCCTCACCGATGCTCAGACTCTGAAGAGCAACAACGACGGTTCTCTCGGCATGGTGACCAACGGTTCTCAACTGAGCAGTAACTTCCCCGATGCAGAAGCACCGAATCCCGCTAACCTTCTTGACAACAATTTGGGCACCTACTTCCACACCAGTTGGAGAAATAAGGATGCCGAACAGGGAGTTTACCACTACATTCAGGCTGACCTCGGCATCGCAGTGGATGCTTTGACGCTTGACTATGTGAAGCGTTGGAGAACCAGCACCACTTCCAACCATGCACCTCTGACTGCCTTGGTGGAAGTGACCAACGATCCCGAGGGAGAATGGACTTCACTGGAAGACTTCACCTTTGATTACAACAAGAATGTGGATTATCCTGCCAGCGTGGCTGGAAAAGACACTACCTTGGTAGGTGGCGGCGGTGAGGCAACCATTGACTTCGGTGGCAACAAGTATCGCTACATCCGCCTCTCTGTGCTTTCCGTCCTCATCAACGAGTCACAAGCAGGAACCAACTACGAAAACTATCCGTTCTGGTACTTGGCTGAACTCCACTTCAAGTCCAACACCACTCCCAACTATGAGTTGGTAGATGCTAACCTCCGCGCTCGGTTTGAGGGTCTGATGGCACAGGCTGCTACTGAACTCGAAGCCGGCGCTGCCACTCAGGACACCTACGATGCACTGACTGCTGCCTACAACGAAGTGCTCGCAAGCATTCCTGATCCCATCCGCATCGTGAACGCCGTGGCTGAAGCCAAGGCTCTCCGCGCCAAGGCTCAGGCAGGAACCGAACCCGGTTACTTCCCCTACGATGCCATTGCAAAATTCGATGCTGCCATCGCAACTGCCAACGACGCAGTCAAGGCTGGTATCACGCTCGCAGAAATTGAAAGCGTGATCGCTGCTCTCGACGCTGCTACCGTTGAATTCAACGGTGCCCTCATCCTCCCCACAGTAGGTTCCCACTATGTCATCCGCAGTGCTTCCACCAAGAAAGCATGGACCAATGACCACTGGAACTCTGCTCGTGCTCCGCTCGCTTCTGTTAGCAACGCTGCCTCTGCAGCTCTTAAGTTCACCTACTTGGACGGCTCCAGCATTACTGAAGAAGGTGCAGAGCTCACTCCCATTGAAGAACTCGTTGACTCTGCTGACGTGTACAACGACATGCGCAACATCTGGTTGGTTGAAGAAGCAGGTGAAGGCAAAATCGTCCTCCGCAATGTCGGAACCGGTATGTACCTCTCCGAAGGTCAGACCGAGAACTCCAGCGGTCAGGCTTATCAGTCTGCAGAAAAGTCTTCTGTGACTTACTACCTCGCAGGCCCCGGTAAGTTCGTCTTCGTCGCCGGTCTCGTTAGCGGTAATGAAACTTACTTCAACTGCAACAGCGCAGGTTCTGTCGTGACTTGGAATGCCAAGGACGATGAAAACGGTTTCTGGTCTTTCGAAGCTGTTGATCCCGAACGCGTGGATGCTCCTTACTATTATCTCAGTCTCGCTCCGGGCAGAATGCACATCGTAACCCTGCCTGTGGATGTGATTGGTGGTAGTTGTGTTTACGGAGATTACGTTTTGGCTGGTCAGTCTGCTGACAACAAACTCGTGCTCACTCCCGGCTCAAACTACAATGAAGATGGCATCATCCCCGCAGGCGTGCCCTTCATCGTGACTGTTCCTGCTGATGCACCCAATGGTACGCAGAACGTCCAGATGGAATACATCCTTGAAGATGGTGAAACATACATGGATGGAACCGTGAAGTATGTCTTCGAACCCGTGAAGGTTGCCGGTCTCCAAGGTACACTCTGCGAAACTGCTGTGGCAGGCGTAGGTTGCGCCGTTCTGAACGCAAGCGGCATCCAGGCAATCAAGACTGGCAACGTGACTGTCGGCGTCAACAGCGGTTACTTCGACGGAACTCAGACGCTTGATGTAGTTGCCGGTGATGGTGACATCACGCTCGACATCCCCGAGGACTTCGTGCTCAACTCCATCAACGACGCCATCGTTCTGAAGGGTGAAAACAACAATGTTTACAGTGTGAGCGGCGTTCTCGTTCGCAAGAACGTGAAGGGCGATGCAGCCGTGAAGGGTCTGCCCGCAGGTCTCTACATTGTCAACGGCGAAAAGGTGGTGGTAAAGTGATTTCCCCATCCTTGAAATAAATGAAGAGGAGTGACCCCGCGTCACTCCTCTTTCTGTAGTACGCTCAGCATGAGCATTAGCTAACGGGTGTAAGTCCCGAGCGAGCCCTAA
>SAMEA3663118__coassemble_412_pt1 | contig 13861 bp, 9 predicted proteins | sample SAMEA3663118__metabat2_high_PE_027 | metagenome-assembled genome bin SAMEA3663118 (sample SAMEA3663118) | pig gut metagenome | biome: pig gut; feature: pig-associated habitat; material: faeces | place: Denmark | collected 2012 | reverse complement strand
CCTTTCATGATTCGCTTCATGGCAGAGGTCAGAAAACTCGGCGTGCGCATCGTCATGGAAATTCCGACCTTTCCCTACGACGGCGAGTTCCGCGATCTTCCTCTGATGCGGCGCATCGCTTTTGAGACGGAGAAATGGAGTCGCAAACGCTTCCACCGCTTCGTGGACAAAATTGTCACCTTCAGCGACGACCGAGAAATCTTCGGCATTCCCTGTGTCAATCTCTCCAACGCCGTGGACCCCGAACAGATTCCCCTGCGAGCCGTTTTGCCTCGCCACGACTACGTCAGAATGACCGGCGTGGCAATCCTCAGTTTCTGGCATGGCTATGACCGCCTCATCCGTGGCATCGCAGCCTATCGTGCCGCTCACCCGCAAGGCAGGGAAGTGCGGTTTGATGTGGTCGGAGGAGGCGAAATCCGCGACCAACTTGAGCAGTTGGCTCGTGAGTTGGGTGTCGCGGATTGCGTGAAGTTCCACGGGCTTCTCTATGGCGACGAACTGAACCGCGTGTTCCTCGACACCGACCTCTGTGTGGGCTGTCTCGCCTGCCACAGAAAGCACATCGTTGAAGTGAAGTCTCTGAAGAATGTGGAATATGCCATGCGCGGCATCCCCATGGTCTATTCTGAGCAAAACAACGACTTCGACAACCGCCCCTATGTGCTCAAAGCCACAGCCGACGAATCGCCGGTGGATGTCGCTGACCTGTTGCGCCGTTTCGAAAAAGCAGAGCGCGACCCCGAAACCATTCGCCGCTCGGTGGCTCACCTGAGTTGGGAGTTCCAGATGAAGAAACTGCTGGAAGAAATGAACGCTGTCCGGTGAACGCCTCTTGAAGTCAGCGACGGTCACGTATAATCCCCAAAACGACGGGGTTTGGTTCTTCAAAACGATGGTTTTCATTTCACAAAACGACGCGTATATTTTTTGAGGGTTCCCAAGGATTTCACCAAAGCAAAAAAGGCTGCGACCGAAAAGACGGTGACGCAGCCTTTTTTTTGCATGTGCCGAGGCTTTGACGTTTGAGCCTCCGTTTTTGACGAGTCTCCGATTCAGAGACGTTCGTTGCGGAGAAAGTTCCCTACGATGCGGGCATAGCCCTTTGGGTCTTTCTGATAACTCCGAGCGTGGGTGGCGTCGTCCACCCACCATCGCGCCTTGGGACCGGGGTGCGCCTCAAAAAGTTCCTCGCCCATGGAGAAGGGAACGTAGGTGTCGGCGGTGCCGTGAATGAAGAGCATCGGACCGCGACTCTTGCGAACGAGTTTCAAGGGAGACGCATCCTCAAACTTCCAGCCGAAGCGCAAACGACAAAGTTCCGAAGCGCAGGGAAGAAGGGGGAAGGCGGGCAGCGAGAACTGCTCGCGCAACTCTTTGCGGAACTGCTCATAGACGCCGGTGAAGCCGCAGTCCTCCACATACATCTGAATGTAACTCGGCTGGTCGGGTGAGGCGGAGAGCATCATCGTCGCCGCTGCGCCCATGGAGACACCGTGAACCACGACGCTGACGGAGTCGCCGAAGATGTCGGGGAGCATATAACTCCAAAGCAGCAAGTCGTCCACGTCTTCCCAACCCATGCCGATGTGGTCGCCGCCGGAAGCACCGGCGTGGCGAAGGTCGGGCACAAGAATGTTCATGGCGAATTCTTCGCGATACATCCTCGCCAGGTGGGTCATTCGGACGCCGCAGTCGGTGTAGCCGTGAACGAGCAGTGCCGTGCGGCGAGTGGGTTGCGGGGCAGGGGAGTAGAAGGCATGGAGCGAGGTGCCGTCGAGCGCGGTGAGTGTGGTGTCGTGCCAGGCTCCGGCGCGGGAGAGTGAATCGTGCCAGGCGCGAAGTCCGGGATAGACGCTGTCCATTTCGTGCCAGGCGCGCTCCGTGTCAAACCCGCGATTGCCGGGGCGGAGCGCATAGTCCAACAGATACCATGAGGCAGCGGTCAGTCCCGCTCCCAGCAGTATGACTGTCAGGGCGGAGACGAGAAGGGTGCGTTTGAACAGTGTTTTTTTCATGAGAAAGAGTGGACGCAGTGATGTCAAGAATCTAAGGTAAAGATGTGAAACGACTTATTTCTCAAAGTGTTGATAGTCCTTGCTGTGTCGCCAGTCGCCGCCCCATCGGAAGCCGTGGGCTTTGAAGAGTTTCACGCAAAGGTCTGAGGCAGAGAGTTTGTGGGGGAAGTTTTTCCGCCGGTCGGCATAGGCTTTCCCCGCGGCGGGATTGACGCGTGCGCCGCCCTGCGAGACGTGAGGATTGAAGAGCGGGTTGATGTCAATGGCGAGTCCGAGTGCGTGTTTGGAGAGGCTGCGGCTTCCCTTCACGCGGCGGAAGTTGAAGCAGGAAGTGTTGTTCGCCTCCATGGAACGCGTGTCGTCGGCATCAAAGTCATCGATGAGGCGAATCTGTGCAATCGGATAGCGAGCGCGGAAAAGTTCCTGGAATATTTCGAGAAGGTCGTTGGCAATGCGGCGGTGGCAGACAATCTCGCCGTTCTTCACCTCTCCCTCGGGCGTGTGGTGAAGCACCCGCAGGTAGCGCAGTTCCGAGCGCGGGACGGTGCAACCGCTCTTGTAGCTCTTCCCCTTCATCCGCTGAAACACCGCATCGGGCACGGGCGACACCGAGAAGCCTTCACGCTGCGCTTGCATCGGAAGACTGAGAAGAAAAAAGAAAAGCGAAAGCAGGAAAGTTTGCGGCATGGTCATCGGGAAGAGTACTTGAGATAAGGTGTGCGGCTATATATATAAAAAGGCGTTCACGCCTTCTTGGTTGACTGAGTGAATGCCGCTTTCCGGCGTTTCCACTCTTTCCAGATGTCGTAGAGAAGCGGCAGCGAAAGCCCAATCTTGGCTGCGATGAGTGGGGTATTTTCCATCCAGTAGTGACACATCAGTTCAGCCGCCACCAGCCAAAGCGCGCTCTTCAGGAGCGGCGGAAGAATGGCTGTCCAAATCTGTTGCGGTCGTTCGCCGAAGCAACGCGTCACCAACACGTGGAAGGTGGCCCAAAGCGAGAGCACATAGGCTACATCAATCAGAATGGCAACGGCAACGGTTGAGTGCCACACTGCCAAGCCCGCCGCCAGTGCCGAGAGGTTCAGTACAACCGGAACGAAACCGCAGAGAAACATCCACTTCGGTTTCCCCGTCACCAGGAAGAACGGACCTTGAAGCGCATAGACCAACTGGAAACCCACGGACAAGGCGAAGATGCGGAACACAGGAACGGCTGCGTCCCAGTTGCTACCCAAAACGATGCCGATGATTTCCGGGCTGAAAAACGAAAGCAGCACCGAAAGTGGAAAGCCAATCTGCGCAAACAGCCGCACGGCACTGCGAAACTGGCGGAAGAGAAAAGCATGGTCGTTCTGATAGGCACTCAGCACGGGGTGAATCACCGGATTCACCACCGCCGTCACCTGCTGCACGGGCATGAGCATCAGTGTGTATGCCTTTTCATAGAATCCCAACTCGCTCATCGGCATGAACTTCCCGACCACCAACTTGTCCAAATTGCGCGAGAAATAGTTCAGCACATTGTACCAAAGATTGTAGGAAGAATATCCGACGAGCATCTTCACCTCTGAATATGCCGGACGGAAGAAGAACGGGAGCGGAGAGACCTTGACATAGTTCACCACGAAAAGCAGAGCGGAAGAAACGAGCGGCGTGACAATCAGCGCATAGACTCCCGCGCCCAAGAAAGCCGCTGCCACGGCAGAGGCGCCTGCCACGAGGTTCACGCCCGCTGTTCGGAACGCCATGAACCGAAACTTTTTGGCTCGGAGGAGCAGGGCGTTGGGCACAATGTTCAGCGAGGCAAAGAGCACTTGAAGTGCCACCAACTGCACCAGGCCGCAGAGCGCAGGCTCTCCATAGAACGCCGCCACGGGACTCCCGCAGAAAAAGAAAAGCAGGGCGAGCAAAATGCCGCCCCACCCGCAGAAGGAGAAAACGTGACTGATTTGACGCGGCGTCAGAGAGCGGTGCTGAATGATGGCTGCCGCCACGCCGAAGTCGCAGAACATCAAGAAGAAATTGGAGAACACCGACGTGATGGCTGCCAGCGCAAAGAGTTCAGGAGAGAGCAAGCGTGCCAACACGGCAATCACTCCCAGATTCACCGCCATGCCGCTGTATTTTGCCACGGCGAGGAAGAGTGAACCGGAAACCAGTTGGCGCTTCACCGACGGATTTTCTTGAGAGGAACTGTTTTGCATGAGGTTCTTCGTGTTTTGCAGAGAGGGTCAAAGTCTGCCGTCCACCATTTCGCGCGGAAGAATGCTTTTCACGTCATAAATCACCCCGGGCTCCTTCACCAGTGCCTTCAGGTCAAGCGCAGAGAAAGCGTCGTGAGCCACGCAGAGCACGACGGCATCATATTTCTCCTCAGGGACTTCCTTCACGAGTTCAATGCCGTAGGCTTTCTTCACGCTCTCTGCATTCGCCCACGGGTCGCAGACGGTGATGTGCGGCGTGAATTCTCTCAGCGTGCTGAAAATGTCCACCACTTTCGTGTTGCGGATGTCCGGGCAGTTCTCTTTGAAGGTGATTCCGAGCAGGAGGATGCGTGCGTCCTTCACCATCACGCCTTTCAGGTTCATGTGTTTGATGACTTGGTTTGCCACGTAGTTTCCCATGCCGTCGTTCAGCCTTCGGGCAGAGAACATGATTCTCGGAAGCACGCCATAGACTTGCGCTTTCTGAATGAGGTAGTAGGGATCAACGGAGATGCAGTGTCCGCCGACAAGTCCCGGTTTCATTCGGATGAAGTTCCATTTTGTGGCAGCGGCGTCAATGACTTCCTGCGTGTCGATGCCCATGGCGTTGAAGATTTTTGCCAGTTCATTCATGAACGCGATGTTCACGTCGCGCTGTGAGTTCTCAATGATTTTCGATGCTTCGGCAACGCGGATGGAAGAGGCGAGGTGAGTGCCTGCTTGAATCACGGCACGATAGACGGCATCCACTTTCTCTGCCGTTTCGGGCGTGCTTCCCGAAGTCACCTTTTTGATTTTCTCCACCGTGTGAAGTTTGTCACCGGGGTTGATGCGCTCGGGAGAATAGCCGGCAAAGAAGTCTTGATTATATTTCAAACCGGAGACCTGCTCCACCACGGGCACGCATTCTTCTTCCGTCACGCCGGGATAGACAGTGGATTCATAGACCACGATGTCTCCTTTCCCAATCACCTGTCCCACCGTGCGGCTGGCAGAAATCAGAGGCTGCAGGTCCGGGTGGTTGTCGGCATCCACGGGGGTGGGCACTGCCACCACGTAGAAGTTGCAATCTCGAATCTCCTCCAAGTCACACGTGCAGCGGAATCCGTGCTGCTCCATGGCTTCGCGCAGCAGATGGTCCTCCACTTCAAGCGTGGCGTCGTGACCGCCGTTCAACGCTGCGACGCGGTGAGAGTTCATGTCAAAACCCACGGTCGGGAATTTCGTGGAAAAAAGACGGGCGAGGGGAAGACCCACGTAACCCAAACCAATCACGGCAATCTTCGTGGTTGTTTCGGGATTGAATCCTTTATTCTTATTGTCCATAATTCAATGGTTAATTTAGGGGCGTTCTAAAAATGGGTTGAGTTGGATTTCTTAAATCTTGTCGAGTCCTTTGGTGAACTTCAACCAGTAGTATTTCAAGGGGTTCTTATATTTCAACTGCTTCCACGGGCGGCTGGCGTGCGGTCGATGCAGCACGGGAAGCGTCAGGCAGAGCAGGTTCTTCAGTCCGAGGTCAAGTGAGGCGTGGGAGATGGTGACGTCATACCAGTTCTTTGTGGCGTCCAGCGAGGTGAAGGGGAAGGCCTCCAAAAGGCGCGGCGTCAGCAGGGAGCAGCAGAAACTGCAGTGCTTCTTTGACTCCGTGACAGCCTTTTCCCAGTTCTTGGCATAGAGGTAGGGATAGTTCACCTGTCCTGTCTCGTCGGTCGTCACCGATGCCACGATGCCGGCGTCTTCATTGGCTTTTGCCACATCAAAGAGTCCTTGCAGCGTTTCTTTCGTCACGGTCACGTCACTCTCGACGATGCACACTCCCCAGTCCTTCTCCAGTGCGAGGCGTTGCGCGGTTTGCAGCACGAGCAGGTAGTTGGGTGACGGGTGGTCCGTCAAATCTGCCAGATGCACCAATTCAAAGCCCCCTCGCGACGCCTCCTCTTCCAGTAGTTTGGCGTTTTCGGGCGAGGAGAAGTCGTCATAGACGGTGTAGGTGCAGGGCACGTCCGGCAATCCGGCTTTTACGGCGCGGAAGGTGTCGCGGGCGGTTTCCAGAGAGTCTTTCACGGGAGTGATGATGAGCAGACCTTTCATGAGGGGAAATGTGATGAAAGAGGTTGAAAAGTTTTGGAAAAGCCCTTTGCAAAATGTGTTCGGGGCACGTGCAAAGGTAGTGTTTTCGCGGGAACGAGAAAAGCAAAGTGTGCAAAGTGTGTGAAGAAGAAGCGCAAGCACCCCTTTCGTCCTTTGTTCCTTCGACTTTTCTGACTACTTTTGTAGCGCGAAATCATGGTCTTCGCAGCTTTTGTCGCCGAAGACGTTTTATTCCTTATTATATATTATGGAAGAGACTTATTCACTCACCCACCTCAAAGAACTCGAGGCGGAATCCATTCACATCATACGCGAAGTGGCTGCTGAGTTCGAGAATCCCGTCATGCTCTACAGCATCGGAAAGGACTCCAGCGTCATGGTACGCCTTGCCGAGAAAGCATTCGCGCCGGGCAAGCCGCCCTTCCCCCTCATGCACATAGACTCCAAGTGGAAGTTCAAGGAGATGCTGGAGTTCCGTGACTGGTATGCAGCCGAGCACGGCTGGAATCTCATTGTCGAGAGCAACGAAGAAGCGTTTGCCCGCGGCGTCGGACCCTTCACCCACGGCTCCAAGGTACACACCGACCTCATGAAAACCCAGGCTCTGCTCTCGGCGTTGGACAAACACGGCTTCGACGCTGCCTTCGGCGGCGCACGACGCGATGAAGAGAAGAGTCGTGCCAAGGAACGCATCTTCTCCTTCCGCGACTGCCATCACCAGTGGGATCCGAAGAACCAGCGTCCGGAATTGTGGGACATCTACAATGCCCGAGTGCGCAAAGGAGAGAGCATCCGTGTCTTCCCGCTTTCCAACTGGACGGAACTGGACATTTGGCAATACATCCGTCTGGAGCATATTCCCATCGTTCCGCTTTATTTTGCTAAGATGCGCCCCGTGGTGGAGATAGACGGTCAGCTCATCATGCCCGACGACGACCGTCTGCCCGAATGCTATCGCGACCGCATCGAACAGCGCATGATTCGCTTCCGCACCTTGGGCTGCTGGCCCTTGACGGGGGCTGTCGAGAGCGAGGCGGACACCATCGAGAAAATCGTCGAAGAGATGATGACCACGACCAAGAGCGAACGCACCACACGTGTCATCGACTTTGACCAGGAAGCCTCCATGGAACAGAAGAAGAGAGAAGGCTATTTTTAAAATTATATGTCTAACCGGAAGCGGCGCAGTTCTGTGCCGCTTCTCCCGTTTCAATGCGTGCCTTCGGCGCGCCTCAAGCCCCGAAACCTGAAATGCGGCTTCGCCGCTCTTGAATCCCCCATACACCCATGACCATCTTGTTTTTCAAAACCCCGCAGCAGAGTGTCATTGCCACTCAAGTGAAACAACCGCTTGCCGATGAGGACGTGCAGAAGCTTGTCTGGCTCTACGGCGAAGCACCGCTCCTTCCCGAAACCTCGCTGGAAGGCTGGTTCGTCGGTCCCCGTCGCGAAATGATTACGCCCTGGAGCACCAACGCCGTGGAAATCACTCAGAACATGAACATCAGCGGCGTCACCCGCATCGAAGAGTATTTCCCCGTTGCCAACGGAGACGCAGAGCATGACCCCATGTTGCAGCGCATCTATCACGGACTCGACCAGCAGATTTTCGACGTGGACATTCAGCCCGCTCCCATCTGCCACATCACCGACCTCGAAACCTTCAACGAACAGGAAGGACTCGCCCTCTCGCCCGAAGAGATTGACTATCTGCACCGTGTCGAAGGACAACTTGGTCGCACACTGACCGACTCCGAGGTCTTTGGCTTCGCACAAATCAACTCCGAGCACTGCCGCCACAAGATTTTCGGCGGTACGTTCATCATTGACGGCGAAGAGAAACCCTCCTCCCTCTTTGCACTCATCAAGAAAACCACACAGGAGAATCCCCACAAGATTCTTTCAGCCTATAAAGACAACGTAGCCTTCTCACAAGGTCCCACCGTCGAGATGTTCTCCCCTGCCGAGCACAGCGTGCCCGACTGGTTCCGAGTGAAAGATGTGGAGAGCGTGATTTCTCTCAAAGCCGAAACCCACAACTTCCCCACCACCGTCGAACCCTTCAACGGTGCCAGTACCGGCACCGGCGGCGAAATCCGTGACCGCATGGGTGGTGGAACGGGAAGCCTCCCCATCGCGGGAACGGCAGTCTATATGACTTCCTATCCTCGCCTTGAAGAAGGACGTGGCTGGGAGAACGTCCTGCCCGTGAGAGAGTGGCTCTATCAGTCTCCCGAGCAGATTCTCGTCAAAGCCTCCAATGGTGCTTCCGACTTCGGCAACAAGTTCGGACAACCCCTCATCGCCGGCTCGCTCCTCACCTTTGAGCATCAGGAGAACGGAGAGAAGTATGGCTACGACAAGGTCATCATGCTGGCGGGCGGTGTCGGCTACGGCACTCGCCGCGACTGCCTCAAGGGCGAACCCAAGAAAGGCAACAAGGTCGTTGTCGTCGGCGGTGACAACTATCGCATCGGACTCGGCGGCGGTTCCGTTTCTTCCGTAGATACGGGACGCTATGCCGGCGCCATCGAACTCAACGCTGTGCAGCGCGCCAACCCCGAAATGCAGAAACGCGCCGCCAACCTCGTTCGTGCGCTTTGCGAAGAAGACGTGAACCCCGTGGTGAGCATCCACGACCACGGCTCCGCCGGCCACGTGAACTGCCTCAGCGAACTCGTGGAAGAGTGTGGCGGTAAGATTGACATGAGTGCCCTGCCCGTCGGCGACCCGACGCTTTCCGCCAAGGAAATCATCGCCAACGAAAGCCAGGAACGCATGGGACTCCTCATTCGCGAGGAACACATCGACCACGTGCGCCGCATCGCCGAGCGTGAGCGTGCTCCGCTCTATGTCGTCGGCGAAACCACCGGCGACGCCCGCTTCTGCTTCGAGCAGGCTGACGGCGAACGTCCCTTCGACCTTGAAGTGGCGCAGATGTTCGGCCATTCCCCCAAGACCGTCATGACCGACACCACCGTGGAGCGTCACTATGCCGCCCCGCAGACGGATGCCGCCAAACTTCAAGAATATGTGGAGAACGTGCTCCGTCTTGAAGCTGTTGCTTGCAAAGACTGGCTCACGAACAAGGTGGACCGTTCCGTCACCGGACGTGTCGCCAACCAGCAGACGCAAGGCGAACTCCAACTCCCCTTGGCGGACTATGGCTGCGTCGCTTTGGACTATCGTGGTCGCGCCGGCATCGCCACCTCCATCGGTCATGCCCCGCAGGCAGGTCTCGCTGACCCCGCGGAGGGAAGCCGCCTCGCCGTCTCCGAAGCCTTGACCAACCTTGTCTTCGCCCCCTTGAGCGATGGTCTTGACTCCGTCTCCCTCTCCGCCAACTGGATGTGGCCCTGCCGTTCCCAGAAGGGTGAGGATGCCCGCCTCTATGCCGCCGTCGAAGCCCTCAGCCGCTTCTGCTGCGAACTGAAGATTAACGTTCCGACCGGAAAAGACTCGCTTTCCCTCTCTCAGCAATATCCCAACGGCGAGAAGATTATCTCTCCGGGCACCGTCATCGTCAGCGCCGGCGGCGAGGTGAACGACATCCGCAAAGTGGTGAATCCCGTCTTGCAGGACGTGGCGAAGAGCAGCCTCTATCACATTGACTTCTCCTCCTCTCCTCTGGCACTTGGCGGTTCCGCCTTTGCCCAGTCTCAAGGAAAAGTGGGAGATGACGTGGCTCGCGTGGCTTCTGCCGAATATTTCCGCGATGCCTTCAACGCCGTGCAGCAACTTGTTCAAGAAGGTCTTCTCTTGGCAGGTCACGACATCTCCGCCGGTGGTCTCATCACCTGTCTCCTGGAAATGTGCTTCGCCCGTGTGGAAGGCGGTTTGGACGTAGATCTCGCCAAGTTCCGCGACACAGACCTCGTGCGCATCCTCTTCGCCGAGAATCCCGGCGTGGTGGTGCAGGTGGCTGACGCCCACAAGAAACGCTTCCTTGAAGTGTTGGACGCTGCCGGAGTGGCATGCGTGAAGATTGCGAAACCCTGCGACGAACGCCACGTCATGGTTCACTTCCACGGCGCAGACTATCAGTTCGGAGTGGATTATCTCCGCGACGTGTGGTACAAGACCTCCTATCTCCTCGACACCCGCCAGAGTTTCCACGGCTGCGCTCGTCAGCGCTATGAAAACTATGGTCGCCAGCCGCTCGAGTTCCATTTCCATCCCGAGTTCCGCGGCACCTTTGCTTCTCTCGGCATAGACCCCGATCGCCGCACTCCTTCCGGTGTGAAGGCAGCCATCATTCGTGAGAAGGGAACGAACGGTGAGCGCGAGATGGCATACGCACTCTATCTTGCCGGCTTCGACGTGAAGGACGTCACGATGACCGACCTCATCAGCGGACGAGAGACGCTGGAAGAGGTGAACATGATTGTCTTCTGCGGCGGTTTCTCCAACTCCGACGTGCTCGGCTCCGCCAAGGGCTGGGCAGGTGCCTTCCTCCACAATCCCAAAGCGAAGGAAGCCCTCGACAAATTCTACGCTCGCCCCGACACCCTCTCACTCGGCGTCTGCAACGGCTGTCAGCTGATGGTGGAACTCGGTTTGATTCAACCCGAAGGAAAGCGCCGCACGCACATGCTTCACAACGACTCCCACAAATTTGAGAGTGCCTACCTCGGCGTCACCGTCACCACCAACCGCAGCGTCATGTTTGGCAGTCTCTCCGGTGACCAACTCGGCATCTGGGTGGCTCACGGCGAAGGCAAGTTCTCCTTCCCGCGCACCGAGGACAACTATCATGTCGTGCTGAAGTATTCCTACGAAGATTATCCCGGCAACCCCAACGGTTCGGACTTCGCCACTGCCGGCATTTGCAGTGCCGACGGTCGTCACCTTGCCATGATGCCTCACCTCGAGCGTGCCTTCTATCCTTGGCAGAACCCGTTCTATCCCACCGCCCGCCGCACCGACGACGTCACTCCCTGGATGGAAGCGTTCGTCAATGCCCGCAAGTGGGTCGAAGAGAAAACGAAAGCGTAAGGAACGCCTGCGGCGAACGAAGTGACTCCGTCGCAGTTTAACGCCGCGACGCGGCTGTTCAATGAGGCTGACACTTCTGCTCAATGCCTTCACACAAATAAACCCGCCGATTTTGTCGGCGGGGTTTGCTTTGCTGTCCGGCAAAAGTTTGGCTGAGACAAACAATACTTTACCGGACAGCAACGAAAAATTATACGCGTTGTTTTGTGAAATGAGTTTTTCGTTTTGAAAAACCAAACCCCGTTGTTTGGTGGATTATAGATCCTCTTTTAGACTCCCATTCCCTTCATTTGTTCTTCCTCGCCCACGAGCCAGAGGACGTCGCCGCGGGTGATGGTTCGCTCGGCTGCGGCGGGTTCGATGTCACCGTTGTCAGTTTCGAAACCGACGACCATGCAGCGGTGGTTCTCGCGGATGCCGCTCTCGCGGAGACTCAACCCAAGGAAGGGACTCTCTTCGCGGATGACGAGGCGGCGCAGCAACAGTACCTGACTGACGGGAGTGAGGTTGGGCAGGGTGTCGGCGTTGAGGCTGTGGGTGAAGGATTCAAGGCTGCTGTCGTCGCCGATGACGTCCAGGCGGTCGCCGGGGAAGATGAGGCGGTGAGCACCGCGCACGACGGCTGCCACGGTGACGCCAAAGCGGGGACGGAGTTGGAGACTGTGCAGACTCCTGCCGCCCCAGGCACTTGTTTCGGGAATTTCAATGCGGGCGATGTGGAGGTGGCGGGCAGCGAGGCGTCCGGCGTAGAGCGGGCGGGTGGCAGCGTCCGGTGTCACGTTCTCCCGAGAGCGCAGGTTCTGGAGGAAGGTGCGCTCCAGACGGATGCTCGTCCATTTCACAAAACGAAGGGAAATGATGATGCCCATGACGACGGGGGCAAGGAGGGCGTGAAGCCAGAGCGGAGTGGGAGAGAGGAACTCCAGCACGTAGCATATCACTCCAGAAGCCAGGAGGAAACGCAGGACGAAGGTGAGCCAGAGTCCGGTGCGGTGCAGTTTGCTGCGACGTCGCAACTGCTTCCATTCCTCCGAGTGGTTCTTGCGCATGACAAGGGCGCGGAGGAAGGGCGCGGCAGCACTGAGGGTGAGCAGACCGCAGACGATGTTGCCCGGCCAGTGCCCGAGGAGGGCGCGGCAGAGCGGGAGCAGGACGGAGAAAGAGAGGAGGATGACGGCGATGCTGAGTGTAAGATATGCTCCAATTTGTCCGCCGAGGGCGAAGAGTAGTTTTTTCCAAAGCATTTTTGCTGCCGAGGCATCGGCGGCAGGTGCGGCGTGGGTTTTCTTCTGTCGCGAGAGGCGGTTCAGAAGGTTGTCGGGAATGTGACGCTCGAGGAAGTTGCAGGCGGGCGTCGCCGCTTTAATCATGTAGGGTGTGAGGAAGGTCGTGAGAATGCTGACAGCCACGACCACGGGGTGCAGGAAGTCCGAGGTGACGTGGAGGCTGGTGCCGAGGGCGGCGATGATGAAGGCGAACTCACCGATTTGGGCGAGCGAGAAACCGCCTTTGACGGCAGAGCGGAGCGGCTGCCCGGAGAGCAGGAAACCTGTCGTGCCGAAGAGGGCTTGTCCGCCGATGATGGCGAGGCTTAGCACGAAGATGGGAAGTGCATGTTGAACAAGCACGGCAGGGTCAACCATCATGCCGACGGAGACGAAGAAGACAGCGCCGAAGAGGTCTTTGACGGGAGCGACGACGCGTTCAATGCGTTCTGCCTGGAGTGTCTCCGCCAAGATGCTCCCCATCATGAAGGCTCCGAAGGCAGCACTGTAGCCTGCCTTCACGGCAAGTACGACCAGCAGGAAGCAGAGTCCGATGCTGACCACGAGCAGGGTTTCGCCCGTCATCAATCGGTCACTGCGGCGCAGGAAGGCGGGGATGAGAAACACGCCGACCACAAACCAAAGTATCAAAAAGAAGGAGAGTTGTAGGAGACTCATGACCAGTTCTGCCCCTTGGAACTGTCGGGAGACGGCGGTGGCGGAGAGGACAACCATGAGGAGGATGCCGAGGATGTCTTCAAGGATGAGTACGGACAGGACTTCGCCGGCAAACTGCTGTTGGCGCAGCCCGAGGTCGTCAAATGCCTTATATATGATGGTCGTACTGGACATCGCCAACATACCTCCCAAGAACAGACTGTTCATGCTGCCCCAGCCGAAGAGGTGCCCGATGCCGCTGCCGAGACTCATCATGCAGAACATGATGCAACAGGCGGCGATAACGGGGCGAGCGCCCATGCGGACTATTTTTTTGAAAGAAAACTCCAGTCCGAGGGTGAACATGAGGAAAATCACGCCGATGTCTGCCCAGATGTGGAGAGAGCCGAGGTCGGTGACGGTCGGCGTGTAGGGCATGTGGGGACCGGCGAGAAAACCGGCGACGATGTAGCCCAGCACCAGCGGCTGCCGCAACCGCTTGAAAAGCAGGGTGACGAGTCCGGCAGAGATGAGAATGAGGGCAAGGTCGGCGATGAGGGGAGACATGGCGAGAAACGGTTAGGAGTGTTTGGCAGGTCGGTGGCGCAGTTCCAGTTCTCGTTCG
>SAMEA3663118__coassemble_408_pt1 | contig 13869 bp, 8 predicted proteins | sample SAMEA3663118__metabat2_high_PE_027 | metagenome-assembled genome bin SAMEA3663118 (sample SAMEA3663118) | pig gut metagenome | biome: pig gut; feature: pig-associated habitat; material: faeces | place: Denmark | collected 2012 | reverse complement strand
AAGCATCTTGCCAATCTCCCAATATGCGGAAGCAATATTGCCGTTAATATGCTTGGCAATTTCCAGTCGTGCATGTTCAATCACTGCAACGGCGTGTTGCAGCATCGACTCGTAGTCTTCACGTTTTATTGGAAGTTGTTTATTATCAGTGTTCATTTTTGATGTTTCTCTTTTTCTGTTGCTGACAAGTTTTTCTCCAGTCTTTTTTCGTTTCGTGTAGTGGACAAAAATACACTAAAGTACTTTAAAGAACAATACCCTACAAAGATACAAAAAAAACAATGACGTTTTGGCGCTTTCAATATTAAACTTTCCTAACGTAACTATTCAGCGGTAGGTGCATGACGAATCGTCAAACAATTCGTACATATCTAATACGTATACATACACCTTTTTATGTCCAAATCCTATATTTATCTCTAATCCTTTAATATTAAACGCTTTACAACGTAACTACTTGACTATCAGACACAAAAAAGGGAGGCTTCTAAACCTCCCCAAGTGATTCCGTTGGGATTCGAACCCAAGACCCACGCCTTAGAAGGGCGTTGCTCTAATCCAACTGAGCTACGGAACCTTTTTGCTGTGCAAAGTTACAACATTTTGTGATTCCGGCAAGGAAAGATTTGTTTTTCTTGACGCAGCGTCTTTTCAAAACTGAAACTGAAACTTGAAACGGAAGAGTCCCAGCGCGGTTTGTTTTGTGAAGGAGGCGTCTGCGAGAGGTTCATTGCACTTGAACGGGAAGTTCCTGTCCTTGAAAGTCAAAGGTGAAGTTGTGTCCTTTTGCAGAGGGGAACTGACTTCTCGCGTCAATTTCTTGTCTTGACTTCAAGTGGTTGATGATGCGCTGATAGGATTCCATGCCGCTTTTTGCTTTGACGAAAGCGACGAATTCGGTGTCAGTGTAGCGGAACTTTCCGGTTTGCATGCTTGGAATGACTCTTTTGAAGGTCATTTTGCAGAAATACCAGCCTTCCTTTTCTTCGGCGAGGAGCGCAAGTTTGATTTCTTTTCTTCCGAGAGGCGTTTCGGGATTGTATCTCTCATCGCCGGGGGTGACGGTTTCTTTTTTGTTGGTTTTGAACTCCTCGATAGTTTCCGCCGTCGTTTTGATGAGGATGAAATAGATGCGTGGGCGGATTTTGTAGCGCTTAGGATAGGGCATGTCGCTATTGACGTAGTCTCGAATGTCCTTGGCGAGCGCATCGTTGATGGGAATGTCAGGGATGGAAGAAAGGAATTGAATCAGCTCGTCAGCGTCTTTGACGAGCGCGTCAATGTCAAAATAACGTACGTAAATGTTCATATCTCAATCATTTACTTTGGAGCAGGCATTTTTTGAGAGACATAATTATTTTCCTGTTCCGAGAATCTGAAACAAAAAACCGGAGCATTGAAGGAGATGATTTCTTAATGCTCCGGTCTGTGGATGATGGACTTTTCAGTCCTTTGAAGTGAAGAGGAGGAGACTCGAACTCCCACGTCGCAATTGACACTACCCCCTCAAAGTAGCGCGTCTACCAATTCCGCCACCTCTCCATTTCGGGTAAAACAAAAAAGGAGTCCTTCTCCTTTTTGTGTGCCCAGAACAGGACTCGAACCTGCACGTCATTGCTGACACTAGTACCTGAAACTAGCGCGTCTACCATTCCGCCACCTGGGCAAAGAGCGGAAAACGAGACTCGAACTCGCGACCCCAACCTTGGCAAGGTTGTGCTCTACCAACTGAGCTATTTCCGCAGGGCGTTTTGTCGGAAGACAGGGCGTTTGTTGTCAAACGCGGTGCAAAAGTACAATCTTTTCCCGAAACTCCAAACATTCCGCCGCTTTTTTCGCATCTTCGTTCCATTTTTGAAGGCTTTGCCTCAAGGCTCTTTCAGAATTTTGGGCGTGTCGTTTTCTTAGAGATGAACTTTTGCAGTGAAGGCGGGAGCATGGCGGAATGTGTGACTGACGTGACTTACAAAAGGGCGCGCCACCCAAACGAAAACCATCAAAACGCATGCTCGTTCTTTGGGTTGCTCCTTATTCCTTATTCTTTATTCTTTACTCTTTACTCCTCCTTACTCCTCCTTATTCCTCCTTATCCTCCTTATTCCTCCTTATTCCTCCTTATTCCTCCTTCTTCCTACCTCCTTTCTCCTACCTCCTTTCTCCTACCTCCTTTCTGTAAAACCTCCCTATAATTCTGACATGAAGCGTGTGAGTTGTTCGGAAAATGTTAATTTTGTGCGGTGAGAATCATTTCATCTTTCCAACCATTTGTTTTTCTATTCAAAATCCTTTCTGCTCATCATGGATAAAATTGCTGTGCTCATTCCTTGTTATAACGAAGAAACCACCATCGGCAAGGTGATTGACGATTTCAAAGTCGCTTTGCCGGAGGCGACAATTTATGTCTATGACAACAACTCCACAGACCACACTTTGGCAGTGGCTGCTGCGCATGGTGCGGTGGTGCGGCGTGAAACAAAACAGGGAAAGGGGCACGTGGTGAGAAGAATGTTTCGAGAAGTGGAGGCGGAGTGCTATGTCATGACGGACGGTGATGACACCTATCCTGCTGACTTTGCCCAAAAACTTTGTGAACCAATTTGGAGAGGGGAGGCAGACATGGTGGTGGGAGACCGCCTCTCTGCCACATATTTTGAAGAGAACGACCGCCCTTTTCACAATTTTGGAAACCGTCTGGTTCGGAAACTCATCAATAGCATGTTTCACTCGCAGGTGAAAGACATCATGACTGGCTATCGTGCTTTCAGCAGATTTTTTGTGAAGAACATGCCGGTGACTTCGTCGGGGTTTGAGATTGAAACGGAAATGACCATTCACGCCTTAGACAAAAACTTTTCGTTGGCGGAAATTCCTGTGGATTTTCGCAACCGCCCACAAGGCAGTGTCTCCAAACTGAACACTTTGACGGATGGTTTCAAGGTGATTTGTACGGTGATTCGTTTGTTCCGCGACTATCGTCCCTACGCTTTTTTCTCCTCCCTTTCCTTGTTGCTGTCGGTGGCTGCCTTGACAGCATTGTATCCTGTGTTGTGTGAGTATTTCGCCACGGGGCTTGTTCCTCGTTTTCCGACCCTCATCGTGTGTGGCTTCGTTCTGTTGCTTGCCATACTGCTTTTTATTGGCGGTGTGATTTTGGAAGTTATCAATCGCAAACACAGACAACTCTACGAACTCCTTCTTCTCCGTTTTCAAGAAGCGAAAAAGAAGGAGTGAGGGTAGAGACGGGGAAGAAAGCAAAAGAGTGGAACGTTCCTTATTCCATGATTTATTTTTGCAGTCCGCTAAAAAAATTTGAAGTCAATGATGTCCGGTAAATGTCTTTTGTAGTTTTGTCTAAACACCTCCGTGATACCTCCGTGCCATCTCCGTGACACCGTCACCGCACCGTCATGACAGCGTCGGAATATTGTAGAAGGGGCTTTTTCTGCGTAAACATCAACGGAGTCAAACCATAAAGTGTGTTTACCGAACTGCAAAAATAATTTTTAGAACAGTCCTTTAGTCTTTAGGGATTCCGATGCGGAAGGCGAGTGACCAAACGAAGAGAGACGAGAGGAGCGTGAGCACGGCAATGCCAACGGTGTTGAAGAGGAAATATGCCCAAGGCGTGATGCCGTGAACCGGCGCCACGTCAAACATCATGGCACTTTGAATCTCTGCCAAGCTGCCGCCAAAATAGGTTACGGCGGGGACGAGCACAATGGCTGCTGCGGGAAGAAGCATCAGGAACCACAGGAAGAAAATGAGGAAAGAAGCGTGTGCCGGAGCACGGAAACTTCGTCCAATGCTTTTCAAGAAGGAGACCTGCTGCAGGCGTCGAACCACCTGCGCGGTGTGGGTGACGACAAGCAAGAAAAGCAGCAGAAGCAGCAGCGGCAGCAGATAGATGCTCTGACTCTTCACGAGCAGCCATCCGGCGGCAGCCGTGAATCCCAACCAAAGCAAGAGGCGCAAGAAGGTGTAAGGAAGATGAATCCATGTTCTTTTCAAGCTCTTTTTCCAGATGAGTTTCTGTGGAATGCGCGGAAAGAATCCTTTCTTTGCCGTCAGTCGAATTGTTTCGCAGAGTTGGGCTTGCAACCAGGCGTCCGCGAAGAGGAGAAAGACCAGACTGACTGCTCCCACGATGAGACTGTGGTCCGAAGGAAGCAAGAGCAAGTGCCACGGAAACTCTTCTTCGCCGGTCGTGCGGAGAAGGAGATAGGGCTGCACGCTGTTGGAAACATAGTCCGTCAGTGCTTCCATCAGTCCGCTCAAGGAAAGCGAAAACAAAAGCAGTGCGGGGAGAACGGCGCGCAAATAACCGGAAAAGTTCAGCGATAAAGTTTTCCACGCCATCCAAAGACTCTTGAATGGTCCGTGGGGAGAAGTCAAATCAATTTTCTGTTTCATGAACGTGAATGTGGGGAGCGGGAAGTCCGCTTGTGTCATTTGATGTTTCTTTGGTCCAAAGCTTCCGCATAGTTTCGAGCATTTTTCATGTGCTCTTCGTAGGTCGTGGCGAAACAATGTTTTCCCGAAAAGTCCGGACTGGCACACATATATATATAGGAGTGTTCTGCCGGATGGAGCACTGCTTCCACCGAAGATTCCGAGGGAATGCAAATCGGTCCGGGCGGGAGTCCCTCGACGCGATAGGTGTTGTAGGGGCTTTCGACAGTCAGGTGGTGGTGCATGATGCGTTTAATCGAGAAATCATTCAGTGCATATTTCACCGTTGGGTCTGCTTGCAGTTTCATTCCTTGGCGCAGTCGGTTGAGATACATTCCTGCCACGGCGTTTCGTTCCGGTTCGTAGGCGGTTTCTTGTTCGACGATGGAAGCCAGTGTCATCACCTCGTTGGGGGTCAGTCCCAGAGCTTCAGCATCTGCTTTCCTTTGCTTTGTCCAAAAGTTCTGATATGCTTTTTTCAGCTTCCACAAGATTTCATTCGGCGTGATGTCCCAATAGCAGTAATAGGTGTTGGGAATGAAGAGTGCGATGGCAGTTTGTGGAGTCATGCCACATTCCTTCAACGTCGTGGTGTCGGTGAAGGCTTCCAGCAGTTGGAGCGAATCGGCAGCGAGGCAGGTGGAGAGGCGTCCTGCAAGATCTTCCACCTTTCGGATGCAAGGCACGACCACCAGTTTCACTGTTTCCTTGTGGTTGCCCCTCAGTCTTCTCACGATGGTGAAAGCCGAGGCTCCGTTGCCGACTTGGAATTTACCGGGGTGAATGTGTGAGGAATAGTTCGTAAGGAAAGCAAGCAGTTTGACGCCTTGCATTTTCAGCGAGTTCCCTGCCAGCGGTTCAAGTTGCTCCATCACGGAAGCTGCGGTGTCTCCTTCACGGACATAAATGCTCGCCGGAGCATCGGAAGAGCTGAAGGAGGAGAAAAGAGTGTAGGCGAAAACGGAGACAAACAGCAACAGTGCGAAGAGGATGCTGAGCCAAGTTTTCTTTTGGCGACTGTATGATGAAAATGGTTTCATGAGACTTTATTCTTGAAGTGTGGTGAGTTGACTTCCGGGATAGTAGTGTGAGAGAATTTGTGCGTAGTCATAGCCTTGCTTTGCCATGACGGCAGCACCGATTTGGCAGAGCCCGACGCCGTGTCCCCAGCCCGCTCCGGTGAGTTTGAAGCATTTCAATTCTCCGTTCTCATATTCTTTATCTACGACAAAGGCGGAGCTGTAGAGATGAGTCGGACTCAGCAGGCGGCGAATTTCCAGTTCTTTGCCCACGGTGAGTGTGCGTTCGCTTCCCACGATTTTCAGCAGAGAGAGTCTGCCGCCGGCACCACGCTTCACGGGAATCAAATCCGTGATGCGTCCCAGTTCCTCGCCGGATTTCTCGAGAATCCAGGCGTGCACCTCTTCCGGGGTGAAGCTGACGGTCCAGCGGTAGAAGTCCGTCGTTTCGCAGTCATAGTCATTCAAAACCTCCTGGAGCAGTTCTTTGTCCGTGGTGTGACAGAAGGAGGGCGGTGCGGAGCGAATCCATTTTTCCGCTTCCTCCTCGTTGGTCAGGTCGGGGAGGTCGGTGTGCGTTTGGTCGTCTCTCACGGGAGAGAGATAGGGGAAGGTTTGTTCTTCCCAGCAGGTGTCGTAGCTCTCGCTCACTCCACCGCAGCACTTGGAGAAGCGCGTGTCGCAGAGAGCTCCCTCGAAGGTCAGAATCTGTCCTCGCGTGGCTTGCACTGCCTCCGCCACTTGCGGGATGACGGCTTGTCCGATGCCTTGGTAGCGCTGGCAGTGGTCATCGGCGCAAACGTCAAAGAGCACGTGGTCATTGCCGTTGTACCATTTCACAATGGAGTCCTGGTGGCGCACGAAACTGAAAGAGTTCGTGTGGCGCGGTGCGTTGTGGCGTCGGATGATTTGGTTATAGACCCAGCTTCTGGAAATCACGGCGTGTGCTCTCAGCAGTTGCGGCGAGGAGGTGGCTTTCATTTCTGAGGAAATCACGCTGACGAGATAGTCCTCGATGGCGATGATGTTGACAGCCAGAAGTCTTCCGTCCTCGATGATGAGTTTCAGTGCGCCGTGGAAGGACTGGCGACAGTTTCGCTGCCAGTGAAATCCGATGCCGATGGGAACCTCGTTCAGAGTGAAGAAGTCCGTGCAGGTAGAGGGGGTGAAACAAAGTTCGGAGTAGAGGTTGCCGTTCCATTCCACTCCTCCTTCTTTGACGCAGACCTTCTGTAAGCCCGAGACCTTTTGTCCTTTTGCGGAGTAGAGACCGTTGAGGCTGAACTCCAGTGTTTCAGCCTTCATGATTCCGACCGCCACTTCGGAGTCTGCTTCCGGCAGTTTGACAGCACGTTCTGTGGCGTTTTCGTTGTTCGGGGCAGAGTGGAGGCGTTTAGCAATTTTGTTTGCGTCGCCGGGTGTGATGGCAACCTCTCGCAGGATGGCTTGTGCTTTGGCAGGCGTGATTTTCTCAAAGTCCTCCCATCGGGGTGCCACGAGCAGTCCTCCCATGTCCAGTGCTCCCGGACTGATGAGCAGATGCTGTTTCCCTTCTGCCGTGTAGCACGCCGGGCGGTGGGCTCGGCGGGGGAAGATGACGGTGGTGACGGAATCAGCGTTTGCGTTCTCCTCCACGTTGCTCCAGCAGAGCAGGTTGAAGTCCGGTTCTTCTCGGTCGCCGCGCTCCAATGCCTCAATGACTTTCAGCGTCAGCAAGATGTTCGCTTTCACGCTTCCCTTGACCACAAAGGCGGGGCAGGCGTAACCCTGCAGACGGAAAATGCCATCGGTCTGCGGGGAACAACCTTTTTCCGCCATTTCGTTCTTTTCCTGCGGAGAGAAAGGATAGATTTGTTCGAGCTGATTATCATATTGTTTCCAGTCTCTTTCAATGGGCACAAACCCTCTTGCCCCGGCTTGCAGGTGGGCATGGTCGGGAGCCGACGCACCGCAGCGCGCACCGTTGTAGAAGAAAAGGAATGAAGGCATCTGTTTCGCCAGGAGCGGAGTCTTTTCTGCGAAGAGGCTGTAGGTCTGTGGCTGATGAGCGCGAGTGGGAATCGTCAGGTGGTGTGGAAGGATGGGGTAGGGATTTACGAGAATGCGAAGTGTGCCGTAGGCGGGCAGGTTATACTGCTCGGCTGGTCGGTTCTCTTCGCAAAGGAAGCAGGGGCGGTTTTTGATGGTGCGTTTGTCGATTTGTGCTCCCGTGCTTTTGATTCTGCGCGGATTGCACTGCACTGCCAGTTCGCACTCCTCCAGGGGTAGCGCTCTGGTTTTCATTTGCTTCTCCACTTCTTCGAAGCGCACTTTCACTTCTTCCCAGCGTTCGAGTTGTTTCTGAAAGAACGCTTTCACCTCCACCTCGTCGGCTTCATGTTTTCTGAGTCGGATGAGTTGTTTGCGAGCGTTCAGTTCCATCTCGCGCAGTCGGTCTTTGTAGAGGTTGTTCTTGTTGATGCGGGTGATGTCGAGCGCTGCGTCAGAGTTCCCTTCCCATCTGCGGCAGAGATAGAGTTCGTCGTAGATGCGGTGGATGTGCCAGGTGCGGGAGATGGTCAGTCCGAGTGCATAGTCTTCTCCGTAACTTGTGTTGGGGAAGCCAATGCGGCGCAGGATGTGGGTGCGGAAGGCTCGTGGTGCTCCCAACCCGTTGATGCGGAGTGCGTTGTTGCGTCCGTTTTCGGCAGTCCATTCTTTGTGGTCGATGAGTCCGGGCGGAAGAGTCTGAAGATGGAAGTCCACCATGCGATAGCTTCCAATCACCATCGCTGCCGGTGCTGTGCCGGAGAAGGCGTTGCGGATGCGCTCCAACACGTCCGGTGCGGAGTAGAGGTCATCGGAGTCAAGCTGCACGGCATATTTTCCGCAGTGTTCCGAACGAATTGCCACGTCCCAGCATCCTCCGATGCCCAAATCTGTTCTTTCGGGGCGGATGACCACGAGGCGGTCGCCGATGTCGGCACGTTGTTTCATTTCTGCCAGAGCCTCCGTCGTGCCATCGTTGGAGTGGTTGTCCACCACGATGACGTTGAAGTCAAAGTCTGCTTGTTGCGAAAGCGCACTCTCCACGGCGTCTTGAATCGTTCGCACGCGGTTTCTGACGGGAATGATGACAGAAACCTCCACGGGATAGTCCTCCTCGTTGTCGGGCGGAAGGTCTTCCCAGTCTTGCGGGGCGAGATAGGCATCAATTTGTTTCAAGTGTTCGGTGCAGGCACGCTCCATTTCAAGTTGCACGGCACGTGCGGCGGGGTTCACGTAGTCAAACTGTTTTTCGCCCGATGCTCGGTGGTCGGTCTCGATTTCGGTGTAGAGAATTTCCGGCAGGTGGAAGATGATGCCTTTGCGGGAGAGGAAGAGGCGTAGGGCATACCATCCGGCGTAGCGGAAACGCGGGGTGGGAGTGGAGTGCAGAAACTCTCTGAGTGACTCCGTGCGAATGAGCACGAGACTTCCGAAGTCAAAGTCATCGCGCAGAGCTCCCGCGGTGTAGTCAATGCACGGGTGAGCTCCGTGACTGTCGTTTCGGTCGCAATAGACCATTTCTGCTCCGGTGGCTTCCGCAGTTTGCAGCATTCTTTCCCAGCATCGGTGGGAAGGGATGATTTCGTGGGTGCTGAGCGAGAGGAAAAGATAGGGAGACTCTGCTGCTGCCGCCACGGCACGCAGGAATTTTGTGCCGGTGAGCACTTCGCTTGCCTCCAGAAGTTTCATTTTCTCGTTGGAGGGAAGGCTGACTGTTGAGGTGTTGTCGGGTGAAACGAGGAAAACGTTTTTCACCACGTTGCTTTTTGCGGATTCCGCGAAGTCCGGATGCGCGGCTGCGCTGGCAGGCAGAAAGATATCGGTTAGCATTGGCTTTTGCTTTTTGGGGGAACACGAATGGTTCATGAATGTTTGCGAAATGTTTCATGAACTTTTCGTGTCAAGGAGTTTATGGGCAACAATGATTTTGCGCTGCGCGGTTGTGCTGCGCGGTTGGAGCGTGGCGAAGTTGCATTTTCGCCACGGCTTGTTGCATTATTTCCAGTTTTTGGCGAGTCCTCCTTCGCTGGTTTCTCTGTAGAGAGAGGGGAGGTCGTGTCCGGTTTGTTTCATCACCTCCACCGTTTTGTCGTAGGAGATGCGGTGCACGCCGTCGGCGAAGGTGGCATAGACGTTGGCATCGAGGGCGCGTGCGGCTGCGTGGGCGTTTCTTTCGATGCAGGGAATTTGAACGAGTCCGCAGATGGGGTCGCAGGTCATGCCGAGGTGGTGTTCCAATCCCATTTCTGCTGCATATTCAATCGTGGCGAGTGAGCCGCCGAAGATATAGTTTGCAGCAGCGGCAGCCATGGCACACGCCACTCCGACCTCAGCCTGACATCCGGCTTCTGCGCCGGAGATGCTGGCTCTGCTCTTGGCGATGTTTCCGATGAGTCCGGCAGTGGCGAGGGCGTGGAGGATTCGCGGAATGGGGAAGCGGCGAGATTTTTGGATGTGATAGAGCACAGCCGGGACGACGCCTGATGCTCCGCAGGTGGGCGCTGTGACAATCACTCCGCCGGAGGCGTTCTCCTCGCTGACGGCGAGGGCGTAGGAAAAGACGAGGCCGCGACTTCGGAGATTGTCGCCGTAGCCCATGGCTCGGATGTAGTAGTCCGGTGCTTTTCTTCTCAGTCGCAGCACGCCCGGCAACACGCCTTCGTGGGCGATGCCTCTTTCGACGGCAGCGCACATGGTTTCCCAGACCGTGTTGAGGTAGTCCCAAATGGCGGAGGACTCTCTTGCTTCGACATATTCCCAGTAGGACTTTCCCTCTGCGCGACACCAGGCTTGGATGTCGCTGAGGTGGTCCAAGTCATAGACGTCGGGAGTTTGTTGAATCGTGTCCCCCTCCTCAGCCAGGGCTCCTCCTCCGACGCTATAGACGGTCCAGGCGTCTTTTCCCTCCACCTCGTCCGTGACGGGTTCGGTGGCACCGGGGCAGAACTCAAATTTCATGCCGTTGGGGTGGTAGGGGAGCACCGTCTCCGGTTTCCAAACGAAGTCAGTTTTTTCTTCGCCGAGCACTTGGGCGATGGCGAAGTCCGTGAGGTGACCTTTTCCCGTGGCAGCGAGACTGCCGTAGAGTGTGACGCGGAAGCGTCCGTTTTCTTGGCTGTGTCGTTGCAGATAGATTTCGGCGGCTTTGCGTGGTCCCATCGTGTGGCTGGAGGAAGGTCCTTGTCCGATGCGAAAAAGTTCGGTGAGTGATTTCATGAGAAAGTGGATGTATGTCTTATTTTTCTCTCCGCGAATGCGCACTAATTGGCATTATCATGATACCTTTAATTAGAGTTTACCATATATATAAGCGGTGGCGGGGAGAGCGTCGGTGTTTGTTTGTGGTATTCTGTTTGAAGTGTTGGTTATCAGTTTTTGATGAGTCCTCTTCGATAGGCAGCGAGGAGTCTTTCGAGGTCAGCCACTTGTTCTCGGAGTTCCGCTCCTTTGTCGGTGTCAGCCACCATGGCGCGTCGTCCCATCATTTCCACGATTTGTGTGGTGGAGCGGATGTCCGTTCCGTGAGCGATGGCTTCCTCGGTGGAGGTGAAGGGTTCGTGTTGCACGAGTTGGAAGCCTCGGCTGTGATAGACCAACGTGTAGCCTGCGATGCCCGTGGTGTCGTGATAGGCTTTGGCGAAGCCTCCGTCGATGACCATCATGCGTCCTTCGGCTTTGATGGGACTTTCTCCGCGTGTCGCTCTGACAGGGACGTGCCCGTTGATGATGTGACGGTGAGGTCCTTTCACTCCGAAGGCATCCATGATGTAGTCACACACCTTGGCTTCGGAGCGCAGGCGATAGTATGCTCCTTTCTCCTCCGTGTGCGTTTCCTTTTCTGCGAGGAAGTAGCGTTCGAAGGTTGCCATTTTTCGTTTGTCGAAGAGCGGAGAGTGTGGTCCGCACCAAAGATACCAAAAGAAGTCTCTGGCTTTTTCTCGGAATTTTGGTTCCGCCTTTTCGTCGTAGGCGGTGCGCACCAAAAGTTCCGTGCGGTCCAGCAGTTCTTTTCCTGCCACTTTTTCGCCTTCGATTTCCACAGCGAGGAACTCGCCGTTTTCGTCCATTGGAACGGAGGCGTGGTAGAGCAGGTTGGAGTTGCAAACGCCATACATTCCGCCGTGGTCCAGGAGTTGTCTGACGTGGGCTTGGAGTCGTTCGCTGGAGCGGAAGGAGTGGGTCAGTCGTTTGATGAGTTCTTCCTCTTCCGGTGTCAGCGCGTTCGGAGCGTGGCTGTCAAGCGTGGGCCAGAAGGTGTCGTTCATTGCATATTCCTTTCCTTCCACCTCCACTTTTGTGTGGTCCACACTGATTCGCGCCGGCATGTTTCTGTCCGTCATTTCCCATTCCGGGTGTTTGTCGTAGAGTGCTCCCTCGAGTTTGAACTGTATGACCGCGATGGCTTTGTGCATCTGTGCCATCATGCGGCAGGTTTTTTCCTCCAGAGCGTCTTCCTCGCCGAGTTGTTTCGGTTGGAACGCTTTGCACTCGTCTTTGCCGTAGGTTTCCATGGCAAAGGTGGCGAGCGGAAGGAGATTGATGCCGTAGCCTTCCTCCAAGGCTCGGGTGTTGGCATAGCGCAGCGAGAGACGCAACACCGCCGCCACGCAGGCAGCGTTTCCGGCTGCCGCTCCCATCCAAAGAATGTCGTGGTTTCCCCACTGAATGTCCCAGTGGTGGTAGCGGCTGAGGCGGTCCATGATGAGGTGCGCACCGGTGCCGCGGTCATAGATGTCACCGAGGATGTGCAGGCAGTCGATGGAAAGTCTTTGAATCAGTTTGCAGAGTGCGATGACGAAACCTTCGGCGCGTCCGGTTTCGATGATGGTGCGAATAATCACGCCGACGTAAGCCTGTTTGTTGTGGTCGTCAGAACTTTCGTGAAGGAGTTCTTCAATGATATAGGAAAACTCCTCGGGGAGGCTTTTGCGCACTTTTGAGCGTGTGTATTTGGAAGACACGGAGCGGCAGACAGCCACGAGTCTGTTCAGCGTGGTTTGGAAGAAGTCCTCTCGGTCAGCCTCTTCCGGTTGCATCAGTTCCAGTTTCTGCCGCGGATAGTAGATGAGCGTGCAGAGTTCACAGATTTCCGCTTCGCGCAGGGTGTTGCCGAAGAGTTCTCTCACCTTTCGTTTGATGTTTCCCGAAGCGTTTCTCAGAACGTGTTCAAACGCCTCATGTTCTCCGTGGAGGTCAGCGAGGAAGTGCTCGGTCGGTTTGGGGAGATGGAGGATGGCTTGCAGATTGATGATTTCCGTGGTCACGCTGGAGATGGTGGGAAAATTTCCTGCCAGCAGTTTCAGGTATTTCATGTCTCGGTCATTGGCGACCGTCTTCGTTTCGTTGGGATTTGGATTCATCAAGGTGTGTGATTAGATTAAGGATGTGGCGCACTAAATATATATAAGGTGTGATGCGCTAATATATATAATGTGTGGCGCGCTAATAAGTAAAAGACGTGTGTGCGCTATCATATAAAACAATGAACTCGCGCTTGCTGAAAGTGAGTCTAAGCAAGACCCGCTTGCAAAATTAGTCCACTCTGCGCGATTCCGAAAACATTTCCTTTGTTTTTTGCTCCCACAGCCACGGCTCTTTCACTCCACGCTCATTGGACGGTGTTTTGACACCGGCGTCACGGAGGCGTCAAATTGGTGTCACCGTCACTTTTCCCATATAGTTCATCACTTACCGTTTCGGTGTCAATTCGGCAGAAGAGGCGGCAAAGTGACAGAAAACTTTAAAAGATTTATACTTTCCCGTCAGGTTGTCAGCACCGTTTGTTTTGGCACGCGGATTGCACTTAGAAGGGCGAAACTCAAAGTACAAAGAGTTGCGAAAGACTCCAAGGCGAGAGTTCAAGAAACAATTCAATACAAAATTTCAATCCATTAAAAAATAGGAGGTTATTATGTTACAGGTTATGAATTCTAACAGTTGGTTTCCCACCATGTTTGACGATTTCTTCAACAATGACTGGATGCCCAAGATGAAAGCCACCGCTCCTGCCGTCAATGTCAAGGAAGACGCAAACGCCTACACCATGGAGTTGGCAGTGCCCGGCATCAAAAAAGAATTTTGTCGCGTGAACATCAATGCCGACGGCAATCTCGAAGTAGCCATCGAGAACAAGTTGGAACACAAAGAGGAGAACAAGAAGGAGCACTTCCTGCGCCGCGAGTTCAGTTATTCTAACTATCAGCAGACCTATGTCTTGCCCGATGACATCGTCAAAGACCACATCGCTGCCAAGGTGGACAACGGCGTACTGACCATCACCATGCCGAAAGTCAGCAAGGATGAAGTCAAACAGATTCAGCGTCAAATCAGCATTGACTGACGCTTGAGCGCAGCCTCGTCTGACGCATCCCAT
>SAMEA3663118__coassemble_398_pt1 | contig 14058 bp, 8 predicted proteins | sample SAMEA3663118__metabat2_high_PE_027 | metagenome-assembled genome bin SAMEA3663118 (sample SAMEA3663118) | pig gut metagenome | biome: pig gut; feature: pig-associated habitat; material: faeces | place: Denmark | collected 2012 | reverse complement strand
GTACGGAACTCTTCCGCTCTGCCAACGCCGTCTTCTATCTTTCCGACCCGCGCAGCGGTCTGCTCGGTTTTGAACGCGACGGCTATCTCAACACCTTCAACTATCGAGTGGAGAAGGGCAAAGAAGTCACCCTCACCATCGCCGGTAACAACAAGTCCGTGTCTCTCTTCGTCGATGGAAAACTGCGCGAAGAACTCGGTCCCAAAACGCTCTACGTGATTCGCGAAAGGAACTTGGCTAACTATCAGGTCGAAGGAGCCTACGCCACTTCCCCGAAGGTTTATGACCCATCCGACAAAATCTACTATCAGCGTACGCTCGTCTTCCCGCTTCGCCACGCCGGCAACTTCCGCAGCCGCATCACATCGCTGGAAGTGAAGCAGGCGGAATGACCCCAACGACTCCACATGGCGATGTGGCAGATGAAATACATTCCCGGAGAGGCTGTGTCGTAATTAAGGTTTACGGCGCAGCCTCTTCTCATTGCATCACCTCCCAAACTTTGACTCTCTCCTTAGGACTTGTAGGAGTGACGAGATGCGCACGCAGGAGGGACGGGACGGCGGGAAGGAGTGACGAAGCGGCTCGCAGGAACGATGCCACGCCGTCCGCAAACGTTATGTTTTTGACGAATGTAGATTTTGATGCCGTTCAACTTCCGTGACGTCACCGAGGTGTCACGAGACCGCCAAAAGTCACCGTACGTGGTGCGCAAACGACCATCGAATGAGCGTCAAACGACTGTCAAATGAGCTTTTTCTGCATTTCACGCTTGAAAAACTCACTTCTTTCTTTCGTTTTTCTAAACTTTAGCATCTTTGTTGTATTTTTGCAACACTTAGGCACACAGCACACAGCAAAAGCGTCTGCGGACTCCGCCTGAGCATCCCTCATCCACTTGAAACAGAGAAGCCAATGAAAAGCTTTTTCCGCGTCATGAGGCAGTTTGTGAAACCGTATAAACTCTATCTCTTCGGCTCACTCTTCTTCAACCTCTTTTCTGCCATCCTGAACGTCTTTTCCTTCATCTCCATCATTCCGATGCTGCAGCTGCTCTTCGGAATCGACCAGAACAAATATGAATTCATTCCTTGGGGAGCCGCCGGAATGAGCATCAAAGACATCGTAGTGAACAACATGTACTGGTACACTACGGAGTTGATGAACACCTACGGCGCGGAATACACGCTCCTCATCATTGGTGTCTTCCTCGTGACGACGACGTTTCTCAAGACAGGATGCTATTTTGCTTCCGTCGCTGTCATGGTTCCGATGCGCACCGGCATTGTGCGCGACATCAGGACAAAGGTCTATCACAAAATCATCTCTCTCCCCTTGTCCTTCTTTTCCGACGAGAGAAAAGGTGACATCATTGCACGCATGAGCGGCGACGTGAACGAAATCGAAAACTCCATCACCGGCTCTCTGGACATGCTCATCAAGAATCCCATCTTGTTGATTTGCTACTTCAGCGTGCTCATCTACACCTCCTGGCAACTGACCGTCTTCACCATCGTCGTCCTCCCGCTGATGGGATGGATGATGGGACGCATCGGCAGAAAACTCAAACACCAGAGTCTCGACGCACAAAACAAATGGAGCGAGACCATGGCGCAACTGGAAGAAACGCTCGGCGGCATGCGCATCATCAAAGCCTTCACCGCTGAACACAAAATGACAAACCGCTTTGACAAAGCCACCAACGAATTTCGCGACGCTTCCAACAGAGTCGCCATTCGTCAGTCTAGCGCCCACCCCGTCAGCGAGTTCCTCGGAACAACGCTCATCGTTTTGGTGCTGTGGTATGGCGGCACACTCATCTTCTCCGACCATTCCCCGATTGACGCACCGACGTTCATCTTCTACATGGTCATCCTCTACAGCATCATTCAACCGCTGAAAGATTTCTCAAAAGCGTCCTACAGCATCCCGAAAGGAATGGCGAGTCTGGAACGCGTCAACAAAATCCTCCACGCACCTAATCCCATCAAGAATCCTGCCCAGCCCGTCCACATCGACGGACTCAAAAACAGCATCGAATTCCGAAACGTCAGTTTTGAATATGCCGCAGGCAACCCCGTGCTGAATGACATCTGTCTGACCGTGCCGCGGGGAAAGACCATCGCACTCGTCGGACAGAGCGGCTCGGGAAAATCCACCCTCGTGGATCTCCTGCCGCGCTATCACGACGTGACCGGCGGCGAGATTTTCATCGACGGAGTGAGCGTGAAGGATTTGGAGATTTCGGAACTACGCTCCCTCATCGGAAACGTGAACCAGGAGGCAATTCTCTTCAACGACTCTTTCTACAACAACATCACTTTCGGCGTCGAACACGCCACCATGGAACAGGTCATCGAAGCCGCCAAAATTGCCAACGCCCACGACTTCATCATGGAAAGCGAACACGGCTACGACACCAAAGTCGGCGACCGAGGCTGCCGACTCTCCGGCGGACAGCGTCAGCGCATCAGCATCGCACGCGCCATCCTCAAGAACCCTGCCATCCTGATTCTCGATGAAGCCACCTCTGCTCTCGACACCGAAAGCGAACGTCTCGTGCAGGAAGCCTTGGAGCGACTGATGAAGACACGCACCACCATCGCCATTGCCCACCGTCTCTCCACCATCCGCCACGCCGATGAAATCTGCGTGCTCTATGAAGGACGCATCGTGGAGCGCGGCTCCCACGAGGAACTCTTGGCACAGGGCGGCTACTACAAACGCCTCAACGACATGCAGCAACTCTGACCTGCGCAATTTTCGAGAGAACGCCCCATCAACTTTGAACCGCCATGCGTTGGAAAACTCCTTTCAAAGACATTCTCCCCCGAACGGCAAAAGGAAGGAAGAAGTCCGCGACACCACGAACGAGTGCGCCACTGACCATTCTCTCCTTTTTCTACCTCGCCACGACCCTGCTCTTCGTCGTGGCGAAGCCTTGTTTCGTGTGGGCTCAGTCGGCGAGCGTCCGGGAAGGCGTCAGCACGGCAGACCTGCTGCAGGTGATGTGGCACGGACTCGCGTTGGACCTCGCCACTGCCGGCTACGCCTCTGCCCCACTCTGGCTGCTGCTCGGCATCGCCATCTGGCTGCCTCAAACGCACGTGCGCTATATATATAAGGTATATGCCCTCCTCGTCTCCCTCGTCTTTGGCTGCGTCGTGGTGGCTGATGCCTGCCTCTATGGTTTCTGGGGAACGAAACTCGACAGAACGGCGTGGGGCTATCTCGACAGCCCCACCGGTGCGCTGCAAAGCGTGACGGGCTGGTATCTCTGTGGCGTCGTGCTCGCCGTTTCAGTCACAGTTTTTCTTGCCGCGCGTCTGCTGCTCTGGGCTGTGAACCGTCGTTTGAAGCCGGTGCGCCACCGCCTCGTCCTTTCCGGCGTGTGGTTGCTGGTCGGCGGTCTCATTTTCCTCGGCATCCGCGGCGGCGTCGGGAAGAGCACAGCCAACGTCGGCATGGTCTATTTCAGCGACCGTCTCTTCCTCAACCACGCCGCCGTCAATCCTGCCTTCAGCCTGCTCTCCTCGCTGAAGAAAGCCAAGGCGGCGGAGCAGCGAATGGACTTCTTCCCCGCCGACACCTGTGCAGCGCTGTTTGCCGCGTTGGACTATAACACCCGCTCTGAAAACACGGAACGTCTGCTCCACACCACGCGCCCCAACGTCCTCATCGTGCTGATGGAAGGCTGCGGCGGTCAGTTCGTACATGCCGTGGACCCAAAGAGTGACCCGAACGTGACGCCCAATCTGAACCGCCTTGCTCACGAAGGCATCGTTTTCACCGAGTGCTACGCCAACTCCTACCGCACCGACCGCGGTACGGTCTGCACCTTCAGCGGCTACCCCTCCTTTCCCAATCTGAGCGTCATGAAACTCGCTGCCAAAGCGTCCAAACTGCCCTCCATCGCAAGGGCTCTGCGAGAAGCAGGCTACGACACCGAGTTCCTCTACGGCGGTGACATCAACTTCACGAACACCAACGGCTATCTCCTCTCAACCGGCTATCGGCGCACCACCGGCGACACCGGGTTTCCACCCGAAGCACGCCACACCCACGACTGGGGCGTCACCGACGCCATTGCCTTTGACTCGCTCTTCCAACGCATCATCCGACGTCCGCAGCAGGAACCCTGGCACATCGGTTTCCTCACACTCGCCAGCCACGAGCCGTGGAACGTGCCCTACTCCCGCCTGCCCCACGACGAGAAAGCCAATGCCTTCGCCTATCTGGACGACTGCATCGGACGCTTCGTGGAAAAACTGAAAAAAACGGAAGCGTGGAAAAACCTGCTCGTGATTTTCCTGCCCGACCACGGCATCAACTATCCCGAGGGGATTCCCGACAGCGACGAGCGACGCTCGCACATTCCCATGATTTGGGTCGGCGGCGCCGTCAGCGCGCCCCGCGTCGTCTCCAAGATTTGCAACCAGACGGACCTGCCCGCCACCCTGCTCGGACAGATGGACTTGCCGCACGATGCCTTCCGCTTCTCCCGCGACGTCATGAGTGCCACCTACCGAAACCCGTGTGCCGTTCACACTTGGAACGAGGGGATATATCTCAAAGACTCCACGGGCATCAGCGTTGTAAACCTGCTAACGAAGCCCGCGAGCATCATCCGCGAAGCCCCGACTCCCTCGCCCCGACGCTGTGACGCCGCCAAGGCATTCCTGCAAACTTGCTACGACGACCTGCGGGGACTCTGACCTTCCAAGCGGGGACTCTAATCTTCAAAAAATGGAACAAAAGAATAATCATGCAGATTCGCCACTGCTCGTGACGGGCGCTTCCGGCTTCATTGGCAGTTTTCTCGTAGAACGTGCCTTGGAAGAGGGGCGTGAAGTGTGGGCTGCCGTGCGCCGCACCAGTTCGCGCCGCTATCTCTCCGACCCGCGCATCCACTTCATCGAACTCGACCTCGGCAACGACGAACGACTGAAGCAGCAACTGACGCAGCACCTGGAAGAACATGCTCCCTTCGGTGCGGTCATCCACGCTGCCGGTGCCACACGGGCTAAGGATGAGGAGGAGTTCTGTCGCATCAACGCCGAGGGAACGCTTCGCCTCGCACTGACGCTCCTGGAGACACAGACGCTGCAGCCCAACGGGCGTTTTGTCTTCATCAGTTCGCTCAGCGTTTGCGGCGACATCCACGAACTGGACCGCGAACCGCTCCGACCCACCGACACGCCACTGCCCAACACTGCCTACGGACGCTCCAAGCTGAAGGCGGAGCGAATGCTGGCGGAAGTGCCGGGACTGAACTATGTCGTGCTCCGTCCGACCGGCGTCTATGGTCCTCGCGAGAAAGACTACTTCCTCATGGCGAAAAGCATCAAACAACACGTGGACTTCGCCGTGGGCTTCAAACCGCAGATTCTGACCTTCATCTATGTGCGCGACCTCGTGGAGGCAGCCTTCCTCGCCTTGAACCGCGGCAAGCGCGGCGCCATCTATCATCTCAGCGATGGGCGGAACTACACCAGCCGCAGCTTCAGCGACCTGCTGCAATTGGAACTGGGCGTGAAGCGCGTTGTCCACATCGTCGCCCCGCTCTGGGTGCTCCGCATCGTCAGCTTCGCGGCGGACAAAATCGCCAGAGCCGCCAAGAAGACTTCCACGCTCAACCCCGACAAGTGTCGCATCATGAAGCAACGAAACTGGCAGTGCGACATCACCGCCGCACGCAAAGAACTGAACTACCATCCCCAATGGCCCTTGACACGCGGAGTGAAGGAAGCCGTGGAATGGTACAAAAAAGAACATTGGTTGTAAAGGGGGACTACCCCGTCAAACACCTCGCCCCCCTTTTAGTCAAGTAAACTAAACCTTTCCATGACCTCACCCAAAAAGACTAGACCTTTCCATGACCTCACCCAAAAAGACTAAACCCATCTGTCTGGAATGGCTCACGCTCGCCTACACGCTCTTCACCACCCTACTGATTGCGTGCTTTTGGACAGAAATGAAGAACCCGCTTCCCCTGCTTGAAGGGCGAGCCTTCATTGTCGGCGGCATGTGCCTGCTCTATCTCATCTATCGCGCCAAGCCCGGACGCTACACCCTCTTCCTCCGCTATCTCTTCCCACTCACCCTGCTGGGCTATTGGTATCCGGACACCTACGAGTTCTGCCAACTCTTTCCCAACCTTGACCACGTTTTCTCACAGGCGGAACTGACGCTCTTCGGTTGTCAGCCCTCCATCGTCTTCTCGCAGTGGATGCCCTCAAAACTGTGGAGCGAACTCTTCCACCTTGGCTACTTCTCCTACTATCCGCTCATTTTCCTCACCATCCTCGAACCGTGGGCAACGAACCGCAAAGCGTTTGAACGCACCGCCTTCATCGTGCTGGGGTCCTTCTTCCTCTACTATCTCATCTATCTCTTCCTGCCCGTCGCCGGGCCGCAATACTACTTCCAAGCCGTCGGCTTTGACCGCATTGAAGAGGGGGTATTCCCAGCGTTGGGGGACTATTTCCGCACGCACTCTGATCTGGCACCTTCGCCCGGCCCCGAAGGGTTCTTCCGCGGACTGGTCGAAAGCACGCAGGCTTCGGGCGAACGCCCCACCGCAGCCTTCCCTTCCTCCCACGTCGGGGTGAGCACGGTGCTGATGTTGCTGCTGTGGACGAACCGCCGATGCTTTTTCTTCCTCTCCCTGCCGTTCTACGTCCTGCTCTGTGCAGCGACGGTCTATATTCAGGCGCACTATCTCATCGACGTCTTCGGAGGCTGGCTGACTGCCGTCGCCTTCTACTTCCTCTTCCAATGGACCTACAACCGCTTCTTCCGCACCGACAATCCCTTCACCGGCACGGAACCCGTGGAGGAATGACGCTCGTCGGGACGGGTGGTCGGTTTGACGCTCGTCGGGGCGTGAGCCACGCCCCTTGCCGCTTGGCGCTCCCCGGCGTGCTTGCATCCGCCCTTCTCTCGTTTTCGCCCTCGGCATCCGCCCTTCTCTCGTTTTCGCCCTCGGCATCCGCCCTTCTCTCTGCTTGAAGCGCGTGCCGCGCTTCAAGCAACAGCGACCCGCCTGCGGCGGAGTCTTCAATGAGGAATCCGTCCAATCCGTTTTATTCGTGGTCTAAAAGCCAACACTAAAGCCAAAGCCACTTGAACCTTCAAAACTCAAAAACATGAATAAAATCTTCCTTTCCTTCTTGCTGGGCGGACTCGCGCTGACCGCAACCGCCCAAAGCGGAGGCATCTCATCAGAAATGCTGAACCGCATCCGTCAGGCGCATCCTGCCAACGTAGCACTCACCAACGCCCTCGCCGGCACAGCCATCAACCAACTCGCACTGAACCCGCGCAACGCCGAGGCAAACGACACCTACTTCTCCCACAAAGTGCCCTCCAAAGGCATCACCGACCAACAGAGTTCAGGACGCTGCTGGCTCTTCACCGGACTCAACGTCATGCGCGCCGCCATGATTGAGAAATATGGGCTCGGCTCCTTCCAGTTCTCGCAGAGTTACTGCTTCTTCTACGACCAACTCGAAAAAGCCAACCTCTTCCTTCAGGCGACCATCGACCTCGCCTCCAAACCCATGGACGACAAAACCGTCGAGTGGCTCTTCAAAAATCCGCTCTCCGACGGCGGAACCTTCTGCGGCGTGATTGACGTGGTGGGAAAATACGGACTCGTGCCCGATGAAATCATGCCCGAATCCTACAACGCCAACAACACCTCCCGCATGGCATCCATCCTCTCCTTGAAACTCCGCGAATACGGCCTCACACTGCGCGAGGCGGCTGCCAAAGGCGAGAAAAACGCTGCCCTCCAAAAACGCAAAGAAGAGATGCTCGGCACCATCTACCACATCCTCGAAATCTGCCTCGGATGCCCGCCGCAAGAGTTTGACTACACGCTGAAAGACGCAGCCGGGAAGCCCATCAGCACGAAGAAATACACGCCGAAGAGCTTCTATGAAGAATATGTCGGCAAAGACTTGAAGAACTCCTACGTCATGCTGATGAACGACCCGACAAGGCCCTACCACAAAACCTACACCATCGACCTCGACCGCCACTCCTACGACGGCGTGCAGTGGACCTACCTCAACCTGCCCGTCGAAGAAATCAAGCAAATGGCGATTGCAAGCATCAAAGACAGCACGATGATGTACTTCTCCTGCGACGTCGGCAAGATGCTGAACTCCAAAACCGGCGTACTCTCCCTCAAGAACTATGACTACGAATCTCTCTTCGGCACCAACTTCCCGATGAATAAGGCAGACCGCATCCGCACCTTCGCCTCCGCTTCCAGCCACGCCATGACCCTCATGGCGGTGGACCTCGACGAAAACGACAAGCCGAAGAAATGGATGGTCGAAAACTCCTGGGGAGCATCCAGCGGACACAACGGACACCTCATCATGACCGACGAATGGTTTGACGAATACATGTTCCGCCTCGTGGTCGATAAGAAATACGTTCCCGCCGCCACGCTCAAACTGATGGAGCAGAAACCCACAGTCCTGCCGGCTTGGGACCCGCTCTTCCGCAACGAAGACTAAGCATTCAGTTCTTCCTTTTCACTGCCGCCCGAACATCAAAGGCTGATTTTTTATCACTTGACTCAAAAAAATGTGGCGCGCAGTCTTCCTATCTTGAAAAAGTTCGTAATTTTGCAGCAACAAACTAAGTGAGGGGCTTTTGAAGTTCCTCACTTACTTATTTTCTTTACTACTTTTTTTGAATGATTGAAAAGAAACTTGTTGAAAGTCTGGTGAGCCAATGGCTCGAAGGAAAGAACTATTTCCTGACCGACTTGACCATCAGCGCGGACAACCGCATTGTGGTGGAAATCGACCAAGAGGACGGAGTGTGGATTGACGACTGCGTGGAACTCAGCCGCTTCATTGAAGGACACCTGAACCGAGACGAGGAAGACTTCGAACTGGAAGTGGGAAGCGCAGGCATCGGACAACCCTTCAAAGTGCTGCGACAGTATGAAATCCACTGCGGAGAACCCGTTGAAGTTCTCACCAACGAAGGACAGAAACTGAAGGGCGAACTCAAAGAGGTCTCTCCCGAAAACTTCATCCTCACCATCACCGAAAAAGTGAAACTCGAAGGCGAAAAACGTCCCAAAATGGTGGAACGCGATTTGACACTCGCCTTCAGCGAAGTGAAATGGACAAAACTCCTGATTGACTTCAAATGAGGTTCAAAGGGGTCTTGTCCTTCTTGCGTTTCTTTTGCACACGTGACGAGGCAACGCGAGAAACCCTACCGAAGAAAACAATACAATTAAAATATGGCTAAGAAAAAAACCGAAACGGCAAGCCTGATTGAGACTTTTGCCGAATTTAAGGAGAACAAAAACATTGACTACACCACGCTTGTGGGCGTTCTCGAAGAAAGCTTCCGCAACGTCATTGCAAAAATCTTCGGCTCTGACGAGAACTTTGACGTCATCGTGAACCCCGACAAGGGAGACTGCGAAATCTATCGCAACAGAGTGGTGGTCGCCGACGAAGAACTGACCGACCCGAACAAAGAAATCGCACTCAGCGAAGCACAGAAGATTGACCCTGACTACGAAGAAGGAGAAGAGGTCGCTGAGAAAATCAACTTCACAGACTTCGGACGACGCGCCATCCTCACTCTCCGTCAAACCTTGGCAAGCAAAGTTCTCGAACTCGAACACGATGCGCTCTACAACAAATACAAAGACCGCATCGGAGAACTCATTGCACCCGAGGTCTATCAGACCTGGAAGAGCGAGACACTGCTCATGGACGAAGAGCGCAACGAACTCTATCTTCCCAAAAACCAACAAATCCCTCGCGACTTCTTCCACAAAGGTGACACCGTGCAGGCGGTCATTGAAAGAGTGGACAACATCAACGGAAAACCGAAAATCATTCTTTCCAGAACCTCTCCCACCTTCTTGCTGAGAATGCTCGAAAGAGACATCCCCGAAATCGCCGAGGGACTCATCAAAGTGAGAGCCGTTGCACGCATCCCGGGAGAAAGAGCCAAAATCGCAGTGGAAAGCTACGACGAACGAATTGACCCCGTCGGAGCATGCGTCGGAATCAAGGGAAGCAGAATCCACAACATCGTGCGAGAACTCAACAACGAAAATATTGACGTCATTCCCTTCACCAGCAACATCCGCCTCTTCATCCAGCGAGCACTCAATCCGGCACAAGTCTCCAGCATCAATCTCAACGAAGAAGAAAAGAAAGCTGAAGTCTATCTGAGACCCGAAGAAGTCAGCCTCGCCATCGGTAAAGGCGGTCTGAACATCAAACTCGCTTCCATGCTGACGGAATACACCATTGACGTCTTCCGCGAACTCAACGAGAACGAAGCCATTGAAGACATCTATCTCGACGAGTTTGCCGACGAAATCGACCAGTGGGTCATTGACGCCATCAAAAACATCGGACTTCAGACTGCAAAAGATGTGCTGAACGCACCGCGCGAAATGCTCATTGAAAAAGCAGACCTGGAAGAAGACACCGTGGACGAAGTTCTGAGAATCCTTCAAGCAGAGTTTGAAGACGAGGCAAATGTCCACGAAAACGAAGAAGAACCCGCCGCAGAAACTGAAGCAGCAGAAGCTGACGAAGAACCGGAAGCAACAGAGGCTGACGAAGAACCGGAAGCCTGACACTGAAGAGACGGAGGCGGACAATGCCTCTCCCATTTGCCCGCCTGCCGTCACACCATATTATATATACTAAACACAAAACAACGTCGCCGGAAATCCGGTCGCACGCTTAAGCGAGAGAAACCACAGCACCACGGCTAAACCGCCCGGACCGACTCCACAAGGGAATGTCACAAACAAGCGGGAAGAGGGGAAGCCACATACCAGCACGCATGAAAATCAGATTAAACAAAGCAATCAAGGAATTTGGTGTAGGATTTTCCACCGTCGCCGATTTTCTGAAAAAGAAAGGTCATCCCATTCAGGACGATGACCTCAACCAGAAGTTGGACGATGAGCAGTACGAACTGCTCAAAGAAGCCTTCGGCGCAGACAAAGATCTCAAAACCAAAGCCGAGGAGATGATGCAGAACCGGCAGAAGGACAAACGACCGGCTGCACCGAAACCCGCAAAACCGGAACCGGAAATGGTGGAGACCACCATTCCCGAGGAGCTGCGTCCGCGACTCGCACCGAAAGGAAAAATTGACCTCGATGCACTCAACGGCAAAAAGGAAGAACCCAAAGAACAGCCGAAAGAACAGCCGAAAGAACAGCCGAAAGCGGAAGAAGTGAAAACGGAAGAAGTGAAAACGGAAACCCAGGTTCCGGAAACTCCGCAGGCTGAGGCACCGGCTCCGGAAACTCCGGCGGAAGAAACAAAGGCTGAAGCACCCGCTGCTGAGCCCGCTCCGCAGGAGCAACCACAACAGGAAGAGAAGAATGCCCCCAAACCGAAGAAACAACCGCTCACTGTTGAAGAAAGAGCAGCAAAAATCGGTACGGAAACCGACGGAATCTTCCGCCTCAACGCACCTGCCGACATTGACGGTCCGAAAGTGCTTGGCACCATCGACCTCAGTTCCATCAACTCCACCACACGTCCAAAGAAGAAAAGCAAAGAAGAACTCCGCAAACTGCGCGCCAAAGAAAAAGGACCTGCTGCCAACGGCGCACAAGGGGGACAAAAGAAAAAACGTGCCCGCATCAGCAACGAACGCGTGGACGTGAACAATCCCGGAAACATCAATGGTAACTCCGGAGGCAAGAAAGGCGGACAGTCCGGACAACAAAACGGACAAGGCGGAAAGAAACAGAAAGACAACCGCAAGAAGGTGGACATCAAAGCCGAGGTGTCCGAAGAAGACGTAGCAAAGCAGGTAAAAGAAACCCTGGCTCGTCTGACCAACAAACAGAAAGGCGGCAAAGGAGCCAAATATCGCAAAGAAAAACGCGAAATGGTGCAAGCCCGTCAGGAGGAAGAACGCCGAGAAGCCAAAGCAGAAAGCAAAATCGTCAAACTGACGGAATTTGTGACTGCCAACGAACTGGCTCAGATGATGGACGTGCCCGTCACCAAAGTCATCTCCACCTGCATGAGCATTGGCATCATGGTCAGCATCAACCAGCGAATGGACGCCGAGACCATCGACCTTGTGGCAGAGGAGTTTGGTTTCAAAACAGAATATGTTTCTGCTGACGTGCAGGAAGCCATCGCCGAAGAAGAGGACAACCCCGAAGACCTCGAGCCTCGCGCCCCCATCGTCACCGTCATGGGACACGTGGACCACGGAAAGACCTCGCTGCTTGACCACATCCGCAAATCCAACGTCATCGCCGGTGAAGCAGGCGGCATCACGCAGCACATCGGTGCCTACAACGTCACACTCGACAACGGACGTCACATCACCTTCCTCGACACTCCGGGTCACGAAGCCTTCACCGCCATGCGTGCTCGCGGTGCTCAAGTGACCGACATTGCCATCATCATCATCGCTGCCGACGATGACATCATGCCGCAGACGAAGGAAGCCATCAGCCACGCCGTTGCCGCCAACGTGCCCATCGTCTTCGCCATCAACAAAGTCGATAAACCCCACGCCAATCCCGACAAAATCAAGGAGGGACTCGCTGCCATGAACTTCCTCGTTGAAGAGTGGGGCGGTAAATATCAGAGCCAAGACATCTCTGCCAAGAAAGGCACGGGAGTGAACGAACTCCTCGAGAAAGTGCTCCTCGAAGCAGACATGCTTGAACTCAAAGCCAACCCCAACCGAAAAGCCACAGGAACCATCATCGAGTCTTCACTCGACAAGGGACGCGGCTACGTGGCGACTTTGCTCGTTTCCAACGGTACGCTCCACCAAGGTGACGTCGTCCTCGCCGGAACAAACTACGGTCGCATCAAGGCGCTCTTCAACGAACGCGGACAACGCATTCAAGAAGTCGGACCTTCCATGGCTGCCACGCTGCTCGGATTCAACGGAGCACCGCAGGCTGGCGACCAGTTCCACGTGATGGACACCGAACAGGAAGCCCGAGAAATCGCCAACAAGCGTGAACAACTGCAGCGCGAGCAAGACCTACGAACCCGCGAAGTTCTCACGCTTGAGAAGATTGGCAAGCGTCTCAAAATGGGTTCCTACCACGAACTCAACCTCATCGTCAAAGCTGACGTGGACGGTTCCGTTGAAGCTCTCGCAGACTCCTTCATCAAACTCTCCACGGAGAACATTGTCATCAAAGTCATCTACAAAGGCGTCGGACAAATCAGCGAAAACGATGTCACACTCGCTGCAGCCTCAGAAGCCATCATCGTTGGATTCCAAGTGCGCCCCTCACAGCAGGCACGCAAACTGGCTGAACGCGACGGTGTTGAAATTCGCCAATACTCCGTCATCTACGACGCCATCGAAGACGTCAAGGAAGCCATGGAGGGTATGCTTGAACCCGTCATCAAGGAAGAAGTCACTGCCAACATCGAAGTGCGTCAGGTTTACCACATCTCCAAGGTGGGCTATGTAGCCGGCGCCTACGTCATCGACGGAAAGGTGAAACGAACCGACAAGGCGCGTCTCATCCGCGACGGCATCGTCATCTTCACCGGAGAAATCAACGCCTTGAAGCGTTTCAAGGACGACGTCAAGGAGGTGACCACGAACTTCGAGTGTGGTATCTCCCTCACCAACTGCAACGACATCAAGGAAGGCGACTTAATCGAAACCTTCCAGGAAGTTGAAGTCAAGCAGAAACTCTGAGTCTATGCTGAGGCGAAAATCAAAACGACTTTTCGCTCTCAGAATTGATTTGACCATCCATCAACCTCAAAATGAAGCGGGCTGTTCAACCACAGTCCGCTTCAAACTTTTTAGGCGTGTAATGCAAATTAGGGAGCGTTCATTTTTGAGTATGGCTGTCCGCTAAACCACAAAAGGGTGAGTCCGGATTTTTATAGAACACCCCTCAACTAAATCCAACAATTTTGAGCGTTTTTACGGCGATTAAACATTAACATTTTTAACCTTCGGGAACACTTTCCACCTCCTGATTTCGCCTACTCGGCGCGTAGTCTTACTTAGGAGCGCACCTAAGTGAAATTA
>SAMEA3663118__coassemble_395_pt1 | contig 14131 bp, 11 predicted proteins | sample SAMEA3663118__metabat2_high_PE_027 | metagenome-assembled genome bin SAMEA3663118 (sample SAMEA3663118) | pig gut metagenome | biome: pig gut; feature: pig-associated habitat; material: faeces | place: Denmark | collected 2012 | reverse complement strand
CAGTTGAGGAAGGAGCATAGCGGGCTATGTGACTGACGAAACTTACAAAAGGGCGTGCTAAGAAGCCAACCAAAACGTAAGCACTTTCTTTTGAACGTTCCTTATCCCATAATTTTTAGAACACCCCTTAAATCATGAGATAATGAATGACGTATTGGGATTCGCTGCTGATGCAGCATAAAATTTAACGAAGTATTGATATCATATTAGAGTGTTATTTTTGATATTGGTATCATATTTTACACCGCAAAAATGATGATTTTATCCCAAAAGCCTGCACAATCAATGGAAAAACTGCGTTTATCAAGTAAATAAACAGTTTATGTGGTGGACGAGAATGCCAAGACTGCCTATCAACTTCAAGCGCCTTGGAACGCATATGAGATTGTGGTTATGCCCACCGGCATAGAAGAAGTGGAGACAGACAAGACTGCACCCACCATTGTCGGCTATTACGACCTGAATGGCAAACTAATCAACGGCAAACAACGCGGCGCGGTCATCGTGCGCTACTCCGATGGTACTACGCGCAAGGTGCTGAAGTGACAGTACGAAAAGTGCCGGTGAAGTGACTACGCGCAAGGTGCTGGTGAAGTGACTGCGCGAAAGGCACTGAAGTGACAGCGCGAAAGAATAGTCCGTCACACAGACCGACGCAATTATCGTGCTCAGAAATACACTCCGACATTCAATGGTTCATCCGTTCGAGTAAGGAGAAATTCGGACACGTACACAATGAGAGCGGTGTGTCAAAATCAATGTTTTGACACACCGCTCTCATTGTGTAAGGACAATTTTCTCAAACGGCTTCGCACATTTTCAGACGACAGTGTACGTCGTCAAGCGAGCAACGTCTTGACGAGGGAAGAGATGGCTTTTCCATCGGCACGTCCGGCGAGTTTCTTGCTGGCAACGCACATGACCTTACCCATGTCTTTCGGAGAGGAGGCTCCGACCTCGGCAATGATGGCTTTCACCTCGGCTTCGAGTTCTTCCGGCGTGAGCGCCTTGGGAAGATATTCTTCAATGACCAGTGCCTGTGCCAGTTCCTCTTCTGCCAAATCCGGACGGTTCTGCTGCTGATAGAGCGCAGCCGTGTCACGTCCCTGCTTGGAGAGTTTGGAAAGAATCTTCAAGGCAGCCTCATCGGTGAGTGTGTCGTTGGCACCGGCAGCCGTTTTGGCTTCAATGAAGAACTTCTTGACGTTTCTCAGTGCTTCCAGTCTTACTTTGTCTTTTGCTTTCATGGCAGCAATGATGTCCTTGCTGACTTTTTCAAACAAATCCATGGTGTATATATAATATGGTATGGTTCAACAAATGCCACGCATCAGAAAGAGATGACGGTGGAGTTCGGTCCTTCAGCAGTGGCTTCAAGTTCCATGGGAATGGCTCCGCTGGCTCTGGCTTTGATGTCAGCCAAGGTTTCTTTGCTACGTTTGAAGGTCGGAGTGACTTCGACAAGAGAGATGATTTCCTCGTTGTCGAGGTCATCCAAGTCAAAGAGGAAGAATTTGGGACGCTTGCGCATGGTTCCTTTTTTCTCGTTGCCATAGTAGTTGTCGCGTCTTTCTTCATACTCTTCCTGTTTCTCCGCGATTTCTTGTCTGCGTGCTTCAGCCTCAGCGTCAATTCTGCTCTGCACGCCCGGCACGTTGCTGATGCCAAAGCCGGTGGCAAGGATGGTGATTTTGACTTTCTTTCCGAGCGAAGCATCCACTGAGAGTCCCCACTTGGTCTCCACATCAGCATGGAATTTGGACATGAATTCGTGGATTTCATTCATTTCTTCCATCATGAGCGTGTCACCTTCTTTTTCAGCGCAGAAGGAGATGGCAAGGAGGACTTTCTTGGAGTTGAAGATGTCGTTGTTGTTCAGCAACGGAGAATGGAGTGCCGACTCAATGGCTTTGCTGACACGTCCTTCGCCTTCACCGTAGCCGGTGGACATGATGGCGACGCCTCCATCCTTGAGCACAGTACCGACATCGCGAAAGTCAAGGTTGATGATGCCGTGCATCGTGATGATTTCGGCGATGGAACGTGCGGCGATGCTCAGCGTGTTGTCTGCCATTTCAAAGGCAGAAAGGACATTGAGGTCGGGATAGATTTCTCGAAGTCTCTCGTTGTTGATGACCAAGAGTGCATCCACGTGTTTGGAGACCTCTTCGACGCCGTCGAGTGCCTGGTCAATTTTCTTGATGCCTTCGAAGCGGAAGGGGATGGTCACGATTCCGACGGTGAGGATTCCCATTTTCTTTGCTTCACGAGCAATGACGGGAGCGGCTCCCGTTCCGGTTCCTCCCCCCATTCCGGCGGTGATGAAGACCATTTTGGTTCCGTCGTCCAGCATTTTGTGAATCTCCTCGAGGCTTTCTTCTGCAGCCTCGCGTGCTCTTCCGGGACGGTTTCCTGCTCCGAGTCCTTCTTTTCCGAGTTGGAGTCTTACGGGTACGGGGGAGTCTGCCAGCGCTTTGCTGTCAGTGTTGCACACCACGAAGTTCACGTCGTGAATTCCTTCGCGATACATGTGGTTCACGGCGTTGCCGCCTCCGCCACCCACGCCAATGACTTTGATGATGGAAGGTGTGGTGGAAGGAACGCCCATGTCTATCAAAAGTTCTTTATCGTCAGCCATATCTTTCAAGCGTCTTCGTTAGTAAGTCCGTCAAAGAATTTTTTTACTTTACCCCAGCGATCGCGCCAGCGTTTTGCATTTTCTTCTTTTTCTTTTCTTTTTTCTTCTTCAGCAGCGAGTCTTGCCTCTTCGGCAGCCCTTGCCTCTTCTTCCTCGCGTGCTTTTGCCTCTGCCTCTTCTTTTGCTTTTGCTTCGGCTTCGGCGGCAGCGAGACGTTCAGCTTCGTTCTCTACAGGTTTCGGGTCTTGGTATTCCTCAAAAATCTGTTGCAGGGGTTGACCGAGTTCTCCTCCGCAGCAGTTTGTTTCTCCCTTGTCGAGAATGGCGAGTGCGGCGTTGCAATCTCCCTCTTTGTTGAAGCGCGGATATTCCGGCGAACGCAGACCGATTCGGAGGTTTCTGACAAAGCGAATCTTTTCGAAGCCGGTGTCACGGAGAAGAGCTTTGTCAAGGTCTCTCATGTTGGAAGCACCGCCGGTGATGACAAGTCCGCCGATGAGTTGCGACTTCTCATACTTTGAGAGTTTGATTTGGTTGTTGATGTTTTGGACAATCTCTTCCATTCTTGCTTCGACAAGTCCGCTGAACTCTTCGTAGCTGACGGTTCTTCCGTCTCTGAGTGCGATGGGCGCCATTCCTTCGATGGTTTCTTGGAAGGCGGAGCCATATTTCAGTTTGAGTTCTTCAGCTTCGTCATCTTCAATTTGGAGCGACATGATGTCTTTGTTGACGTTGGCTCCGCCGAGGGGAATGACGGCGAGATGTCGGAGGATGTTGTTTTTGAAGACAGCAACAGAAGTGGTTTCAGAGCCCATATCGACGAAAACGCAGCCGGAACGTCTTTCAGCTTCTGAGAGCATGGCATCGGCGAGTGCGAGACAGGTGATGGGCATGTCCGCGATGTTGATTCCGGCGTTGCGGAAGCAACTTTTGATTTCCTCTTTCACCGAGGTGTTAGCAACGATGTTGAGGAAGCGGCATTCAATGCTTTCAGCAAGGATGCCTACGGGGTCTATTTGGCTTTGTGTTCCGAGTCTGTACTCTTGCGGAACGGCTTCAAGGATATCTCTTTCGGTGGATGCGGAGATTCTGTTCTCGTCTGCCATTCTGTCCACCATTTCCTGAGTGATTTCGATTTTCGAGTCAAAATCTTTGATGACGGGATTTGCGACTGTGTGCATTCCCATTCCTCCGATGCCCACATAGACTCTGCTCACGGTCTTCTGGAGTTTTTGTTCCAGTTTCTCCTTCATGTTGATGAGGCACTGCGTCATTTTGTTGACGTTGTTGATTCTGCCTTTTCTGATGAAGGAGGTGGAAGGTTCTTGGGCAAAGGCAAGAATGTGGATGGCTCCGTCGGGTTGTTTTCTGCCGGCAACTCCGGTCACCTTGGATGACCCGAGTTCGATTGCCACGATGAAGTTGTCTTCTGCTGCCATGCTATGAGTTTTTTGAATTGCTGTTATTTCTATGGGTGTTCTATAAATTACAGGATAAGGAATGTTCAAAAGAAAGTGTTTACTCAACCTAATTCTTAGAACACCCCTCTACTTGTGATGTTTTTTTCCGACGACCTGACTGGTGTTTTCGACTGAGATTTCGGCGTATTTGTTCCAACCGACGTCGGGAAGCACTTTTTGATAGAAAGTATAGAGGTTGCGGAATTTCGTTTCAAGGCTGTCGGTCGTTCCGAAGTGAATGATGTGACCTCCGACTCGCGGAACGAGTTGCACGTGGTGGTTCGGCTCCACGAAGACCTGCTCAATCTGGTCTTCCCAGAAGGGATTGTTTTTGATGTAAGTGCCAAGTGCGAGGAGTCGGGTCTGTGCGAAGCGTTTGTCAATCTTTCCGGTGGCGACGACAAGGTCAGCCACGTAGCCCTGAGGCTGCATGGTGTGCCCGTGGGAGTCAATATAGTAGTTCTCTCCGTTGTCGGCGAGGATTCTCATCACAGGCAAGCGTTGTTCAATGAGGATGTTGAGAACTCCGTTCGGTGACTTGTAGCATTGCGCACTTTCAATGAAACTGTTTTTGAGCAAGAGTTTTTCAATTTCCAGTCCGTTGATGCGGCTCATGGTTTGCCCAATGGGATAGGCTCCGGACTTTCTCAGAATGCGTTCAGCCTCATCGGTGGTAATGAAACCGGCATGGGCGCTGTCTGCAATGACGAAGTTCACTTTTCGGCAGGCGGTCATGTCTTCATTGCCGGAAAAGGCGGTGAAGGCAAAGACGAGATAGACTATCACACCAAAAAGCAGGAGGAGTTTGAACAGGGTTTTCATGTGCGGCGAACTGAATCGTTCTTTCTTAACAGTTTGTCGGAGCGGGCACTTGCTTGGTACTCCTTAATTTTTAATTACTCCTTATTTATATATACGTGCGCGGGAGAGAGGACTACCCTACTCCTTATTTATATATATGCGCACGCACGGATTCATTTTTTGCTCAGGATTTCCTTGAGTTGAGGAACGAAGTTGTCGGCGTCTCCGGCACCGAGCACCATCAGCACGTCGAAGTCTTCTTTTTCAACGAGAGCAGGGAGCTCTTCTTTTTTGATGAGTCGCTTGGGAATGCCCGGTTTGATTTCGTCAAGGATGAGTTGGCTCGTCACGCCCGGAATGGGTAACTCTCTCGCAGGATAGATTTCCGTCAGAATCACTTCGTCAAGCAAGGAGAGGCTGGCGGCGAAGTCTTTGAAGAAGTCGCGTGTGCGCGTGTAGAGATGCGGTTGGAAGATGCCGGTGATGCGGCGCCCGTTGAAGACTTCTCGGATGGAGCGAATGCTTTGCTCGAGTTCCGCGGGATGGTGGGCATAGTCTGAGAGAAGGACGTGGCGTTCGTCTTTGAGTGCGAAGTCAAATCTTCTGACCACGCCTCCGAAGCTCTTCATTGCCTTTCGGATTTCGTCGGCTTCTGCTCCTGCGAGCTGAGCGAGCGCCATGGCGGCGATTCCGTTTTCGATGTTGATGCTGACGGGGACTCCGAGTTCCACCTCGGGGATGTTCCCCAGCGGGGAGATGAAGTCGAAGAGGATTCTACCTCCTCCGATGCGGATGTTCTCTGCGTGGAAGTCGCCTTCTGTGCGAGCGTAGTCATAGCGAGTGACGCCTTCCTGCAGTCTTTCCTTCATTTTCAGTCCGCGGTGCACAATGAGCGCTCCGCCGGGCTGAATGAGGGAGGTGTAGTGTGCGAAACTTTCGAGATAGGCTTCCTCCGTGCCGTAGATGTCGAGGTGGTCGGCGTCCGTGGCGGTGATGACGGTGGCAAAGGGTCGGAGATGATGGAAGGAGCGGTCAAACTCGTCAGCTTCTATCACGACGAAGGGGCTTTCTTTGGAAAAGAGATAGTTCGTTCCGTAGTTCTTGACGATGCCTCCGAGGAAGGCGTTGCAGCCCACGTGGCTTTCGTGCAGGAGGTGGGCAGTCATTGACGAGGTGGTTGTCTTTCCGTGAGTTCCGGCGACACAGAGTCCCTTCATCTGTTTGGTGAGCATTCCAAGGACCTCGGCGCGTTTCTTGATTTCAAAACCTCCTTCTCTGAAGAAGGCAAGTTCGCGGTGGTCGGCAGGAATGGCAGGTGTGAAGACCACGAGGGTGGTCTCGGGACGACGGCAAGCATCGGGGATGAGAGCGGGGTCGTCTTCAAAGTGGAGCATCGCGCCCTCCTTCTCCAGTTCTGCGGTGAGCGGTGTCGGGGTGCGGTCGTAGCCTGCCACGCAAAGTCCTTGCGAAAGGAAATAGCGCACGAGTGCGCTCATGCCTATTCCTCCTGCCCCTACGAAATATATGGATTGAATGCCTTGCATTTTTCTATCACGTGAAATATGGGTTCTTCTGTTTTTTTGGTTTTATGCTCCGCTTTGACTTCTTTCGCGTCATCCTTGTTTTTCAGCGAGCGCAATGACGACATCAGCGATGTCGGATGCTGCGTTGGGTTTCGCCCATTTGCAGATTTGTCGGCTGAGGTCTTCAAGTCGCAACACGTCTGTCACGGTGTTCACTGCCAGCGGCAGCAAGGCGCGGCGTGCGTCGGCATCGGTGACCATGAGCGCGGCACTTTTCTGCACGAGTGCCAAAGCGTTTTTCGTCTGGTGGTCTTCAGCCACATTGGGCGAAGGCACGAGTATCACGGGTTTGCCGAGAAGACAAAACTCCGAAATGCTGCCCGCTCCGGCGCGAGAGATGACGAGGTCTGCAGCGGCGTAGGCGGCAGCCATGTCTGAGATGAAGTCTTTGACAAGCAGGTTGTCGGGACATCCTCGGCGTTGCAGTTCGGCATTGATTTCTTCGCTGTAGTATTTTCCGGTTTGCCAGATGAACTGCACATCGTTCTGTTGTTTGATGAGAGTGAGGTGTCCGAGCACACTTTCGTTGATGGTTCTTGCGCCCAGAGAGCCTCCAATGATAAGGACGGTTTTCTTTCGCGGCACGAGTCCGAAACTTTTCACCGCGTCTTCTCTGGCGGGTGCGCTTTGGAGCAGATTCTGTCGAACCGGATTTCCGGTGAGGAGAATCTTGTCAGCAGGGAAGAAGCGTTCCATTCCTTCGTAGGCAACGCAGATTTGCGAAGCGTGTTTGGCGAGCAGTTTGTTGGTGACGCCTGCATAGGAGTTCTGTTCCTGCAACACGGTCGGAATGTGCATGGACTCTGCGACGTTGAGTGTGGGGCCGCTGGCATAGCCTCCGACCCCGACGGCAACCTGCGGTCGGAAGTCTTTGACGATGCGGCGGGCGAGCCTACGACTTTTGAGAATTTTGAAAAGCACGGGCACGTTCTTCAACAGGTTCTTGCGGTCGAATCCTGCGATGGGAAGTCCCTTGATTTCGTAACCCGCAGCCGGAACGCGCTGCATTTCCATGCGTCCTTCCGCACCGACGAAAAGGAGCTTAGCATCGGGGCGTTTGGCTTTGATTTCGTTGGCTATGGAAACGGCGGGAAAGATGTGACCACCGGTTCCGCCGCCGCTGATGATGATTCTTAACTCTTGATTCATGAGCGTATTTAGGTGTACAACCGCAAAATTACTAAGTTTTTGCGAATTGACGGTGCTGTGTTTTCATTTCGGTGAAAACTTTTTCAAAACAAGCGATTTTTGTCATGTTCGGAACGCATCATGAAGTGGAAGCAGCTCAAGGGTTCATTCGTCGAGGATGGTGCGGAGGGCGTCGATGTCAGCGACCACGCGATAGTAGTCAGCGGGTTTACCGACAATCAGTCCGAGTTCGAAGAGACGGTCAAGGGCGGAGAGAATGCCGTCCCAACATCCATCGACATTGTAGAAGACCAAGGGCTGACGGGCGATGCCTATGCCGGCGTTAGCCATGACGGTGAAGGCTTCGTCCAACGTACCGATGCCGCCGGGCAGAGCGACGAGGATGTCGCTCTCGCGGTTCATCATGGTTTTGCGGTCGCCGAGATCCACGCAGCGAAAGGTGACGTCGATGAGGTCGCTGACGAGGTCGCGCTCCACAAGAATGTCGGGCACCATGCCATAGACTCTGCCGCCGCTGTCCTTGACGCTCTTCGCCAAGACTTCCATCAGTCCTTTGCGGGCGCCGCCATAGACGAGCGTGCGCCCCGTAGAGCCAATGAGTTCACCGACTTCCCGAGCGGCGCGGGTGAAACTCGCGGGCAGGTCTTCGCGGGCAGAGAGATATACTCCTATTTTCTGATACATAACTCGATTGAAAGACTCAGTTCTGTTTGTGATGCTCTCATTTCACCGCCACACATTCAATTTCGACGCTTGCGCCTTTTGGCAGCGTCTTCACCGCCACGGCGGAGCGAGCGGGAAAGGGAGCGGCGAAGAACTCGGCATAGACTTCGTTCATGCCGGCAAAATCGTTCATGTCGGCGAGGAAAACGGTGGTTTTGACGACGTGAGCCATGCTGAGTCCGACGCTTTCAAGAATGTGCTGAACGTTGAGGAGCGACTGGCGGGTGAGGTCGCGAATGTCGCCCTCGGCGAACTGTCCGGTGGCGGGGTCAATGGGAAGTTGCCCGGAGACATAGACCGTGTCGCCGGCTTGGATGGCTTGGCTGTAAGGACCGATGGCAGCGGGTGCCAGGGTGGTTTGAACGGGTTGTTTCATATTCTTTTAAAACTTTAGAGGGAAGATACGTTTACAGGCTCGCCGATGACGGCTTTCTCTGCTCCTCATGCCTCCAAAATCCAGAGGATGGCGAGCCAGTGGGCGACACTGCCGAGGAGGACGAAGATGTGCCAAATGCCGTGGAAGAAGCGGCGGGAGTCGTGGGCGAAGAAGTAGGTTCCGGAAGTGTAGAACAGCCCCTCTGCGAGGATGGCGCAAAGGGCGGAGGTCGGGATGGAGCGACAGACCGGCTCGGCGATGAAAACGAACGCCCAGCCCATGACAAGATAGAGCAAAAGGGAAAGACGCGGCCAACGGTCAATGGCTGTAATCTTATAGACCGCGCCGCCGAGCGCTACTCCCCAAAGGACGCCGAAGACGAGCCAGCCTGCCCAGCCGCCGACCACGCCGATGCAGACAGGGGTATAGGAGGCGGCAATCATGACGTAAATGCTGATGTGGTCAAAGATGCGGAGGCGCCGCTTTGCCTTGCCGGGCAGCCACCAGTGATAGAGCGTGCTGGCAGCATACATCACCAACATTCCACACGTGAAGAAGGTCACTCCCAAGGCGTTCTGCCAGTCGCTGTCATAGCCGAGTTTCAGGATGAACCAAGCGGCAGAGAGGGTGAAGAGAACGCCCGCCAGATGGGTGAACGTGTTGAAAAGTTCTTCGGGCGAACGTCGCAGAAAGTCAAGTCGGAAGCGGCGAACAAGACGATGGGAAGATGTCATGTAAAGCAGATTTGATGGTTGGTTTGCGAAGCAGCTCCAAACGAGTGTGGCGTTAGTCACGATTCCCACGGCTATGGAGCAAGATGGACGCATCGCGGCGGCGAAGTTAGCAAGAGTTTGAAGAATATCATTGCTGTCCGGCAAAAGTTTGGCGATTGAGGATGGCTGTGTGCTGAAAAAGCCGTGTTCGCAGACGGCGCGGCGTCGCTCCTGCTCGCCGATTTGTCGCTCTCCCCTCCTTCCCGTTGGCTTTCGCTGCAGGAGCGTAAATGCGTTCGCTGAAGGAGCGTAAATGCGTTCGCTGCAGGAGCGTAAACCAACGCGGTCTTAGAAAAGAGTGACAATTCCTTAGAAAAACATTGCCACGGTGCGTGATAATGACCAATCTACTGCGTGGTTATTGGTTTCGAGCCAAAAGACGCGCCTCAGCGAGATGCCGAGACGCGTCCGAGTTGAATTTCAGTGAATGTTCAAAGTCGTTCAGGGAAGGAGCACTTTCTTTCCGCCAATGAGATAGATTCCGGCGGGAAGACCCTTAAGGTCAGAGGCAGTGCGAGCGTGGCTGCGAACCTTGACGCCACTCAGCGTGTAAACTGCGCTGTCGCCGTTCTTCTCAAGAACCACGTTGGTCACAGCATCAATCTTTCCGTCAATGGGAATCACGACATCAGAAGTTTCTTCCGTTGCGGGCACGTTGATGTTGATGTAACCGGAGTTGTTGGCTACGCCTTCGTGTGCTTTGGAATCCACGATGGTGGCACCTTGATAGAGAATGCCGTAGCCGACGTTGAGTTCGGAGATGGGAGCCAGCGTTCCGACGAGGTTGTTCACTTCAAGCGCTTCGCCTGCGGTGTGGTTGGCAAGACCTTCGACAGTGGTTTCAACCGTTTCGAAGTTGAATGTACTTTCACCATATTCTTCCTTGAAGAAGAAAGGAGTGCCGCCTGTGATGACGCCATTGATGGGCGAGAGCACGAGGTTGTTCGCATTTCTGCCGACCAAGGAGAAAGCATTGCCTTCGGGAGAATAAATGTCAACGGGCAGGGTGATGATGGTGAACTTGGAAGGATTGACGTTCCAATGGATGGCACCTTCATAGGCATTTTCCACATCCACTTCTTCAAACGAGAAGGCGGAGTTGTCACTGCCGTTTGCCACGCCCCAAGTCACGACGTTCTTTGAGCCGGGTTCTGCGTTGAGATAAACATTTTCTTCAAACACCACGTTGAAGACACCGGGCACCTTGGCAGAACGGAGCGTGAAGGCGCAAGTGTCGGCTTCAGTGGAACCGATGACGCTGCGGGTGAAATCCTTCGGGTTGTTGAGATATTCACCGGTCATCACGTTCTTGAGGAGGAAGGTTCCATCGCCGTTGTGGATGAATTTCCAGATGGTGTAAGGACGATAGGTCACGTCGTCAGAGGGGTGCAACCACTTCATGCCGACGCCATTACCTGCGGGATAGACGTAGGAACCGTTCGGATTGGCTTCGATGGCAGTTTCCGTGGCATCCTCTGCGGCAGGAGCGGTCTGGCTCACGAGATAGTAGTATTTTCCGTCAGCAGGTTTGATGAGTGCCTGAGCAAACTCAGCGAGAGCCTGATTGAGCGCATTCTTGACGTCTTCCACTTCTGCAAGACTCATGATGTCCTTGACGCGAGGTTCACATTCGTTGATGACAGCACTGAGAGCATCGAGGGCGGATTGCGGGAAGTAGCCCGGGGCTTCGCCGACGGCAGCGTTTTCCAGCTGTGATTTGGCTTCGTTCAGTGCAGCAAGTGCTTCTGCGGGATGCGGATAGTTTTCAACGAAGAGTTCGTAGGCAGCATTGAGTTCATCAATGATTTTGCGCGTGGCGGCGTTGGCGGCAAGAGCTGTGTTGGCGGCATTGAGAGCAGCTTCAAATCTTGCGCGCACATCGGCATCCACTTCTTCGATGAGAGATTCTTCGGGAACGTAGGTTGCTTCGTAAATCTGGAACATACTCATGCAGAAGAACGGTGCACCGCTGACCTTGGCAGCGTTGTTGCCCGTGGTCAGCACGTCGAAGCGAACATAGCGATAGGGCTGATCGAAAGCGATGCTGCCGTAGCCCACGATGTTCTGATAGGTGCGGTCCGTTCCGCCGGCATTATAGACGAGCGAATCGACATAGTTGGTCGTGATGTAGCCTTGGCGAACCCATGCTGCGTTGTCAGTGGTGTCGTTGCAGGCATAAACTTCAAGCTTCACGGGATACTGCGCAGCCACGTTGTAGTTATCACCCGGGTTGATGCGCTTGACGGTCTTGAACTCAATGGCAGAGACTGCCCTGTTGAGGTCAGCGGCGAGATAGTGATACTTGCCTGTGAAGGTCTGGTCTGCGCGCCAGCTGGAGTGGAAGAAGGAGGTCGGGTCGTTGAAATCGAGCAAGGCGTCGGTGGAACCTTCTTGCGGATCTTGGCAGTTGGACCAATACTGCGAGCCTAAGTCAATGAGACCGGGAAGGTCGAAGTAGGGGTCGCCGTGAGAAGCGGCGGAGGTGTAGGCAAAGCCCGCGTCATAGCCAGCCTTGGCAGTGTCATAAGCCTTCTTCAGTTCCGTGTTGAGTTTCACCTGCTCAATGTCAGCGAGGACAGCCTCAAGGTCAGACTCTTCGACGTGGAGGAACTGCCAACCGGAAGCGGCGGCGGTCGTTGTCCAAGTCACAACGCCAATACCGTCCTTCATGGTGTGGAGAGCGGTACAGTCGGGATAGCCGTCAGCAGCCCAACCGGCAATCGGGTTCTCCACGAGACGCGGATTTTCAATGACGAAGTAGTCTTTGTTCTGCGGATAAATCAGATAACTCTCCTCAGCCTCCTCGGTGGAGGGGATGTATTGTCCGACACGCTCTGCAGCACCGACGTAGCGTCCTGTATAGACGTTCTGAATGAAGTAGGAACCGGGTCTTTCGGGGTTCTCCGTCATTTTCCAAATATATTTGGTATCTGCTGCCGTGATGGTTTCGGGCAGTTCCCAAGTGGAGTTGTAGGTCCAGCAGAGTTGCGAGCCGTTGTCGTAGGTGGCGTTCAGTTCGGTGCGGGCACTGCGGAAGTAGTAGTAACCGTCCTTCACCTTCACTGCTCCATCCTGAGCGGCGCGGATGGCGGCTTTCAGTCGGTCGATGGCAGCGTCAGCCATTTCGTAGGTCACACCTTCTGTGTTGGCGACGGTGAGTGCGTTGGAATAAGCATCCAGCATCTCATCGTGGAGAGCCTGGCTGATTTGACCGGGTTCGTCACCGACGTTGTAGAGATTGTCAAGGCCTTCGGCAGGAACAATCTCATCCAGCACATTGCGGATGTAGGTGCTGGCGGGCATTTCTTCCACGCCATATACATACCACATGTTCTGATTGTAGTTGTTTCCCAGCGTGGGATTGCCGCCGAGAGCTCCGTTGAGAAGGAACGTGGTGTTGGTGCGGGTGGCAGATTCAAGGGTCTGGTCGGCGCCACAGAAAACCACGCCGACACCGCACTGCGCATTGGGAGTGCGAAGCGTGGCACAAGCCCAAGATTCCACTTCACTGGGCTCAGCGTCCATTTGTTCAGAGGTGTAGGAGATGGCATCTTTGATGATAAATCTCCAGGCACGCGCCTTGGTGTCAGTGTAGGAGATGATGCCGGTTTTGTTTTCCAGATAGAGTCCGGTGGAAACCTGCTTCAGAATCCAAACGATTTCTCCATCCTCTTGATCGCCGTCATAGACAAATTCAAGGAGGTTCTCATCGGTGATGATGTTGGACTTGGTGATTCCTTTCACAAAGTCAGGGGTCGGGTCGGTTCCCACGTCGAAAGCACCGCTTTGAAGCACATAGCTCATGCCTTCTTCAATGTAACCGGATTCAAGAGCCCCTCCGTCGGTCAAGGAACCTCCGGTAACCACATAGCGCTTTTCAGCTTGCGCTGCGCTAATGCCAGCCATAAACATAACAGCCAGCAGGAGCAAGTAGTAGGTCTTTCTCATGTTTCGGTTGATTTAAGGTTAATGATTAAAGGTTAATGATTAAAATTATTTCTGTTCTTTTGACGGGCAAGGCAGCATTCCTTGAGAGCCGGCGTTTCTTGTGGAAACTGCTTGCAAGAGAAACTGGTGCCGAATCCGCCTCATTTTGCAAGTTCACGCGACAAAGATAGGGTGATTTGGTCTAAATGACAAAGGTCTGCGAAGCCGACTTGAATTTTTTTTCTAATTTTGCTCTTCCAAAGCAGAGAATCAGAGTAATCAGACACTTTCCCGTTCTTTTTCTGCGCTCATTCTCTCACAAGAACTCAGACCTCCAAAAAATAAACACAATCCGCACGATGTTAGAAATAAAGAATCTACACGCTTCCGTCGAAGGAAAAGAAATCCTGCGCGGAGTGAACCTCACCATCCGAGAAGGAGAAGTTCACGTCCTGATGGGACCAAACGGCTCCGGCAAAAGCACACTCAGCCACGTGCTGGTGGGAAACCCCAAATACGAAGTGACGGAAGGAAGCATCACCTTCCGCGGAAAAGACCTCCTTGCCCTCTCACCCGAGGATCGCTCACACGAAGGCATCTTCATGTCCTTCCAAGCACCGACCGAAATACCCGGAGTCTCCATGACCAACTTCATGAGAGCCGCACTGAACGCCAAAAGAAAATATTTCGGACAAGAACCC
>SAMEA3663118__coassemble_390_pt1 | contig 14228 bp, 10 predicted proteins | sample SAMEA3663118__metabat2_high_PE_027 | metagenome-assembled genome bin SAMEA3663118 (sample SAMEA3663118) | pig gut metagenome | biome: pig gut; feature: pig-associated habitat; material: faeces | place: Denmark | collected 2012 | reverse complement strand
CACCACTACTGGATTGGCTTCAATTTTGAACTGACGGATTCTTTGTCCATTTCGCTTCTTCCGCCGCAGCAAGGGAAGGAAGACTATGTGATGCTCCCGACCGACTCCATCGTCTTGAAAGCCGGTCAAAAAGTGGTGGTCGCTCAGGTGATGTTTGACAACAGCCATGAGAACAGCGATTCGGTTTGGGTCAAGATTGCGCGTGACCAACTTGCGCAAGGCTGGGTCAGCGAAGAAATGCTCGTGAGCCACGCCGTGCCCGACGATCCCATTTCCCAATTCATCCACAATTTTTCCGACAGCCGCACGCTTTTTGTGCTGACCGCCGCGGGGCTCTGCATCCTTTTCATATTGATTCAAACCGTTCGCCACGGACACATCCGTATTGTTCACTTCCGCGACATCCCGAGTTTCTATCCCACCCTGCTCTGCCTCTGTGTTTCGGGCGCAGCAACCATCTACGGCAGCATGCAACGCTTCGTTCCCGAGACTTGGGTGGAGTTTTACTATCATCCCACACTAAACCCATTCAACCCTGACATCCCGCTCATCCTTGCACTCTTCATCTGCTCCGTGTGGACAATGATGATTGTCGGGATTGCCGTGATTGATGAAATCCGACGTCTCCCCGACCTCGGCGACAACCTCACCTACCTCGCGACACTCGGCGGAGTTTGCATGGTGCTCTATCTGGTTTTCACCATGACCGTCCCACTGATCTTCGGCTATGTCTTGCTGGTGGCTTACTGGTTCTTTGCTATTCGTCGCTACATACTCCACGGTCCGTCACACCTCTTCTGCGGTGTCTGCCACGAATCCATTCCCCACAAAGGACGCTGTCCGCACTGCGGCGCGTGGAACGAATGAGCGCGGCGTGAGAACAGGCTTTCCACAAAAACTGGAAAGCCCATCGCATTCATTCCCAACTGTTTCAAAGTTTCCATAAAAGTATTACTCAAATCTCTTCCCTCCCCATGACACTTCTTCATTCTCTGCTTCTATCCCTGCTACCCCTCCTCGCACCGGCTGTTTCAGACAGCATTCCTGCCGAGGTGGTCGAGGAGAAAATGGTGTTGAAAAACGGTCAGATTGAACTGCCCGGAACGTTCACCCTGCCCGCCCGGTGCAAAGACAAAGTGCCGGCAGTGGTTTTCGTGGCGGGAAGCGGACCGAACGACCGCGACGAGACACTCGGACCGAACAAACCCTTCCGCGACCTGGCTTGGCTGTTGGCAAAAGAAGGCATCGCCTCACTGCGCTACGACAAGCGCACGAAAGTCTATGGTGCACGCTCGCAAGAGGTGAGCGGCGGAACGATGGACTTTGACTCCGAAGTAACCGACGATGCACTCGCCGCCGTGAAGTGGCTTGCCACACAGAAACACGTGAAAGCCGATGAGATTTACGTCATCGGACACAGTCTCGGCGGCATGCTGGCGCCGCGCATCACAAAAAAAGCGCAGGGAAGCGTGAAAGGTTTTGTCGCGCTCGCCGCCCCAGCACGAACCCTCTGGGAAAGCGCACTGGAACAACTGGAATATGTCACACAAGTGCAAGGCGCTACACCGGAAATCGCCAAAAAGCAATCCGCCATCCTCCTGGCGCAGATGAAACGAAGCGTCCCAAGGGACTATGAGGTACAAGCCGCCAACTACAATCAAATCGAGGAAGCACAAACGCTGAAGAACGCTCGCATGATGTTCCTCTTTGGCGGGAACGACTATCAAGTGACCTTCAAAGACTTCAGTCTCTGGCAAGCAGCGTTCTTCATGCGTCCCGAAGTGAAAGTCTGCCTTTTGCCGGAACTCGATCACCTCATGCGACCGCTCCCACGAAAAGCCGTGCCGCAAGACTACCTCCACAAAGGCGAAATCGACAAAAGAGTGATTGAACTCATCAAAAACTTCATCCTCGAAAAAAACTGAAACCACGAATCTCCAAAAAATCAAACACAAAAGCCATGGTCAAACACATCGTCATGTTCCAATTCAAAGCCGACGTGCCGGCTGAAACCAGAAACGAAGCAGCTCGCCAATTCAAAGCGGGCATCGAGGCGCTCCCCGCCATCATTCCCACCATCCGAGCCATCAAAGTCGGGCTGAACATCAATCCTTCGGAGAAATGGGACATCTGCCTCGAATCTTCCTTCGACAGTCTGGAGGATGTCAAAACCTACGGCGCACACCCCGCCCACAAAGCCGTCGCCGTGGAACTCATGCAACACGTCGCAGCCCGCGCCTGCACCGACTTTGAAATCTGAGGCAACGAACACAGCGCGACTCAGGACTGAGCCTCCCCCGCACCAGCACGAATTGAAAATGAAAGGCGGTGTGTCATAATAGCCAATCTGCTTCGTTGCTATCGGATTCGGGCTTGGTCATGTACTTCAGTACACTCCCTGCGTCCTCATCCTCAGCGCCTTGCATCTTAGCCATTCTGACGCGCCTTTGAGGGTGTATCCAAAATGTGCATTTTGACATACCGTCCCCGCAGAAAAGGCGTTTCAAACCGCCGCACAGAAGAAAGGAAAGAAGCAATTTCCACAAAAAAGGGTAATTTTACCCGTTTTTGTGGAAGTTTTTTTCTTTCGGCTCGGAGAAACCAAAAAATAAGAGCACCTTTGCATCCACAAAAAAGGGTAATTTTACCCGTTTTTGTGGAAGTTTGCACAAAAAAGCGAAGAACCATGGAAATCAAAAGAGACAATTATCTCAACAAACTCAGACGCTCGCGCCACAACGGCATGATAAAAATCGTCACAGGCTTGAGAAGAAGTGGCAAATCCTATCTGCTCTTCAAATTGTTTTATGATGCTCTTCTCCGAGATGGAGTTGCCCCACACTGCATACAGCGAATTGCGATGGACGATGTGAGAAATGAACATCTCCTAAACCCGGTTGAACTCGTTGAAACAGTGGAGAAGAGCCTGATTCCCGATCGCATGAACTACATTCTGCTGGACGAAGTTCAAATGGTCAGAAATTTCACCGGAGCTTTGAATACACTGCTGAGAATGGAGAATGTGGACATCTACGTGACCGGAAGCAATTCCAAATTCCTATCCAGCGATGTCGCCACAGAGTTCCGAGGGAGAGGAGATGAAATCCATCTCTACTCGCTCTCTTTTGCAGAGTTTTCTTCTTTTTCCGGCAACGACCTCCACAAAAACTGGAAAGACTATGTTCTTTTTGGCGGTTTGCCACAGGTGGTGCTGCAAAACGAAGAGGAGGCGAAAGTCCGCTATCTGCAAAACCTCTATCGCTCCGTCTATATAAAAGATTTGAAGGAAAGGCACAAAATCAACAAAGAGTCGCAATTTGAGGACATCGTCAAAATCATGGCTTCAAACATCGGAAGCCCGTGTAATCCCACTAAGTTGTCTAACACATTCCAGTCAGTCACAAAAGAAAGCTTGCACTCTTCCACGATTCACACCTTCTTGAACTATCTGGAAGATGCTTTTCTCATTGAAAAGGTCACAAGATATGATGTCAAGGGGAAGAAACATGTGGGAGCGTTGTCAAAATACTATTTTTCGGACATAGGGCTACGCAATGCCATCTTGAACTTCCGCCAACAAGAGGAAAGCCACATCATGGAAAACATCATTTTCAATGAACTCAAATCCAGAGGCTTCAACGTGAACGTCGGCATAGTGGAAGTTCGAGAAAGGCAGGGAGATTCACTGCTCAAAAAACAGTTTGAGGTGGACTTTGTGGCGAACAAAGATTCAAGACGATTTTACATTCAATCCGCCTTGGAGATTCCCGACCAAAGGAAGATGCAACAAGAGAGCGCCTCACTCAGAAACATCCAAGACGCGTTCAAAAAAATCATCATTGTCAGAAACGATTTCCGACCTTGGTACAACGAAGACGGAATCCTCATCCTCAGTCTCTATGATTTTCTGCTGAACCCAGCAAGCCTCGACCTCTGAGAACGAGAAGCAATGCAGCAGCACGCAATACTTCAACATAAACGCGGCGCTTTACGATGACTGCACGAGAAAAAGAATTTCCACAAAAAAGGGTAATTTTACCCGTTTTTGCGGAAGTTTTTTCTTTCAGCTCGGAGAAACCAAAAAATAAGACCACCTTTGCATCCACAAAAGAGGGTAATATTACCCGTTTTTGTGGAAGATTGCTTATTCTTACGATACTGCAGGTTTTCTCTTCGCCAACAACAGACTACACAGCAGAAAGGCTAAGTACACGCAAGTGCCGAACCGAAACTTCCATGGGCTTCACCGAGTTTACTTTGCGCGACACCGAACCTTCCATGCGCCGATTTACAAAAACTGGAACAAGCACGAACGAAAATGGAGTCTTCGCCATTGCTTCACTGTGACGTTTACCCCTATTTTGGGGCATAAAAGTGCACCGTGAAGGCTGATGTTCGATTTTAAACTTTTGGAAATGGCGACAGGGGATTATATATATGTGTAGAGAAAAGGAGAAGCCGAGGCTTCTCCTTTTTGGGTGTGTTATGTCTAAAGAATTCGGGGTTTCCGGTGGCTTGTACTAAGTTTTGAACGGTTTCCCGTTCAAAGTGAGCGTTTCAGAGACGAAAAAGCCGGGCAGAAAGTGTTCCGAATGGTTAAGATGTCAATTCCACTTCACCGAAAAACGTGCACTTTTTTGTACGTTTTTCTCACAGCGCGGCGCAGACATTTCGCTCGATGCGCCCCTCGACATCCTCGGAAGGAGCGGGCACGAAGGTCTCGCCCGTGATGTGTTCGTAGAGTTCGATGTAGCGGTCGGAGATGCTCTTCACGACTTCGGGAGTCATCTCGGGGATGGGCTGGTCGGCGGCACCGTGCACCTGGAAGCCGTTGGCGAGCAACCACTCGCGAACAAATTCCTTTGAGAGCTGTTTCTGGGGCTCGCCGTTCTTGAGTCGTTCTTCGTAGCCTTCTGCATAGAAATAGCGGGAGGAGTCGGGTGTGTGGATTTCGTCCATCAGATAAATCTCGCCGTTTCGTTTGCCGAACTCATATTTTGTATCGACCAAAATGAGTCCTCTTTTCGCTGCGATTTCTGTGCCGCGGCGGAAGAGCGCGAGGGCGTATTTTTCCAAAAGTGCGTATTCCTCGGGGGTCGCGAGCCCTCTTTGGAGGATTTCTTCTTTTGAGATGTCTTCGTCGTGTGCTCCGATTTCAGCCTTGGTGGTCGGCGTGATGATGGGTTCGGGGAACGCCTGATTCTCTTTCATTCCCTCGGGAAGCGCCACTCCGCAGATCTGACGAACGCCCTTTTGATAGGCTCTCCAAGCGCTGCCGCAGAGATAGCCGCGGACAATCATTTCCACGGGGAAACCTTCGCAGAGCAAACCGACAGTGACCATGGGGTCGGGCGAGGACTGCTTCCAGTTCGGACAGATGTCCGCGGTGGCATCAAGAAATTTTGAAGCAATTTGATTGAGCACCTGACCCTTGAAGGGGATGCCCTCGGGAAGAATCACGTCAAAGGCGGAGATGCGGTCAGTCGCCACCATGACGAGACGGTCGCCAAGATGATAGACGTCGCGAACCTTGCCGTGATAGACACTCTGCTGACCGGGAAAATGGAAGTCGGTTTGAGTTAAAGCTGACATAGTCTTGAGTTGAATGATGGGTTTATGAAAATGATGGAATTGCTGATTCAGTGGTTCTTCTCGTTTCAGTCCGCGGCTTCGGAAGTTTCGGACTTTTGTTCGGAAGTTTTCTCGGATTTTCCTCTGCGCTTCGGGACGGCATCGGTTGTCACATCGTGGGCATCGCGTTGGCGGGCAGTATCTTGTTCGTAGGCTTTGACGATGCGCGTGACAAGGCGGTGACGAATGATGTCTTTTTCATTCATAAAGATGAATGCGATATCGGGAACGTCCTTGAGGATGCGGCACGCCTCAACAAGACCGCTTTTTTGCGAAAGGGGGAGGTCAATTTGCGTGCAATCTCCCGTGACAATCATTTTGGTGTTTCGTCCCATTCGGGTGAGAAACATTTTGATTTGAGCGGTGGTGGTGTTCTGCGCCTCGTCAAGGATGACAACCGCCTCGTTGAGCGTTCTTCCACGCATGAAAGCCAGCGGCGCGATTTGAATGACGTCAGACTCCATGTAGTCTTGTAGCTTCGTCGCGGGAATCATTTCCTGGAGGGCGTCATAGAGCGGTTGAAGATAGGGGTCAATCTTGTCCTTCATGTCGCCTGGCAGGAATCCGAGTTTCTCACCGGCTTCAACGGCAGGGCGGCAGAGAATGATTCGCTTGATTTCCTTGTTTTTCAAGGCACGGACGGCGAGCGCAATGGCAGTGTAGGTTTTTCCCGAACCGGCGGGACCGACGGCGAAAAGGAGGTCGGCGGATGAGTATGCCTCCACCAGTCGGCGTTGATTGGCGCTGCGGGGCGTGATGGGTTTGCCGCCTGCGCTGTAGAGAATGATGTCTTCTGCGTTTTCTTGGCGTGTGGAAGTTTTGCGAACGATGTGAACGACGTCTTCTTCGTTCAGACGATTGAATTGGGCGCAGTGTCGGTCGAGCGCGGGGAATGTCTCTTCAAACTCGCTCATCTCTTCTTCGCTGCCGATGACCTTGATGACTGTGTCGCGCGCCATGATTCGCAACTTAGGGAAGAGCGCACGCAGCAATTTGATGTTGGCGTTGTTCACGCCGTAGAAGAGGACGGGATCGGAGAGCTCGATGACAAAGTGCTTTTCTATCATTCTTCGTTTGACGGTCTGAGAAATGGATGCGGGCGGGGCATGCCGCTCAATTTTTTTGCAAAATTAGTGTAAGGGAAGAAAAGAGGAAAAAGAAAAGCGGGAAAAACCCGCTTTCCAAGGCTTGAGAGCCTCAACTTTTTGTCAGATGGCGCAAAATGTGCTTCAAAAACCGCCGAGTGACTGCAAAATGTCTTCCACAATCTGAGGAACGGTCAAATGGTTGGCAGCGAAGAAGTCGGCAGGAGCATAGCGGTCCACAAATTCTTTCCGGGCACCGAAGCAGAGGGTCTTGACCGAGGTCGGACCAAAATGGCGGGCAACTTTCTCGCCATAGCCGCCTTCCAAAGCGCCGTCCTCCAAAGTGACCACAAGACGGTGGTCGGAGACAAGGCTGTCAAGCAGGGACTCGTCAAGTCCGGAGATGAAACGCGGATTGATGAGCGTGGCTTCAATGCCTCTTTCTTTCAACGCACTGCTCACCTGCTCGCCCAAAGCAAAGAAATTGCCTAATCCCAAAATCGCCACGTCCTTGCCACGGCAGACAAGCTCTGATTTGTTCAACTCGGAGAAATCCGTTGGAACGGGACGAGTGGCGGAACGAGGCTCACCGACGGGGACACGAATGGCTACGGGGTGACGGTCGTAGGCGAGGCTCCAGTCAAGCATGGCGAGATATTCTTCCCGATTGGTCGGCGCAAGGAACACGAGATTCGGAATGCCGGAGAGCAAGGGGATGTCAAAATGGCAAAGATGCGTCACGTCGGTCATGGAAGTCAGCGAACCCCACAGCACAAGAAGGGTGGCGGGATTGTCGTTGATGCACAAATCCTGAGAAACCTGGTCGTAGGCACGCTGAAGGAAGGAACTGCACACGCCAAAGACGGGTTTTCCGCCTGCCTTCGCCATGCCCGACGCCAAAGCCACGGCGTGTTCCTCGGCTATACCGACATCGACAAACTGCTTGCCTGCCTCCTGCCGACGAGCGGGCGTCCACCCCCAAATCCCGGGAGTGCCGGCGGTGATGGCGCAAACGGTTTTGTCGTCTTTCATGCGCTGCAAGAGGTGGGTAGCAGTGAGGGAATTATAATCTTCCCCGATGTTTTTCTGCTTCAACGCGCCGGTGGAAATCTCAAAGGGCATGGTCCAGTGCCAAGTTTCTTTGTCCTCCTCAGCCGGTGCATATCCCTTGCCCTTCAAGGTGTTGATGTGGACGACCACGGGGTGGTTCGTGTCCTTCACTTTGCGAAAAGCTTCTATCAGGGAGGAGAGGTCGTTCCCTTTGTCCACATAGACATAGTCAAGCCCCATGGCGCGAAAAAGATTGTTCTCACAGCAGCCGTGGCTGCGGCGAAGTTCGGCGAGGTTTTCGTAGAGTCCGCCGTGGTTCTCGGCAATGGACATTTGATTGTCGTTCACAACGATGATGAAGTTGGAGTTCAACTCCGCCGCCCAGTCGAGACCTTCCAACGCCTCTCCGCCACTCAGCGAGCCGTCACCAATCACAGCTATCACATTTCCGGTTTCACCGCGAAGGTCACGCCCCTTTGCCAAACCACCGGCAAGACTGACGGACGTGGAGGTGTGACCGATGATAAAAAAGTCGTGTTCGCTCTCCGAGGGTTCGGAGTAGCCGGAGACGTCATCATAGTGTGACTCCGAAAGGAACGCTGTCACGCGACCGGTGAGCATTTTGTGGGGATAGCTCTGGTGGGAGACGTCGAAAACTATCTTGTCGCGGGGAGAGTCGAAGACATAGTGAAGCGCAATGGTCGCTTCAACCATTCCGAGGTTTGGTCCGCAGTGTCCGCCGTGGCGGCTGAGTTTCTCAATGAGCAGGGTGCGGATGTCTTCAGCGAGAGTGTTCATCTCGGCGAGCGAGAGTTTCTTGACATCGGCAGGAGATTGGATGTGTTCTAACAACATGTTTTCTTTGCTTTGGGTTTAAGGTTTTCTGACTTTGTTTCAGGTTCTTCTCAAAATGTGACTGCACGGAAAAAGAATGTGGGGGATGCAACCAGTACATCATATCATATATAGCCCTATAAAAATACGGGCGGCGGCTTGAGTGCAAGAGTCACGGCGATTTGATGATGCAAAAATAAACGTAAAAGTTCAGAGCACGGCAACCTGCTTTGTGGTTCTGCTTACCATTTCTTTGGAAAAACCAAAAAAACGTCGAGAAAAAAGTCAAGAAAGGAGAGTGGGCGCAGAGGGGCAGATGGTTGAGAAGTTTTTTGTAATTTTGCAGAGGAAACGATCCCCAGAGTCCCATGAAGAAGAAAAAGAAGACAAACCCCATACATTTTCTCGGCGCATTTTCAGTCGTCGTCGCTACGCTCGCCATCGTGAAATGCGCAAATCCAAATCTCTCTGTTCCCGAACTGCTCACGGTGGAAGAACCCGCACCCACGGTCAGCACACCCACCGACAGCATCACTTTGCAAAGTCAAACGGTGGATAGCCTTTTTCTCCGTACCCGCACACCACTCCGACTTCTGAAAGCAGACGGCAATCCCGTGAAAAACCGCGTGACAAGCGTGCACCGTTTTGAAACGTCCTTCCCGGACCTCAACGATGTGCAACTGACCACCGCACAACGCATCGGAGTTCCGCAAATCGCAGACAGAAACGAAGCGAACCAAAGAAAAGACGCGCTGGTCTTCATCGCAGATAATCCTTACTACTCCGTACAAAAGCTGAGCCACTCCATCCCCTACCTCGTGCCGCGCGCCGCCCTCCTTCTCGAGGAAATCGGAAGAGCCTTCAACGACTCCTTGGTCACCAAGGGTTTCGACCCGCACAAACTGCTCGTCACCTCAGTTTTGAGAACAAAGGAAGACGTCAAGAAACTGAGAAACGTGAACAGAAACGCGTCGGAAAACAGCTGCCATCAATACGGAACGACTTTTGACATTTCATACAATCGCTTCCTGCAAATCAACGAAGACGGCAGCGACGAAATTCGGTGGGTCACTGCGTTCAAATCTATTCTCGCAGAAGTCTTGGAAGACCAAAGAATGATGGGGACATGCTATGTGAAATATGAAGTACACCAATCGTGCTTCCACATCACGGCTCGCTGAACGAAGCGTAAAGTCCAAGAGCGGAGGCTGCAAACGTGGGTTTAGCGTTTGCAGCCTCCGTTTTCTCTATTCCTCGCCCCATTTTCTCCACCCTCACGTCATCGCCACGAAAAAAAACTTTCGCACGACTCAAACTTCCAGGTTTCCTGCACAGAAACCGCTCCCTGGCGAAAAGTGGCAGTTTTACTCCGAAAACTTGGCGTAAAGTTGCAAAAAAAGAAAGAAGTAATTTGCTATTTCTCCAGAAGCCAACAACACCCTCACAATGACATCCGGTGCACACCGCAAGTTTCCACGAAGAAACGGTTGGCAGTGTGCACCGGATGCTTTATGTTTCAGAAATACTCACTCGAACAGATTCTCGGACTTGACGGGAGACTCTTTGGCTGCGGGAACGGACTCGCCGCTCGCACCGCCCGCCTCATCGCCTGGTTCATGGCTGTCCATCAAGTCCTCACCTTCCAAATCGACCTCGGTGGAGTCACCGGCGAGCGAGTCGGTCTCCTCAGCCGGCGGATTGTAGGTCTCAGTGTAGGAACTGATGTCGATGTCTTCGGGCGGCATGCCGTATTTGTGAAGATATTTTTTTCTCAAGTCTTGATTGTCCATGACGCTGCGCATGAAACGAGCGACGATGGGAAGCGCCGTGCGACTACCCTGCCCCAATGCGCCGGTGCGGAAGTGAATGCTGCGATACTCTCCGCCAACCCAGGCACCACCCACCAGCGAGGGGGTGACACCGACGAACCAGGCATCGGAATGGTTGTTTGAGGTGCCGGTCTTGCCGCCCATGTCAAGAGCGCGAGCATAGGGACCGAGATACATTCCCGCCCCAAGCGTCTGAGACGTGCCGCCTGCGTCATACACTCCCGCTTCAAGCAGTTTCTGCATATAGAACGCGGCGGTTTGGGGAAGAGCACGCTTCTCAACTGGCTTGGCTTCATAGACCACATTGCCTTCCGCATCAAGAATCTTCGTGACCAAAACAGGCTCGACATGAACACCGCCGTTCGCCACGCAGGCATAGGCGTTGACCAACTCAAGCAAATTGACATCGCTGGAGCCGAGCGGAAGCGAGGGAGTTTCTTCCAAGGGCGACTGAATGCCCATGTCGTGGGCGGTTTGAACCACGTTCTCAATGCCGACTTCTTGTCCGAGCTTCACGGCAATCGTGTTAATGCTTCGGGCAAAAGCGGAGCGAAGCGGAATCTCAGCGTTGCTGAAACGACCATCCGAGTTGTGCGGCTGCCAAATCGTCGTTTCGTTCTTCTTCTTGTCGAAGACTTCCATGCGAATATATTCGTCTTTCCGACGGTCTGACGGAGTGAGCCCCTGCTTCATCGCTGTGGCATAGACAAACAACTTGAACGTGGAACCCGGCTGACGCATGGCACGCACTTTGTCATATTTCCAAGACTTGAAGTCAATGTCGCCAACGTAGGCTTTCACTTCTCCGGTCTCGGGCTCCATGGCGACGAAGCCTGTGTGCATGAAGCGAACCATGTAGCGGATGCTGTCGTAAGTGGACATGAACTCTTTTCGCGGGCCGTTATAGTCAAAGAGCGTGACGCTGTGTTTGCGATTCATGTAGAACTCAACAGAATCGGGATTGTTTGGGAAGCGTGCAGTCCACATTTTGTAGGCATCACTCTTTCGGGCGATTTCTTCAATGAAACCGGGGATGAGGTTGCCGTGTTCGTCTCGCCAGGGATCCCCGACGCCTTTCCAGTGGCGGTCAAAGTTTCTCTGGATGATTTTCATCTGCTCACGAACCGCATTTTCAGCATAGTCCTGCATGCGGGAGTCAAGCGAGGTAATGATTTTCAAGCCATCGGAATAGACGTCCAAGTCAGGACATTTCTCACGAATTTCATCTCGAACGGCATCGCGGAAGTAGAGAGCCTCGCCATCGTAGGCGCTTTCCACGTTGAAGTTCAGGCGGATGGGCTTGTCAAGGAGTTTTTCCAACGTCGCTTTGTCGCGGATGCAGACTTGAGAGAAATGTTCCGCCAACAGATTGCGATGCTCATACATGTTGTTCAAGACGACATTTCGCCGCTTGAGGGAGTTCTTGGGATTGATTTTGGGATTATAGGCGGACGTCGCCTTCAAGAGTCCGACAAGAACAGCTGCCTCCTCGGGTTTCAAATCGGACGGGGTCGTGTTGAAGTAGGTCTTCGCGGCAGTTTTGATGCCGAAAGCGTTAGACCCGAAATCGACGGTGTTGGCATACATCTCCAGAATTTCTTCCTTCTCACAAAGCATCTCAAGCTCGGTAGCAATAATCATCTCCTTGCTCTTCATGATGAGAATACTGACACCGGGAATCTTTCCAAGAAGTCCTGTGGAGTACTGTGTGCGAACGCGGAACATGTTCTTCACCAACTGTTGCGTGATGGTGGAGGCTCCGCGCGCCTTGCCGTGCGTCGCGTCCTTGACGGCGGCAAAGATGCCCTGCACGTCAATGCCGTGGTGCTGGTAGAAGCGTTCGTCTTCTGTAGAAATCAAGGCTTGGAAGAATACGGGCGAGATGGAGTCATAGGGAACCGGTGAGCGATTCTCGTTGAAGAATTTGCCCAACACTTTCCCGTCAGCGCTGTAGATCTCAGAAGCTGCCGCTGTTTTGGGATGAATGATGTCTTGAATGGAAGGAGACTTCCCGAAAAGCCAAAAAAGGTTGAAAATGACGGCGAAAGCGTAGAACACCCAAAAAGCGATGAATGACAAAAAACCGGCCATCAGCTTTCGCCACCAGGGACGGCCGACAAATTGATTTTTATACCAGTTCCAAGACCTGGAACAAGCGCCGCGTAAAAACCGGAAAACGCGCAATGGCACGGACTTTTTCGTTTTGTTTTCCATAAACAAAAGATTTTGATGCACTCCAAATGCGAAAGGAACGGAGTTGAAAACTGTCTTTCAAGCGCACCTTGAGGACAAGCAACGGCTCAAAAAGACGCCACAAAGATACGGTCTCGAAACGAGTCCGCAAAATCCTACTCGTTCCTTTCACAAGGATAGTGTTTGAAAAGGAAGTCGGCTACTTCTTCGGGGGAAAGATGGATGACCTCAGGGTCTTTTTTGAACCAGGTCATTTGCTTCTTGGCATAGACTCGGGTGTTGCGCTTTATCTTTTCAAGAGCGAAATCCAAGGTCCAGTCGCCATCAAGATGGCGGAAGAGTTCTTTGTAGCCAACGGTGTTAAGGGAATTGCAATCTCGGAAAGGCATGACGCGGCGCGCCTCCTCAAGCATGCCAGACTCAATCATGGCATCAACGCGCCTGCCAATACGCTCAAAAAGCTCGGCGCGCTCGCGTTGCAAACAAATTTTTACGACGCGGAAAGGGCGTTCGCGACGCTGCCCGGTTCGAAACGCTGAGAAGGGCTTCCCCGTCATGTAGCAGATTTCCAAAGCGTGAACCACGCGCTTACCGTTGCGCAGGTCGCACTCGGCATAGTATTGCGGGTCAAGCAACCTCAGTTCTTCCAACAAGGGGGCGAGGCCTTCGGTCTCAAAACGCCGGCGCAGCAAACTGCGTGTCTCTTCGTCCACGGTGGGGATGTCATCAATGCCGTGACAGACGGCGTCAATGTACATCATAGAACCGCCACTGAGCACGCAGAAGTCATGGTCGCGGAAGACGCGCTCAAGCAGCGCAATGGCTTCTTCTTCGTAGCGCGCAGCGCTGTAGTAGTCCTCCAAACCGAGAATGCCGACGAAGTGGTGTGGAACGAGTGCGCGTTCTTCTTCGGTGGGCGCCGCGGTGCCAATGGGAATGTCGCGATAGATCTGACGGGAGTCGGCGTTGAGAATGGGACAGGCGTAGTGACGCGCCACTTGCAGTGCGCAAGCGGTTTTACCGACCGCGGTGGGTCCGATGAGAACAAAAAGTGTTTTGGAGGAAGACACGAGAGGGAAATGAATTCGCGAAAAATGTGGTGTTTGAAGGGATGTTCCACTAATTATGGAAGAAAGAGCGTTCAAAAGAAAATGCTTTCGTTTTGGTCGCAGAGTCTTTATGAGTAATCTGCTTCTTAGCGCACCCTTTGGCAAGCCTCGTCAGTCACATGACCTGCCATGCTCCTTCCACAACTGACAAAAGTTCATCTCTAAGAAAGCAAAAAACCACTCAACCTAATTTTTAGAACACACCTATAGAGAAAATTCTTAAAAACTGACAGCGACGCACCCAAGGAGAGCCGCAGCCTGCCCGCACGAGAAACCCGAAAGGTTGTAGCTCAGCAGAAAACATCGCGGGCGTACAGCCTTCCGGGCTTTTTCTCGAGTGGCTCACGCCGAGGGCGTATCCTCAGCCGCTCATTGTTCAGCCTTTTCAAGCCGACTCTTATATGGGGTGTTCTATAAATTCCGGGATAAGGAATGTTCAAAGGAAAGTGCTTACGTTTTGGTCGCTTTTCGTTTCTTAGCGCGCCCTTTTGTAAGTT
>SAMEA3663118__coassemble_382_pt1 | contig 14379 bp, 11 predicted proteins | sample SAMEA3663118__metabat2_high_PE_027 | metagenome-assembled genome bin SAMEA3663118 (sample SAMEA3663118) | pig gut metagenome | biome: pig gut; feature: pig-associated habitat; material: faeces | place: Denmark | collected 2012 | reverse complement strand
GAACTTTCAATATGACGCCCACACCCGTCTTGAGATGCGCAACTCGCTGACGCTGGGAGAAGAGGAAACCCGCCGCCTCGTGGAGGCAGGAGAAAAATATGTCGTGCGCTTCCTCGTCGAACCCGGAGAAGAGGTCCACGTGAACGACATCATTCGCGGCGATGTCTGCATCATGAGCGACATCCTCGACGACAAGGTGCTCTACAAAAGCGCCGATGACCTTCCCACCTATCATCTTGCCAACATCGTGGATGACCACCTCATGGAAATCACCCACGTCATTCGCGGAGAGGAATGGCTCCCCTCCGCTCCTTTGCACGTGCTCCTCTATCGTGCCTTCGGCTGGGAGGACACCATGCCCGCTTTTGCCCACCTCCCCCTGCTCCTGAAACCCGACGGCAAAGGGAAACTCTCCAAACGCGACGGAGACCGACTCGGCTTCCCCGTCTTCCCCTTGGAATGGCACGACCCGAAATCGGGCGACGTCTCCTCGGGCTATCGCGAGAGCGGCTATCTCCCCGAAGCCGTCATCAATTTCCTCGCCCTGCTCGGCTGGAATCCCGGAAACGACGAGGAACTCCTCAGCATGGAACGGCTCATCGAACTCTTCGACCTGGCGAAATGTTCCAAGAGCGGCGCGAAGTTTGACTACGTGAAGGGGCAGTGGTTCAACCGCGAATACATCCTGAAAGCAGACAACGCCCGCCTCGCTCCGACGCTCGACGCGATTCTCCGCGAAGAGGGCATCGAAGCACCCATCGAAAAGGTGGAAGCAGTGGTCGGCATGATGAAAATGAAGAAAATCAACTTCATCAAAGAACTCTGGCCGCTCTGCGACTTCTTCTTCCTTGCTCCGAAATTCGACAAGGAGGACAAGTTCACACGCAAGAACTGGAAAGACACGGCTGCCGCCGACATGAAAGCACTGCGCGACTTGCTCGCCTCGCTCGACGACTTCTCCATCGAAAGCCAAAAGGCGGCGGTGGACGCGTGGGCAGCAGAGAGCGGCGTGAAGCCGTGGAACCCGTGGCGCGTCTGCCTCGTCGGAACAGGCAAAGGACCGGACATGTATGAGCTGGCTGCCTTCCTCGGCAAAGAGGAAACGCTCCGACGCATGGACGATGCCCTCGCCTTCTTTGCTGAGTGACGCTCGGGGGGCGTTGAATTTTTTGAATGCGACGAAGTCGCTTTGAATCTTGAACAGCCCCCGTTCCTGCCGATTCTGTCGGCGGGCTAACCTAAAATCTAATCCGCGCCAAAAGCGCACAATCAATTCCTCCGGTGTATTCACTCATTATTTATCTGATGGCATTCGGCTGCCACATCGCCGCCCTTTTCAATCGCAAGGTGAAACTCATGGTGCGCGGGCAGCGACAAACGTGGAAGACACTTCGCAAAAAAGTGCGTGAGGGAGACAGTTACGTCTGGTTCCACGCCGCCTCCCTGGGCGAGTTTGAGCAAGGACGTCCTCTCATGGAGAAACTCCGCCGGCTGCATCCCGAAAAGAAAATCTTGCTCACCTTCTTCTCCCCCTCAGGCTACGAGGTGCGCAAGAACTATGAAGGCGCCGACATCGTTTGCTATCTGCCTCTTGACACCCCGTGCAACGCGAGTCGCTTCGTCAAAAGAGCACACATCAGCGAGGCATATCTCATCAAATATGAGTTCTGGCGCAACTACATCAACGTGCTGCATCGGCGCGGCATCCCCTGTTACAGTGTCTCCGCCATCTTCCGCCCCGACCAAATCTTCTTCCGCCCCTACGGTCGCTCCTATGCCCGAGTGCTGAAGAACCTGACACACCTCTACGTCCAAAACGAAACGTCGCGCGAACTCCTTGCCAAAATCGGAGTGACGGCGGTCAGCGTCGTGGGAGACACCCGCTTCGACCGTGTCATCGACATTCGCCGCGCAGCCCGTCCCCTGCCGCTGGTGGAACGCTTCGCCGGATGCTGGAAGGTGGTGGTGGCAGGAAGCAGTTGGCAACCCGACGAAGACATTCTGATAGACTATTTCAACAACCATCCCAATCTGAAACTCGTCCTCGCGCCACACGTTGTCAGCGAAGAACATCTGCGACAAATCGAACAGAAACTCCGCCGACCCGCCGTGCGCTACTCTGCCGCAAACTCCAAATCCGTCGCCGAGGTCGATTGTCTCATCATTGACTGTTACGGTCTCCTCTCCTCCATCTATCGTTATGCCACCGTTGCCTACGTCGGCGGAGGCTTCGGCGTCGGCATTCACAACGTGCCGGAAGCAGCGGTCTATGGCGTGCCCGTCATCATCGGTCCCCACAACGGCAAGTTCCGCGAGGCACGCGATTTGATTGCCTGCGGCGGATGCCACGAAATCAAGTCGCCGGCAGACTTCCCGCCCCTCATGGATCGCTTCCTTGCTGACAAAGAATTCCTTGCCAACGCCGGAAAGGCGGCAGGAAACTACATCACCTCTAACTCCGGAGCCACCGACCAAATCATCTCATGAAAGTCCTTCATCTCAACACCTCCGCTTCTGTGGGCGGAGCCGCCATTGCTGCCCGGCGACTGGTTCAAAGTCTTCAGCGTTTGGGCGTGGACGCCACGCTGCTCTGTCGCGATGTCGCTCCGGAGGCTGCCGATGCCGGAGTGAAGGCACTTCCTCCCTCCTTGCTCCATCGCCTCCGCTTTGTGGCAGAAAGAGCAGAAATCTACGTTCGCAACGGATTCACCCGTGAGGGTCTCTTTGCCATTGACCTCGGACGTTTCGGACAAGACGTCACGAAACTTCCCGTTTTCCGCGAAGCAGACCTTATCCACCTCCATTGGGTCAACCAAGCCATGCTTTCACTGAGCGACATCCGACGCATCCTCCGGAGCGGGAAACCTGTCGTGTGGACCATGCACGACATGTGGCCCTTTGTCGGACTCTGCCATCACACTGCCGACTGCGAACGCTGGAAAAGTGGCTGCGGAAAATGTCCGCTGCTTCGGAAACCCTCACCCGGAGACCTCTCCGCGCAGACCTACCATCGAAAAGAGAAAGCATACGGACTCTCACACTTCCATCTCGTCGGATGCAGCAAATGGCTCGCAGACCTCGCCGCCGAGGCGCCGCTGCTGAAACACGCCGAAATCTCCTCCATTCCTAACCCCATCGACACGGACTTCTACTCCCCTGTGGAGAACGCTGAGGAACTCAAGGCGCAACTCGGCATTCCCGCCGACAAGAAGGTATTGCTCTTCACCGCCTTCAAGGTCTCCGACCCGAAGAAGGGCGTGGACTATCTCATGGAAGCCTTGACGCATCTCCACGAGCAACATCCCGATTTCACGGAAAGCCTCGTGCTCGTGCTGGCGGGAAAAGGTTGCGAAGAAGTGAAGGACGCCTTCCCCGTGCAGACCGTTCCCATGGGCTACGTCACCGAGCCGGAGCGAATGCGCGACCTCTATCGCTGCGCCGACCTGCTGCTCATGCCCTCGCTCATGGACAACCTGCCCAACACGATTGTCGAAGCCATGGCGTGCGGCGTTCCCTGCGTCGGCTTCCGCGTCGGAGGCATCACGCAGATGATTGACATGGACATCAATGGCTATCTCGCCGACTATTGCGACAGCCTTGACCTTGCCAAAGGCATCCTCACCACCCTCAACTCGCCGAGTTATCCCGCCATGTCGCGAAACGCCCGCTCCAAGAGCGTCAGTTGCTATTCCGAAAAAACGGTCGCCGAGCGATATCTTGCACTCTACCGCCAACTGCTCAAGGGAAGTCTTGAAAATTAGGCTGCCAAAACCTAAAGCACACCTTGCTCCGTGGTTGATAGAACAACTTTCGACTGAAAATACACATTATATATTATATACAATGGAAAATACAAAGAACGAAGGACCCTCGTCTGACGTCCCTCCCCGAAGTAGTGACGACGGCGCATCGCCGGTGTCTGCCAGGGAACCCAAAATCACTGTGGCAACAGTCACCTTCAACGCCGCCCCGCTCATCGAACGCACCATCCGAAGCGTCGAGAAACAGAAGTGGCAGCACGTGGAACACCTGATTGTCGATGGGAACTCTCGCGACGAAACGTTGGAACACATCCACCACTATCAAGAAAGAAACAGCGTGGCTGCGATTCCCCACGAAATCCAGTGCCTCAGTGAACCCGACGACGGACTCTACGATGCCATGAACAAAGCCATTGACATGGCAACCGGCGACTTCATCGTCTTCCTCAACGCCGGCGACTGCTTCCACGATGACATGGTGCTGACCCGAGTGGCTGAGGCAGCCGCAAAAGCCGAGAAGATGCCCGCCGTGGTCTATGGTGACACCCACATCGTGGATGGAGAAGGCAACTTCCTGCATCCACGTCATCTCTCGCCGCCCGAGCACCTCACCTGGCGTTCCTTCCGCAACGGCATGCTGGTCTGCCACCAGGCATTCTTCGCAAGAACTGACCTCGCACGCCGCTTCCACTACAACCTGCGCTATCGCTACTCTGCCGACTTCGACTGGTGTGTGAGAATCATGAAGCAGGCTGCCCGCGACCACGCCCCGTTGGTCAACGCCCACACGGTCGTGGCAGACTATCTGGAAGAAGGCATGACCACGAAACACCACAAGGCTTCCTTGCGCGAACGCTTCCACATCATGACCGTACACTTCGGCTGGCCCACGACCCTCGCTCGTCACGCCTGGTTCTGCGTGCGCAGCGTCACCAAGAAATGAAGGGAAGTTTTGAGAGTCGTGTGGAGTTGATTTCTTAGAGCCTCTCGCTCTATGAAGCAACCAAGCACTTCCTCTTGAACGCTCTTTATTCCAAATAGTTATAGAATATCTCTGAATCATACGCTCCTCATGAACAATCCTCTCTTCTGGGCTGCTAAACTCTGCGCCGCCCGCGAATATTGCTCCGACGACATCCGACGAAAACTCATTCAAAAAGGCATCGCCCCCAAGGAGGCGGATGAACTCTGTCGGCAACTGAAGGAAAAGGGCTTCTTGGACGATCAAAGATATGCTCGCGCCTATGCTGCCGACAAATGTCGCTTCAACCATTGGGGACGCGTCAAAATTCGGTTCATGCTCAGGAGCAAACGACTGCCCGAAGAACTCATCGACGAAGCGCTTGCCGGAATTGACGAGGAGGCATACCTCGAAGCATTGGGCGACTTCCTCATCGGACGTCTGAAAAACCTTGGCGACAAAGCCACGGAAGAAGACGCATGGAAGGTGGCACGCTCCGCCATCAATCGAGGCTACGAGTCCGCACTCGTCGCAAAGGTCATGGAAGAACGGGTCAGCAAGTTCCTCAAAGAACAGGAAGACTGAGAGAAAGAAAATAAAAACGCACAAACCATCACGCATGAAGACAGACATTGAAATCGCCCGCAGCGTGCCCCTCAAACCCATCAGCGAAGTGGCACAAAGCCTCGGCATTGATGCCGACCAAATCGAAACCTACGGGAAGACCGTGGCAAAACTTCCGCTCTCGCTCCTTCAAAAGGAGAAACGAGGCAAGTTGGTTCTCGTCACCGCCATCACCGCCACCAAAGCCGGTATCGGGAAAACCACCGTGAGCATCGGACTTGCCCTCGGACTGAATGCCATCGGCAAAAAAGCCTGCGTCGCATTGCGTGAACCCTCTCTCGGACCGTGCTTCGGCATGAAAGGAGGGGCTGCCGGAGGAGGCTACGCTCAGGTGCTCCCCATGGAACGCATCAACCTCCACTTCACCGGTGACTTCCACGCCATCACCTCTGCCCACAACATGATTGCCGCCCTGCTTGACAACTATCTCTATCAGCATCGGGCAGAAGGCTTCGGATTGAAAGAAATCCTGTGGCGTCGCGTGCTTGACGTGAACGACCGCTCCTTGCGCAGCATCGTCACCGGACTCGGACCCTCCGTCAACGGCATTCCGCAGCAAGCCGGTTTCGACATCACACCCGCTTCGGAACTGATGGCAATTCTCTGTCTCGCAGCCGATGAAGAAGACCTGCGGCGGAGAGTCGGGCAGATTCTGTTGGGTTACACCTTTGACGACCGCCCCTTCACCGTCAATGACCTCGGTGTGACCGGTGCGATTGTCGTGCTCCTCAAAGATGCCATCCGCCCCAATCTGGTTCAGACCACGGAACAGACGCCCGCCATTGTTCACGGCGGACCTTTCGCCAACATTGCCCACGGTTGCAACTCCCTCCTTGCCACCAAAATGTCCCTTGCCCACAGCGACTACACCATCACGGAAGCCGGCTTCGGAGCAGACCTCGGAGCCGAGAAGTTCTATAACATCGTATGTCGCAAGAGCGGTTTGAAACCCGATGCCACCGTCATCGTAGCCACTGCCCAAGGATTGAAGATGCACGGCGGTGTGGCGCTCGACCAAATCAAGCAGCCCAACCTCGAAGGACTGAAGAAAGGCATCGCCAACCTTGACCGCCACGTGAAGAACCTCCAAGGGTTCGGACAGTCGGTCGTGGTGGTCTTCAACCTCTTCGCCGGAGACACCGACGAGGAAATGCAACTGCTCCGCCGTCACTGTGAGGAAGAACTCGGCGTGCCGTTCGTCATCAACCGTGCCTATGCCGAAGGTGGAAAGGGTGCGGAGGAAATGGCGCGCGTCGTGGTCGAAACGGTTGAGAACCATCCTTCCGGCGATTTGCAGTTGACCTATGACGACGAAGACCCGTTGCAGGTGAAGATTGAAAAAGTGGCGAAGAAGATTTATGGCGCAGCCACCGTCACCTTTGCCGCTCCCGCACTCAAGCGTCTCCGTCTCGCCGAGCAACACGGCATGGCTCATTTCCCGGTTTGTGTGGCAAAGACCCAGTTCTCCTTCTCTGCCGATGCCAAACGCTATGGTGCCGTGTCCGGCTTCGACTTCCTCATCCGTGACGTGGTTCTCAATGCCGGTGCGGAGATGGTGGTCGCCATTGCGGGCGACATCCTTCGAATGCCCGGTCTTCCGAAAGACCCGCAAGCCAATCACATCGACCTCGTGAACGGAGAAATCACCGGTCTCTCCTGATGCGCCACCCCTAAACCTCCTCCGACCTTGTCCAATATCTCCCACCTTGATTCTCGCCTATGAAAATCATTCTCAATCCCAAATACGAGTTCCTTAGGGACTACTTGATGAATCTTGAAACGCACTTCGAGAACGAAGGCGAAGAGATCCACCGTGGACGCAATGTCATCAAGAAACTCCCTGTGGGTGACCTGACGCTTTGTGTGAAGAAATTCGCTCCGCCTGCCACCACCCGTCGTCTCAAGGAGATGTTCTACAAATCCTCCAAGGGGAAGCAGGCTTATCTGCGTCCCATGTTGTTGAGAGAGCGTGGTTTTGAGAGCCCGGAGAATGTGGCGTTCGTGAGTTATCGGAAAGGACTCTTCCGCACCATCGGCTATTTTGTCTGCCTCCTGTCCAACTATCGCTACACGATGGCAGAGATTGACCAATGCGCTCCGGAGGAAAAGAAAAATGTGGTGGAAGCGTTCGCCCGCTTCGCTGCTTATCTCCATGAGGATGGCTTCCTCCATCGCGATTTCTCCTCTTCCAATGTGCTCTACGACAAGGTTGGAGACCGCTATCATTTTTCACTCATTGACACCAACAGCATGAAGTGCGGACGAGCCGTGAGCCTTGAATCCGGTTGCCGCAACCTTGCCCAACTCTCGGGCGACGAGGACTTCTTCCATCTGTTGGCACAAACCTACGCTTCGTTGCGACATGCAGACCCCGAACGCTGTGAGCGTCTCATCAACGAAGCCAGAAAGAAAAGAGCATGACACGCATCGTAAACTTTCCCTCTCGGCTGGACACCACAGCCGCACTTCCCTCCTCCAAAAGCCTCAGTAACCGAGCCCTCCTGCTCTGCGCCTTGAGCGGTGGTGGTGCTGAAGTGCATCGCCGCTCGGACTGTGACGACACAGAAGTCATGTTCCGCGCCCTCAGCGAACGAGGCAGTGAAATTGACATCCACGGTGCCGGCACCGCCATGCGCTTCCTCACCTCTTTCTTCGCCGTCTGCGAAGGAGAGGAACACGTGCTCACCGGTTCGGAACGCATGAAACAGCGCCCCATCAGTGCGCTCGTCAATGCGCTGCGCGAACTCGGGGCAGACATTGACTATGTGGAGAAAGAGGGTTTCCCGCCTCTGCGAATCAAAGGGCGGAAACTGCAGGGCGGCACCATCAGTCTGCCTGCCGACATCAGTTCACAATATGTCTCCTCGCTGCTCATGATTGCTCCGATGTTGGAGCAGGGCCTCACGGTGAACCTTTGCGGGGAGGTGCTCTCACGCCCCTACATCGACATGACGCTCGAACTCATGAAAAGTTTTGGGGCTGAGGCTGCGTGGACTGACGGAAACCACATCCGCGTGATGCCCGTGCCTTATCGCCAGAACGTGCAGTACACCGTCGAGAGCGACTGGAGCGCCGCGTCCTACTGGTATGAAATGGTGGCACTTTCCTCCGACCGCAAGGCAAGGGTGGTGTTGCCGTGGCTCTTCCGCAAAAGTTTGCAGGGCGATGCCGCCGTGCAGCACTTCTTCGAGCCGCTCGGCGTCAAGACGGTTTTTGACGTGGAACATGGTGAGGTCATTCTCACCAAAACGCCGCAGTCGCAATCTGAGTCCTGTCTGCCGCTCACGCTTGACCTCTCGGGACAGCCTGACTTGGCACAAACGCTGGTCGTCACCTGTGCCATGCTCCGCCGACCCTTCCGCTTCACCGGTCTGCGCTCCTTGCGCATCAAGGAGACGGACCGCATGGCGGCGCTCCACAATGAACTCCAAAAATTTGGCATCGAACTTTCCATTGAGGGCGACGAGGCACTCAGCATCAGTCGCTATCCCGACAACGCGCCGCGCTATGACGGTCGCCCCATTGCCACCTACGATGACCACCGCATGGCGATGTCCTTCGCACCGGCTGCCATGGTCTGTCCCGGCGTGGAGATTGAACATCCCGAGGTGGTGAACAAGAGTTATCCCCGTTTTTGGGAATCCATCCTTTGATTTTCAGGGGTGTTCTAAAAATTAGGTTGAGTTGCTTTCGTAAGCACTTTCTTTTGAACGTTCCTTATCCCGTAATTTATAGAACACCCCTTCGTTGATTCTTTCCTTCGCTCGGATTTTTTCATTGATTCTCTTTCCTTCGCTCGGCTTTCTTCGTTGATTCCTCTCTCATGCTCATCCTCCTCCTTTCCCTCCTTTTCCTTGCTTTGTTCGCCTTGGCTCTCGGTTTTGTTTTGCAGAAGCGAGGCAAGACAGAAGATGCTGCTCCCGCAAAGCCGCGTCCCGAAGGATGCTGCGGCATGCACGAGGTCTGCGAGAAGGAGAGCCTCTTGGATGGAATTGACTATGAAGTGGAATACTACGACGACGAAGAACTTGATGCCTATCGTCACCGTGCTGCCGACAGTTACACTCCCGCTGAAATCGAACAGTTCGAAGAGGTCCTCACCACCATGCGGGCAGAGGAGGTCGCCGGCTGGGTGCGTTCGCTGAGGCTTCGCGGCGTGGCTCTTCCCGATGCCCTGCGCGACGAGGTCTTCCTGTTGGTGGGCGAGGTGAGAGAAGGAGCGCGTCAAAGTGCGTCTCCGGCATAAACTTGAAACACAGAACTGCAGCGACGCTGCCAAATTCTCCTATTGTGATTTTTCTTTTTCCTTTTTTTCGTGATGCCTTGCTGGGCAGTTTGCTGGTGTCGGTGCTTTGCGCCGTCATCGGTACGTTCATGGTCACCCGTCGTGCCGTCATTGCCGGCGGCGGGATGGCACATGCCTCTCTCGGTGGGGTGGGGTTGGGGGCTTGGCTCGGTTTCTCTCCGCTCTGGGGTGCCGCCCTCTTTGCCGTGGCTTCCGGTTTCGGAATCAAGTGGTTGGAACGCCACAGCCGTGTGCGGGAAGACAGCGCCATCGCCATGCTTTGGACCTTCGGCATGGCACTCGGCATCCTCTTCGCCTGGCTCACCCCCGGCTTCATGACCGACCTTCCCACCTATCTTTTCGGCAACATCCTTGGCATCTCCTCCGGCGGGCTCCTGGCACTGACGCTGCTCACCATCGTGGTGCTCATCGCCTATCTTCTTCACGGTCGCATTTGGATTACCGTCTCGTGCGACCCCGACTTTGCCCGTACCCAAGGATTGCCCGTCACCTTCATCGAGAATCTGCTGACCGTCCTCACTGCCCTCACCGTGGTGGTCAGTCTCCAAGTGGTCGGCATCATCATGGTCATCTCCCTGCTCAGCGTGCCCCAAGCCACCGCTGCCCTGTTCGCCTCCACCTTCCGAGGCATCGTTCGCCTCTCAGCCCTCTTCTCGATGGTCGCTTGCATCAGCGGCTTGCTCCTTTCCTACTTTGCGGACTTGCCCGGCGGTGCCTCCATCATTCTCTGCGGCATCGCCCTCTACCTCCTCTGCCGTGCAATAAAATCTCTTTTTGGGAGTTATTTAATGTATGGGCGCATTATATAATGTACGCTCTTTTCCTGATTCTTGAAGCCGAAAGCCTACATATTGCCTTTGATTCTCCTGCTCATAGGACTGCTGGTGTCGTGTTCCACGAAGAAGAATACGGCAGGCTCACGTTTTTGGCATTCTTTCAACGCACGCTTCAACACCTATTTCAACGGCGAGCAAGCCTTCATCGAGGGGGACAAAGCCAAACTTTCCTCCCATGTCGATGACTACACTCAACTGCTGCCCGTCTTCCTCGTGGGCAGCGAAAAGTCGCGCGAGGCGGGAAAGGGAAACTATGAAACCGCCATCACCAAGTGTCAGAAAGCGATTCAGTTGCATTCCATTCGCCGCAAGCCCAAGGTGAGTCCGGGAAAGAGAAAATCGCCCAAGACAAAACAATATCTCCAACGACAGGAGTTCAATCCCTTCCTCAAAAAGGCGTGGATGCTCATGGCGAAGGCGCAATTCCAAAAGGGAGAATTTCTGGAGGCTGCTGCCACCTTCTCCTACATCACCGCCACTACAAGGCTGAGCCGGTCGTCGTCGCCGAAGCGCGTCAGTGGATGGCGCGATGCTACGCACAGTTGGACTGGTTCTATGATGCAGAAGATGCCCTCTCCAAGGCGCTCCGAGACACACTCTCCCACCGGAGACGCATGACCAAAGAGATGGATGCCACCCGCGCTGACTTGCTTCTGCGACAGGGACGATTTGCCGACGCTTTGCCCTTCTTGCAAAGCACCGCCCGCCACGCTCGACCCAAGCAACAGAAAGCGCGACTCTATTTCCTCATCGGACAGGTGAACCGCCAACTCGGAAACGACAAGGAAGCCTCTGCTGCCCTGAAAAAGTGTGTGCGCCTCAGTCCGCCCTTTGAACTCTCTTTCAACGCCCGAATTCTGCAAACCGAAATTGCAGCCTCCAATCCCGGACAAGCCAAGTCCATGTTGAAGAAACTGCGCCGCATGGCTCGCAACGAAAACAACAAGGACAGACTGGACCAGGTGTATTATGCCATGGGTAACATACACCTCTCCCTCGGCGACACCGCGCAGGCGATTTCTGCATACGAAAAAGGACGCGAAAAGAGCACGCGCAAGGGAATTGAAAAGGGAGTGCTGATGCTGCGACTCGCGGAACTCTACTGGGAAAAACGGGACTTCCCCAACGCACAGGCTTGCTACACCGAGGCGCTGGCACTCATCGATAAATCGCGGGAAGGCTATGCGGAAGCCTCCCGACGCTCCAAAGTGCTTGACAAACTTGTGCCCTTCACCTCTGCCGTTCATCTCCAAGACAGCCTTCAGGCGCTCGTGCTCATGCCCGAGGCGGAGCGAAACGCTGCCATTGACCGCGTCATCGAGGCTCTGAAGAAAAAGGAGGAGGAAGAACGCAAGGCAAGCAAGGACAGTGCTGCTGCCGCCCGCATGGCTGAAAATCAAGATGGAGGGAACGGAAACAACGCCAACACCAACACCAACTCTAACACGAATGCCAACGCCAAGGACGGCACATGGTATTTCTACAATTCTCTCCTCGTCATGCAGGGCAAGGAGGACTTCCGAAAGCGTTGGGGTAACCGAAAAAACGAGGACAACTGGCGGCGCTCCAACCGCACGGTGGTTTCCATGGAACAGACGGAGGGCTATGACTACGAAGCCGAAGACTCGCTCAGTGCACTGCAGGACAGCATTGCTGCCAAAGAGGGGGTTGAGGAAGAAACGGCAGCCGATTCCGTCAGTGCTGCCGACGACCCGCACCGGAGAGAATACTATCTCGCCCAACTTCCTTTCACACCCGAAGCCAAGGAGGAGTCTGACAAGATAATCATGGACGGACTCTACAACGCCGGCGTCATCGAGAAAAACGACCTCGAGGACTTCCCCCTCGCTGCCGAGACGCTCACACGCCTCACTCGTGACTATCCTTCCTTTGAGCAGATGCCCGAGGCTCTCTACGAGATGTTCCTGCTCTATTCTCGCTGGGAACGAACCGAAGAGGCGCGCACCATCCGAGACCGCCTCGCCGCCGATTTCCCCGACCATGACCTCACGAAGATGGTGACCGACCCGGACTTTGAGTGGAACGCTCGCTACGGCAGAGAAATCGAGGACTCGCTCTATGCCGCGACCTACACTGCCTATCGTCTTCGCGACCATGCCGCCGTCGAGTCCAACTTTGCCCGCTCCACGGAGAAATATCCCAAGGGACTCAACCGACCGAAGTTCATCTTTGTCCACGTGCTCGACCGCCTCGCCACTGCGCCTGTCGCTGACCTCACGAAGGAACTGCGCGAACTGCTCGAGACGTTCCCCGAAAGCGACGTCAGCCCCATGGCAGGCATGATTCTCAAAGGGCTTGAGAGTGGGCGCGCCATCGGCAGCGGTCATTTTGACCTCGCCTCGCTTTGGAACCGCCGTACTGCCGCCGCCGACTCACTCGCCGCAGCCACCGGCGGACCCAACGCTTTCACCGACGAGAAGAACGCTCCGCACCTTTTTGTCTTGGCATATCCCACAGACAGCATTCCGGCGAATCTCCTGCTCTATGAGACCGCCCGTCTCAACTTCTCCTCCTCCGTCGGAAGAGGGCTGGACCTCAGTTTCAGTCATTCCGAGGGGCTCTCCTTCTTCACCGTCTCTTCCTTCCGCAACTTCAACGATGCTCGCAACTACGCCAACCGCGTGGCAGCAGACTCCGTGCTTGCGCCGTTGCTGAAGAAAGGAAAGGTTCTCATTGTTTCCGAAGCCAACCTGCGCCTTGTTGGTACGACGTTCAGCGTGAACGACTATTTGGAATACTATGACACTGTCCTCGCGCCGCCTGCTCCCGTTCCTGCTGCCAATGAAGATAGCTCGCTCAAGGAAGAAGAACCCATCCTGCAACGCTATGAGGATGAACTCTCTCCCGAAGAACTGGAGCGCATCGAAAAGAAAAAGGAAGAAGACAATGTCGGCACCGACGACGAAGGAGAATGGTATCCGGGATGACAAGAAGCGCCGTACTCTGACCCGCTTGCGCCGGACTCTGGCACTCTCGCGCCGTACTCCGACACGCTCGCGCCGGACTCCGACACGCTCGCTCCGGACTCTGACACGCTTGCTCCGGACTCTGACACGCTCGCGCCGGACTCTGACCTGCTTGCGCCGTACTTTGACACGCTCGCGCCGGACTCTGACACGCTCGCTCCGGACTCCCTTCCCCGCCATTTTTGTTTAAGCGGTGTTCGCTTTTTATTCCCCCCTTCACACTTCACTATACGTATATTATAGGGAAATAAAAACTCTGCAAACCCTACACAAAACCCCACATTTTCTTCGTATCTTACTGATTATCCGCGTGTTGCACTGTGTAGGATTTGAAGCAAAAATCCTACACAAACCCTGCATTGAACCCTACATGGGAACTAAGAGTCAAAGAGAGGAAGAGACAAAGAGACAAAGAGGCGGGGCCTACCCCAACCCCTCCCTAAAGGGAAGGGCTTTGTTGCGGCGCTGATGCACCGCACATGGGGGTCTTTTTTGGGGGATCAAAGAGACAAAGAGAGGAAGAGTGGGAGAGAGGAAGGCAAAGAAAAACTATGGGAAGGCAAAGAAAAACTATGGGAAGGGAAAGAAGAATTTGAGGAAGGCAAATTAAAATTTGAGGAAGGTAAAGGAAAATTTGAGGAAGGCAAATTTTAACCGGGTGCGCTCATAGTTTTTCCTAGGTGCGCTCCCAGTTTTTCTTAGGTGCGCTCCTAGTTTTAACCAGGTGCGCTCCTAACAAGAAATGTTCCTCCATTAATGCCCATTAATTGTCTCATTAATCGAAGAGTCAAAGAGTCAAAGAGACAAGAGACAAAGAGAGGAAGAGATAAAAAGAAAAAGAGGCAAAGACAACCAAGAAAACCCCTTGAAGAGTATGGCGGCTGCGCCGCTGCTGTGATGCTTC
>SAMEA3663118__coassemble_379_pt1 | contig 14408 bp, 13 predicted proteins | sample SAMEA3663118__metabat2_high_PE_027 | metagenome-assembled genome bin SAMEA3663118 (sample SAMEA3663118) | pig gut metagenome | biome: pig gut; feature: pig-associated habitat; material: faeces | place: Denmark | collected 2012 | reverse complement strand
CCGTTTTCAGCAGAAACGTGCCTCCGTATGCTTGCGTCAATTCATTATACTTCAAGCGATAAGGCGCGATGGATTCGGCGGGAGTCCAAAGTCCCTGCAGCAGACATTCTGCGCCCGGGATTTCAGGTGAAAGGAGTTGAAAGTGCACGCGGACATAGTCTGCCGTCAGTTCGGCATCGCCTTCCCAGTCCGTGCGTGGCACGAAAATTCCGTTTCGTTCTTCGTAGAAGACATAGTTTTTGCGCTTTTCATCGGTCATCAGGTGATGGTCCCGCCAGTCACCGTCTTTACTGACGTGGTCCACACCCATGCCGGGATGGTCAGAGGAAATGATTTCAAAGCGGCGATATTCGTTGCCGGCGGGAAAAATCAATGCCTGACAGTGTTTCCATTCCAGTTGTCCATTATATATATAGGAAGGTGCGGGCGCGGTGACGAAGTTGTCGAAGCGTCGGTTTTGGAAGACGAGGAGGCGGATTTCGCGCTCAGCATCTGTCACACTGACGTTGCGCAGAAGTGTTTTCACACTGACCTGTTGGTGCGAGCGGTTGCGATCAATGTCTGTGTCGGTGGAAACGGTGATTCCAACGGTCGCTTTGACGTCCAAAATGCCAAAATCTGCGGTGAAAACGGTGCGCGGTTCGTCTGCGTCGTCAGATTCTTCACAAACAGTGATGCGATAGTTCCCTGAGAGAAACGGCACGGCATCAGTGTTAGGGAGCGTGAGACGATAGTGCATATAGTGTGTGCGAGTGAACTCCGAGGGCTCGGCATCATCCAACGGAATCAGATCCTCCGTTTGACGAACATATTCACTGTCAAAGAGTTCATCGGTGATTTTACCGTCAAAAGTGAGCAAATCCACGCGGTAGGTGAAACGATGCACGACAGGGTCAATGTAGTCAAACGAAAGTTCCAACTGTTCTCCTTTTTGCAGCACGGCGGGGCGTTCGGCGTTTCCGTCAATTCTGAGACGCACGGACTGCACCTTTTCATCGTTCGTGCGGACACGCCCAGGTTGTGCGTTGGACTCACACACGATGAAAAGGAAGAAAAGAACGACGAAGGAACGAATCATTTGTTTGAAGAAACTGAACATTAAGCTTCATGGCAAAACCGAACATGAACGTCCATAATGAGTCCACTAATAGTTCATCAATGATAATTAGGATGAGAACAGATGAATGAAGCACGTGCGGAGCACGAAAGGCGAACAGAAGTGCATGAAAACTTGGATTTGGTGTTTGCATTTCTGTCCTTTTGTCAGATTTGCCGGGCAAAGTTATTGTTTTTAGAAGCAGAACGAAAGAAGTGCGCATATTTTTTGTAATTTTGTGCCCGATTTTAGACACGAAGTCTCTTTGGATGGCAGTCAGAATCAAGAAACATAGAGGTCAGCCGGACGGTCTGTCGCCCTTTCGTTTTGAATTTTCGGAACGTCGGGAGGAAAGTCCGGGCAGCGCAGAGCATTTCGCTTTCTAACGGAAAGTTGTCCGCGAGGGCAAATCAGTGCAGAAGAAAACAACCGCCTTCGGGTAAGGGTGAGAAGGTGAGGTAAGAGCTCACCAGCCGTCATGGTGACATGCGGGCTGTGCACATCGGAAGCTGAAAGTTCATGTAAACCGACGCCTGAGGGCTGCTCGTTCGAGTGGGTCGAAAGACCCTGCGTCGGAGGGTAGAACGAGATGCCGGAGTTGGAGACTCCTCGGAGGCTTCAACGACGACACGGCGAAAGATAAATGACAGACGCGGCGACACGCCGCACAGAACCCGGCTTATAGTCCGACTGGCCTTTTTTTCTCTCTCATCCTCCATATTTTTCTATTCATTCTCATTAATTGCTCCATTAACACCTTAATTGAACAAAAACATTTAAGTAATAGTTAATGATATAATTAATGATGTTAGTATTCCAAATTCTATAACTCCTTTTGCGTTCGTTTGAGCCGCCGTGTGAGCGGTTCTTCCGCTCTCCTTAGACCTATTAGCCTTTTTATATCCTTAAAAATATGCAAGAACAAAAAGACATGCAGCAAGTGGAACTGCCTGAAAACGCGTTCCGCGAACTTCGCGAGGGAGAAGAATACACCCCGCTGATGAAACCACAAAAGACCTATCCCGAAATCACTTGGTGGTCTGTCGGCTGGGGTGTTCTCATGGCGATTCTCTTCTCCGCCGCCACCGCCTATCTCGGCTTGAAGGTCGGTCAGGTTTTTGAAGCCGCCATCCCCATCACCATCATCGCCGTCGGACTCAGCGGCGCAACTCACCGCAAAAATGCGCTGGGCGAAAACGTTATCATTCAGAGCATCGGTGCCTGCTCCGGCATGATTGTCGCCGGTGCCATCTTCACGCTCCCCGCGCTCTATATCCTTCAGCACAAATATCCTGAACTCACCGTCAATTTCCTGCAAGTTTTCCTCTCCTCCCTGCTGGGTGGCGCACTCGGAATACTCTTCCTCATTCCGTTCCGAAAATATTTTGTCAAAGACATGCACGGGAAATATCCTTTCCCCGAAGCCACTGCCTCCACACAAGTGCTTCTCTCCGGCGAGCGCGGCGGCAACCAAGCCTCCACGCTGGCTCTGGCAGGTCTCATCGGCGGAGCCTATGATTTCTGCGTCGCCTCCCTCGGCACGTGGGCGGAGAACTTCACCTCCCGCATCGGCATCTGGGGAAACATGGTCGCCGACAAGGCTAAACTCATGTTCAGTATCAACACCAGTGCTGCCTTGTTGGGTATGGGCTACATCGTCGGACTTAAATATGCCGCCATCATCTGCGCCGGCTCCGTCTTCGTCTGGTGGATTGTCGTACCCTTCATAGCCTTTGTATTCCCCGATTTAATCGTGGGAGGCAGTGATGCGGCTCCCGTTTTGGCAGCCACGGCAAGTCCCGAACAACTCTTTGGCTATGCGAAAAGCATCGGCATCGGCGGTATTGCGATGGCGGGCATCCTCGGTGTCATCAACAGCCGAAAAGTCATTGGTAACGCCTTTTCCCTTATCTCCGAAGTGGCGCGCCCCGGCGCTGCCGTCAAACAAGAGACCCGCACCGCCCGTGACCTCTCCGGAAAAATCATTGCCTTCGGTACTGTCTTCACCCTCCTCGTCACTGCTCTTTTCTTCTATTTTGACGTGATGGACGGCAATGTCCTCTTCACCGTTGTCGCCCTGCTCATTGTCGCCGTCATCTCCTTCCTTTTCACCACCGTCGCAGCCAACGCGATTGCCATCGTCGGCTCCAACCCTGTCAGCGGTATGACGCTCATGACCCTGATTCTCTCTTCCGTTATCATGGTGGTGGCTGGTCTGAAAGGTCCCGGCGGCATGGCTGCCGCACTAATCATGGGTGGCGTGGTGTGCACGGCTCTCGCCTCCGCCGGAGCCTTCGTGACAGACCTGAAGATTGGCTACTGGCTTGGTAGTACGCCCGTGAAACAGCAGTCACTGAAATTCTTTGGCGTGCTCGTCAGCGCAGCCACTGTCGGCGGTGTCATCATGATTCTCAACAAAGCCTACGGTTTCACACCCGACAACGCCAACGTCATGGCAGCGCCGCAAGCACGTGCAATGGCAGCAGTCATTGAGCCGCTTATGTCCGGACAGGGAGCCCCTTGGTTGCTCTACGGCATCGGCGCGCTCATCGCCCTCTTGCTTCAGTTCTTGAAAATTCCTGCTCTGGCTTTTGCACTTGGCATGTTCATTCCCTTGCAGCTCAACCTCCCGCTCATTGTCGGTGGTGCCATCAGCCATTTCGTCACCACACGCTCCACTGACGAGGAACTCAACAAACGCCGCGGCGAACACGGGACGCTCCTCGCTTCAGGTCTGATTGCCGGCGGCGCACTGACCGGTGTGCTGAGTGCAGGACTCCAGTTTGGAAACATTGACCTCAACCTTCACATTTTCGAAGGCAACGACACCGCCTTCCAACTCCTCTCCCTCGGCGCCTACGCCCTCCTCATCTTCTGGCTCACCCGTGCCGTGCTGCACAAAGAAAAATGAGGAGCGGAGAAGAAAAAGTTTGAAGCATCACACACTTAATATAAAAGAAATTAGTACTTTTGCACGCCGTTACGAGATAACGGATAATTCAAACCTATTAAATTACATACAAAACAATGGCAACTAAAATCAGATTGCAGCGTCATGGACGCAAAGGCTATGCCTTCTACAGCATCGTCATTGCTGACGCACGCGCACCACGCGATGGTAAGTTTACTGAAAAGATTGGTACCTACAACCCCAACACCAATCCTGCCACAGTAGATTTGAATTTTGAACGCGCTCTTTATTGGGTAGAGACCGGCGCACAGCCCACCGACACCGTTCGCAACATTCTCTCCCGCGAAGGTGTGATGCTCATGAAGCACCTCAGAGGTGGTGTTCGCAAAGGCGCTTTCGATGAAGCTGCTGCCACTGCCAAGTTTGAAGCTTGGAAACAGCAGAAGAACGAAAAAGCAAACGCTTTCGCCAGCAAGAAAGCCGCTGAGAAAGAAGCTGACCTCAAGGCTCGTCTCGAGGCTGAAAAGAAAGTCAGCGACAAAATTGCTGAGCGCGTGAAGGAAAAGAAAGCTGCATTGGCTGCAGCACAGGCTGAAGCTGAAGCCGCTGCAAATGCAGAAGCTGAAGAAGCAGCAGCTGAAAACGCTGAAGCACCTGCTGAAGCATAATCAAATCTTTTCAAAATCAAAAGAACTGCGTTGCACTCGCATGAGTTGCAACGCAGTTTTTTTTGAGTTCGCCCGACATGAGCGCTGTGTGCCAGAGGAAAATGAAGTAAGACAATCCGAGTGAATCACCGCAATCCGAGTGAAACAAGGTTGTACGGTGGATCGGAGCAAAGGAAAGAAGGAGCGAATGGTGAGTGGAAGGAAGTGAAATGCTGACGTTCCTTGTGCATTTTTCATCGGTTTCATCGTGCTTTTGGCACTCACCTTTTTTCGGAACTGCGTGCGGTCAGAGTCTTTCGAGGACAGTTTGGATGAGTCCCTCGATGCCCTGTTTGTAGCGTGTGTCGGCTTCGCCGCCTAAGCGGTTGGCGATGACCATGCAACACGTCAGAGCTTTGTGACCCATCATTTTTGAGAGTCCTGCGACCGCACTGCTTTCCATTTCGAAGTTGGTGATGCGGCGTCCCTCCCATTCAAAACTTTCAATTTTTGCGTTTGCCTCGGGGTCTGCCAGCGGGAGACGGAGACGGCGACCCTGCGGACCATAGAAACCACCGCAAGCCACGGTGATGCCGCGAACCATGTCTTCTCCAGCCACGCGCTCCAGCAGTTCCGAGTCTGCACCGACCACGTAGGGATGAGCGATGCACTGATTCCCCTTCCAATTCATGTGCCGGCAAAAGGCTGCTTCCATGTCCAAACGACATGCCGCGTCACGTCCGCCATAGAAATTCAGAAGACCGTCAAAACCAATGCTGAACGCAGAGGCGACATAGGTTCCGATGGGCGTGAACGGTTGCAGACCGCCACACGTGCCAATTCTCACCACGGTCAGGCTTCGCAGCGTCGGCTTCACCGTGCGTGTTTCAAAATCAATGTTTGCCAGGGCGTCGAGTTCGTTCAGTACGATGTCAATGTTGTCGCAGCCGATGCCCGTTGAAACGACCGTCATGCGCTTTCCGCGGAAAGTGCCGGTGATGGTGCGAAACTCGCGGTTTGAGATGTCGCACTCCTTCGTTTCAAAATGCTTTGCCACGAGCGGCACACGTCCCGGATCGCCGACGAGAATCACCGTGTCGGCAAGTTGCTGCGGTTTGACATGAAGATGAAATATGCTGCCATCAGCGTTGATGATGAGCTCAGAGGATGGAATTGTGTTTTTCATAAGTCCCAATAATTTTTATTTTTCAAATCAAATTCAGTTCGTTTGTTGCAGTTCTGCTTTACGGTAGTTTTTCTCCAGTTCGCGGAGATGATTCTTCGTTTCTTTCACTGCTTCGTTCAATTCTGTCAAGCGTTTACGAATATTCTCGTGGCGTTGTCCCGCGGCATAGGTTCGCTGAATGACATCACGTTCCGTCAAGAGATGGGCAAGTTTGTCAATGGTGGCATCTGCTTCTTGTGCGATGCGTTTTGCGGCAGGACTTGCAAATTCTTCAAGAGAATGATAGATGCGGTTGTCCGAAAGCACGTAGGTTCTCTTCACGCTTTGCTTCGTTCCCCCCGGATGTTGCAGGAGTTTCTCAAGACGTGCACGCCCTTCCTTGACGACTTCGGTGTTGGACTGCGTCAGTTTGACGTTTGAGAGTGTGGCAAATGCCACTGTGTTCTCCATGTCGTCGTCCGAGGCTTCAACCACCTCCCTCTCTTCGTTTGGCACGAATGTGAAGATCCTCACGCTGTCTTTTCCACATCCACGATTGCTGACAAACCATCCCAGTTGGTTGGTTTCGTCAACAGCATAGAAAAAGTCATCGTCGAGCGAGCAGAAAGGCATACCCTTGGATTCCGGCTTCAGAAATGTACGGGAAGAAGGGTCATAGCGTGTGACAAAAATGTCCGTTCCACCGAGACTCCCTTCACCTGAGGCAGCATAGAAAACCGTCATGCCGTCCTGCATGACAAAGGGACAGTCTCTGTTCTGCCCGTTTCCTTGAAGCCCCGGCAGAGGGATGGGGCGGCTCCAGCCTTCGCTGCGCAGGAAGGAAGTCCAAAGTCCCATTCCTTTTCCTGCACTGTCCGCTGCAGCAAACCAAATGCGGTCTCGCAAGTCGTTAATACACACCACCTTTCCCAGTTTAACCGGCAGGGGATTCAGTTTCGCCTTCCATTGCTCCATGCTTTCCCATTTTGCGCAAGAACCGCGGAGCGGGAGGTGGTTCAGTAAGTCCACCAGCGGAACGATGCGGCTTTCCAAAACGGTCACCTTTTCCGTCGCGTTGAGCATGTCCGCGCCAAGTCTTGCGGTGGCAGCAATTTGATTTGCTTCCGCACCGGTGCAGTCTGCTTTCCCATTGTCAATGGCAGCAATGACTTCGTCAAAAGCATAACGCTGCAGGAGTTCTGAAACGTTCACTTTCGGTTCGGGCTGACGGGATGTGCGTCTCCGCGTCTGTGCGTGGAGCGGCAGGCAGAGAGCGAGAGCAAGAGAAAGGAGAAAGTAGCGATGAAGGAATTTTGGGAAAGACATGTTTTTCGGGTTGTGATATTAAGGATGATGTGCGGTGACCGTTTCAGCCACATGGCTGCTTTATATATAAATAGGCGTAAGGCGGAAGCCGGCAGTGCTTAATGCGACACAAGTCACCAAGACGGCTCAAAATTACGATTTATATTTCAAGAACGGCATAAAACCGCATTTTCTTCGCTTTTTTTAGTTCTATAGAACAAAAAATCCGTCAAGTCATGAGAAAAACACGTCAGTTTCCGAGGAAAGAAGCACAGTTTTACCTCCAAACTTTCTTGCAGAAACGGAAAAAACGCTGATAAGTTTGGCTTTTCTACCGCCATGCCGTATTTTTGTACTTAAATCAAACTTAGGCTCGCCTCGGATTGGTACAAAATCTCCTTAAATCGTAACCCGTTTTTTGATAAACCAACCTTTTCCCATGAAAGAAAAACACTTGTTCTATGCTGACTCAACTTCCATCGCTCAAGGAGTTTTGAGTGAAGAAGAGTCCCGTCATGCCCTCAAGGCACTGCGTGTGAAGCCGGGAGAAATCATTTGGTTGACCGATGGAAACGGCACTTTTCACGAGGCAAGGGTGACGGAGACAGACAAAAGGAATTGTTGGTTTCAGACAGAACGCACGCTTCCCGACACACCGCGCTGGAAAGGACGAATCCGCATCGCTGTCGCCCCAACAAAAAACGCGGATCGAACGGAATGGCTTCTCGAAAAGGCAACGGAAATCGGTGTTGATGAGTTCATTCTCCTCAAATGTGCCCACGCAGAGCGCAAGTCCGTCAATCGAGAACGCTTGGAGCGAATTGCCATCAGTGCCATGAAACAAAGCTACAAGGCATCAAAGCCCGTCATTACTGAGATGACCGCTTTTGAAGATTTCCTTCAAATGCTTGCTCCCGACACCCAACGTCTCATTGCCCACTGCCACGAAGCAGACGACAAAGACCCAGATTCTTTTGACTTGACGCCCGCCGCGTCCATCTTTCTCGGCGATATCGTTGAACCTGACGCCGACACCGTCGTTGCCATCGGACCGGAAGGCGACTTTTCTCCCGAAGAAGTGGAAAAAGCCTTGAAAAACGGTTTTCGCGCTGTCAGTCTCGGTGAAAGCAGACTCAGAACCGAAACCGCTGCCTTGGTAGCCGTCCATACGATGTCACTCATCAAACGCCGCCACTGAAAACCTTGCTAACATCGCCTCCGCTATCATAAGGAGTGTCGTATGGAACACCCCTAAAATATAGGTTGAGTTTCGAATTAGTGAAGTATGCTCTAATAGTCTGAAAACAACCAAAATGAAAACGCTTTCTCATGAAGAAACTCATTGAACTCTACACTCAATGCTTCGGCATGGCTCCCACCAAAGCCGTCAGTCTGCCTAAAGCAGGAAGCAATCGTCACTACGTCAGACTCTTTGACAACAAAGGTCAGTCCGTCATTGGTGTGGATGGACCGGATGTGGAAGAAAACCATTGCTTCGTCTATCTCGCCAGCCATTTCTCCAAGCGAAACCTCCCCGTGCCTAAAATCTTTGCGATGAACGATTCCGAGACGTGCTATCTTCAGCAAGATCTCGGCGTCACTTCACTCTATGAGAAGCTCGCGCCGGCAAGAAAAAACAATTTTTCCTATGGCAAGGCAGAACGAACCATGCTCTCAAAAACCATTCGTGCGTTGGCACACGTACAGGTCGAAGGGTCCGAAGAACTTGACTACGCTCGCTGTCTTGAGCCTCGAAAGTTTGACAGCCGCGCCGTCATGTTTGATTTGAACTACTTCAAATATTGCTTTCTCAAACCGATAGAAGTTCCTGTGAACGAAACACTTCTGCAAGATGATTTTGAACGTCTTGCCCGCCGACTCGGGGGACAGGAGCAGAACGTAGGGTTTATGTACAGAGACTTTCAGGCGCGCAATGTCATGTGGAAAGAGACAGCGGTTGAGGGCAGTGAGAGCGATGGTGGCACTCCGTTCTTCATAGATTTCCAAGGCGGCATGAGTGGTCCGATGGCGTATGACGTTGCCTCCTTCCTCTGGCAGGCCTCCTCCTCCTTCTCCACCGAATTGCGTGAAGAAATGATTGCGGACTATTTGGACGAGGTTCAAAAACTCTCGCCCGAACATTTGGCGCGGGTGCATTTCGACGCCGCCATTTTCCGTCAGCAGTTGCGCACCGTTGTCGCCTTCCGCCTGCTGCAAGTGCTTGGTGCCTACGGACTTCGCGGCTTCTTCGAGCGCAAGAAATATTTTCTTGACAGCATCCCTCCTGCGCTTCAGAATTTGCTTCAAATCGCCGAGACGGGAGAACTGAACGACTGCCCCACCCTTCTTGACCTCATTCGCAGGCTCGCTGCCATGCCCCGTTTCGCTCCGAAAAAAACGCAGGGTGTCGAAAACAAGAGCAGTGACAAAAAACTGGTGGTCAAGGTATTCAGTTTCAGTTATAAAAAAGGAATTCCCGCCGATGACAGTGGCAACGGAGGCGGTTATGTCTTTGACTGTCGTGGACTCCACAACCCCGGTCGTTATGAGCAGTACAAGAAGCTGACGGGACGCGACCAAGAAGTCATTCGCTTTTTGGAAGAAGACGGTGAAATCACTGTTTTCCTCAATGAAATCTATAAACTTGCTGATGCCCATGTGGAGAACTATCTTTTGCGCGGTTTCTCCAGTTTGCAATTCTGTTTTGGTTGCACGGGCGGACAGCATCGCAGCGTTTATGGCGCGGAACATCTCGCTCACCATCTTCATGAGAAATTCGGTGTGGAGGTACGACTTTGCCACCGCGAACAAGGTGTGGAAGAAGTGCTTCGAAGAAAAGAATAAGTTGCTGCGAAGGAAGGCACAAGCCTTGAAAAGGAAAGAATAAGTTTAAAACCTTGCCGTTTTTCTGCTTTTACCCCTAATTTTCCCTAAAAAAACAGTGCTTTTGAACAAGTCAAAAAAAGAAAACACTACTTTTGTCAAAACGAAGAAACTCAAAGAATCTTTTCAACCATGGTTTTAGCGATGAATTTCAACTCCACCGACAACGACAAATTGACTGCTCGCATTCAAAAAGCCTTGGAAGAAGGGAAACTCAAAGAGGCTGAGACGGTCTGCGAAGAGTTTGAAAAGTCCTTCGGACAAACCGGTGAAGTTTTCTTTTGGAAAGGTCGCATCGCCATGAAGCAAAGCCGATGGGGCGAAGCCATCAGTTTCTTCCAACAAGCGGAAAACCTCGACGGACATCCTGCCGCCGCAGAATGCCGAAACATGCTGAACGACATCCTGAACTTCTATCACAAAGACCTCTATAATCCCTGAGGGTCGCTGACCAAGAAGCACGTTTCGACATCTTTCAACTTTCGCCGCTTGTCAATTCCAAAAATCTTTCTGTAACCAAGATTATTTCAAACAGATAATAATGAGTAAGATAAAAGGAGCTGTCACCATCAACACAGAACGCTGCAAAGGCTGCGCGCTCTGTGTGACGGCTTGTCCGACCAAAACACTCGCCCTCTCCACAGGCGAGGTGAATCACAAAGGATATGCTTTCGCCGTCGTGAAAAACGACAACTGCATCGGCTGTGCCTCTTGCGGTTTGGTCTGTCCTGACGGTTGCATCAGCGTCTATCGCAAAAAAATTGAAACGCCCAATGAATGAAGAAGTTCTCCTTTTGAAAGGAAACGAAGCCATTGCCCACGCCGCCGTCAGATGTGGCTGTGACGGCTACTTTGGCTATCCCATCACGCCGCAAAGCGAAGTGCTCGAAACGCTTGCCGAAATTGAGCCGTGGAAAACCACCGGAATGATTGTGTTGCAGGCAGAGAGCGAAGTGGCATCCATCAACATGCTCTACGGAGGTGGCGGAACGGGAAAACGAGTCATGACTTCCTCCTCCTCGCCCGGCATCGCGCTGATGCAGGAAGGAATCAGTTATATGGCAGGTGCCGAAATCCCCGGTCTCATCGTCAATGTCCAAAGAGGAGGTCCCGGACTCGGAACCATTCAACCCTCGCAGAGTGACTACAATCAGGCGACGCGTGGCGGTGGAAATGGAGACTATGAAGTCATTGTGCTTGCTCCCGCTTCGGTGCAGGAGATGGCAGACTTCGTGGACTTGGCTTTTGAACTTGCTTTCAAATATCGCAACCCCGCCATGATTCTTTCCGATGGTGTCATCGGTCAGATGATGGAAAAAGTCGTGTTGCCGCCCATGAAACCTCGTCGTACGGAAGAAGAAATTGCCAAAGAATGTCCTTGGGCAGCCAACGGACACGGACTCAAACAAAGAGGCGTCAACGTCATCACTTCTCTCGAACTCGACCCGGCGAAAATGGAGGAAAAAAACCACAAACTCCAAGAAAAATATCGTCAAATCAAAGAAAACGAGGTGCGCTACGAAACCAAAGACCTCGAAGACGCAGAACTCGCCATTGTGGCTTTTGGCTCCGCAGCACGCATCTCACAGAAAGCCATTGAAATTGCACGCGAGCAGGGCATCAAAGTCGGACTCTTCCGTCCCATTACACTCTGGCCCTTCCCCCAAGAAGAAATCGCCGAGCTTTCAAAAAAACTGAAAGGAATCTTGGTTGTAGAAATCAATGCCGGACAAATGGTCTATGACGTTCGCTATGCCGTGGAAGGAAGAGTGCCTGTGAAACACTACGGCAGACTCGGAGGCATTGTTCCAGACCCCGACGAAATCATTGAAGTGCTGAAACAACTTGACTGACAACCTCTTGTTTCTCTCTAAGCCTTTTTCTTTTCTCAAGAAACATTTCACACCTCCCAAGAAAACTCATGCTGTCCCCCACAGAAAAATCCCAAGGGAAACACCGCAAGACGCGCAACGTCATCAACCTCGTCTTCATCGTCGTGGCAATTGTTGCCATGGCAGGCATTGCTCTTTCCCCCTCCCCGACTCCGCCGGTTTGGTTCGTTGTGGGTTTGGCAGCCGTTCTCATCAAAATGATTGAAGTCACTTGGCGCATGATGGACCGCTAAGAAAAACGTAAGCCTCTCGCCAGGTTCTCGCCACATAATGACCATGTCACAAGAAACAACGAACATGTCAGAAGACATCATCTGCCAGGAAAATCTGGTATATCAGAAACCCTCTCTCTTGAACGACAGTCCCATGCACTATTGTCCGGGCTGTTCGCACGGTGTGATTCACAAACTCATCGCCGAGGTCATAGAAGAGATGGGAATGGAAGAAAAAACCATTGGCATCAGTCCCGTCGGTTGTGCCGTGTTTGCCTATCGCTACATTGACATAGACTGGCAGGAAGCCGCCCACGGCAGAGCGCCGGCTTTGGCTTCCGCCTGCAAACGCCTGTGGCCCGACCGCCTCGTTTTTTCTTATCAAGGAGATGGAGACTTTGCCTGCATTGGTACTGCAGAGTCCATCCACGCTCTCAACCGCGGCGAAAACATCACCATGATTTTCGTCAACAACGCCATCTACGGCATGACGGGCGGTCAAATGGCTCCCACGACGCTCGTGGGAATGAAAACCGCAACCTGCCCCTACGGCAGAGATCCGCTCATCCACGGTTTCCCTCTGAAAATCACTGAACTCGCAGCGCAACTCGAAGGAACAGCCTATGTCACTCGGCAGAGCGTCCACAATCCCGCAGCCATCAGAAAAGCCAAAAAGGCATTGCGCCATGCTTTTGAAAACTCCATGCAAGGAAAGGGGTCTAATCTCATTGAATTTGTTGCCACCTGCTCCTCGGGTTGGAAGATGAGCCCCGTCAAAGCCAACGAGTGGATGGAAGAACACATGTTTGACTTCTATCACGTCGGCGATCTCAAAGACAAATAGTAAGACTTCCTTATATAGGCGTGCGTGAGGATTAAGTCGCCGCCCCCCTTATACGTATAAGGTTCTACATACACATACTATGAAACAAGAAATCATCATCTCCGGTTTCGGAGGACAAGGTGTGCTTTCCATGGGGAAAATTTTGGCTTATGCAGCCCTCATGGAAGGAAAAGAGGTGAGTTGGATGCCAGCCTACGGTCCTGAACAAAGAGGCGGCACTGCCAATGTCACGGTCATCATCAGCAGCACACCCATTTCATCGCCCATTCTCAGTTCCTACGACACTGCCATCTTGCTCAATCAACCCTCAGTGGACAAGTTTCAACCCAAAGTCAAGGAAGGAGGAACACTTCTTTTTGACGGGTTCGGCATTCTCGACAAACCGACGAGAGCGGACATCCATTCGTTCCAAGTTTCTGCCATGGAAACTGCTGCGGAGCTCTCCATGATGAAATGTTTCAACATGTTCGTCCTCGGTGCCTTTCTCAAACTCCATCCCATCGTGAAGATTGAAAGTGTCATGAAAGCGCTGCGGAAATCACTTCCTGAAAGACATCATCACCTGCTCCCGCTCAACGAGCAAGCCATTCTCAAAGGAATGGAAATCGTCAAACCCGCTTGAAAACAAGGGTGTTAAACCAAGAAACAGAAAAACGTATGTGGAGAACTATTTGTCGTTTCCTGCTCTTCAAGTTCATGGGTTGGAAAAATTGCAACACACAAGAGATTCCCGAAAAGTGTCTCATCTGTGTTGCTCCGCACACCAGCAATTGGGACTTTTTCATTGGTAAACTCTATTATGCCGCCCTCGGACGCACCTCCCAATTCCTGATGAAAAAGGAGTGGTTCTTCTGGCCGTTGGGCATTCTCTTCCGAAGCATGGGTGGCATACCGGTTGAGCGGAGCAAAAAACACAGTCTCACAGATCAACTTGCTGAAATTGCTCTCAAGGCGGACAAGTTTTCACTTGCCGTCACACCTGAAGGAACGCGTTCAAGAGTGGAAAAATGGAAAAGAGGTTTCTACTACATTGCTCTCAAAGCGAAACTTCCCATCCTTCTTTTTGCCATTGATTTTCCCACAAAACGAATCGTCTGCACCGAAACGCTCATCCCGAGCGGCGACGTGGAGCGCGACATGAAACGTGTCATGGACTACTACAGTCAGTTCACCGGGAAAAATCCGGAACTTTTCCAAGTGGAAAAGATTGAAATCCAGGAAAACAACGAAGATAGCCAAAACGTTAAAACAGGAAACTAAACTCACAAAGAGGTGTTCCCAAAATGTAACTCATTTATGTTTTAGCGCACCTCATATTTGAGATAAGATTTTAGCTCACCTCATATTTGAGATAAGAATTTAGCGCACCCCATATTTGACAATAGCATTTTAGCGCACCCCATAAGAAAGAAACACAACTCACCTCAGACAATTCTATATTTTCAGTATGGAA
>SAMEA3663118__coassemble_375_pt1 | contig 14454 bp, 11 predicted proteins | sample SAMEA3663118__metabat2_high_PE_027 | metagenome-assembled genome bin SAMEA3663118 (sample SAMEA3663118) | pig gut metagenome | biome: pig gut; feature: pig-associated habitat; material: faeces | place: Denmark | collected 2012 | reverse complement strand
GAGTTTGGGAGATGACTGCTTCGCTGATTGCAGCAGTTTGACCTCCATCACCATTGGCAACTCCGTCACGAGTTTGGGATGGCATTGCTTCTATGATTGCAGCAGTTTGACCTCCATCACCATTCCCAACTCCGTCACGAGTTTGGGAGAATACTGCTTCTATGGTTGCAGCAGTTTGACCGCCATCACCATTGGAAACTCCGTCACGAGTTTGGGAGAATACTGCTTCTATGAATGCAGCGGTTTGACCTCCATCACCCTTGGCAACTCCGTCACGAGTTTGGGAGAAAGATGCTTCTATGGTTGCAGCAGTTTGTCCTCCATCACCATTCCCAACTCCGTCACGAGTTTGGGAGAAAGATGCTTCTATGATTGCAGCAGTTTGGCCTCCATCACCATTCCCAACTCCGTCACGAGTTTGGGAGATTACTGCTTCTCTGGTTGCTGGAGTTTGACCTCCATCACCATTCCCAACTCCGTCACGAGTTTGGGAGAAAGGTGCTTCTCTGGTTGCAGAAGCATTGAACGAATGGTGGTGGATGTGGCTAATCAAGTATATGATTCAAGAGAAGATTGCAATGCAATTATTTATACCTCTACCAATAATTTAGTTGCAGGATGCAAAAACAGCCAAATTCCCAACTCCGTCACGAGTTTGGGAAATGATTGCTTCTTTGGTTGCAGCGGTTTGATCTCCATCACCATTCCCAACTCCGTCACGAGTTTGGGAGATGATTGCTTCTCTGGTTGCAGTGGTTTGACCTCCATCACCATTCCCAACTCCGTCAAGAGTTTGGGAGAAAGCTGCTTCAGGGATTGCAGCAGTTTGACCTCCCTCACCATTCCCAACTCCGTCACGACTTTGGAACAAGGCTGCTTCTTTGGTTGCAGTAGTTTGACCTCCATCACCATTCCCAACTCCGTCACGAGTTTGGGAGAATGGTGCTTCGGGGGTTGCAGCAGTTTAACCTCCATCACCATTCCCAACTCCGTCACGAGTTTGGGAGATTACTGCTTCTCTTATTGCAGCAGTTTGACCTCCATCACCATTCCCAACTCCGTTACGAGTTTGGGAGAAGGCTGCTTCTATGGTTGCAGCAGTTTGACCGCCATCACCATGCTCCCCTCCACACCTCCCAGCACAGGATCTGATATATTAGATTACACTCCGTTAGAAACAGTCTATGTGGTGGACGAGTATGCCAAGATTGCCTATCAAGCTCAAGAGCCTTGGTACAGATATGAGATTGTGGTTATGCCCACCGGCATAGAAGAAGTGGAGACAGACAAGACTGCCCCCACCATTGTCGGCTACTACGACCTGAATGGCAAACTAATCAACAGCAAACAGCGCGGCGCGGTCATCGTGCGCTACTCCGATGGCACTACGCGCAAACTGCTGAAGTGACAGTGCGCAAGCTGCTGAAGTGACCGAACGAAAGGTGCTGAAGTGACCGCGCGAAAGAACAGGTCGTCACACAGACCGGTGCAATTATCGTGCTCAGAAATACACACCGACATTCAATGGTTCATCCGTTCAAATAAGGAGTATTTCGGACACGCACATGAAAATAAACAGTAGGAGGTAAATGCCAATTCCCAATGCACTTGCCTCCTACTTTCCTTTGTCTCCAACTCTCATTTTGCCACCTACGTTCACCTTTACCAACCTCTCACGAAGCGGTGTTTCTTGGTGTAAAACTGTTTTGAAACACGAATCTCGCGAATGGGTGAAAGGTAAAGAGTCAAAGAGACTAAGAGTCAAAAAGACAAAGAGGCGAAAGGTCCTTTTTTTGAAACATTAATGTTCATGAATTGATTCATTAAAAGCCATTAATTTGTTTTTGAACACGAAACGCGAGAAATGTTCAGAAATTAATGAGGCATTTAATGAGAAAATTAATGGGCATTAATGGAGAAACATTCTTGTTTTTGGAACATTAATGTTCAGAAATTGAACGAATGAATGAAAGACAAAAACCGGAAAAAAACCTTTTCCCGGCAGGAACCGCATCTTATCTGTGCATTCATCAAGTGCAAAGCCGCAGCGACTGAGCCGCGGTAAGGCGGAGTAGGTAGCGAATTCATCGCGCTACCATTGAACGGTTTATTTCTGTTTATATCGGGGGTAAAGATACCACCTTTCGGCGAAGTTCCTGTGTACTACAATTCAGTTTTGCAGGATGCCATTACTGATATACAGACAGTTAGTTCTACAAACCCCAAAAATAGTTGAAAATTTTTTATGGCATCAAACTTGGGTTAAATGAAAGAGCCGTGACGAAAAACTCAAAAAAATGCGCAAAAAAGAGAGAAGGGTTTGTCGTTTGAAAAGAAAAACGTATCTTTGCAGCCGATTTAGAGTCCGAAGGGGCTAAAGAAGAGATTGCAGTTGCAATCCGCCTCCCGGAAAAAACCGTTTATACAATTAATAATAATGTACGCAATCGTAGAGATTAACGGTCAGCAGTTCAAAGTCGAAGAAGGCAAGAAAATCTTTGTGAACCACATCAAAGGTGCCGAAAGCGGACAGACTGTTGAATTTGAGAATGTTTTGTTGGTGGACAACGGCACCATCACCGTGGGAACTCCCGCAGTGGCAGGCGCTAAGGTTGTTTGCGAAGTGGTTGAACCGCTTGTGAAAGGCGACAAAGTGTTGGTGTTCCACAAGAAGCGCCGCAAGGGTTATCGCAAACTCAATGGCTACCGCCATCAGTACACTCAGATTTCCATCAAACAAGTAATTGCTTAATCCATTTAAAAAGTTTAGAAAACATGGCACATAAGAAAGGTGTTGGTAGTTCTAAGAACGGCCGCGAATCAGCTTCAAAGAGATTAGGCGTTAAGATTTGGGGTGGTCAAGCTTGCATCGCAGGCAACATCATCGTTCGTCAGCGCGGCACAGTTCACTATCCTGGTAAAAATGTAGGTATGGGCAAGGACCACACGTTGTATGCCCTCGCTGACGGTAAGGTGGAATTCCACCGCGGTCAGCGTGATCGCAGCGTCGTTTCTGTCGTACCCTTCGCTGAAGCATAAAAGGGACGATTAGTCTCGTATTTAGAGTAAAAAACTTTTTTTCATTACAATCAGTCGGGTTGTGGCCGTGAGGTTGCAACCCGGCGTCTTTATTCCCCCTTCAAGCGTCCTCTACGTCACAATTGTTCAGCGTGTGGTGACTGTCGCGGTGCTGATTTTGGAAATCAAGACGTTCCAACGACAGGTTCTCTGCAGCTCATCTATAGGTTGTAGATAAGGTCTCTATAGGTCGTAGATAGCGTGTAGAAAAGGTTTTTGTTGTCGTGAAGGCTGCAAACTCACGGGAAAAGCACTAAATTTGCGCCATTCCTTCATGCTTCTCATTCGTCAAGAAGTGATGACGCAACGTTCATAACTTGATTCGTGGTTTACTTTTCCTCGTTAGAATCCTAATTCCCTTAACCCTTTTCGCTCATGCAAATCCTCATTTCTTGTTCCAAGACGATGCAGTTCGGACAATGTGGTCCGGAGGAGAAGGAGTACGTGCAGACCGTGCCTCGCTTTCTCAATGAGGCGAATGAAATGGCGCAGCAGTTGATGCAACTGACGCCGGAGCACATGGCGAAACTCCTCAAGGTGAGCCATCCAATTGCTGCTACGGTCTGTTTGAACTATCAGCACTTCTTTGACACAGAGAATCCGAAAAGGGCTGCTTTGTTTGCCTACGATGGCGTTGTGTTCAAGCAAATTGCCCCCGAGACGCTTGATGCCGATGCCTTGGACTACGCTTCCAAGCATTTGTTCATCACCTCTTTCCTCTATGGACTCCTGCGTTCCGGCGATGCCATCTCCCCCTATCGTTTGGAAGGCAGCGTTGCCCTGTCCGGCAGTGCCAATGGCGACGCCCAATCCCGCTTTGATTTCTGGAAACCTTTGCTGACAGACTTTCTCATTGAGAGCGTGAAAGCCGATGACGGTGTGTTGGTCAATTTGGCGAGCGCAGAAATGAAACGTCTCTTTGATTGGAAACGCGTCTGTCGCGAAACGACCGTCGTCACGCCGGACTTCAAGGTTGTGGAAGGCGAACGCGAGAAGAACGTGACCATCTACGCCAAAATGTCCCGCGGACTGGCGGTGCGTCACCTGTTGCTCCAGCGTCCCTCCGGCGCCGAGGCTTTGAACGACTTCCAACCCGACATTCCCGGCGTGGCGATGGTCATGCATCTCCAACGCTCGTGATGAATCCACACGTGAAAGATTACAACGTATTATTTATATACCTCTAATTTCACAGAAACTTGTACACTCTTCGTCCCTCCCGCCATTTCACAGAGCCTGTGCTCATTTTCCTTCTTTGCCTTGTGACGTTCTTCATGCACAACGGCGTGTTGCAACCTGACATCATGGAGTCGCGAAACATCATCACGGCTCGCGAGATGGTGGCTGATGGCAGTTGGCTGGAACCCACGATGAACGCCGAGCCTCGTTTGGAGAAGCCTCCTTTGCCCACGTGGCTTGTGGCGGTGACTTTGCTGACGGGGACGGACAGCCTTCCGCTTCAGCGAGGCATGGCGGCGGCAGCAGCGACGCTTTTGGTGTTCTATTTCTATGTCTTCGCCCACCGCTTCTTGCGCATGAACGCCTATTTGGCGACTTTGGTTTTCGTGACCTCCTATAATGTCGTGCTCACGGGGCGCACGGTGAACTGGGACATCTTCTGCCATGCCTTCATGATGGCGGGCATCTTCCATTTGGCGCGAGCCTTCAAAGCGCGGGCGGACCTTCACCGCACTCAGTTCAAACACTTCACCTGGGCGGGCATCTGGCTTGGTCTGTCGTGGATGAGCAAAGGTCCGGTTTCGTTCTATGCCTTGCTTCTTCCCTTCCTTCCTGCCTGGTTCCTCACCATGAAAACGCCGCTGCGCGGTCATCGTCGTGGACTTTTGTGGGCGATTCTGCTCGCCGTCGTTGTGGGCGGTTGGTGGTTTGCCTATATTCTCCTTTACGCCTCCGACACCGTGAGTGCAGTTGTGCAGAAAGAGACCGTCGCTTGGGTGAATCACAATGCTCGCCCGTTCTGGTACTATTGGCAGTTCTTCCTTGAAAGCGGCGTGTGGAGTCTTCTGCTGCTCACCTCGTTGATTGCTCCTTTGTGCTATGCCGTTGCCGGCGAGAAAGGAAAGAACCGTTTGCAGGCATGGGGACTGCGGCTGCGAAGCCTTGACCGTGCCTACGCCATGCCTGCGCTGTGGATGGTGCTCAGTCTTTTCCTCTTGTCTTGTATGCCCGAAAAGAAACCGCGCTATCTCTTTCCCTTGCTCATTCCCGCCGCCTACGTCATGGGCTATCAACTCCAGCGTTGGATTGACGTGTTCGGTGAGTTGGGCAGCAAGCATCGCCGCGAGCGCGTACTCTTCCGCGTCAACGCCTGGCTCATCACGGCTGTCATTCTCATCCTCCCTGTGGCGACTTGGATTTTCTTGTATGAAAAAGGTTACATCAACATTTGGGAGGAAGTCGGCGTTGCGATGTTCTGCCTCGCAGTGACGGCGTGGCTGGTGAGAGCGATTCGCGGTTTGCGAGTGAGAAGGGTGGTTTATGGTGTAGTCATTCTTTTCCTCTCCGTTGAAGCCTTCGGAATGCCCTTGGTAGATAAGTTGTTCATGAACCAAGAGCGCCACAGCATTGCGACCGTGAACGCTCGCCCCGAGGTGAAGGCATTGCCGTGCTATCATAGCGCTTCAGACCCGCTGCGCATTGAGTTGGTCTATGTCATGGGGCGTCCCATCCGTCCGTTGGAAGTGACGAATGCCGACAGCCTGCGTGCCGCCGCTCCCTGTCTGCTCGTTTTGGCGCGTCCCCTTTCCGACTATCTTTCCGAGGAGGCGTTGCAGCAGTTCAACGTGGAAAACCTCGGTCGTTTTGACGACAATCCGCGCCCGAAAGAAAACAAGCGACGCTATGATGAAGTCTTCTGCTCGCACCTTTATGTGGTGAAGTAGGGTAGGTACATGTCGGGGGACTATTCCTCTTTGTCTTTCGTTCCCGTTGGTCCGGGATATTGTCCATGCTTCTTACTGTTCCGTCCGAGCCGTATGGCGTGAGCGGGGCAGTGGTGGAGGCAACGCAGACAGAGTGTGCATTTTTCTTTTGTCCAAACCGGCAAAAGTTCGTCCGTGCGCATTTCGATGCACCTTGTCGGACAGTTTGCGGCACATGCGCCGCAGTGCCGGCAAGCCAGCGGCTCCACCGAGAAGCGTTTTGTGCGGCGTGCATGTTCGTAGTACTTATATTGCCATTTCGCCATCCAGTGCGGCATTTTCCCACTATTCATTTTTCGTCCGTTTGTCTCGTTCTGCAGACAAACGGCTTTTTTTCGGATGCTCTCGGCGATGTGCGGGATGAGTTCTTCCGCTTGTTTGAGAATATTGTTGTTTTTCTCCGTGTTCGTCACATCAAAGAGCGGCACGTAGGTGTCCACCATCTTCACGGGAAAGGTTGCCGTTGCCTCCAGACCGCAGGCGTGTACCGCATCCCTGAATTGCTTCTCCCATTCCCCGACGGAGGCGCCGAAGGTCACCACACCATATACATATAAAGGAGCATCCATTGCGTGCCGCACCTCCATCTGCGACATGAAGTCGTGGACGAAGGCAGGCATTCCGCCGAAGTGAACCGGCATGACGAAGCCCAGGTCTTCGTGGGCTCTGAGTTCGATTTTCGGACTGTGTTCTTCCCAAAGACTTTCCATGGAGACAGCGTGGTCGCCGAGCAGTTGGGCAAGTCGGAGGGCAAGGTGGCGGCTGTTGCCCGCTCCGGAAAAATAGATAATCATAGGCTAATCTTGGCGGGAGAGTGTCAGTCGGTGGTCAATGCAGGAGGGCAATTCTTCATCGTAGTGAGAAACCATGATGAGCGTGCGGTCCGGGCGAGTCATATAGGCGTCAATGATGCTTCGGGCGCGGTTGGTCAGTTCATCGTCGAGTCCGTGGAACGGTTCGTCGAGGATGAGGAGGGCAGGCTGTTTGACGAAGGCACGCACCAGCAGCACCAGTCTCTGTTCACCGTCGGAGAGCGAGAGATAGTCCCGTGTGGCGAGGTCGCCGGCGCCGAAGCGTTCCATCCATTCCAGACAAAGTTCCCGTTCCTGTTGTGAGGGGCGCACATAGAGCCCGATGGTGTCGCGCAGTCCGCTCGCCGCGATGTCGATGGCGGGGAGCGGCTTACGATAGGTTGAGAACATTTCCGGTGAAACGAAGCCGATGTGTTTCTTGATTTCCCAGATGCTTTCGCCTCGTCCTCGTCTTTTCCCGAAGAGGTGTATGGGACAGGCATAGCCTTGCGGGTTGTCGGCGCAGATGAGTGAGAGCAGGGTTGATTTTCCCGCGCCGTTTGGTCCGGTCAGTGCCCAGCGTTCGCCGCAGCGCACGGTCCAATCAAGGTGATGGAGAATGTGCCGACTGCCGTAGGTCACCGTCACGTCGCAGAACTCAATCATGTTTTCCCCTTGCGGCACTGGGGAGGCTGTTGGTGGAAGGGGCAGGGGAGCGGGCTTGGGTGTCAGTGTTTTTTGTTCGTTTTCTCTGCGTTGGAAGAACTCCTCTCTTGATTCCGTGTGAGTCAGGGTTCGTTCGCTGAGGCTGACGACTTTGCGGATGAAGGGCGGGATATCAGCTTCGCGGCATACAATCAGGATGAGCGTGAGATCCTTGGCGAGTTCCTCCAGCAGGGCGGTGAAGGAGCGGCGCGCCTCTCTGTCCAGACCGATGAAGGGGTTGTCAATCATCAGCACCTTCGGGCGGGAGAAAAGCATTCGTGCCGTTTGCAGACGTCGTAGTTCTCCGCTTGAAAGGAGGTTGATGGTTTTGTCAAGGTGTGCCGTGATGCCGGTTTCTTCCACCCGGCGCAGTGTTTCCTCCGACACCTCCCCACCGACCGGTTTCGCGCGCTCCAGCATCTCCGCCACGGTGGGGAAGACTTGTTCATCGGCGCGGTTCCAGCGTTGTTGGTAGTAGGCAGGTTCGTTACCGCCGTAGATGTCTCGAAACGAAAGACAGCGGATGCCGCCCTGTGTGTGCTGTTCGGAGGCGAGATTGTCCGTTCTGGCTTCACCGAGGAGTGGGCATGCTCCTGCGATTTGTCGGGCGAGCAGCGTTTTCCCCGCTCCGTTCTTTCCGAAGAGCACGGTGTGTTCTCCGGCGTGAAGTGTGAAGTCAAAGGGCGCACGAAGACGATAGAGCGGATGGCGTGCCACCCCTTGTCGGATTTGAATCAGAGGAGTCATGGCTATTGGCATTTTGACAGTTTCCTGCAGGAGTTTGACGGGAGTTTGACGGGAGCATGAAAAGTGTTTGATTGATCGCTGCCCTCCCTATTTTTTATTTTTCAGACACACGTCGCAGGCGCCGCAGTCCGGTGCGTCATCGGAGAAGTGGTGAAGCAAGACTCTGCTGCGACAGAGTTCGTCCTGCAGGACATAGTTCGCCATGGCTTCAATCTGTTTTTGCATGTGTGCTTTGCGGATGGAGTAGATTTCCGGTGGGAAAGTCACGTTCTTCGGGTCAAGACGGCGGGTGAGGAAGGTGATTTTGGGTATTTTCTTTTTCGGAACATAGTTCAAAATGCCCCAGCGGGAGAGCGAGCAGAGATGCTGATAGACCTCCTGTTGTGTCATGTCGCAATGTTCTGCCAGCATGTCTTCTTCTACGGTTCGATATTCGGCAAAGATGCCCGGGATGCGTCGCAGGACGGCGTCGAGCACGAGTTCCGTGCGTTCGGGCAGGTAGTTCACGCTGTAGAGTTCGTTGCGTTGCATCATCACCATGAGCCGTGAGGTGGCGTCTTCTTTCTCGTGATACTCAAGATAGCCTGCCCGGCTGAGGATGTTGAGTGCGCTTTGCAGTCGGATGGGGAAGTGTTGAAAGACGCGGCAGAACTTGGCAATGTTGAACTCAAAGGTTCTGCCCTCTGCTTCTCCCTCGGCGATTTGAAGGAAGTAGCAGATTTCCGCATAGACCCTCCTCAGATAGTCCGTTGGCGGGAAGGAGTCCTCCACCCTTCGGAGCAGGGTGCGCTCAACGAAGGAGTTGTGGATGAGGACGGCATAGGCAAGTTTACCGTCTCGTCCGGCACGTCCCGCTTCTTGGAAGTAGGCTTCTATGCTGTCCGGTACGTCAAAGTGGAGAACCAGTCTGACATCGGGTTTGTCGATTCCCATGCCGAAGGCATTGGTGGCAACCATGACGCGGGCTCGGTCTTCCTGCCAGGCGCGCTGGACGGTTTGTCGTGTCAGTGCCGAGAGACCTGCGTGATAGTGAAGTGCGGGGATTCCTTGTTCCGTCAGTGCCTTCGCCAGGTCCTCCGTTTTTTCTCGCGAACTGGCATAGACGATGGCGCAGCCGGGGACGCTTTGGAGAATGTGGACCATCTCTTCAATCGGTGTCTCGGTGGCACGTACGACATAGCGCAGGTTCGGACGTTCAAAACTCATGCGGAACACCTTGCTCGTGGCGTTGAACCGGAGTTTCTGGCAGATGTCCTCAACCACCTCTTTCGTAGCAGTGGCAGTCAGCGCCAACACGGGCACGCCGGGGAGCACGTCCCTCACGGTGGCGATTTGAAGATAGGAGGGTCGGAAGTCATAGCCCCATTGTGAGATACAGTGGGCTTCGTCGATGACGATGAAACTGATGTGGATGCCTCGCAGACGACTGATGAAGTTGGGCGAACCGAGGCGTTCGGGGGAGATGTAGAGGAGTTTATAGGCGCCGAAGTGGGCATTGTCAAGGTGGCGCGTGATTTCATCCCTTGACATTTCCGAACTGATGGCAACGGCAGCGACGCCGCGGCTTTTGAGGTTGGCGACTTGGTCTTTCATCAAGGCGATGAGTGGTGTCACCACGAGACACGTTCCCTCCGCCGCCAGTGCCGGCACTTGGAACGTGATGCTCTTTCCGCCGCCGGTCGGCATGAGTCCAAGTGTGTCATTGCCTTCAGCGATGTGGCGAATGATGTCCTCTTGAATGCCTCGGAAGTCGGGGTATCCCCAAACGTCCTGCAGAATCTTTTTGTAGCGTGCGGAGTTATACATGAAAGAGACAAAGAGTCAAAGAGACGAAGAGACAAAGAGTCAAAGAGTCAAAGAGACAAAGAGTCAAAGAGTCAAAGAGACAAAGAGACAAGGAGTCAAAGAGACTAAGAGTCAAAGGGACGAAGAGACTAAGAGACAAAAAGTCAAAGAGTCAAAGGGACTAAGAGACTAAGAGACAAAGAGACAAAGAGTCAAAGAGACAAAGGGTCAAAGGGACGAAGAGTCAAAGGGACGAAGAGTCAAAGAGACAAAGAGTCAAAGAGACAAAGAGTCAAAGAGTCAAAGAGACGAAGAGACGAAGAGACAAAGAGTCAGAGGGTCAAAGGGTCAGAGGGTCAAAGGGTCAGAGGGTCAAAGAGACAGAGGGTCAAAGAGACAAAGAGTCAAAGAGTCAAAGAGTCAAAGGGAGAAGAGCCTCGGCGGGAACGGGGAACCAAGGTCTATTTTTCCGTCGTTCTCGGTCTTATGTCAATGATTTGAAGTTGGATGTCTCCTCGTTTGTGGGTGTTTTCTTCGATGGTGTAGCAGATGTCAAAGGACTGACGCGTTTTGATGTAGCGTGCCTGCGAACTTTGACCGAAGGCGATGCCGTTCATGACGTGGTTGCTCTTGTCGTCCACGAGTTCCAGTTTGATGTGCTCCTGTCCTCTTCCAACCACCTTGCTCGTGCCGTAGTCATAGACCTTTTTGGTACAGAACACCGGTTTCTCGTTCATCGGTCCGAAGGGTGCGAAGCGTTTCAACTGTTGGTAGAAGCGGAAGTTCACGTCCTTGAAATCAAGGATGGCATGGATGTCAATGCTCGCCTTGGTTTGTTCCTCGAGGATGTGGGAAGCCACGTAGGCTTCAAATCTTTCACTGAACTCTTCCACGTTTTCGACTTTCAGCGTGAGTCCGGCGGCGTAGGTGTGTCCGCCGAAGTTTTCAAGCAGTTCCTCGCAGCTCTGCACCGCTTTATAGACGTCAAAACCCGAGACGGAGCGCGCCGAACCGGTCGCCATGCCTTCGCTGCAAGTCAGCACCACGGCGGGGCGATAGAACTGTTCCGTCAGTCTTGATGCCACGATGCCAATCACGCCTTTGTGCCAGCTCTCGTTGTAGATGACGACGCTACGACGCTCTTTCATGTGTGGAATTTTCTCGGCTTGTTCCATCGCCTCCTCGGTGATTTGTTTGTCGAGGTCCTTGCGTGCTTCGTTATAGACATTGATGTGGTGTGCTTTCTCCAGAGCAACGGGATAGTCTTTCTCAACTAGGAGTTCCACAGCCTCTTTGCCGTTCTGCATTCTTCCCGAGGCATTGATGCGTGGTCCGATTTTGAAGACGATGTCGTTCATCGTCAGTTCTCTTTCCGTCAATCCGCAGACTTCCACGATGGCGCGCAAGCCGATGCTCGGGTTGGAGTTCAGACAGCGAAGCCCGTGATAGGCAAGGATGCGGTTTTCCCCCATCACGGGGACGATGTCAGAGGCGATGCTGACGGCACACAAATCCAGCAGCGACGTCAGTTTGTTGAACTCGATGCCGTTGTTGAGGGCAAACGCCTGCATGAACTTGAAACCCACGCCGCAGCCGGAGAGTTCCGTGTAGGGGTAGTGGTTGTCGTGGCGTTTAGGGTTCAGGATGGCAGCAGCCTCAGGCAGTACGTCGTCGGGCACGTGGTGGTCGCAGATGATGAAGTCCACGCCCAGCGACTTGGCATAGGCGATTTCCTCCACCGCTTTGATGCCGCAGTCCAAAACGATGACGAGTTTCACGCCGCTCTCCGCTGCCATCTCAATGCTTTTGTGGGAGATGCCGTAGCCTTCGTCGTAGCGGTCAGGGATGTAGTAGTCAATGTGAGAATAGTATTGTCTGAGGAACTTATAGACGAGTGCGACGGCGGTGCATCCATCGACATCATAGTCTCCATAGACAAGGATTCTTTCCTTTTTCCCCATGGCTTCGTTGAGTCTGTCCACGGCTTTGTCCATGTCGTTCATCAGGAACGGGTCGTGGAGCGTGGTCAGTTGCGGACGAAAGAATTGCGTCACCTCCGCGGGTGTTCGCATTCCCCTTTCGTGGAGCAATCTTCCGAGAGCCGGATGAATGCGTGCCGCGGCTGCCAGTTCGGCAGCCTCTTCCGCGACTTTTGCATCGGGCTCTTCGTAGTTCCAATTGTAAATCATGGTTTTATATGTCTTGTTTTGTTTGTCTGAACCAAGGGGAGTCATCGCCTGTTTCGGATGGGACGAGGCGAACTACTCCAATTAAGCGGTAAAATTACGCATAATTTATGGATTTTCCTGCTTTTTCCTCAATTTGCTCGTCAAACAAAGCGGAATGCGATGTGAATGCGGTGTGAATTTCAGTCGATTTCCTACTCCTCTTGTCGGTTCGTCCGGGGAATCCTGTGTCGCTGAGAAGACGAAGAGAAGAAGAGACAAAAAGTCAAAGGGACAAAGAGACGAAGAGACGAAGAGACGAAGAGTCGAAGAGGCAAAGGGACGAAGGGACTAAGAGTCAAAGAGACTAAAGGTCAAAGAGTCAAAGAGAGGAAGAGACAAAAAGACTAAGAGTCAAAGAGACTAAAGGTAAAAGGGTCAAAGAGACGAAGAGAGGAAGAGACAAAGGGACTAAAAGTCAAAGAGACAAAGGGTCAAAGAGACGAAGAGAGGAAGAGACAAAGGGACGAGAAGACGAAAACCGCGTCACCTCCTATTCACCTCCTATTCACCTCCTATTCGTGTCCTCTTCACCGCCTCTTCACCTCCCAATTCGTTCAATTCTTATTCAATTCGTGTCCAAAAACATTTGCGAGATTCGTGTCCAAAACAGTTTTGCACCAGGGAACACCGCTTCGTGAGAGGTCGGTAAAGGTGACGTAGGTGGCAAAGTGGGAGTGGGAGGCACAGGAAAGGAGGAGGCACAGTGATAGTAGGTGCAAAGGAAGAGGCTGCGCCGTAAACCTTAATTACAACACAGCCTCGTCAAATAATGTTTTTGTACGTAATCCACACATCTTCATATTTCACATGACTATTTTTTATATAGATTGTAATTCTTCTGTAAGATAACTATATACATAGCCAGAGGATTGAAAGAAAAGGCCAGTCTTTGGGTCGTTCAATTTTTCAAACAGCCGAGAGGTGTAAACAATATCAAAGGCTTGCTCCATAGAAAGACCACGCTCGTCCATCAGCCGGGAGATAAGGTCTTTGACTATCTCCTCTTTCATATTCTGAAATTCTGCCTGCGATACGTTCATCTGCTTGTTTGCTTTACGAGTTTGTCAATGGCTCTCTGCGTACAGAAAGCATACTGGAATGTGATACCCTTGATATACTGGATACGCTTTAGAAATTCCTCAAAGGAAATGTAACCTTGTTTATAGCGCGTTATCTGGGCACCGATGCGGTCGTTTGCTATAGGGCCATACACGATGTCGTAATCATGTAGTGTCCTGCCGTTGGGTTCTGTTCGATGGTCATAGACGAAGTGTGCCCATTCCTCGGTATAATATTCGAACCGCTTGATTTGGAACTCCTCAAAAAGAGCCTCGTCAAACTCATACACATTGACGATGGGAGTAGAATCCTCAAATTCTGCACGGAACTGCGCCATTTCCAAGGCTTGCTGTTCGTCATCAGACAGATAGAAAGCCCTGCCAAAATCCTTGTTGGGCTTAGACTTCGCTAAGTCAACATGAGGGATGTCAACAGTTGAACCATGATAGAGTGTCATAGGTTTCCGCCCCTCCTTTGGCAGTATTCCCGCAAGGTCTGGATGTTCTCTTCTACCGATAGCGTGTGCATCACGTTGTAATGCTTGTCGCAAAGTGCCAAAGCGCCATACTGGTTGAGGTAGCGGTAAGCCATCGCCTCCGACACCCTGCAGCGAGCAGCGAACTCCGCCACCAACAACACAAGATACTCTATCCTGTCCATTACCTGCTTTGACATAAGCAAATCTCTTCCTTTTAGTCCGCACAAATACCGTGTGGCATGGCGCGGCTGATGTAACTTTGTTTGCAAAGTTACTCATTTATTCAAATACACCAAGTTTTTACAATTTGAAGGCATCATTTTTAGGGGTGTTCTATAAATTACGGGATAAGGAACGTTCAAAAGCCCGTAATTTATAGAACAGCCCTTTATTCGAACGGATGAACCATTGAATGTCGGAGAGTATCTCTGAACACGATAATTGCGTCGGCTGTGTGACGGACTATTCTTGCGCGCTGTCACTTCAGCAGCACCTTTCGCAGTCACTTCACCAGCACCTTTCGCGTAGTTACTTCAGCACCTTGCGCGTAGTGCCATCGGAGTAGCGCACGATGGCAGTGCCGCGTTGTTTGCCGTTGATTAGTTTGCCATTCAGGTCGTAGTAGCCGACAATGGTGGGTG
>SAMEA3663118__coassemble_348_pt1 | contig 15106 bp, 15 predicted proteins | sample SAMEA3663118__metabat2_high_PE_027 | metagenome-assembled genome bin SAMEA3663118 (sample SAMEA3663118) | pig gut metagenome | biome: pig gut; feature: pig-associated habitat; material: faeces | place: Denmark | collected 2012 | reverse complement strand
TGCCGCAGCTCCTGCAGCCAAAGGGGCAGCCGGTGCCGGCACACCCGTCAAGGCTCCGCTCCCCGGCGTGGTGACCAAAGTGCTCGTGCAGAACGGACAAGCCGTCAAGAAAGGCGAAACCGTCCTCGTGCTCGAAGCCATGAAGATGGAGAACAACATCAACGCCGAATGCGACGGTGCCATCACCGGCATCTGCGTGGCTCCCGGCGACAGCGTTAAGGAGGGAACCACCCTGCTGACCATTGGTTGAGACCCTGTCCGAGAAGATGCAGAGAAGCACATCCATGGCTCCCACTTCCTACATCACCGCGCTGCGCTTTCCGCTGGCGCTCTTGGTGGTGTTGATTCACACGCAAAACAAAATCTGGCAGGCAGCCGAAGCACAGGATTCCTTGTGGTTCAGCGTGCCTGTCCATTTTTTGTCAAGGAGTCTCCCTGCCGTGGCAGTTCCTCTCTTCTTCGCCATCTCCGGTTTCCTCTTCTTCTATCAAAAGCAGACGTTCACGCTTGCTGACCAAAGGGAAAAACTCCGGAAACGTTGCGTCACACTTCTCCTTCCCTACGTCGTCTGGAATCTTCTGGCATTCCTGATGACTCCGCTCAAAACCTTGTTTCAAGGAGGCGATTGGAAAACGGCATTGCAAACATTTTCCCCTCTTGAAATCTTTTGGGGTGACATCTCCGCTGAAACGTCTGCCAACTTGTGGGGAATGACTGTGTGGGTGTCTTCTTATCCTGAGTTGGATCAGTTGTGGTTCATCAGGGACTTGATGATTGTTGTGCTCTTCGCTCCTCTGCTCCACTTCCTCCTGCGGCGCGTTCCCTTCCTCTTCCTTTTTGTTTTGAGCGTGGTCGGACTTCTTCAACTTTGGCAGAATCCGTTGGGAATGAGAATGGCAGGCTGGTTCTATTTCTCCCTCGGCGCGTTCTTTTCTGTTCGTGGACTCTGTCCCATCGAAACGACCCGGCGTCTGCTTCGCCCGGCACTCATCGTTGCCGCAGTCATGCTGGTCTGGAATACGTTGCCCGAGAAGATGTTTGGCTTGCTGTCCGACCTCCTTCCGAGCGGAATGTCCTACCATCTCTACAATCTCTCTGCCATGGTGGTGCTCCTCCACGCCGCCCGAGCCTACACCCGATGTCGTGCCCCGCACCCTTGGTTGTCCAAAAGTAGTTTCTTTGTCTATGCTTTCCACACCATTGTCCTGTTCCCCGTCACTGTGGTGCTGCACAAACTGACGCTCGGACAGCCGCCGCTCGTGGCTCTCGCGGCTTTCATCGGTAGCGCCGTCATCGCTGTCGCCGTCTGTCTCGTCGGCTATCGTGTCCTGCAACGCTTCCTGCCAAAGTTCGTGAGCCGGGCGTTGGGAATATAGAAAGATCTCCTAAGTTTTAAATTCCTATACATTATTATATACACCTCATGAAAACCTCCACTCTTTGTGTGCAAGCGGGCTGGCAGCCCAAAAAGGGAGAACCGCGCGTGCTTCCCATCTATCAAAGCACCACCTTTAAATATGACAACAGCGAGCAGATGGCGCGACTGTTCGACCTCAAGGACAGCGGCTATTTCTACACGCGTCTTCAGAACCCGACCAACGATGCCGTGGCGTCCAAGATTGCTGCGCTCGAGGGCGGCGTCGGTGCGATGCTGACCTCCAGCGGACAGGCTGCGTCTTTCTATGCCGTCTTCAACATCTGCGAAGCCGGCGACCACTTCCTCTCCTCCAACACCATCTACGGCGGTACGTTCAATCTCTTTGGCGTGACGATGAAAAAGATGGGCATCGAGTGCACCTTCTTTGACCCCGACTCGTCCGACGAAGAAATCCAAGCGCTCTTCCGCCCGAACACGAAGTGTGTCTTCGGCGAAACCATCTCGAATCCCGGCGGACACGTCTTTGACATCGAACGCTTCGCCCGCCTTGCTCATGCCAACGGCGTGCCCCTCCTCGTGGACAACACCTTCGCCACGCCCATCAACTGTCGCCCGTTTGAATGGGGCGCAGACATTGTGACGCATTCAACGACGAAGTATATGGATGGTCATGCCTGCGCCGTCGGCGGTTGCATCGTGGACAGCGGCAACTTCGACTGGATGTCACATGCCGACAAATTCCCGGGTCTCTGCGCTCCCGATGAAAGCTACCACGGACTTGCCTATGCCGAAAGTTTCGGAAAAATGGCATATATCACCAAAGCCACTGCCCAACTCATGCGCGACCTCGGCAGCATCCAAAGTCCCGAGAATGCCTTCCTCCTCAACCTCGGTCTCGAGTCGCTTCACCTCAGAATGCAACGCCACTGCGAGAACGCCCAAAAGGTGGCGGAGTTCCTTCGCGACAATGAACGCGTGGCTTGGATAAACTATGCCGGACTGCCCGAGGACAAATACTATGCGCTGGGTCAGAAATATCTTCCCAACGGCGGTTGTGGTGTCATTGCCTTTGGACTGAAAGGTTCCCGTGAGGACGCCATCCGTTTCATGGACAGTCTGAAGATGATTGCCATTGTGACCCATGTCGCAGACGCTCGCACCTGCGTTCTTCATCCCGCGAGCCACACTCACCGCCAACTCTCCGATGAGCAACTGCGCGAAGCCGGTGTCGCCCCGGACCTCATCCGTCTCAGCGTCGGCATTGAAGACATTGAAGACATCCTTGCCGACATCCGTCAAGCGCTTGACAACATGTGAAACACAGCATTCCCGTCATGCAAGACAATGTGTTGAGCACAAATATTGAGCACAAATAATGTTTTTTAAGTGTGCTTTGTAAGGTCCAAAATTGCATTTTGTCTTACATTTGCAGGCGAAGGATTAAACCATCGCGCCTCAGGTCGGTCAAACCAAATAGAGAGGCGCTTCAACCTTTTGATAAGATACATCATTCCATAACATTAAAAACAGAAACATCATGAAAAAGTTTATGCTCCTTCTGTGCATGGGTGTTTTCGCCCTCAACGTAGCTGCACAGGAACCCGTGAAGAAATCTTGCTGCAAAAAAGCTAAGACTGAAAAATGTGAGAAGGTTTGCGACAAAGCCGAAAAGAAGTGTTGCAAAAAAATCAAGGCTTGCAAAGATGGCAAGAAGTGCGAAGCAATGAAGAAATGCTGCAAGAAAGTCGCTGAAAAGAAATAAGACGGAGTTTCTCTCCTCACAAAACCAAAAATTGGGGGATTGTTTCCGAACGCCAATGTTCCGAAACAATCCCCTTTTTCTGTCTGTCGGTTTTTATTTGTAATTTTACGCCCCGAAAGCCGCTCCCGCCTGTGGGAAGCGGATTCTGCACTCCTTATTATATAGGGGTTTCTATAAATTACGGGATAAGGAACGTTCAAAAAAAAGTGCTTACGTTTTCCTAATTTTTAGAACATTCCTATAGGCTTCTGCCTGAATTGTATAATAGGTGCATCACATTGAAAACTCTCAGACTCCAAAATCCATGTATCAAGAAGAACCCCACATTCACCAAGGTCGCATCGAAGTCATCTGCGGTTCCATGTTTTCCGGTAAGACAGAAGAACTCATCAGACGCCTGAAGAGAGCACGCATCGCCCGCCAAAAGGTGGAAATCTACAAACCCTCCATCGATACCCGCTATTCCGACGAAGACGTCGTCTCCCACGACTCCAACTCCATTGCTTCCACACCTGTTGATTCCGCCCGCAGCATTCTGCTTCTCGCCTCCGAGGCTCAGGTGGTCGGCATTGATGAGGCGCAGTTTTTTGACGCGTCGCTGGTGGATGTATGCAACGAATTGGCGCGCAACGGCAAGCGCGTGATAGTCGCCGGCTTGGACATGGACTTTCAGGGAGTCCCGTTCGGTCCGATGCCCGCGCTTTGTGCCGTTGCCGAGCAAGTGACGAAAGTCCACGCCATCTGCGTGCGCTGCGGTGGGTTGGCATACGTCAGCCATCGCAAAGTGGCGGACGAACAAATCGTGCTGCTTGGCGAAAAAACTGAATAAGAACCCCTCTGCCGCTGCTGCTACGAAAAAACTCAGAAAACGAAGCCTTCTCCCTGCTCCTGCGGGGGTGAATGTGGGGACGAAGTGAGGACGAAGGAGGAAAAAGTTTGAAAATATAATAGTTAAGCACTTGCCGTTTCAAAGAAAGATTGTAACTTTGCCCCGCTTTTCCGCTCAGCCGCTGTCGGGATGTAGAGAGTTCCCCGTTAAGCTGGGTAGGGACGGACAACAAATCTTTTAAAATCAAATCATGGCAGATTTAATCAAGATTGCTGAAGAAGCTTTTGCCACCGGCAAAGAGTTCCCCAAGTTCAAAGCGGGCGACACCATCACCGTGGCATACAAAATCGTCGAAGGTAACAAAGAGCGCATCCAGTTGTATCGCGGCGTTGTTATCAAAATCAATGGTCATCAGAACAAAAAGCACTTCACCGTGCGCAAGATGTCCGGAACTGTCGGTGTGGAACGTATCTTCCCCATTGATTCTCCCAACATCGAAAGCATCGAAGTGAACAAAGTGGGTAAAGTGCGTCGCGCTAAGCTCTATTACCTCCGTAAACTCACGGGTAAGAAGGCTCGCATCAAAGAAAAACGCGCCGCAGTCAAGAATGACTAATTTTCGGTTTGCTACCCGAAATGATAAAAGAGGTTTTCCACTTCGGGAAGCCTCTTTTTTCTATCTTTTCTGACGTAAATCCTAATTTTCACTCCTTTCAACATGATTGGCATCGTCTATCCTTCTCCCATTTTCGGACCGGTTCACAGTCGCCGACTCGGCATTTCTTTGGGCATCAACCTCATGCCTGCCGACGGAAAAATCTGTACTTTTGACTGCATCTACTGCGAGTGCGGCTTCAACGCTGAACATCGACCTTCCTTGCCTCGCCCCACCCGAGAAGAGGTGGCGCAGAAGTTAGAGGAGAAACTTCAAGAAATGAAGGCTGAGGGAACTGCGCCCAACGTCCTCACCTTTGCCGGGAACGGAGAACCTACTGCCCATCCGGACTTTCCCGCCATCATCGAAGACACCATCGCGCTGCGCAACCGCTATTTCCCCGAAGCCAAGGTCTCCGTGCTCAGCAATGCGACCCGCCTTCTGAAACCGGAAGTACACGCCGCACTGATGAAGGTTGATAACAACATTCAGAAGCTCGACACTGTCTCCGGCGACTACATCTCGCTCGTGGACCGACCCACCGGTGCCTACGACCTCAACCAGGTGCTTTCGGCTTTGGAAGTATTTGACGGACACGTCATCATTCAGACCATGTTCCTCAAAGGAAAGGTCGGCGAACATGACGTGGACAACACAGGCGACAAGTTCGTGCTGCCTTGGCTGGCGGCGTTGCGTCGCATCCGTCCCTCGCGAATCATGATTTACACCATTGACCGCCCGACTCCTGACACCGCTTTGCTCAAGGCAACGCCCGAAGAACTCGACCGCATCGCAGAACTTCTCCGCGCCGAGGGCTTTGACGTGGAGGTTGCCTACTGATTTCCTTTTCCTTTCGTTTCCTTTTCCCATGGCATTTCCTCACTCTCTTCCTCCGGTCATCTCTCCTGCTCAGCGTCTCATCGTTGCCGTGAGCGGTGGTGCCGATTCTGTCGCCATGCTTCTTTTCCTGAAGGAGATGCACGCCAACATTGTGGCTGTTGCTCACTGCAATTTCCAACTTCGTGGCGAGGAGAGCGAACGCGACGAACACTTCGTCGAGACGTTGTGCCGGCGTTGGGGCTGTGACTTCCGTGTCGCCCGTTTTGACACAAAAACCGAGGCTGCAGCCTGTGGGGAAAGCATCGAGATGGCTGCGCGCCGCCTTCGCTACGAATGGTTTGATGCTTTACGAAAAGAGTTGCATGCCGACGCCGTTGCGGTGGCTCACCACCTTGATGACGATGCCGAGACCGTCCTCCTCAATCTCATTCGCGGCACCGGTCTTCGTGGGCTCTGTGGCATTCCTCCCCAACGCGAGGGAATCGTTCGTCCCTTGCTCAATGCTTCTCGGGAAGACATCTTGAAGTATTTGGAGAGTAGGGGACAAGATTACGTCACAGACAGTTCCAACTCCGACACACACTTCACGCGAAACAAAATTCGTCACGAAGTTCTGCCCTTGTTGCGCTCCATGAACAGCCACATTTCCGATGGACTTCACAGAATGGCGCAGCGGCTCCGTCGGTCTGCAGAACTCTGCGATGCCGTCGTGAACCGCTTCCGCCGGGAGCATGTGACAAGTCTGCCTGACGGCGAACGCATTCTGCTCGCCGACCTCTTCGCCTTCCCTGTGCCGGAACTGTTCTTGGAGATGTGGTTGTCGGAGTATGGTTTCTCTCGCACGCAGAGCGAAGCGCTTTTGACGGGGCGGGTGGGGATGCTGTTGGAAGCAAATGACTATCTTTGCACTCGGACTCACGATGCCATCGAAGTGCGGCACCTGCCGGTGGTCATTGCTCCGTGTGAACTTACATTCAAAGTGAATACCTTGCGCTCGGATTCGCCGGCAGGCATTGAAATGAAGGAAGTTCCGTTCTCTTCCGTGAGTGCTCTTCGCTTCTCGCCCACCGAGGCGTGGTTGGATGCGAGCACCGTCCGCGGCAAACTTTTTGTTCGTAGCATTCGGCAGAACGACCGCTTCCGACCTTTCGGCATGAAAGGTTCCAAACTTGTCAGCGACTATCTGACGGATCGTCACGCCTCGCGAATCGACAAACTCGCTGCCCTTGCGGTGTGCGACGATGACGGCATTCTTTGGCTCGTCAATCAAACCATTGATTCACGCTGTGCCGTGACAGACAAAACCCATTCTATGATTCATCTCAAGTACGTTCTTTTCCCATGAAATATCTGTTTCCTCTTTTGTTCCTGGTGTGGCTCGCAGGTTGTCTGCTCTCCTGTGGCGAAGATCGCAGCGGCGAACAGCCGTTCCCTCCCACTGTTGAAAGCGCCGGCGTCACCATCGTCGGTGACTCGGCTTTGCTTCATGGTGTCGTGACTTCTTCTCCGAACAGCTCGTTGCGTGAGTGCGGTTTTAGCTATGGGAATGACACGCTGCAGGCTTCCACCTTAGCAACGGAGCCGTCTGAAGATTTCATCGCCGTGACTGATTCGCTCGGCGCAGGTGTTTATTATGCCGTTGCCTTCGCCCGCAACGGCATGGGAACGTCTTACGGAGACACCATCTATTTCACCAAACCCTGACCACGTCGTCACGCCTTGCACCGGCAGTGCCTTCGTTCGCGTCTCTTTGCTCTTCGGGGCAAACGGAGAATCCGAACGAAGGCACTGCCGTTTTTTCTTCTGTGCTTTACTCTTAAATATTCTAAATTACTTGTATAAGTTTAGTACTTTGTTTGGCAAGGTACTAAAGTATTGCCTACATTTGCGGCGTGAAACATCGGCTTTGAAGGAATAGGGTGGGGCGTTTCTGCCGCGAGTCATCTCGTTTCCGCCGCGAGTTATCTCGTTTCCGCCGCGATTCATCTCGTTTCCGCCGCGATTCATCCCGTTTCCGCCGCGAAGTTCCTCCTTTTCCTCGCCAACCACTTCTTCCGCGAAAGAAACAAACATAAGTAACCATGAACATTGAAAATGCTAAATCACAGATGCGAAAGGGAATGCTTGACTACTGCGTTCTCCTTCTGCTGAGCCGGGAGTCGTGCTATGCCAACGACATCATTACTCGCTTGAAACAAGCGGAGCTGATTGTCGTGGAAGGAACGCTCTACCCGTTGCTCAATCGTCTGAAAAAGGACGGGCTCCTCAGTTACGAGTGGCGCGAGTCCACTCAGGGACCGCCCAGAAAATACTACGCGCTCACCGATGCCGGGACAGAATTCCTTTGTGGCATGGACAGTGCCTGGAACGAACTGGCACGAACCATCAGTCTGCTGAAGAGCATGTCACCTCAACTCCCGCCACCTCCGCCTGTGTCGTCCGCGGCGAGTGATGCCGAAGAAACGCCTTCCGCTCTTTGATTCCGTGAAATCGGATGTCATATCTCTTTTCCAAAACCTCGAAAAACTTCACACTATGAAAAAGAATATCACCATCAACCTTTTTGGCACGCTCTACGCCATTGACGAAGACGCCTGCCAGTTGCTTGAGACCTATCTCAACAACATGAAAAACTATTTCAGTCGCCGCGATGGTGGCGATGAGATTGCCGATGACATTGAACATCGTGTTGCGGAACTTTTCTCTGAATTGCGAGAGAAAGGCGTGGAGGCAGTCACGATTGAGCATGTTCGAGACATCATTTCCCGAATCGGAAATCCGGAGCAGATGGACAACGAAACTGACGATAGTCCAGCCGATGCAAGTGCTCCCGAAAGTGAGGGGACTTCAGCCAATGCCGATGCTGCTGCCGACAATGCTACCGTCAGAAAGAACAAGAAGGGTTTCTTCTCTCGTAAGCTCTATCGCGACCCCGATGACAAAATGATTGCCGGCGTCATGTCGGGTCTTTGCCACTATTTCGGAGCTAATGACCCGCTTCCTTGGCGTATTCTTTTGGTCATTCTTGCCATTTTCAGTTTCATGACGGTTTCTGTCGTCTATCTCGCCCTTTGGGCAATCGTTCCGGAAGCCGTGACGCCCGAGGAGCGGCTTCAGCTCCACGGTCAGCCCGTGAATCCCACCACTCTCAACGAGGAAATCATGCGTGCCGCCGACAAGGCGCAGCAGTTCGTCAATTCGCCGCGCGTGCAGAACTCGGCGCGTTCCTTTTTCGGCACGCTGGGACAAATCCTCCTCTTCTGCATCAAACTCCTCCTGCTCTTGATTCTGATTCCTCTGGCGATTGGAGGCATCATTTTCACCATCTTCCTCATCATCGGCACCTTTGTGGGTTGGAATGTTTTGGTTTCCTCCGGCGCAGTAAACGAATTTTTCCAAAATGCTCTTTTGGCGAACCCTGCCATTGAACTTTATTTCTGGTTGGCTTGCATTGCGGGCTGGATTGCCATCTGTTTGTTGCTCTTTGGTTTGCTCCGCTCCTTGCTGGTCAAATCTCCGGAACGCCGCCTTTCCGTGGCGTCGCGCGTGACGCTCATCATTGCCTTCGTGCTCAGCTTTGCCACTTCCATCACGTTCTTGGTCATTGCCGGTGGCCAGATAGAGCATTTCCGCCAAGAAAAAGTGCAGTCGGAGAATCTGGACATCGCTTCGTTTTTGTCTGCAAGAAGCTCGGGAGAACTCGACAACTGGGGCTTGGAATTGCTGGAACTGAGAAACGTCTCGGATGATGGTGACGTCTTCCATTGGGAAGAGTCCATTTTCACGGGAGAAGATGTGCCTGTGCTGGAATTGGAGCGCGACATGAGGAGATATGCGATGATTGCGAAGGGACAAAAACAAGTCGATCTCCCCGCCGGGGACTACCACATTGAGGCTATCTACAAATTGGAGGGAAAGGGCGCCAGTCTCTTTTTCGATAGTGCCGACGGTTCGGCTTTGGTGTATTCCATGACCTCCAGAGGTTACGACGGCAAGGGCAACATGGCGTCGCTCAGTCCCGATGAGTTGGAGAAAGTTTACGCTTTTCGCAACGAATCGCGCCCGCTGAGTCGCAGTTCGGAAGTGCGTGAGCGTTTGGAAGAATGGGACTTCCAGCGCACTCCCTCTTTTCACCACGAGGGCGGCACGTTGACTTTCGGTTTCACCACCTTGCCGGAATTGACAGGTAATGACGGCGGACGTGCCGGCGTTTCGGATTTGAAAATCTACAGTTTGGAAATCGTCAGCGACGCTCCGGGTGCTGACGCCGGTGCCGATCCGGCTGCGGACACTGTCGCCACCCAAGGTTCAGCTTCGAAATCGACCCAAGCGAAAAAGCCGGCTTCGGTAAAGAAGTCAGTAAAGAAGTCCGTGAAGAAGACGGAAAAGAATCCGGCTGAACAGAGCAAACCCCAGAGTGGCGCAGCGAAGGAAAAGCAAGCCGCTGCTTGAATCAGAGAAGAAATCATTATATTAGCATTGTAGTTGTCATTGGACTGTCGTCGAGGAATTTGTTTTCCGCTTCGACAGTCCTTTTTGTGTTTGCTGAGATGGAGCGAAAAGAGGCGTCCTAAGAAAACCGTAATTCTTAGAACGCCCCTTATTGTTCAGGCTTCAAAAGTTTCAGTGGATGTTCAGTTCAAAAGTTGCAGAGGGTGTAGAGGTAGAGCACCACGGCGGGGATGGCGAGCAGCGAGGAGTCAAAGCGGTCAAGCATGCCGCCATGTCCGGGGAGAATGGTGCCGCTGTCCTTGATGCCCAGTTGTCGTTTCAGCAGACTTTCCACGAGGTCGCCCCACGTGCCAAACAGACAGACGACGACTCCCATGCCGACCCATTGCCACAGGCTGAGGAGGTCGGGGAAGAAACTGCCGAACACGCCAGCCACGGTCAGACAAATCACGCCGCCTCCGATGCTGCCGACCCACGATTTCTTGGGTGAGACGCGCTCAAAAAGTTTTGCGGGGAAGCGTTTGTGGAGTGCGGAGCCGCAGAGATAAGCCCCCGTGTCGTTCGCCCAAAGGAGGATGAAAACAGCCAAGGGGAACTGCCAGTAGAACTTTGTTGAATTCGTCAGTGCGTCATATTGAAACGCCAGGACGTTCAGCAGAGAGAGGTTCAGGGCGATATAGATTTGTGAGGCAAACGCAAATGCCCAGTTCTTCAGCGGATTGGGTTTTTGCAAATAGAGTTCGCTGATGAGAAGATAGAGCAGGGAAAGGAGGTAGGGCACGAAAGCCTTTGAGGGAACGAGGTCGGAACTGTAGCCGGCAAAACAGAAGAAGAGATAGACGGCGGCGACGGTGTTGATGAAGCGATTCACCGAAGCTCCGGCATGGAGATTGACCACGGTGCTAAATTCCCAAACTGTCAGAGCCGTTGCGACGGCAAAGAGAATGACGAAACTTTGTGCAGAACTGACGGTCGCGCCAATGAGCACGGCGACGAAAAGCAGTCCTGTGAGGGTGCGTGTCAAAAGGTTTTTCATGATGGTTTGTTCTCTTCGGCAACTTCGGTGGTGTTTCCGTTGTCACTGTCTTCGGTGATTTCGGTGGCATTGGCTTCAGCATCGGCATCGGCTTCAGCGTCGGTTTTTGCTTGGGCTTCAGCTTCGAGTTGTCGGGTTCGTTGGTCTGCGAGTTTGAGTGCTTCCTCTTCCATGAGGATGTCGGTGCGGCTTTTCCAGGGGCGCGGTCCGAAGATTCGTTCCACGTCTTCGGTGAAGATGACTTCGCGTTCCATGAGCAACTTCGCGAGTTCGTTGTGTTGCTCTTTGTGTTCAAGCAGAATTTGTTTTGCGCGCTCAAATTCAGTGGCAATCATGTCAGCCACTTCTTTGTCAATCTTTTCAGCCGTTGCCTCGGAGTAGGGCTTTGTGAATCCGTAGTCCTGCTGAGGGTTGTAGTAGCTGACGTTGTAGAGCGAATCGCTCATTCCGTAGTAAACGACCATGGAGTAGATTCCCTTCGTCACTCTTTGCAGGTCGTCGAGTGCTCCGGAGGAGATGTGTCCGATGAAGAGTTCTTCCGCGGCGCGTCCTCCGAGGATGGAGCAGAATTGGTCCAGCATCTGTTCGCGTGTGGTGTTGGAACGTTCTTCGGGCATGTACCATGCTGCACCGAGACTTTGTCCTCGCGGCACGATGGTGACCTTCACGAGCGGGTTGGCATACTGCAAGAGCCACGAGACGGCGGCATGTCCGGCTTCGTGAATGGCAATCGTGCGTTTTTCGTCCTCGGTCATGACTTTGCTTGTGCGTTCGAGTCCTCCGATGATTCGGTCCACGGCGTCCATGAAGTCTTGTTTTCCGACTTCGTTTCGGTTGTGGCGTGCAGCCATGAGCGCCGCTTCGTTGCAGACGTTAGCGATGTCTGCGCCGGAGAAGCCCGGTGTCTGGCGCGCCAGCATTTCGAGGTCGAGGTTTTTGTCCACTTTCAACGGTGCGCAGTGTACTTTGAAGATGGCGACGCGTTCGGAAAGTTCGGGAAGGTCCACATGAATCTGACGGTCAAATCGTCCGGCACGAAGCAGGGCGGGGTCCAGGATGTCCACGCGGTTGGTGGCTGCAAGGACAATGACGCCGGAGTTTGTTCCGAAGCCGTCCATCTCGGTCAAGAGTTGGTTGAGCGTGTTTTCGCGTTCGTCGTTGCTTCCCATTTGAATGTTTTTGCCGCGTGCACGTCCGATGGCGTCAATTTCATCGATGAAGATGATGCAGGGTGACTTCTCCTTGGCTTGTTGGAAGAGGTCTCTCACGCGGCTTGCGCCCACGCCGACAAACATTTCGACAAAGTCAGAGCCAGCCATGGAAAAGAACGGGACGTCAGCTTCGCCTGCCACAGCCTTTGCCAGCAGTGTTTTGCCTGTGCCCGGAGGTCCCACGAGGAGGGCACCTTTGGGAATCTTTCCGCCGAGATCAGTGTATTTCTTTGGAGCTTTGAGGAAATCGACAATTTCGCGAATCTCCTGTTTTGCCCCCTCTTGTCCGGCTACGTCTTTGAAGGTGATGTGGGTTGAATTGGTGCCGTTTTTGTCATAGAGTTTGGCTTTGCTTTTTCCGACGGAGAAAATTCCGCCGCTTCCTCCGCCGCCAGCCATTCGGCGCATGATGAAGACCCAAAGACCGACGAGCAGCAGGATGGGAAGGATGGCAGTGACGAGGTTAGAAAAGAAGTGGCTGCTTTCCTCATATTTCACGTTGCCTCCTGGGAAGTTCTCGTCGAGGAAGGAGTTGACGGATTCAATGTTGGGATAGCGCGTGGAGACTGTGGGTTTTGTTCCTGTTTGGTCTGTTCCGTTTTTGAAGATTTCTCGGATGTGTTCCGGCTTCACGACCATTTTTGCGATTCCGTCAGTCTTGTTGACAACGACTTCCGAGCCTACGCCTTGTTTCACGTAGGTGCGGAAGGTGGTGTAGCTGATTTCTTTGTCAATGCCGCCGGCGTTTTCGCTGTTGTCTTGGAACAGCATATAGACCAGACCGGCTATGAGTGCCAGATAAAGCCACGAGAGGTTGAAGCCCGATGGTTTTCCGGGCTTCTTGGGAGAGGGATTTTTCTTGTAGGGGTTATTCACGTCTATGGTTCTGTTAGGGTAGGTCAGTCAATGTCAGGATATTGCGTAAGCTCCGCATCGTCCCACAGTTTCTCGAGTTCGTAGTAGCCGCGCGCCTCTTCGAGGAAGATGTGCACCATGACGGTACCATAGTCCATGGCGACCCAGAGACCGTTCTGACGGCCGGCGATGGCAGATGGTTTCTGCTGCACCAGTTTCCGGGTGAACTCCTCGACGGAGTCACAGACGGCAGAAACTTGCTGGGGAGAGCCGCAGGTGCAAATGACGAAACAAGAGCACGGTGCCGTGACGATGTGGTGCAGGTCCACTGTGGTGATTTCTTTTCCTTTCTTTTCCTGTATTCCTTGGATGATTGCTTCTATCAATGATTTTGTTTGTTCCATAAAAAAGATTGTGTAAAAGATTGTTCTGAAATTTTGGGGGAAACGTGTGGGTCACCTAAGATTGTGCAAAGTTAAAACCTTTTCTTCAGTGGCTCGTTTTTTCTATACTGAAATAAATATAACATACGCTTTGACAATAAAAAAAGAGACGAAACATTTTGTCAGTTGTTCGCAAAGCCCTACTTTTGCACCCGTGTTTTGGAGCTACGTGCTCCGACCTCCCGACTTTGGGGTATGGTGTAATGGTAACACTGCAGATTCTGGTCCTGCCTTTCCTGGTTCGAGTCCGGGTACCCCAACTTTCGGAGCCGCGATGCGGAATGCCGAGGACGGTGTCTGCAACGTGAGCCAAGTTTGGGGTATGGTGTAATGGTAACACTGCAGATTCTGGTCCTGCCTTTCCTGGTTCGAGTCCGGGTACCCCAACAAGAACACAAAGTTTGACTGCGTTGAGATTCACGTCTTAGCGCAGTTTTTTTTGATGTGCTCGGACGCAAAAGTTTGAAAACTCAAGCCAACCCTACACAGCCGCGGAATCGCATTTTTCGCTGTGTAGGGTTTTCGTTTTCACGCTGCACGATACGTAAATAAAGGGGAAAAGAAAAACTGCAAGCCGATTCGTCACTTACCGCCCGAGGGACGGCATGTTTACCGCCCGAGGGACGGCATGTTTACCGCCCGTGGGGCGGCATGTTTACCGCCCGTGGGGCGGTAAGTAACGAGTCGGCGGGAAAAAGTGACGCACCCTAAGGGAAAAGTGGCGGAGCCTTAGGAAAAATCGTTGGCACGGTGCGTGATAATGACCCACCTGCTGCGTGGCTATCGTAATGCAAAGGAATAGGACTGCGATGGAAAGTTCATTCCACCGCAGTCCCATTTCTTTCAGTCGGTTCACCTCATCGGTGAGCCGAGTCTAAATCATGTTTCACTTCTTGAAAGCACCTTTCACTTTCTCAAGGAAGGAAGGTCCTTCCACTTTATAGACAGTCTTCTTTGAGGCAGGCACATTCACTTTCAAAGCTTCCAAATCCTCCGGTGTGGCTTTGCGGAAGTTCTTCAGTTTGGCGGGGAAGCCGACAACGGTCAGCACGCGTTCGCCGTAGGACGTTCTGGAGAAGACAAACTGAGGTTCCAACAGGACATCGGCGCCTTTCTCCTTCAACAGTTCAGCAATGAGAGCAGGTTTGGCGTCGCAAAGTTTCGTTTCGCCCCAATGACAGATTTTGAACTTCCACGTTTTCGTAGCCTCAGCCCTCGGTAACACCTCAAGGTCTGCAACTGTCGGATACTGCTGAACCACTGCCTGCACTTCAGCTACGCCGGCAGTGCGGCGCACCGTGGTGCAAGAAGAGAAAAGCAGCAGAGCCACTGCACAAGTGCACAAAAGTTTACGAATCATAGTTCTTTACCTTTAACTTATTTCACTTTGAAGTTTTTGTAAGTGGCAGGATATCCGCTCACGATGACTTATTTCACCACGCCACGACGAATGAGTCCGTTGAAGGTGACGACCTCATACTGCGGTGCGAGCAGGACATCTGCGTTTCCGTGCTGCTTGAGTGCTTCACGAATGGCAGCGTTGATGCAGTTCTGCTTGCCGCCGCGGCGTTCCTTGGCAGTGGGGCGGAAGCTGTAACTGATGCGGCTGCTTGCCACATCGAGGTGGGCGTGAGTGGTGGCGGTC
>SAMEA3663118__coassemble_340_pt1 | contig 15356 bp, 12 predicted proteins | sample SAMEA3663118__metabat2_high_PE_027 | metagenome-assembled genome bin SAMEA3663118 (sample SAMEA3663118) | pig gut metagenome | biome: pig gut; feature: pig-associated habitat; material: faeces | place: Denmark | collected 2012 | reverse complement strand
TCGCACGAAGCAGGGGCGCATTTCCTTCTTCATGTTACCGGCTTCTCTTCGCGCCAAGTTTGGAGTGCGCATTTTGTTGCACACGCTGGGCGCCGGCCTCGCCATCCTGTTGAGTTTCACTGTGGCAGAGCGTCTTCTTGTTCTTTTGCTCACCTTCTTTGACTTTGAGGTGGTGAGTCCTTGGGGCGCTCTCGTTGAGAGTTTTGAGTCCTTTTTCCGGCTTCCTCATGTCGAGGGTCACATCAATGCTTTGGGCGTGATTTCCCAGGTTAGCACCGTCACCAATTTTCTTTTTGTTTGTTCCGCCAATCTTTTGGGGAGCGTTTGTTTTCGCAAGCATTCTTTTGTCCAGACGCAGTGCATTCTCTTTTTGCTTTTCACGGGTTTTGTCTTCCTGATGGGCGTCTATGTCGGTTTGCATCCCCAGACGCGCCTTGTCACTGACGACGTCGTGGTTGCTTTTTCTTCGTTTTTCATTTTCCTTGAACTCCTGGCGACCGTGGCTTGTCTGTGGGGCTGTTGGCGTTGGTTCGGACGCCTGCAGGTCATTCCGCGTTCTCACCTCAAAATTTTCAGCTTATGATTTTCAAAGACGGACAACCCATCTATGTTCAAATCGCCGAACGCCTTTGCGACGAGATTCTTTCCGGAAGTTATGCGCCAGACACCCGCGTTCCGGGCGTGAGAGAATACAGTGCGCTGCTTGAAGTGAACGCCAACACGACAGTCAAATCCTACGATTTGCTCTCTCAGCGAGGTGTCATCTATCAGAAGCGCGGCATGGGATATTTCGTGGCTGCCGACGCGCTGAAACTCATCCTTGATACGCGGCGCTCCCACTTCATTTCAAACACACTTCCGGACTTCATTCAGCAACTTCAACAACTTCAGATTCCTTTCTCAGAAGTGGAAAACGCCTATCGCGAAGCCACTGAAAAGAAGGGTTAGCCTTAAAAAACACAGAGAACAATGAAACGTTATCTTCCTCTCTTCGTTTTCCTTTTGCTCATCATCATCTGTTTGCCCGCGTTGGCTCAGACAAAAGGAAAAGTTGTTGATCCGAAAGGCAACCCTGTTGCTTTCGCCAACGTCGTCAGCCTCCAACCGAAGGATTCGGTCGCGCTGGCAGCCTCCCTCAGCCGTGAAGACGGTAGTTTTGAATTTCCCGCCGGCACTGCCGTGAAACTGCTCCGCGTCAATGCGCTGGGCTATGAGACCCTCTTCTACAATCCCGCCACTGCCTTGGCAGGAGCGACTCCCGCGATGCTCACCATCACCCTCAAGCCGCTTCATTCTCAGCAGCTGCGCGAAGCCACCGTCACCGCACGCCGCCCCGTCGCCAGACTGGAAGGCGATGCCATTGTCACAACCGTTGAGAACACCACCCTCACCGAAGCGGGTACCGCACACGACGTTCTGCGAGAGGTGCCGGGCATCATCGACAAGGGAAATGAAGACGGGTCGCTCGAAGTGATTGGTAAAGGGAAGCCGGTTTACTATATCAACGGGCGACAGGTCAGAGACTTGAAGGAACTCAAGCAACTCCAAAGCAGCGACATCAAGCAAGTCGAAGTGGTCACCACGCCCGGCGCGCGCTACGATGCAAGCGTCAATGCCGTCGTCAGAATCCGTACCATCAGAAGAAAGGGCGAGGGATTCGGCGTCAGTGCTTCAGAGTATTTCTCACAAGGAAAGTACACCCAAAGTTCGACCCAAGTTCGCGTCAACTATCGCAAGGACGCGCTTGACGTCTTTGCCTCTGCGGGCTTTAGCGCAGGGCGCTGGTTTTGGAAGAGTTTTTCCGCTCAGAACACCATTCTCTCTCCTTCCGAGTCGTGGCGCTTCCCGTTGACGCAGAACGTGACCTCCAGAGACCGTGACATTCCTTTCGGATTCGGATTGAACTATGAGTTGGCAGAGGGTCACACGATTGGTTTCAAATATGACTGCCACGTCTCACCCACTGAGAAGGGAGGAGGCGAACTCAACTCTGACGTGGTTCACAACGGCGTCGTCGAAGACCACCTCACAAACGTACTTTCCCAGGACAAGGACAACGATTTGACCCACACGCTCAATGCCTACTACGTCGGAAAACTCGGCAAAGGTGAATTGTCTCTCGACGCAGACTTCTTCGCCTCCGGCGTCTCCACAACCAGCGTTCAGAACGAAACCAGTCAGACGGGAGAGGAGAGACCGCCGTTCACCACGAGGGGCGATATCTCCAACCGTCTCTTCGCGGCAAAGGCACAGTATGAGTGGCCCTGGCTCGGGGGAAAGGTGGCACTTGGCTCACAATTCTCTCAAACCAACCGTCACGACGACTATTATGTGGACATCACCCTCCCCGGCGTCACGTCTGCCAGTTCAAAGCAGGTGGAAAGAATGGCAGCAGGATTTGTGCAATACTCCACCTTCATCGCAAAACGCTACAGCCTCACCGCGGGCGTCCGCTTTGAACACGCTGCCTACGAATACTTCCAGGACCAAAAGAAAGTGGCGAGCCAGTCACCGACCTACAACAATTTCTTCCCCTCGCTGTCTCTCTCCACTGCCTTCGGAAAAGGGAAAAACGCCGTGCAACTCATGGCGGCATACACGGTCAAAACCGTGAGACCGAGTTACGCTCAACTCTCCAACAACGTGACCTATGGAAACCGTTTCCTCCTTCAAGGCGGTAACCCCAACCTTAGACCCTGTGTGCACCACGATTTGACTTTCACCTCCGTCTGGAGATGGCTGCAAGTCATGGCGACCTACAACCACGATAAAGACGGTCATCTCTGGTGGGGTACCTCCGTCCCTGGGAACGAGGAGGTCACAAAAGTGAGCTATGTCAACAAGACGTTTGACCTCGTCAAACTCATGGTGACGCTCTCGCCCAAGTTCAATTTCTTCCGCCCCACGTGGACGCTCGGCTTCACCCAACATTTCCTCAAGATGGAAGCCGCCTCCGCCACGCGTGACTTCAACAATCCGCAGTTCTTTGCGGTGCTCAACAACGACTTTGTGTTGCCGAAGGACTTCACGTTCGGTGTGAAATACACGTTCATCGGTTGTGGAAACGCAGAAAACACACAAATCATCGAACCGTTGCACTATTTGGAGGCTTCGCTCTCGCGTTCCTTCTTCAAAAAGTCTCTCACCGTCAGAATGGGCGTCCGCGACCTCCTCTACAGGCAGATGAACATGCGTCTCTTCATGGAAAAGGGTTTCTTTGAGCAGCACGGGCAGGGTGACACAAGAAAATTCTTTGTCAATTTGAACTATAATTTCAACGCCATGCGCGACCGCTCCAAGAGTAAGAGCGAGGTCGAGAGCGTCATCAACCGAATGTGACGCCACTCTTGCGCCGAACGGCGACAAGGGAACTGGAAAAACATTGTGTGTGGCTTCCGAGGTGCATCCCCGAGTAGCTGAATTTCAGAGAACAAGACATCAGGAAGGCTGCGTGCCCGAGGAGTTTCACTTCGAGGGCATGCAGCCTTCCAATTTTTTGAACGGGCGGGGCGCAGAGGCGCAAGGCTGACATTGGTCAGTCAAGGGGAGAGGTGTTCGGGGCGGACGGCATTCTCTGCCCGTCTCGCCGTCTCCATCGCCCGCCCGTTGGTCACTTATGCATGACGCAAGCGACTGCGCCGCTTTGAACGTAAAACAAAAAACAAAACTTTGTCACACTTTCCTTAGACTTTGTCACACTTTCCTTAGGACTCGTTACTTACCGTCTCTCGGGCGTAAGTAACCAATTGGCGCGCAGGTTCGTTTTTTCTCTTCTTTGTGCTGTGTTCCCCTTCGCTCAGATGCCGAACTGCTGTTTGCTGACGCCGTCTTCGAGTCCGACGGCATAGCCCTCGCGATAGCCGCGGACGTAGTCCTGTCTTTCCTTTCGTCCGACGAAGTTGTTCGTTTCGTCGTAGGTGGCTTTGGGCGTGTCGTTCGCTCCGTCATCGCATCCTGCGGCATAGCCGTCCTCGTAGCCCGCCTCGTAGGGGTTGCGTCGGTCACGACCGAGGAGCGTGTCCGGGAGCGGCGACATGACGGTGTCGTTCACGGGCGGAAGCACCACTCCGGAGTCCAGCGTGGTGTCCGGACGTGCCACGGAGGCTGTGTCCACGCTTTTCTTTTCGCGTCGCAGGTTTCGGTCGTCGGCACCCGTCTTTTTCAGGAAGACAATGCCGACTGCCAGGACGGCGATGAGAATCAACCAGATGAAATAGTGTCCTTTGTTCTGTGGATTGGAAGAGGTCATGTGAGATGGTTTGTTTTGAAGGGGTGTTTGTGGTGAGCGACGCCATTTTTTCATGAGGCGTCAGGTTCGTTTTCGTCCCGCATCGATGCGAAGGAAGATGAAGAGCATGAGCGTGAATCCCCAAAGCGACGAGCCGCCGTAACTGAAGAAGGGGAGCGGGATGCCGATGACGGGCGTCAATCCCATCACCATGCCGACGTTGATGAAGACGTGGAAGAGAAGGATGCTCAGGACGCAATAGCCATAGACCCTTCCGAAGGTCGAAGTCTGTCGTTCCGCCAAGTAGATGAGACGCAGGATGAGGGTCAGGAAAAGCAGGAGAACGCCTGCCGAGCCCACAAAACCCTGTTCCTCGCCCACGGTGCAGAAGATGAAGTCGGTGTCTTGCTCGGGAACATATTTGAGTTTTGTCTGTGTGCCGTTCATGAATCCCTTTCCCTCAAGTCCGCCCGAGCCGATGGCGATTTTGCTTTGGTTGACGTTGTAGCCTGCGGCGCGGTCATCTTCGTTCATGCCGAGCAAAACTTGGATGCGTGTTCGCTGGTGCGGTTCGAGCACCTCGTTGAGCGCGAAGTTGGAAGTGTAGAGGAAGGCGGTGCTCCCGAGGGTGAAGAGAGCGATGAAAAGTCCTGTGTTCACGCGCTCGCCGAGCCACTGCCAAAGCATCTGTCCCGTCATGGCGAGCAGCAGAGCCAGCAAGACCCACGAAACGTCAAAGGGAATGATGAGCGTTGAAACCAACAGCGAGACGACCGTGGCAGCCAGTCCGATGCGCAAAAAGAGTGGGGCAGTTCGGCTGCGGGGATGATAGACCTGAAGCATTCCGAGTGTGAAAGCCCAAATGAGCAGCAAGACTGTGAACTCGCCGACGGAGGACAGGGTGCCCGGCAGTTCCGTCTCGCCAAAGCGGATGCCGACGACAAAATAGACCACCGCCGCGACGGCAGTGAAAAGGAAGCAGCCGGGCATTCCCTCACGATAGAACATGAGGAAGAAGGCAAGATAGACCAGCGCGGAACCCGTTTCCTTCTGAAGGATGATGAGCACCATTGGCAAGAGAATCAGAGCGGCTGCCCTCAAAAAGCATCGCATGTCGGTCATCGTGAAACCGTAGCGGTTCAGTAGTTTGGCGACTGCGAGCGCCGTGACACACTTGGCAAACTCCGCGGGTTGAATGTTGCAAAACCCGAGATTGACCCATGAGCGGGAACCTTTGATGTCCTTGGCGATGAAGGGTGTGACGAGAAGCAAGAGCATCATCAGCCAGTAGAACAGGTCCGCCGTCATGTCAAAATATTTGTCGTCCGTCATGAGCACGAGAAAGCCCAAAACGAAGGCGCAACCAATCCAAACGATTTGTTTTCCCGTGCGAACCTCCCAGGCAAAGAAGTCCGTGTCGCCGGTTTCGTGGGTGGCACCGCAGATGCTGAACCAGCCGCAGACGAGCAGAACCACATAGAGCAGGACCACGAGATAGTCCACGCGCAACAACGGAGATTTTGTTTTGATTTCTGACATGTTTGAAAGGTGGAAAGAAGGGGGTGGGAGGACTAACGGGCGTAGTCGGGATATTTGATGTGCATTTGTCGGAAGTGTTCCACTTTTTTCTGCGAGGCTTCGGAAAGTTTGCCGTTCAGATATTGCTCTATGATGAGCGCGCCGAGCGGCACACCATAGACATTTCCAAATCCGCCGTTCTCGACATAAACAGCCACGGCAATCTTGGGGTCGTTCATCGGGGCAAATCCCATGAAGGCGGAGTGGTCGTGACCTCTGTTCTGAGCGGTTCCGGTCTTTCCGCACACTTCAATTCCGGGCAGGTCGGCGCCACGACAAGTTCCGCCGAGAACCGCACGGCGCATGCCCGCCACGGCGTAGTCGTACCATTTTTTGTCCACGCCGGTGTAGCGTTTCCGCTTGTATTCCGGGTCGATTCTTCCGTCTTGGACGGCTTTGACGACGTGTGGCGTGATGAAATAGCCTCGGTTTGCGACGGTGGCGGCGAGATTTGCAATTTGGAGCGGCGTGGCTGTCACCTCGCCCTGTCCGATTGCGATGGAGATGACGGTGAGCCCGTTCCAGGACTTTTTGTAAGCCTTGTCATAGTAGTCTGCGTTTGGAATCATTCCTCTTCTTTCTCCCGGGAGGTCGATTCCGAGTTTGTAGCCAAAACCCATTGCCACCATGTAGTCCTTCCACTTAGTCATGGCGTTTTGCACGGAGCCGTATTTGGCTCGGTTGTTGAGCATGCGGTAGAGATTCCAGCAAAAGTAGGAGTTGCAGGACGTTCCGATGGCAGGCACGAGCGGTATGGGCGAGGCGTGTCCGTGGCATCCGACGTGAAGTCCTTTGTAGTTGAAGCCGTGGCTGCAAGGAAACGAGATGGCAGGATTGATGCTTCCTTCTTGCAGCCCGACGAGTGCTTGCGAGATTTTGAAGGTGGAGCCCGGCGGATAGGTTCCCATGATGGCTCGGTTGAGGAGCGGCTTCATCGGGTCTTTGTCGAGGATCTGGTGGTTCTTTCCTCTTTCACGCCCGACCATCATTCGTGGGTCGTAGGTCGGCGAGGAGGCGAGACAGAGCACTTCGCCGGTTTTCGGCTCAATCGCCACGATGGCACCGAGTTTTCCTTCAAGCAGGGTCTCCGCCAGTTGCTGAAGGTCGCGGTCAAGTCCGAGTGTGAGGTTCTTGCCGGCGCGTGCCGTTTTGTCGTATTTCCCGTTCTGATAGTGTCCGAAGGTTCTTCCGTGCACGTCTCGTAGCATGATTCTCATGCCTTTCTCTCCGCGGAGTTGCTTTTCAAAGGAACGCTCGACGCCGAGTTTGCCGACGTAGTCGCCACTTTGATAGTATTTGTCCGAGTCCTGTTCCAACTCTCTGGCGTTTATTTCCCCCACGTCTCCCAGGATGTGTGCTCCGATTCGGTCAGAATATTGTCTGATGCTTCTTTTCTGCACGCTGAACCCTTTGAAGCGGAAGAGTTTCTCTCGGAAGAGGGAGAACTCTTTGGCGGGAATTTGCGACATGAAAAGCTGTGGTGTGTAGCGCGAGTAGCCTGCGTTTTTCAAAGGGTCTTTGATGTCCGCCATGCGTTTGATGTAGTCTTCCTTTGTGATTCCAACGGTCTGACAGAAGTCCAGCGTGTCAATTCCGCGCTGTTCGTTCATGACCACCATGATGTTATAGGACGGCTCGTTATAGACCAAAATCTTTCCGTTTCGGTCAAAAATCAGCCCTCGGGAAGGATATTGAATCTCTTTCCGAAAGGCATTGGAGTCGGCGTTCTTTTTGTAGTCGTCACTCCAAAGTTGCAGCGTGAAAAGTCGAATCAGATAGATGAAAATGATGCCGACCGCGACGCCACCAATGACAAATTTGCGGATTTCAAAGTGCTTGTTCAATGCCGTTTTTTTCTGCGCTGTGGTGAAGAGAAAAGGACTTGTGAAAAAAGGGAGGGAACGGAGACGACACCTTAGTTATATATAAGGTGTGAAAGGAGGCAGCAGAAGATGCAAAAGGATGGTTTTTCTTTCATTTCACGCGAATCAGTTCCAGCGCTACGCAGAAAAGCGAGGTGAGAAGACTGCTGCTGATGATTTGAATGAGAATCTCGTGGAAATCAACGAAAGAGAAAGTTTCCAGAAGGAAAAAGGCGATACAGTGAAGACTGACGGCAGCGACGATGAGCTTGGTGAAACCACTCCATTCCATCGTCTTTCGCGAGGGAGCAAAGTTCTCATCGTCATCGGAAGGGCGGAACACATTGACCAGCCAAGGCGTGAAAAGACCCGTCAGCGTCAGCGCGCAAGCCGCCATCCCGGGCGTGTTGGCAAAGATGTCAATCAGCAAACCCAAGACGAAACCCAACAAGACGTATGCCCAGCGCGGCGTGGAGACCGGAAGGATGAGCAGAAAATAGACGTAGGGCATCGGTGTGGCATATCCAAAAATGTGGACGTGGTTAAAAACCAAAACTTGGAGAAGCCAAAGCGCGAAAAACCAGGCGAGGCGGGAAACGATGGTTTGAAACATGAAGATGAGGTTTTGCAGCGTGGGCGCTGAAGGTCACAAAGTTTCTTTCGCCGCTTTGGAGAAAAGACTGTCCAACTCGGCTTTGTAGGGTGTGGAAATGACTTGCACGTCGCGGATGTTTGAGAAGTTCGTGCCGAGCGCTACGTCAAGTTTGTAGGACTGCCCGTCGGAGGAATTGCCCACCGACTTGACGCGACCGACAAAGATTCCGGGGGGAAAGACGGCTGAGTAGCCGCTCGTCTCCACCACGTCGCCGGACTTCACCTTTGCATAGCGCGGCACATCGTCCAGAACGGCGTGGCGCGTGCTTCCACCGCTCCATTGAAGATAGCCAAAATAGTTTTGTCCGCGAACTCGGCAGCTGATGCTGGACTTGCGGTTCGTCAGCGGGATGACGAGGCTGTGGTGCACGTCAGTGAGATAGACGATGCCCACTGCGCCTCCGCCTCCCACAACGCCCATCTCCGGTTTCACACCGTCAGCCTCTCCGCGATTGATGACAAGATAGTTCTCACCGCCGCCCGTTGTGTTGGAAACAACCATTGCTTCAATGAGCCGGAAGTCTTTGAGCTTCTCTGCCATGAGTTTCTCCGTGAGTGTCGTGTCTTTCTTCAGCGATGCCAGTTCCTCACGCAGTTTGGCGTTCTCTCGGAAGAGATGAACGTTCTGGTGCGTGAGGGTGCGATTGACGTTCCGCAGTTCAAAGAAGGAAGTCACTTCTGTGTTCAGGGTTTGAACCCCTGCTGCCGCGTCGTTGGCTGCAGTAAGCCACACGCTGCCCTGAAATCCGTTGAAACGGCAGAGCAGCGTTAAGCCAATACATTCCAGTGCCACGAAGAGCAGGACGTGACAATATTTCCTTAAAAAGTCAAGCAGATTGTGCATGGACTATGCAGAAATGACGTGGGGAGAGAATCTCCCGCTTTATCTCATCAAGAACGTGTAGTCTTCCACGTGTTTCAGCGCCTCGCCGGTGCCTTTCGCCACGCAAAGGAGCGGGTCTTCTGCCACGTGGAAAGGAATGTTTATCTTGTCGCTGAGTCGCTTGTCTAAGCCTCTGAGCAACGCGCCGCCGCCGGTGAGGAAAATTCCGTTTTTGACGATGTCGGCGTAGAGTTCGGGAGGCGTGTTTGCCAAGGCGTTGATGACCGCCTGTTCTATTTTGGCGATGGAAGTCTCCAAGCAGTGTGCAATTTCCTGGTAGCAAACGGGCACTTCCATGGGCATCGTAGTGATTCGGTTCGGTCCGATGACCACGTAGTCTTGAGGAGGCTCTGGGAGGTCAGTCAGGGCGGCACCGACGTTGATTTTGATGCGTTCTGCCATTCGTTCGCTGACGAGCACGTTGTGCTGACGGCTCATGTATTCTCTGATGTCTGAGGTGAAGTCGTCGCCTGCGATTTTGATGGAGTTGTTGGAAACGATGCCTCCCAGGGAGATGACGGCGATTTCGGTGGTGCCGCCGCCGATGTCCACAATCATGTTTCCTTCCGGTGCGTTCACGTCGATGCCAATGCCGATGGCGGCAGCCATGGGTTCATAGAGGAGGAAGACGTCTCGTCCTCCGGCATGCTCTGCGGAGTCTCTGACGGCACGGAGTTCAACTTCGGTCGAACCGGAGGGAACGCCGATGACCATTCGCAAAGAAGGTGAGAAAAGGCGCTTGCCGGAACGCACTTTCCTGATGAGACCGCGCATCATTTGCTCGCAGGCGTTGAAGTCTGCAATCACTCCGTCTCTGAGCGGACGAATCACTCGGATTTTGCTGCCGGTTTTTTCGAGCATCAGCTTGGCGGTGTCGCCGACGGCTATCATTTTCTCCGTGTGCTGGTCCAAAGCCACGACGGAGGGCTCGTTCACTGCGATTTCTCCGTCGGCAATGATGATGGTGTTTGCCGTTCCCAAGTCAATGGCGAGTTCTTGGGTGAAGGAGAAGAGTTTAGAAAAGAATCCCATAGATTTAAAGAAGGTTTGCTGTGATTCAGTTTCGGGTTATGTTCTCTGGTTTTTGTTTCACGCCTTAGTTTGTTCTGCAAACCACTCGTGAATGGCGGTGTCGTAGGCGCTGCTGACGGCGAAGGCCCTTTCTGCAAACTGTTTGCGCTCGCTGAGTTCGGTGACGGCGCCGCGGCGGGCGAGGATGTCCATGAGCGTAGCGTATTCCGCCTTTGAAGGAACGATGACGACGTCCTTGAAGTTTTTGGCTGCTGCTCGGATGAGCGTGATGCCGCCGATGTCAATCTTCTCGATGATGTCTGCTTCGCCGGCTCCTTCTTTGACAGTTTGCGTGAAGGGGTAAAGGTCCACGATGACGAGGTCTATTTCGGGGATGTCATAGCGTTTCATTTCTTCGCGGTCTTCGGCGTTTTCGCGACGTGCAAGGATGCCTCCGGAAACTTTCGGGTGCAGCGTTTTGACGCGACCGCCGAGGATGGAGGGGTAGGAGGTGAGGTCTTCCACTTTTTCGCAAGGAAGTCCGATGGATTCAATGAACTTGTGCGTACCGCCTGTGGAGATGAGAGAAACTCCTTCTTCGTGCAATTTTTTGAGCAGTGCTTCAAGTCCGTCTTTGTGGAAAACTGAGACGAGAGCTCTTTGGATGCGTTTTTGTTCCGCCATGTTGTTTGTGCTTAGATTTTTAGTGGATGAGTATATTTCCCTGCAAAATTACAGTTTTTTCTATTTCTCACGGTTTTAGGAGCCGATAAAGAAAAACTGCCCACACTTTTTTCTGAAAGAGTGGGCAGTTCTGAGCAGCAGAGTTTCCAATTCTGCGGAAAGTTCTTCTGGCGCCGCTTCGCGCTTTTTCATTTGTCCGGGAAATGCAGCACAAGCTCAATGACGGCTTTGTCTCTCTCGGAGCGTTTCGCCAGCGCGTCGTTTTTGTAGAAATACTTCTCGTAGTTGATGCGGATGTCCGCATTCATTTTCTTTCCCATGCTGAGCGTGATGCCTCCGGTGAGGCGTTTTCTTTCGCCGTCGGTCAGTTTGAAATTCCCGTTGTCATCCGGTGTTCCGTCGGCGTGGTCTCCCATCGCGTCAAAGCGGCAAAGGAAACTCATCTTGCGGAAAGTTTTTTTCAGCGGCAAATCGTAGCAGACAAAAGCGTCCACGGCGTTCACGGCAGGAAAGGCGTTGTGGGCATAGACTTTCCTCAAATATTCTGCCTCCAGTGTCCACCGGTCAATTTTCAGCGTCGCGCCGCCATCATAGAGCCAGACCTTTCCCGCCTTGGGTGAGATTTTCTGCACGGAGGCTTGAAGCGTCAGTCCTTTGAAGGGTGTGTACTGTGCCTTTGCGGAGAAATTCAGGGAGCGTGTCCAATAGTCCTTTTGGTCTGTGAGCCCCGAGCCGTTAAAAAGTCCGGCTTCGAGTTTAAGTCCTGTGTTTCGGGGTTCATAGGCGCCGCAGAGTCCCACGTCTCGCACGTCGCCGACTTGTTTTGCGATGAACGAGCGGTTCGCAAAATATTGCAGGTGTGGGGAGCGGTGGGCGTCAATGCTGAAAGGAACGCGCATTTGTCCGAGAAGTAGTTTCGTTTCTTCCCATTTCATGCCGCCGTAGGCGTCAAGCATTCGGATTCTGCCTTCGTCAGAGAGGTCAATTTCCGCTTTGTAGATGACGTTTTCCGTCACCTTTCCGTCCAAAGCCAGTCTTGCGGTGCGCACCTCAAAGCGACTTTCGCCTTGTTCGGTTTGGCATTCAACCTTTGCTCGAATCGTTCCGCTGAAATTGGGAAACCAGTCGGGCAGTCCTCGGTGGGCGGTGGCAGTGCTGTCTTTCGTTTCCGCGTGAAGAGCGGTGGGCACGAGCAGGGTCAGGGCGGCGAGAAGGAAACCGCGCGAAAGTTGTTTCAGGTGCATATATATTAATTATTGTATGGTCAGAGTTTTTGCCTTGAATCAGTGAGTCGAACTATGAGATTTGGGCTTGGTGGAATTTCCCGATGTGTTTTTGGAGTCGTTTCATTTCGCTGAGAATCTGTTGCGCTTCTTGGATGAGGTGCAAGAGCAGGGTCGCTGCGGTCAGGTTCGTGCCCGGCACTCGGGTGCTGACGCTGACTTCCACGTAGAGTTCTTCCAGTTCTTTCTTCGTTTCGGTCATCATTGCCCATCGTTGCGCATTCTCATCTTGGCGTGCGTCTCGCAGGTCTTGCGCGGTGAGCATCATGATGGAAGCCGCTTTTTCAATGAGTTTCTCATATTTTTCGGAGAGTTTCTCCTCGGGCGGCGTGAAGTGATTGTCCACGTGTTCCAAGCACGGCTCCGCCATGCGGACGAGACCGTAGCGAATCTGCAGGAGCGAGTTGTGAATCAGATGGAAGGGTGTGCTCAGTTTCACAGCCGTCAGCGCGGGTTCAGCGCGTCGGAGACAGAGGGCTTCTCTGCGACGCAGGTTTTTCAGCGTTCGTTTGGACTGAGTCAGTTCTCTTTGCGTGTGGCGCAGCGTTTTGAGGTTCTCTTCTTTCAGCGCGTCGGCAGTTTCGGTCCAGAGTTTGGCAAAGTCTTCAAGAACTCCTGCCACGCTCATGTGGATGTGGCGCTCAAGCATGGGGATGATGAGTGTGCGATCCGTGGCGTGCCACATTTGAGTGAAGAGCATGTCGCCTTGCTGCACGAGTTCTTTTTGTTTCTGTGCGAATCTTTTCTGGCTGCGAATGATGGCAAAGATGCCTGCGGCGACGATGAGGACAATGACGATGATGCCTCCGAAGTTCATGGCGGTCGCTACGAAGAAGGCGAGAGTGAAAGCGACGCCCGCTGTGATGAACCAACCGCCGATGACGGTCAGCACGCCGGTGATGCGGAAGACTGCACTTTCTCTGTTCCAAGCTCGGTCAGAGAGCGAAGAACCCATGGCAACCATGAAAGTGACGAAGGTGGTTGAGAGCGGCAACTTGAGTGTTGTGCCGAGTGCAATCAAGAGGGAAGCCACGCAAAGATTGACGGAGGCGCGACAGAGGTCGTAGGCTGCAGCGTCGGGGGCGGCAACGGTGGGGCGGCGGAAACGCTCGTCCAGCCAGCGTCCTATTCTTTCGGGAATCATTTTGGACAAGCTTTGTCCCACGGAGTTCCCCCATCTGACAAGACTTCTTGCCACTTTTGACGTACCAAACATTTCGTCTCCTTCATCGCTGCGGGAGAGTCCGACTTCCGTTTCAACGACTCGGCGTGCCTTCTTGGAAGTTGCCAGGGAGAAAACCATCAGTGCGCCGGCACCGATGAGGAAGATGAGCGGAGTCTTGGCTGATTCCGTGAGTGAAGCCATGCGATAGAGTTCCGGCCCCGCTTCCAGTCCGTTGTTGGAGAAGTCCATCCAAGAAGAGAGTCCGGCAAGCGGCACACCGATGAAGTTCACCAGGTCGTTTCCGGCGAAGGCGGTGGCAAGCGCGAACGTTCCTGAGAGCACAACGACTCTCAAAACGTTGACGCGAAGCAGTTTCAGTCCCCACATCAGCAGTGTCGCTGCGACAAAGACGACTGCAAGGATGGTTGCGGTGTGAATGTGAATGAAATCTTTCACCTCGGCATTCATGAAGGAAAGGTCTTTGAGTCCTTTGAAGAGCATGAAATAGAGGATGGCGGTCAGAGCGAATCCTCCGTAGAGGGCTGTTTTCAGTGCGCCCGCCTTTTGGAGTTGGAAGGTGAAGAGGACGCGTGCGAGATATTGCACCACCATTCCGGTGAAGAAGGCGATTGGTACGCTCATGAAGATACCGATGATGACCTCCAACGCTTTTGAGGTGTTGAGATAGTCGCCCATGCCGAGCGCTGCGCCGTCAGTTGCCATTTTCACGATGACAAAGGCGAAGGAAGCGCCGAGAAGTTCGAAGACCATGCTGACCGTTGTGGACGTCGGCATGCCAAAGGTGTTGAACACGTCCAGGAGAACGATGTCCGTAGCCATGACGGCGAGGAAGATGAGCATCACTTCTCGGAAGGTGAAATATTGTGGTGAAAAGATGCCGTGTCGGGCGATGTCCATCATTCCGTTGCTGAGGGCGCAGCCTGCAAAGACGCCGATGCCTGCAATGAAGAGAAGCGTTTTGAACTTTGCTGCCCGCGAGCCGATTGCGGAGTTGAGAAAATTCACCGCGTCGTTGCTCACGCCGACCCAAAGGTCAAAAGCGGCGAGCAAAAACAAAAAGACCACCATTGAAGGGTAAATCCATTCCATAATGAAAATGAGATTGGTTTATATTTTGAGTTTTTTATTGTTCTCAAACGCCGTTCCACGTTTCTTTGATTTTGCGAGAGCGGACTTCAAGAGGCGATGCAAAAGTAGGGGCGGGGTGTATCGTTCTTGTTACAAACTTGTGAAGAAAGTGTTAAGGCGAAAAACTTCTGTTTCTTCATAAAAAATTAACCAGGCGCGTGTCGCGGCAGTCTTTGAAAAAGTTTAAACTTGCACCCGAGAATGGAACTTTTTGCTCCGTTCTCGACGGCGAGACTTCAGTTTTCCCGTCTTTTCTTAATTCTAATTTTGTTTCTCATGAACAGACATCGAATCTTGGTGGTAGATGATGAACCCGACTTGAGAGAGATTCTTCAGTGCAATTTGGAAAATGCCGGCTATGTGGCTGACACGGCAGAGAGCGCGGAAGAAGCTTTGGAAAAACTACGCCCGGACCACGAGTTGATTTTGCTTGACGTCATGCTGGGAGGCATGTCGGGCTTCCAGTTGGCTGAAAAATTGCGCAAGGAGCAACACAACTCGATTCCCATCATCTTTCTGACCGCGCGCGATGCCGAACGCGACCTTCTCACCGGTTTCTCCGCCGGCGGCGACGACTACATTGCGAAGCCCTTCTCCCTTCAGGTTGTGCTTGCCCGCATTGGAGCGATGCTTCGTCGGAGCGTGCGCAACTCGCATCCTGCTTCGTTCACCGTGGGAGGCATGGTTGTTGATTTCGGTCGCAAGGTGGTCACCGTCGGCACTGAGGACGTGCGCCTTTCTCCCAAGGAGTTTGGCATCCTCAGTTGTTTGGCGAAGCAGCCCGGGCGAGTCTTTTCACGCGAAGAGATTCTTGCTGAAGTGTGGCCTGACGACTGCTATGTCTTGGACCGCACGGTGG
>SAMEA3663118__coassemble_339_pt1 | contig 15356 bp, 17 predicted proteins | sample SAMEA3663118__metabat2_high_PE_027 | metagenome-assembled genome bin SAMEA3663118 (sample SAMEA3663118) | pig gut metagenome | biome: pig gut; feature: pig-associated habitat; material: faeces | place: Denmark | collected 2012 | reverse complement strand
CTCGAACCCGTGACCCCATGCGTGACAGGCATGTATTCTAACCAGCTGAACTAACACACCAAAACGAGGGCTTATTTCGTTTTTGCGAGTGCAAAGATACTGCTTTTTTCATTTCCGGCAAGGGGTTTCCTCTTTTTTTCAAAAAAATTTGTTCCAAAGTTCCACGTCTTCGTAGGTTCCGCGACGAAAATGCCAGTCGGGAAGTATGGCAACACGCTGATAGCCTGCTTTTTGAAAGAGTGTCTTGGAGGCTTCATTTGAAACGGGGATGTGGGCGTAGAGTTGGTGGATGCGGAGTCGGCTGACGGCAAGATTTTCCAGCAGGGAAAGAGCATGACCGCCGTGGTGAAGTCCGCGAAACTCGGGCAGGAGAATGATTCCCACCTCTGCTTTTGCTGAGAGCGAGCAGAAAGCCGTGAGGTCGGCGAGTCCGATGGTGGTTTCTTTTTCGCTGCCCTTCTCTCTGAGAGCGATGACCAGGCGTAGTTCACCGCAAGCGTGGATGCCGGCTCCGGCGGAGATGTATTGCCGGAGTTTGAAGCGCGAGTAGGGCGCGTCGGAAAGTGTGACGTCCCACGTTTCGGGAGAATTCTCTATTTCATAGAGCAAATCAAGGTCTTCGGGTTCCAGTGGACGGAGGTGCATAGACACATTATTATATATAGAACAAAAAGGGCAAATGGGCTGTCAGGTGAAGATGCGCTTCCCGGTGACGAGCAGTTGAGCATCGGGGTGGAAGAGTCCGATGTGGCGCTTGCTGGTTGGAGTCGTTTCAAAGCGATTCAGGATGAAGCGGAAGGGGAAGTCCGCAGTGTCGTAGGCAATGATGAGGTAGGGCTTGAGGTCTATTCCCTTCGTCAGATGTCCTTCGGGGAGCGAAGTGGCGTCTGCGTCCAAGATGTCAATGTGAATGCCGTGGCGCGCTGCGAGTTCTCGGACTGCTGTGCCGGAGCGTCCAAGATAGAGGATGTGAGGGGAGGGGTGTGCCGAAGCGGGGTTCAGATAGTTTCGAATGGCGTGGAAGGGCAAAGGAATGAGGCTGAGAAACGCTTTCAGCAGGATTGCCAAACGAATCGGAACGGAGAGCCAGATTGCAGAGCGGTGAAAGTGTTTTTTGAAGAAGATGAACATCGCCTGATAGAAGACATGCACGTAGCGATAAGTGTATTTTCTCGTGCTCTCTCCTTTGTAGTGCAGAATGGGGGTTGGAACGTAGAAGTTGTGGAAGCCCGCCTGCAGGAGACGATAGGAGAGGTCAATGTCTTCTCCATACATGAAATAGTCTTCATCAAAGCCTTCCATTTTCAGCAGTTTTTCTCGCTCGCCGAGCATGAATGCCCCCGAAACGATGTCGATGGGTGTGAACTGGGTGAGGTCAAGGAATTGCATGTAGTAGTTCCCGAACAATCGGGTCTTCGGAAAGAGGTTCCCGAGTCCTGTCATTCTGCAAAAAGCCGTCCAGGGCGTGGGGAGTCCGCGTCGCGACTCTTTGGCAAACGACCCGTCGGACTGGAGCATTTTGACACCGAAGACGCCTGCCTCGGGATGAGATTCCGCCGCTTGAAGCACTTCGTGCAAGGTGTCCTCGGTCAGAATGGTGTCGGGATTCAAGAAGAGGACGTATTTTCCGGTGACCTGATGCAGAGCTTGGTTGTTGGCGCGTCCGAAGCCCAGATTCTGACGGTTGGCAATGACTTCCACACGGAGTGGGAAAGAGGTGGGAAAACAGTGGTGCAGATGGGAGACGGAGTGGTCGGAGGAGTGGTTGTCCACCACGAAGACTTCCACTTCTTCAAGAGGAATTCCCTTTGAGCGTGCCACGGAGAGGATGCACTGCTCAACGAAGTAGCGCACGTTATAGTTGACAATGATGATGGAAAGCAGCATGAGAACGGGCTTTTCTTGTAAGGGGTGCTCTATAAATTAGAGGGGTGCTCTATAAATTAGGTTGAGTTGGATTCCCTAGAGATGCACTCTCGTCAGTGGAGGAAGGAACGTGGAGGACTATGTGACTGACAAAACTTACAAAAGGGCGCACTAAGAAGCAAAAAGCGACCAAAACGTAGGTACTTTCTTTTGAATGCTCCTTATTCCGTCATTTATAGAACATCCCAGCAGGGTCAGAAGCATTCAGCGTTCGCCTTCGCTGCCGGCTTCGTTTCCACCGGTTTCAGAATCGACGGAAGGCCAGCAAAAGATGAAGGCGGTCAGTGAAATCAGTAGGCAGAACATCGGGGATGTGTCGGGGTGGAGGGCATAATAGACAAAAAGATTTGTCAAGACTGCCACGCCGGACACGCTCACACGCAGCGCGGGATGACTCAAACGAAGCGCAAGACCCTTCGGGCGACGATGAGAACTTCCGCCAAATTTTGACATGCCCACCGAAAGCCATGCCGTTGAGAGCGTCAGGCAGATGGAGAGCATGAGCAGGGCATAGCGAAGTTCCGGAGATGGTTGCACGGACACCATCGGAATAATTTCGGTCTCCAAGAGCAGAAAACCGATGGCAGTCAAAAGCCAAATCAAACCGTAGAGGATGCGGGAGAAAAGAAGAGTTGCGGGAAGTTTCATGAATGATTAGTGGGATGCAAAAAGTGAATCATTGGGCGATGTCAAGACTGCAGCGGTGTGCGTCCGAGGATGGAGCGTCCGAGGGTGACTTCGTCAGTGTATTCCAACCCGTCGCCGACGCTGACACCGCGGGCAATGACGGAGATTTTGAGGTCAAGGTGTGCCAGGCGGCGTGAAATGTAGAAGTTCGTTGTGTCTCCCTCCATGGTCGGACTGAGTGCGAGGATGACCTCTTTGATTTCTCCTTCCTCCGCCCGACTGATGAGCGAGGCGAGTTCGATGTCAGAGGGTCCAATGCCGTCCATGGGTGAGATGATGCCGCCCAAGACGTGGTAGAGCCCGTTGTATTGTCCCGTTTGTTCGATGCACATGACGCTGTGAACGTTTTCAACGACACAGACCTGCGTTCGGTCGCGATTGTTGGCGGCGCAGATGTCGCAGATGTCATGGTCGGAAAGATTGTGACAAATCTTGCAGTGCGAAACGTGGTCTCGCAAATCCGTGAGACTCTGAGCAAAGGAATGAACCACCTCCGGCGACTGACGAAGCAGATAGAGCGCATAGCGCAAAGCTGTTTTTCGACCCACGCCCGGAAGGCGGGTCAGTTCTTGCACGGCTTTTTCAAGAAGACGGGAAGGATAGGGACCGGTGATCAAAGGCTCTGAACAATTGGGCGGCGAAGACCGCGGTTTGGATGATGAACAACAATGAAAAAGGAAGCGTGCAGAACACGAAACCGGGCAGAAAAAGCCGTTCTGTCTGCGTTGCTCAGACAAAAGTACGAACAAAATCCGACAGAAGCGCATCTTTTTCGTAATTTTGCACGATGTATGGAAAAGAGTGATTCAATCTTATACTCCCAAGCCGCTTTGGATTTTGTGAAAGTCTCCACCGCCTACTGCCGGTTCTTGGAGCAGCTTCCCCCAAACGCAAGAGGACGCGAGGAGTTTTGCCGCACGATGTGCAGCCTGCTCCCGTGGCTCTATGCGAAGGCTGTTGAAATGCCGGAAGTTCCCGAGACGGGCGGCTGGAACTCACCGTTTGTGACGGAGGGTGACTACAACGACGTGCTGAATCGCGTTGCCGGCGTGCTCGGCGAATGGGACGATTTTCTGGATGTCTTTGTCGATGATTTCAAATACTCTGACACCCCCGTGCACTGCACCATCAGTGAAAATCTCGCCGACACCTATCAAACTCTGAGAGAGCTTGTTGAGACCTATCGGCAGGGCTATGAAGAATCCATGGCGGTCGCACTGAGAGAAACCCTGGAAGACTTTCCTACAGGCTGGGGGAGAAAACTGCTCGGCGCACTGCGAGCCATTCACGACGTGAAGAGCGCAGACACATCATTTGAAGAAGAACCATGAACTGCGAACAACAAAACTCTTCCGAGTCACTGCTGACGCAAGAGAGTCGCACCCTCTTTACCGCCACCCCCAAGGATTTTGTAGCCACCCTGCCGCTGCACCACTTTGAAGGGCGCATCGTGGTCGTGCAAAGCAAAGTGGAAGCGGAAAAAGCGGTGAAGGCACTGAAAACACAACGCATCTTGGGCATCGACACCGAAACCAAGCCTTCCTTTCGAAAAGGACACACCAATCAGGTCGCTCTGTTGCAGGTCTGCATGAGGGACGTCTGTTTCCTTTTTCGTCTGAACGAGATTGGATTTCTTCCGTGTCTGCAAAGTTTGTTGGGCGACAAGAAAATCTGTAAGGTCGGTCTCTCGCTGAAAGATGACGCTCTCATGTTGCAACGCAAAGAGCCGTCATTCAAACCTGCCGGTTTCCTTGATCTGCAAAACTTTGCCGCCGAACTTGGCGTGAAAGACAAAAGTCTGCTGAAACTCTATGCCAACGTGTTCCACAAACGCATCTCCAAAAAGATGAGGCTGTCAAACTGGGAGGCGGACGTGCTGAGTGAGCCTCAGAAGGTCTATGCCGCCACCGATGCCTCGGTTTGTCTTGACTTGTTCGCAGAACTCACAAGGTTGAAGGCCTCCGGACAGTATGCCCTCATCCCGGAAACCGTCAAAGAAGATACGCCTCTTCCCGATTGCGATGCCAACGAAAAAGAAGCGATGTCGTGAGCCGCTTCAATAGTAGGCATATACATTATTATATATAAGGTCTCTTGACTTTAGGTTCTTTAGTTCTCTTTGATTCCTAAAATCCTTTTTCCATGTTCACATTCCAACTTAAGCCTCACAAGGAAGAAAGTCTGAAACGTTTCCATCCTTGGGTGTTTTCCGGAGCGGTGGCACGCGCCGACGGAACGCCCGAAGAGGGCGACGTGGTTCGAGTCGTTTCGTCAAAAGGGGAACTGCTCGGCTACGGTCACTGTCAAATCGGTTCCATTGCTGTCAGGATGCTGACCTTTGAAGACGAGAAAATAGATTCCGCCTTTTGGGAAAAGCGTTTGAGCGAGGCATTTCAACTTCGTCGCGCCCTCGGACTGATGGAAGAAGGCAACGACATCTTCCGACTCGTTCACGGAGAAGGCGACAGATTGCCGGGACTCGTGGTGGATGTCTATCGCCACACCGCCGTGCTTCAAGCTCACTCCATCGGAATGCACGTCGAAAGACAGAAGATTGCCGAGGCACTCGTCAAAGTCAGCGAAGGAAGAATCCGGAACGTATATTACAAATCCGAAACCACTCTCCCCTTCAAAGCAGAAGTGGGGCAGGAGAACGGCTTCCTCATCGGCGAAGACCACGAGGAGGTTGCCACAGAACAAGGACTACACTTCCAAATTGATTGGCTGACGGGACAAAAGACAGGCTTCTTCGTGGACCAGCGTGAAAACCGTAAACTTCTGGAACACTATGCCCAAGGACGTCATGTCCTCAACATGTTCTGCTATACCGGCGGCTTCAGCGTCTATGCACTCAGAGGCGGAGCAGCACTCGTTCACAGCGTCGATGCTTCCGCCAAAGCCATTGAACTCACGGAGCGAAACGTGAACCTCAACTTCCCCAACGACACGCGTCATCAAGGTTTCACCGAAGACGCCTTCAAGTTCTTGGAAAGATCTGAGCACCCCTACGACCTCGTCATCCTTGACCCACCGGCGTTCGCCAAACACAAAGATGCGGTGCGAAATGCCATCAAAGGCTACACCCGTCTGAATGCCATCGCTTTCAAGAAAATAAAAAAAGGGGGCATCCTCTTCACCTTCAGCTGTTCGCAGGCGGTGGACAAAAATCAATTCCGCCTCGCGGTCTTCACGGCTGCCGCAATGAGCGGGCGTCATGTGCGCATTCTTCATCAACTCCATCAGCCTGCAGACCACCCCGTGAACATCTATCATCCCGAAGGGGAATATTTGAAGGGACTCGTGCTCGAAGTGGAATGAACTATTTTGTACGATGCTTATTCCGTAATTCATAGAACAGCCTTCAAAAAACGCGCGCTCCGAACAAGGAAAGAAAGAAAACCACCTTGCGCCTTTCTTCTTTCCGCGAGTTTTGCCTACATTTGCCCGAAATTTCATCCAACGAACAACTAAGACACATTATTATATATGATTAAGATTACCTTTCCCGACGGTTCCGTTCGTGAATATGAGAGCGGAGTAACGGGACTTCAAATCGCAGAAAGCATCTCCAGCCGTTTGGCAAAAGAGGTGTTGGCTTGCAGCGTCAATGGTGAAACGGTCGAACTCAACCGTCCCATCACTGAAGACGCTGAACTGAAACTTTTCAAGTGGGAAGACGAAGAAGGAAAACACGCCTTCTGGCACACCTCCGCCCACCTCATGGCGGAAGCACTGCAGGAACTCTGGCCCGGCACACAGTTCGGAATCGGACCTGCCATTGAGAATGGCTTCTACTATGACGTCATGCCGCCCGAAGGTGTCAGTCTCAGCGACAGCGACTTTCCCAAAATTGAAAAGAAAATGCAGGAACTCGTGGCTCGCGGAGAGAGCCTCGTGCGTCAGGACATTTCCAAAAAAGACGCGCTGACTTTCTTCGGAGAACACGGACAAACCTATAAAAACGAACTCATCGCCGAACTCGAAGACGGACACATCACCACCTACACGCAAGGAGCCTACACAGACCTCTGTCGCGGACCGCACTTGATGAACACTTCCCCCATCAAAGCCGTGAAGGTGATGTCCATCAGTTCTGCCTACTGGCGTGGCGACGAGAAACGTCCGCAAATGACTCGCGTCTATGGCATTTCTTTCCCCAAAAAGAAACTCCTTGACGAATATCTCCAACTCTTGGAAGAAGCCAAGCGCCGTGACCACCGCAAAATCGGAAAAGAAATGGAACTCTTCATGTTCTCCGATTTGGTTGGTAAAGGACTGCCCATGTGGCTTCCCAAGGGAACTGCCCTGCGTCTCCGTCTGGAAGATTTCCTGAAAAACATCCAGAAACGCTACGGCTATCAGCAGGTGATGACTCCTCACATCGGTTCCAAGAACCTCTATGTCACCTCCGGACACTATGCAAAATATGGCAAGGACTCTTTCCAGCCGATTCACACGCCCGAGGAAGGTGAAGAGTATATGCTGAAACCCATGAACTGTCCTCACCACTGTGCCATCTTTGCTTGGAAACCGCGCTCCTACAAAGACCTCCCGTTGCGCATCGCAGAGTTCGGAACGGTCTATCGCTACGAACAGAGCGGCGAGCTCCACGGTCTGACCCGCGTCAGAGGCTTCACGCAGGACGATGCCCATATCTTCTGTGCTCCCGACCAGGTGAAAGATGAGTTCCTCCGCGTCATGGACATCATCATGATTATCTTCCGCGCACTCAAGTTTGACAAATTTGAAGCGCAAATCTCGCTTCGCGACAAGGTGAACCGTGAAAAATATATCGGGTCGGAAGAAAATTGGGAAAAAGCAGAAAGAGCCATCATCGAAGCCTGCGAAGAAAAGGGTCTTCCCGCACACATTGAATATGGTGAAGCCGCCTTCTATGGTCCGAAACTTGACTTCATGGTAAAAGACGCGCTGGGTCGCCGCTGGCAACTTGGAACCATTCAGGTGGACTATAACCTTCCTGAACGTTTCCAACTGGAATACACCGGTTCTGACAACCAAAAGCATCGCCCGGTCATGATTCACCGTGCACCCTTCGGCTCCATGGAACGCTTCGTCGCCGTGCTCATCGAACACACCGCCGGACACTTCCCCCTCTGGCTCACTCCCGACCAAGTTGCCATTCTTCCTGTCTCCGACAAATTCAACGACTATGCCTTCAACGTCAAGAAACAACTTGAAGACGCCAATGTGCGTGCCTTCGTCGATGATCGCTCAGAAAAAGTCGGCAGAAAGATTCGAGACAATGAAATGAAACACATTCCTTACCTCTTGATTGTCGGCGAAAACGAAGCCAACAGCGCCACCGTTTCCGTCAGAAAACAAGGCGAAGGAGACCAAGGAGTGCTCAGCGTGGCAGAGTTTGCAAAGAAAATTGCTGATGAAATTGCCGAAATGACAAGAAATTACTAATTTTGCAGCCGCTAATAAGTTAATACATGCCAGCACCTCAGAGAAATCGCCCTGACAAAAACAACAACAAACCTCAGCATCGCATCAACGAACAAATCAGATGCCGCGAGGTGCGTATCGTTGGAGACGACATTGAATCAGAAGTTTTGCCCACCCGTGAGGCCCTTCAACTTGCACAGCAAAAAGGCGTGGATTTGGTGGAAATCTCTCCCAATGCAGTTCCCCCTGTGTGCCGCCTCATCAACTACTCCAAGTTCCTCTATCAGCAAAAAAAGAGACAAAAGGAGCTGAAGGCAAAACAAGTGAAAATTGAAGTCAAAGAAATTCGTTTCGGACCCCAAACCGACGAACACGACTACAATTTCAAACTGAAACATGCCAAGGAGTTCCTCGCACAGGGCGACAAGGTGAAAGCCTACGTCTTCTTCCGCGGTCGTTCCATCCTCTTCAAAGAACAAGGAGAAGTTCTCCTCCTCCGTTTCGCAAATGACCTGGAAGAGTATGGCAAAGTTGAGCAAATGCCTGTTCTGGAAGGCAAGCGAATGATTCTTTTCATTTCCCCCAAGAAGACCGCTGCCAAGAAAACCGAAGGAGGCGCCACACAGACGGAAAGCGTTGAGGCGCAACCACAGGTGGTCAAAAAGGCTCCGCAGGTGAAGGCAAAGAAAGAATATCTCGGTCCCAAAGTGGAAGGAGAAGACTTCTGAAAACGCCGGTGTCGTTGAGAAAACACTACGGCGAAGAAAACAAAAAAGAAACCGGCTTGCGCGTTGCGTTCGGTATCTCACGCAGCCGCAGCTTTTTATAAACATCCTAATTCAATAAAAGAAAATGCCAAAAGTTAAGACTAATTCCGGTGCAAAGAAACGCTTCGCGCTCACCGGAACAGGTAAGATTAAGAGACGTCACGCTTACCACAGCCACATTCTGACGAAGAAAACCAAGAAGCAGAAACGCAACCTCGACCACGTGGTTGTTGTGGATCGCACCAACACTCGTCAGGTTCGTGAATTGCTCTGCCTTCGTTAATCGATAAAGACAGGACGTTTTTCTTTCAATCAACAAAAGTCAAACCGGATGCTTAGCATGAAAGTCCGCCACAAGAAGAAAGTGCGGCGCTAACTTCCAAAAAGAAATCACAAAAATGCCAAGATCAGTCAATCACGTCGCTTCAAGAGCAAAACGCAAGCGCATTCTTAAATTAACTCGCGGTTACTACGGAGCCCGCAAAAACGTTTGGACCGTTGCCAAAAACACTTGGGAAAAGGGTTTAACCTACGCTTTCCGTGACCGTCGCAACAAAAAGCGCACCTTCCGCGCTCTCTGGATTCAGCGAATCAACGCTGCCGCTCGTCTGGAAGGTCTTTCCTATTCACAGCTCATGGGCAATCTCCACAAAGCAGGAATCGAAATCAACCGCAAAGTGCTTGCCGACCTTGCTGTCAACAATCCTGAAGCATTCAAGGCTATCGTAGCAAAAGTGAAGTAATTCTCTCACTCACTTTGCACGTTATAAAAATCTAAAGAGCAGAAGGTGAATCACTTGTTTGAGTGTTTACCTCTGCTCTTTTTGTTTTTTCTGACTTATTTCCACCTCTCTTTCTTAATCTTTCACGCATGGAAATCAAATCTTCCCAGTTCGTCACCAGCAGTAGTAAGCTTTCTCAATGTCCCATGGATGGCAAGCCGGAGTATGCCTTCATCGGTCGCAGCAATGTCGGGAAAAGCAGTCTCATCAACATGCTGACCGGACGAAAAGGCTTAGCAATGACCTCTTCCACACCGGGAAAAACGATGCTCATCAATCATTTCTTCGTGAACGAACAATGGTATATCGTGGACCTTCCGGGCTACGGCTACGCTAAGCGAAGCAAGCGTGACATCGAGAAGTTCAATCACTTGATTTCCTCCTACATCACTGAGCGTGAGCAACTGACCTGTCTTTTTGTCCTGATAGATTCCCGCTTGGAGCCGCAAAAGATAGACCTTGAGTTCGTGCACTTCCTCGGTGAAAATCAGGTACCTTTCGCCATTGTCTTCACCAAGGCGGACAAATCCAAACCGTTGCAGCTGAAGCAAAACGTGCAGAAGTTCCACGACGCACTTGCTGAGGAGTGGGATGAACTGCCGCCCTGTTTCATCACCAGCAGTGCCAAAGCACTTGGACGCGAAGAAGTGTTGAACTACATAGATAGCATCAACAAGCAGATTCTTTAGCGTCGGTCTTGGCGTTGCTCCGAATCTCAAAATTTGAACCCTGAAACTCGCGCCTTCGGCGTCACGTGAACCGTGAACATACTTTCAGAAAGAATCAGGAAACTGAAGATATTCTTCATTTGCGGTGCCATCCTCATTGCCGGCGCTTCGCTCATCTATTCCCACACGCTCATCCGCGACCTCTATGCGGAGGAAGTTTCCAAGATGGAAGTGTGGGCTGAAGCCATGCGCTCGCTGACGGTGGCAGACGAAACGACCGACCTGAATCTTGTGTTGAAAGTCATCAACAGCAATCACACCATCCCCGTCATCGTCACTGATTCTCAGGATAATGTGCTCGCTTGGAGGAATCTTTCCAATGCGCCGCAGGGCAGTGATTCGCTTCAGATTCTTCGTTCCCAATTGCAGCGCATTTGTCAGGAAGGCGACAGCATGAAGGTGGAAATCCCTCACGATTCTCTTTGTGTGCACTATGAGGAATCCGTGCTGCTTCACCGTCTTTCTCTTTTCCCTTACGTCCAGCTTTCCATCGTTTTTGTTTTTGTGGTCATCGCCTTCATGGCTTTGATGGCTTTCAAGCGTGCGGAGCAGAATCGAGTTTGGGTGGGTTTGTCTCGCGAGACCGCTCACCAGCTTGGCACTCCCATTTCTTCCATCATGGCTTGGATAGAGGTGCTTCGCGAAACCTATCCCGAGGATGAACTTCTGCCGGAGATGGCCAACGACGTGCAGCGTCTTCAACTCATTGCCGAACGTTTTTCCAAGATAGGTTCCGCACCGGAGCTCACCGTTCAGGACCTTTGTCCCGTGGTGACCAGAGTGGCGAACTACATGGATCGCCGCACCTCCAAGAAAGTCAGCATCACCGTCGTTCCGCCGCCCCATCCCCTTCCCGTTCGCATCAATGCTCCTTTGTTTGAGTGGGTCATTGAAAATCTCTGCCGCAACGCCGTGGATGCCATGCACGGTCAGGGCAGCATCACGATTCGTCTCAGTGCCGTCGCAACGGGTGCTCACATTGAGTTCACTGACACGGGAAAGGGAATTCCCCGCAAACATTTCAAAACCGTTTTTCGCCCCGGCTTCACCACCAAACAAAGAGGGTGGGGGCTTGGTCTCTCCTTGGCGCGTCGCATCATCAGCAAATACCACAGCGGACGCATCTACGTCAAATCCAGCGAGCCGGGCGTCGGCACCACCTTCGCCATTGATCTTCACTAACCTTTTTGAGGCAATTACGCTCCCAAACCGATAGTTTCTTCTCTCAAATTGGAGAATAGTGACATGAAAAACTGTACTTCTTTTCAAAACTGCGGTTGTCAAAACGGCGAGAAAAGTTGAAAAATGTGTCAAACATTTGCGATTTCCTTGGGGAAAACTTGCACAGACTCCCTTGCACCCGTACTTTTGCAATGTTTTTCATGGTATTAGATTTAAGGTTAGTTGAAGATTGGTTGTCGTGAGACAGCCAGTCTTTTTTCTTTTAGGGGTAAATGCGCCGTGCAGATAGGAAAAATGCGGCGGGAAATCTCCTAAAAATTCTCTTGAAAAATTTGAGGAGGAGCATTGCCCGAAGGACAGAAAACTGCGGTTGTTGCTTCCCGCTGATTATCGAGACAAACCAAAAGGATACGAAAAAGAATGGGGGAAGTTTGCTTATCACGTTCGGTTGCCGTATTTTTGCAAGCAACAAAAAACATCAAAACTTGGCGAAAACTGACATTTCATCCCTTCAAGCCATGCCCATCTGCCTGCTTGGCACGGGCAACGTTGCCACGAGGCTGACCTCCGCTTTGGTGCGGAATGGTTTCCGTGTGGTGGGCGTCTTTGGCAGGGAACTCTCTCGTGCACAGCGTTTGGCTGCGCTTGTTCCCGGCGGAACCTGTCTTGCCACGACTCGCCTTGAAGAGTTGCCTGCAGCTGCCATCTATCTCTTTTGTTTGAGTGACGATGCTCTTTCAGAGGTGGCTGCGCGATTGTCTCACCATTTGGCGGTGCGACAAGCGATGAATGCAGCAGAGAGAGTGGGAGAGGAACGAACAGTCGGAGTTTCTTCGCCGCTTTGGATTCACACTGCCGGCAGTGTCTCCCTGCAAGTCTTTGAGGGGCTCGCATCTCGCAGTGCCGTGCTCTATCCTCTTCAGACGCTAAGCCGCAGTCGGGACGTTGATTTTCGTCGTGAAGTTCCTTTGTTTGTCGAAGGCAGCGACGAGTCGGCGTTGGAAGAGGTGACAGCCTTGGCACGCGCACTTTCAAATCGTGTGCAGCCGTTGGATTCGGAGAGAAGAAAGAAACTGCATCTTGCTGCCGTCTTCGCTTGCAACTTTGTGAATCACTGCTATGACCTCGCTTTCCAACTCATGGAGGAGGCAGATGCAGACCCCGCTTGGTTGGCGCCGCTGATTGACGAGACCGCACGAAAGATTCACCACCTCGCTCCCCGCGAAGCACAGACCGGTCCCGCGGCGCGGAACGACCGCAAAGTCATGGCAAAGCAAATTGAATGGCTCGGGGAGCACGAGACGATGAAGGACATCTATCGCCTCATGAGTCAAAGCATTGTCCATCGGAAACAAGATGCTGACGACGGTCACTGAACAGCCCGAAACCTGTTCCCATGATTTATTGAACACTCCTCAAAAATACATCACCGCCTACTCTTGCCCTAAAAGAAAACAATAATGATAGACTACGACCTCACCAAAATCAAAGCGATGGCTTTTGACGTGGACGGAGTGCTGAGCGCGAACTGCGTTTGGCTGACTGAAGGCGCCTCACAACCTTCGCGCACGGCAAACATCAAGGACGGCTATGCGTTGCAACTTGCCGTCAAACGCGGTTTTGAACTTGCCATCATCACGGGGGGAAGAAGCGAAGCCGTCAGAGCGCGCTACAGAGGCTTGGGCATGTCCCACGTTTTCACCGGCGTGTCGGTCAAAATCACGTGCTTTGAAGAATGGATGCTCTCCGAGGGGCTGCAACCCGAGGAGGTGCTCTACATGGGCGACGACATTCCCGACTATGAGGTCATGACGCGCTGCGGACTCCCCTGCTGTCCTGCCGACGCCGCCGAGGAAATCAAACAAATCTCACGCTACGTCAGTCCCTTTGCCGGAGGATATGGTTGTGTCCGTGATGTGGTTGAGCAGGTTCTCAGGGCGCAGGACAAGTGGATGGGCGATGCCGAAGCCTTTGGCTGGTGAATGCTGTCTGCAAAATCTGAAACCGGGGAGGGAGAAAGCGCTTTGACAAACAAAACGTCGCACACCAAAGCGTGAGAAAAACACAAACCTAAACTATTCGTTCCAAACTAATCTAAGAATCACTAAACTCAGAAGAAAAACGCTATGTTGGAAAACTTAAGTAAATATCAAATAATTCTCGCAAGCAACTCTCCAAGGCGGAAAGAGCTGCTGCAAAGATTGGGCATACCCTTCAAAATCAGAACTTTGTTCGGCATTGACGAGCACTATCCCTCCTCGCTGCGCGGAGAGGACATCGTGAACTACATTTCCCGAATCAAAGCCCAAGCTTATCGTTCTTCAATGGGAGAGAACGAACTGCTCATCACTGCTGACACCATCGTCAGTCTGGACGGGGAAGTCATGGGGAAGCCTCACAATGCCGAAGAGGCAAAAGCCATGTTGCGCACCCTTTCGGGAAAAATGCACCAGGTCATCACCGGTGTCACCATCACAACGTTTGAGCGCACCGAAAGTTTCGCTGTCACTTCCCACGTTCGCTTCGCGGAACTGGATGAAAGCGAAATTGACTACTATGTCGAAAACTTTCTCCCCTTTGACAAAGCCGGTGCCTATGGCATTCAAGACTGGATTGGACTGGTCGCCGTCGAAGAACTCCGAGGCAGCTATTTCAACGTGGTCGGGCTTCCCGTGCAACGTCTTTATCAGTGCCTGAAACGTTTTTGAGTGCACCGAGTTGAGTACTTCTACTCCTTTGACTCATTCGGAAAATCAGCGAATTATTGCTCTTTTATGAAAGTAAATATAAATATGAAATACGTTCCCTCTTTCCTCCTCGTCGTCTTGCTTGGCGGCAGTGCGCTGCTCGCTTCCTGCAGTGAAGATTTGAACAAATCAGAGTATCAGTCCGTGCCTCCCACCGTGGCAGACATTGAGTTTAAGTCTTTGGGCGCAGACCCCGCCACCGTCAGAGTCGGCGACAAATTTGTCATCACCGTCAAACAGTCCGCGTTTGGAAATTTGCTCGACAAGACCACCTACACCTGGACGCTCAACCGCACCGACTGTTTCACGCAGGTCAGCAAGAACCCTCAGGAAGTCATTTATAGCAGTTACGAATTCGCCAACCCGACAGACACGCTCGTCGCATTGCAGGCTGGCTCGTTCAAAGTGACTTTCAAGGGAGAATATCGCACCTACGGACAAACGTTGAACTGGTCGCAGGCACACGGAACCGGCTACACAACCAACTTCTCCGACAACAACGGCAAGGTGTCTTACCAGCTGCTCGGCAGCGGCGTGACCAAATACGTCGTCAACGCCGAGAAGACTTTCAACGTGTGGGAAAGCGCTGAATGAGACTTTTTCTCACTTCTGAAAATAGGGCGGTCATGGGTTTTCCGTGACCGCCTTGTTTATTCTGCAAAATTTCTGTACGCTCAAAAAGTATAAGCGCGCGGCAATCAATGTGGTTTCATCTCACCCTACACTATACGTAAATAAAAGGAGAAAAAAAAACTATACAAACTATACACAAAACCCTACATTCTGTTTGTAATATTTCTGATAATTAGCGCGTTGCGTGGTGTATAGTTTGTGCTTCAAACCCTACACAAACTATACACAAAACCTTACACTAAACTATAAAACCCTACACTGAGAGTCAAAGAGACAAAGAGTCAAAGAGTCAAAGAGTCAAAGAGACAAAGAGTCAAAGAGACAAAGAGAGGAAGAGTGGAAGAGAGGGAGGGAGGAGCTTAGCCTGGAAGGCTATACTGTGAGTAAGTCGGCGTACCATAATGGCCAATCTGCTGCGTTGCTATCGGATTCGGGCTTGTTCATGTACTTCAGTACACTCCCTGCGCCCTCATCCTCAGCGCCTTGCATCTTAGC
>SAMEA3663118__coassemble_333_pt1 | contig 15615 bp, 9 predicted proteins | sample SAMEA3663118__metabat2_high_PE_027 | metagenome-assembled genome bin SAMEA3663118 (sample SAMEA3663118) | pig gut metagenome | biome: pig gut; feature: pig-associated habitat; material: faeces | place: Denmark | collected 2012 | reverse complement strand
GGCTGCAAAAACAAACTTCGATGAACGCTCCGTCCTCTACACCGCAGAAGTCGCAGCTCTCCCCTACTCTTCCATCGCTGACAAAGACGTGCAGGTGAGCGACGACGAACTCAAGAAGGCATACGAGGAATACAAAGAGCAGTTCTATCAGCCGCTTCCCACCCGAGACCTCAAAATCATCGACGTGAACGTCGTGGCAAGTGCTGCAGACCGCGCTGAACTCACCAAAACGGTGGAAGGTTTTGAAGCACAACTCCGCAACGGAGATGACGTCGCTGAAGTGGTGCGCACATCCAACTCAAACATCCTCTACACCAGCCTCCCGCTCAGCAAGCAGGCATTCCGCTCCGTGCCCGACATCTCCGCGAACCTCGACTCCATGGCTGTCGGCAGCGTGAAAGCAACCTACTACAACGCACAGGATAACACCATCAACACGTTGAAGCTCATCAACAAAACGGAAGCACCCGACTCCATCCTCTATCGTCAAATCGCAGCCACTGCCGCCACTCCCAATGCACGCAAAGCACAGGCTGACAGCATCCTCAACGCTCTGAAAGGCGGCGCATCCTTCGCTGACCTCGCCAAACGCTACGGTCAGCGCAGTGACTCCGTTTGGCTCACCTCTGCACAATATGAAGGATTCGGCATGAACGAAGAAAACGCGCTCTATCTCCGCTCACTCTCTCAGGTGGCAGCAGGAAGCAGCAGCGTCATCGCCAGCGAACAAGGTGCAGTGGTCGTGCAGGTGCTTGACCGCAAAAAAATGGTGACGAAGTATCAGGTGGCTGTCGTGAAACGCACACTTGACTTCTCCAAGAAAACCTACGAAGACGAACTCAGCCGCATCAATCGCTTCCTCGCACAGAACCAGACGGTGGACGCAGTCGAGAAAAACGCAGCCAAAGCAGGCTACATGATCTACGACCTCCCCGGCTACACGCCCATGCAGAACATCATCCCGATGCGAATCGGCGGTGCACAAGCCAAAGACTGCGCACGCTGGATTTTCGAAGAGGCTGAAGAGAACCAAATTTCCAAACTCTATGAGTGTGGACGCGCCAACGACCATCTCCTCGTGGTGCTCGTGAAAGCCACAAACGACAAGAAATATCTCAGCTGGGACAACCCCCGCGTGAAAGAATTCCTCACCATCGTGGTGAAGCAGCAAAAGAAGGCTGAAAAAGCACTGGCACTCGCCAAGAACGTGAAATCCATTGCCGACATGCAGAAACTGAAAGGTGCTGTGAACGCAACCCTCACCGACATCAGTTTCGCCGCCTATCCTTCCGTGGCAGGCGTGAACGTCTCCGAACCCGTCCTCGCCGCCACCCTCGCAAAGACTGCCGTCGGCAAATCCTCCGCAGTCGTGAAAGGCGCAGGAGCACTCTACGTGGTGAAGACCACTGCCAAAAAGAACACTCCCGAGAAGTTTGACCAGGCAGCTGAAATGCAGCAAGTCGCTTCCATCATCGGTCAGCGTTCCTATCAGTCCGTCTTCGAATATCTCATGAACCACGAATCGGGCATTAAAGACCACAGATACCAGTTCTAAGATTCTCCAACGACCGGTTTCGTTCCCGCGTCCCGGTCTTCACATCAGCGCGAGAGCCGACCCCTTCGGTTCTCGCGCTGATTTTTGAAAAAAACGCGCAGTTTTTTTCAAAAAGAATATTCTATAAAAATCCGAGGTTTTGAGTTTCCTGAACAGCCGCACTGCGACAACGAAACTTTGAACCTCAACAAAGTCGCCTTCGAAACGCGCCGCCGTCTCCTTTTCCCATGCAAATCTCCGAACTTCTTTCGCTTTTCACATCTCATCCCGGCGTGAGTGCGCTACGACATCTCCTCAGTCGGAAGACGCCGCGCAGGCTCCAACTGTGCGGACTGCAAGGTTCCGCCGCACCCATGATCTTCGCCGCACTGGCGCAGCAAAAGAAAAAGCAGGCGAGTCCCTGGTTCTTCATTCTCAACGATGAAGAGGAGGCAGGCTATTTCTACCACGACCTGCGACAACTCTGCGGCGACGAGAACGTGCTTTTCTTTCCCTCGTCCTATCGCCGCGCCGCAAAATATGCGCGCCGGGATGCCGCCAACGACATCCTTCGCACCGAGGTGCTCAATCGACTCACCACCCAAGAGACCACCGAACGCCCCTTGATGATTGTCACCTTCCCCGCCGCCATCACGGAAAAAGTAGCAGCCAAGAAGACACTGACGGAACAGAGCTTCACCATCAAAGAAGGCGACACCTTTGACCTAACGAAACTGTCCGAAAAACTCCTCGAACTCGGATTCCGACGCTGCGACTATGTCTATGAACCAGGAGAGTTCGCCGTCAGAGGCTCCATCCTCGACGTCTTCTCCTTCTCCTCGGAACACCCCTATCGCATCGACTTCTTTGGCGATGACGTGGAGAGCCTCCGCACGTTTGAAGTGCAGACACAACTCTCTGCCGAACGACGCAGCGAAGTCAGCATCGTCCCCGACACGGCGGACAGCGGAGCCAACACAACCGTTGATTTTGTGGAATATGTTCCCGACGACTCACTGCTCATCGTTCGCGACTTGATTTTCGTGGCAGACACGATGAATCAAATCTACAAGGAAGGATTCAGCAAACAGGCGGAACAATCCTTGGAAGAGCTCCCCGAGGCGGAAGCAGAGGAACTACGCAAGAAACTGAACCGCGAGCTCATGCTCTCACAAGGCACGTCCCTGCTGCGGCGCGCCGCCGACCTGCGCCGCGTGGAGTTGGTGACAAATCCCGATGCCGCGGCTGAGGCAGTCGTGCGTTTCCACACTTCACCGCAACCGCTCTTTCACAAGAACTTTGAACTGCTCCGCGAGCATTTCGACAAAGCACGCGCCGAAGGAAACCGCCTCTTCATCCTCGCCGACAGCGCGAAACAGAACGAACGTCTGCAACACATCCTCGACGAACTCACCGGCACGGAAGACGCCGACCACTTCACACCCGTAGACCGCACACTCCACGCCGGATTCTCCGACCAGGACCTTCACCTCTGCTGCTTCACAGACCACCAAATCTTTGACCGCTTCCACAAATACAATCTGAAGTCGGACCACGCTCGCGACTCTAAGATGGCACTGACACTGAAGGAACTCATGCAGTTCGAAGTGGGAGACTATGTGGTGCACATCGACCATGGCATCGGACGCTTCGCCGGACTCGTCAGAATGCCGAGTGCAGGAGGCGAGATGCAGGAAATGATTAAACTAACCTACAAAAACGAGGATGCGGTCTATGTCTCCATTCACTCGCTCCACAAGGTTTCCAAATATAAAGGAAAAGAGGGCACGCCGCCCCGCGTGAGCAGCCTCGGCACTGGTGCTTGGGAGAAAATGAAAGAGCGCACGAAGAAGAAAATCAAGGACATCGCCCGCGACCTCATCCTTCTCTACTCACAACGACGCGAAACCGAGGGCTTTGCCTTCAGTGCCGACACGTTCTTGCAACACGAACTGGAAGCGGGCTTTGCCTACGAGGACACGCCGGACCAACTTCGCGTGACGAAAGAAGTGAAGAGCGACATGGAAAGTCCGCGCCCGATGGATCGTCTCGTCTGCGGCGATGTGGGATTTGGCAAAACGGAAATTGCCGTGCGCGCCGCCCTCAAAGCGACCTGCGACAACAAACAGGTGGCAGTGCTCGTGCCGACCACCGTCCTCGCACTGCAACACTTCAAAACCTTCTCTTCGCGCCTCAAAGATTTCCCCGTGAGAGTGGACTATCTGAGCCGAGCCCGCACCACAGCCCAAACACGTGACGTGCTGAAAGACCTCGCCGAGGGAAAAGTGAACATCCTCGTCGGCACGCACAAACTCATCGGCAAGAACGTGAAATGGCACGACCTGGGCTTGCTCATCATCGACGAAGAACAAAAATTCGGCGTGTCGGTGAAGGAGAAACTGCGACAACTGAAGGTGAACATCGACACGCTGACCATGTCCGCCACGCCCATCCCACGAACCCTCCAGTTCTCGCTGATGGGTGCCCGCGACTTCTCCGTCATCCAAACCCCGCCGCCCAACCGCCGCCCGATTCAAACGGAGGTTCACACCTTTCACCACGAAATCATCGCCGATGCAGTGAACTTTGAGATGAGCCGAAACGGACAGGTTTTCATCGTCAGCCCGCGCATCGCCTCGCTTGCCAACATCGCCTCTCTTGTCAGACGCTACGTTCCGGATGCCCGCGTCGCCGTGGGGCACGGACAAATGCCGCCGGAAGAACTGGAAAAAATCATCACGGGATTTGTGAACTATGACTACGACGTGCTCATTTCGACCACCATCGTTGAAAACGGCATTGACATTCCCAACGCCAACACAATCCTCATTGACGGAGCTCATCGCTTCGGACTCTCCGACCTTCACCAAATGAGAGGACGAGTCGGACGTGGCTCCCGCAAGGCGTTCTGCTATCTGCTCGCACCGCCGCTCTCGCTGCTTCCCGACGATGCAAGAAGAAGACTGCAAGCAATTGAAAACTACTCCGACCTCGGCTCGGGCATCCACATTGCCATGCAGGACCTTGACATCCGCGGCGCGGGCAACCTGCTTGGCGCGGAGCAAAGCGGCTTCATTGCTGATTTGGGATATGAAACCTATCAGAAGATTCTCTCCGAGGCTGTGTCGGAACTGAAGAACGAAGAGTTCGCCGACCTCTACGCCGAAGAAATCAAACAACAGAACCAACTCAGCGGAGAGTTCTTTGTCAGCGAATGCACCATTGAATGTGACCTCCATGCCTATCTTCCCGAAACCTATGTCCCCGGTGCTTCAGAGCGCATGATGCTCTACCGTGAGCTGGACAGCCTCAGCAACGACGAACAAATCGATAACTTCCGCAAACGGCTGTTGGACCGCTTCGGGGCACTACCGAAAGAGGCTGAAGAATTGTTGCGCATCGTCCCGCTCCGCAACCTCACCCGCCGCGCCGGGGCAGACCGCCTCGTGCTCCACAACCGACAAATGACACTATATTTCGTGCAAAACACGGACAGTCCCTTCTACCGCAGTGCAGCCTTCACCCGCATCATCGAATTTGCCGCTGCCTCCCCACTGCGCTGCAAACTGGACGAGTCAAAAGGACGCCGACGCATGACCATCACACAAGTTCCCAACGCCGAAGCAGCCCTCATCACCATGCAACGACTGGTAAAGGGAGAATGAGATGTCCGGCTACAGACATTATAAAGAAGAAAAGAAAGTTTTTTGGGATTTCCTCGTAGTAAATCAGCCACAACCACGTCTAATTGTTGTAAACTTAAACCAACATGAACATCACCGAAAGAGAATTCACCCAACTCGTGCATGAACAAAAGAGCACCATCTACACCGTGTGCTACATGTTCGCCCGAGACAAAGACGAGGCAGCTGACCTCTTTCAGGACGTACTCATCAACCTTTGGAAAGGCATCGGAAAGTTTCGCAACGACTCCGAAATCTCCACTTGGGTCTATCGCGTCAGTCTCAACACCTGCATCTCCGCCGACCGCAAAAAACGGAAGATGCCCACAACCAGACTGGACATGAACATCGACCTCTTCGATGACGACGACACCGATTCAAGACAAATTCAAGTGCTTCGCCAACGAATCCAACGCCTGCAACCTCTGGACAGAGCCATCGTCCTGCTTTGGCTGGAAAGCCTCTCCTACCAAGAAATCGCCGACATCGTCGGACTCACGCCCAAAAACATCAGCGTGCGACTCACCCGCATCCGACTGCAACTCAAACAAATGAAAGACTGAAACGCGAAACGGCATTGTTCCCTTGAGCTGCGAACCGGTCGCATGGAACTCCGGAACAGCCGTCAAGCATCATTGAACCACTTTGAACCCTTCTCCCATGACCAACGAATCTCACATTGAACTTGACGAGATGCAGCAGCAGTTTCAGTTGCTGCGTGAAAAACTCGACCAACAGGAGATTGTCAGCGACAAACTCGTCAGTGAAATCGTGCGCCAAAAAATCAGTAGCCTGAACCGCGACGCACGCATCATCGGACTCGTCGCCCTGCTCGGCATCCCCTACACGCTCTTCATTTTCAACACACTCCACATCTCCACCGTCTTCTGCATCTTCACCACCGTTTTTCTAATTACCGCCTGCGTCTATAACTACCTCGCACACCGCAAACTCTCCGCAGACAAGGTGTCGCGCAGCACCTTCTGCGAAGTGGCAAAAGAAACCATGCGAGTGCGTCGCCTTTCACGCCGCTGGTTCAGAATCGGTATTCCCTTTCTCCTCGTTTGGATTCCCTGGTTCGTTTGGGAAATATGCACACAGACCGGAATGTCGGAGGAATATCGTCTCGGACTCCTCACCGGCTCCGCTGTTGGCTGCGTCATCGGAGGCGTTCTCGGCTACCTGCAATATCGCAAGTCCATACGCCTCATGGACGAAATCATCTCCCACACCGACGAGTGAAACGAGGAGCGAAACGAAGAACGTTTCAAAGCCCATACAAAAAATATTTAAGGAAAAGTTTGCCAATTCAAAGAAAGGTTCTATCTTTGCACCCGCTAAGCCGAAAAACAGGCTGGCAAACACTGCGGAAATAGCTCAGTTGGTAGAGCACAACCTTGCCAAGGTTGGGGTCGCGAGTTCGAGTCTCGTTTTCCGCTCTCAGACATCTTCATCGGAGAGGTGGCGGAATTGGTAGACGCGCTACTTTGAGGGGGTAGTGTCAATTGCGACGTGGGAGTTCGAGTCTCCTCCTCTTCACCATCTTGTCTGAGCATTCGATTCTCGTCGGATGCAGTCTGCGGAAATAGCTCAGTTGGTAGAGCACAACCTTGCCAAGGTTGGGGTCGCGAGTTCGAGTCTCGTTTTCCGCTCTCGCTTCAGAGAACACAAAGTCGCTCGCAGCGTCATTCTCTCAGCGGCTAAGGTCGCTCGAATGGTGGAATGGTAGACACGAAGGACTTAAAATCCTTTGGACAGAAATGTCCGTGCGAGTTCGAGTCTCGCTTCGAGCACTTCCCTCTCTCAAAATCCTAACAACCGCTTCAGCACACGCTGAGGCGGTTTTTGTTTTCCCACGTGCTGCGCTTATAAACCCGGAACGACAACGACCGTCATGGACGAAGATGTCAATCTGACACTCGCACTTTTACGCACCTCGGGATTGCAGAGAGCACCACAAGCCGCCTATGAGACAGCCTTGAAGTGCGAAAAACTGTTTATCTGCACGCTCTTAGTCAAAAAATGCTTACCTTTGCCGCCCATAGCACACGCTGCGTTTCGGACGCGGTGGTTTGAGAGGGTCCTCTGTTCAGACACAACACAAAAAAGGACCTTTCTTTGCGTGCCAAAACAAAAGCATCCCGATTCATCCTTCACACATGAGCAAAATCATTGCTTTAGCCAACCAAAAGGGAGGTGTGGGAAAGACCACGACTTCCATGAATCTTGCCGCCTCACTCGCCACACTCGAGAAACGAGTGCTCCTCATTGATGCCGACTCTCAGGCGAACGCTTCGTCAGGGCTCGGCGTGGACCTGAGCAAGGTGGACTGCTCCATCTATGAATGTCTGATTGGAGGCAAGGACATTCACGAAGCCATCTACACGACCGACATTGAAAAACTTGATGTCGTTCCCTCCAGCATCAACCTCGTGGGAGCCGAAATCGAAATGCTCAACTTCGAAAAGCGCGAACGCATCATGAAGAACGTGCTTGACCCGCTGAGGAGTGAATATGATTTCATCCTCATCGACTGCTCCCCTTCGCTGGGTCTCATCACGGTCAACGCACTCACCGCAGCGGACTCCGTCATCATTCCGGTTCAATGCGAATATTTTGCACTGGAAGGCATTTCCAAACTTCTCAACACCATCCGCATTGTCAAACGGAAAACCAACCCCTCCCTTGAAATTGAAGGTTTCCTGCTGACGATGTATGACCGACGCCTCAACCTCGCCCGTCAAATCTATGACGAGGTGAAGCGCCATTTCCAAGAACTCGTGTTCCGCGTGGTCATCCAGCGCAACGTGAAGCTTTCTGAAGCGCCCAGCCACGGACTCCCCGCCATTCTCTATGACGCCGATTCCACCGGTGCCAAGAATCACCTTGAACTCGCCAAAGAGATTCTGAACAAGAACGCCATGTAGCGTCTGCGGCGCGGTTCAAAGATTTCCTTTGAACTTTCAGCTTCTTAGACCGTTTAGAACGCATAGACACACATATATTATATGCCTGCACACAAAAAATTCCCGGCTCTCGGTCGCGGACTTGATGCGCTCATCTCCACCGACGACGAACTCCACACCGGAGGCTCTTCCAGCATCAACGAGGTGCCGGTGGAGAAAATCAAAGCCAATCCCAACCAGCCCCGACGCGAGTTTTCGGAGACTTCCCTTGAGGAACTCGCTGAAAGCATTCGGCAAATCGGCATCATCCAACCCATCACGCTGAGACAGATGGAGGACGGAACCTATCAAATCATTGCCGGAGAAAGACGCTGGCGTGCTTCGCAGATGGCAGGACTCAACTCCGTCCCCGCCTACGTTCGCACCGCCGACGACGAGAAAATGATGCAGATGGCACTCGTGGAGAACATTCAACGCGAAGACCTCAACGCCATCGAAATCGCACTCGCCTATCAAAACCTCATTGAGCAATATCACCTCACACAGGACAAACTCTCCGAGAAAATCGGAAAGAACCGCGCCACCATCGCCAACTATCTCCGCCTGCTCAAACTGCCGGCACAGGTGCAAATGGCGTTGCGAAACAAAGAGGTGGACCAAGGTCACGCCCGCGCCCTGCTCGGACTCGACAAACCGACCTTGCAGGTGAAGCTCTTCAACGAAATCAAGGAAAAAGGCTATTCCGTGCGCCAAGTGGAAGACATGGTCAAAGCGCTCAACAACGGAGAAACCGTCAAAAGCGGGCGACACACCATGAAGGCAAAGAATCGCCTGCCCGAAGAATACAACGAACTGAAGAATCGCCTCGCCGAGGTCTTCCGCACCAAGGTGGAAATGACCTGCTCACAGAAAGGAAAAGGAAAAATCATCCTCTCCTTCGCCAACGAAGAAGAATTGGAACACCTCATCTCTCTCTTCGACCGCATGAAAGGCTGACGACACGTCATCCAAATGCAACGGTCAAACAACCCGTAACCAAACCAAAAAACGTGAGAAGATTTCTCAACCGGCTCATCCTGTGCTACCTCGCATGTATTGCCACCGCGCCGCTCTGCGGACGGACGACACGCAGCACCACCGAAACCGCGGCGGATCCAAGCGCCACGGTTCTTTCGGTCAGAATGGTCGGTGAGAGCAACGACACCGTCAAAGGACTGCAAGACTTGGCACGAGACACAACCACCTATCGCCCCGTGCTCCTTGCCGACTCCCTCGCCTCGTCCCACACGGACAGTCTGCTGACAGCCCCGGTGGACACGGCAAGACTGCGTGCCGTGACAGATTCGGTGAGCAAACTCGCCGCCGTTCCGCCCATCCGACCGAAGTTCGTCCCCGACCCCAAGCGCGCCCTGTGGCTCTCGCTGATTCTTCCCGGTGCGGGACAGATTTACAACCGGAAATATTGGAAGCTCCCCATCATCTACGGCGGTTTCCTCGGCTGTGCCTACGCGCTGATATGGAACCAGCAGATGTATCGCGACTACTCGCAAGCCTATCTCGACATCATGGACGACGACCCGCGCACCTGTTCCTATCTGGACATGCTCCCGCCGCGCTACGACATCACCGGCAAGGAGGAACAGTTCAAAAACGTTTTCAAGCGCAAGAAAGACTTCTATCGCCGCTATCGCGACCTCAGCGCCTTCTGTTTCGTCGGAGTCTATATCCTCTCGGTGATTGATGCCTACGTCGATGCGCAACTCTCCGCCTTCGACATCACCCCGGACCTCTCCATGCGCATCGCGCCCACCGTCCTGGGCAGCAGCCCCACCTTCGGTTCCCGCTCCTCCACCGCCTATGGTGTTGGATGCAGTCTGAACTTCTGACACACCGCCGCGGACTTTCGTGGCGCAACCCCAAAGTTGAAATCATCATATTATATATATATTGTATATGAGAAAAATCTACGCCCTGGTACTTGCACTGCTGGCAGCGCCGCTGTCCGCCCAGGTTGACGAAAAAAGTGAAATCACCGTTCACAACGCCCGCAGCGGCGCAGAAGAAGTGATTGACCTGCCCGAAGGCATGGTCATGGAATGCGATTCCCTCCTCTCCGAGTGGATGGCGAAGAAATATCTCTTCCCCGACACCACCTGCGTGGAGCCCGATGTCAATCCGCTCTTCACTCCCGAAGAATATCGCGAACGTCTCCATCGCCTCCCCGTTGTCATGGAGATGCCCTACAACGACATCGTGCAAAAGTTCATTGACCGCTACAGCGGACGCCTCCGCCGCAGCGTCTCCTACATGCTCGGTGCTGGAAACTTCTACGTGCCTCTCTTTGAAGAAGCCCTTGACTACTACGGTCTGCCCCTGGAGTTGAAATATCTGCCCGTCATCGAGTCCGCCCTCGACCCCACCGCCAAGAGCAAGGTGGGCGCCGTTGGTCTCTGGCAGTTCATGCTTGCCACCGCGAAACGCTACGACCTCAAGGTGAACAGTCTCGTTGATGAACGATGCCATCCCTACAAATCCACCTGGGCTGCCGCACGCTTCCTCAAAGACCTCTACGCCATCTTCGGCGACTGGAATCTCGTCATCGCCGCCTACAACTGCGGACCGGGCAACGTCAACAAAGCCATCCACCGAGCCGGAGGCGTGAAGGACTACTGGACAATTTATCCCTACCTCCCCGCAGAGACCAGAGGATACGTCCCCGCCTTCATTGCGGCAAACTACATCATGAACTACTATTGCGAGCACAACATCTGTCCCATGAAGACGATGCACCCGCTCACCACGGACACCGTCATGGTCAGTCGCAACCTCCACTTCACGCAGGTGGCAGAACTTTGCGGCATCGACAAAGAGGCGCTCCATGCACTGAACCCGCAATATCGCACCGAAATCATCCCCGGCGCCTCCGAGCCCATGTCCCTCTGCCTGCCTTCGGAGAAAATTGCCACCTTCATCAACCACGGCGACAGCATCTACAACTACCGCGCCGAAGAACTCTTCACACGCCGCATCGAGGTGAAACCCGAACAAGCCACGGTGACACGCACCACAACCACCACGCGCAGCAGCCAGAAATCTTCCCGTTCAAAAAGCAAAGCCTCCAAGTCGAAGAAATCCAAGAAATCACGCTCTTCCTCCGTCACCATCAAGAACGGCGACACACTCATCGACATCGCCAAACGAAACGGCACCACCGTTGAAAAACTCCGAAAAATCAACGGAATCAAAGGCAGCAACATCCGCGCAGGAAAGAAAATCCGAGTGAAATGACAAAGCTTCCTTGAAACAACTGAAAGAAATATTCGCCACAAAGCGACCGAAAACATAGAAAGTTTTTATGTTCGTTCGGTCGCTTTTTCCTATTTTTGCTTCGTCGCACAAACGTGGCTTCTTCATCCTCCTTTCGGCTGCGACGCTGCGCAAAACCGCTCCGCAGTTCCGAACCCCGGAAACCGCCAAAGCCAAAATCTCATTGCCTATGTCTGACACCACCTCCCCCGCCGCCCCGCTCGTCTCCCGTGAACAGCAAGACGAGGAAATGATACAAGCCGCCTTCCAACGACTGCTTGACACCTATCTCGCGTCCAACCACCGACGCAAAACCGACATCATCACCAAAGCCTTCAACTTCGCAAAACAGGCACACAAAGGGGTGCGCCGACGCAGCGGAGAACCCTATATCCTCCACCCCATCGCCGTCGCACAAATCGCCTGCGGAGAAATCGGACTCGGCTCCACCACCATCTGCGCCGCCCTCCTGCACGACGTGGAAGAAGACACGGACTACACCAACGAGGACCTCTGCAACCTCTTCGGCAAAAAAGTCGCCAACATCGTGGAAGGCGTCACCAAAATCTCCGGCGGAATCTTCGGAGAACGTGCCTCACTCCAGGCTGAGACGTTCAAAAAACTACTGCTCACCATGAGCGACGACATCCGCGTCATCCTCGTCAAAATCTCCGACCGACTCCACAACATGCGAACCCTCTCCAGCATGTTGCCGTCCAAACAATACAAAATCGCGGGAGAAACGCTCTACATCTTCGCGCCCATCGCAGACCGACTCGGACTCAACAAAATCAAAACGGAACTCGAAGACCTCAGCTTCCGCTATGAACACCCCGAAGCCTACGCTGACATCCTTCAAAAGCTCAAGGACTCCAAGGACATGCGCGACAAGACCATTGAAGGATTCACGCCTGCCATCCGCGAAAGGCTGGATGCCATGGGCGTGAACTACACCATCAAGGCGCGAATCAAGAGTCCCTACTCCATCTGGATGAAGATGCAGAACAAGCACATCCCCTTCGAGGAGGTGTTTGACATCCTTGCCATCCGAATCATCTACGTCCCCGCAGACCGCAACAAGGAAAAAGACGAATGCTTCCGAATCTACTCCGCACTGACGGAAATCTATAAGCCTCACCCCACCCGCTTCCGCGACTGGCTTTCCAATCCGAAAACCAACGGCTATCAGGCACTCCACAACACCTTCATGTCAAAACAGGGAAAGTGGATTGAAGTGCAGATTCGTTCCGACCGCATGGACGACATCGCAGAAGTGGGCTTTGCGGCACATTGGAAATATAAGGACCAGAACGCAGCCTACGACGAGAACGAACTTGACCGCTGGCTGAACTCCATCAAGGAGATTCTGGACGACCCGCAGCCCGACACGCTTGATCTTTTGGACAACATCAAGCTCAACCTCTACAGTTCAGAAATCATGGTCTTTACGCCCAAGGGCGAACTCAAAACCATGCCGCGCGGTGCCACCGTCCTTGACTTCGCCTTCAACATTCACTCCGTCCTCGGCGCCCACTGCTTCGGCGCAAAGGTGAACCACCGTCTCGTGCCGCTCAGCCATGAACTCAAGAGCGGCGACCAAGTCGAAATCCTCACCTCGCAAACACGCCACGCCACCCCGGAATGGCTGAACTATGTCACCACTGCCAAAGCGCGCAACAAGGTGCAGGCAATTCTGCGACGCGAAAAACGAGCCCAACAGAAGGAGGGCGAGGACAAGCTCCGCCAGTTCCTCGTTCAGGCGGGCTACGACGTCACCGAACAGCACATCGCCACGCTGCGCCTCCACTTCGGACAGCCGGACAACGAATCGCTCTTTGTCGGCATCGGAGACGGACGCTTCACGCTCGACGAATCACTGAACGACGTGCTGAAAGGGCGCGAGCACAAAAAAGGCTGGCGACGCTTCCTCCCGTTCAAGACGAAGACTGCCGCTGCCACGCAAACCGCTGAAGAAACCGTCTCCACAGCGGACTTCGTCAAAAACATCAACCGCAAGCAAACCCTCATTCTGGACGAAGCCACACTGGAGAAGTGCGTGATGGCGGACTGCTGCCACCCGATTCCGGGCGACGATGTCGTGGGCTGCATCACCGCTGACGACAAACTCGAAATCCACCTGCGCAGTTGCCCCAACGCCGTGCGCCACAAAACCCGCTACGGCAACAACCTCGTGGCTTGTCGTTGGGACACCCACAAGAGCCGTCTCTTTGACGTGGCAATCCGCCTGCGGGGCGTTGATGCGCAGGGCGTGCTCCATGCCATTGCCGATGTCTTGCAACGTCTCTCTCGCTTCACGGTGAAGCGCATCACGCTGGACACCAACGACGGCATCTTTGAAGGACAGATGATTATCTCCGTCTTCGACACCGCCGACGTGACCACTGTCTGCAACGAACTCATGCAGATTGAACACGTCACCGAAGCAGTCCGAGTCTGACGACGTCAAGACCGCGGACAGGAACTCTCCCAAACGTTTTGTCTGCCAAAACGGCGAACCCGAAAAAGAGGTGGCGCATTCCGCGTCCCCTCTTTTTCGGGTTTTCACGTCACGCAACGCACACGGCGCAGGCGTCAAACTTTTTCCGTCAGTTTTTTCATGAAATAGACCACTTGACGACGCCACCACACCCAGTCGTGGGAGACGTCGTGTCCCCAGTAGTCCACCCAGGCAGGCACTTCCTTCTCGCGAAGCACGGCATGAAGTGCCCTCGTGTCCTCGAGAAGTTCTCCCTCCCAGGCGCCCTGTCCGACACAGAGGACGATGCGGCGTCGGCGATAGGTCTGCATGTAGGGATGGTCCTTCGGCATGCCACGGAGGAAGTCCAGCGGGGAGTTGTCATAAATCAGCGGGTCGTGATAGTTCGGGAAGAAGAAGCCCGCACCGTAGAGCCCGCTCAGAGAGAGCAACGTGTCAAACAAATCGGGACGGCGGAAGAAGAAATTGGCAGCATGATAGCCTCCCATGGAACAACCCGTGACCCAGAACTTCTCATCTGCAGTGAGCCGCACAGCGGGCATGAGTTCATCGGTCACATAGTGAAACCACTGCTCGTGGCGAATGATGCGGGCGTGTTCGTCGCCTCCGCTTTGCGACCAAGTTTCCGTGTCAATGCCATCGACGCAAATCAAACGGATGCGGCCTTCGTCAATCAGTGGTGTCAACTCACCCACCATACCAAAATCTTCCCAGTCGTAAAAACGACCGTCTTGCGAAGGAAAGACCAGTACGGGGTGTCCCTGCGTACCGTAAACTTTGTATTCCATGTCGCGCTCAAGCGACTTACTGTAGTGTTTGTGATAGTCTGGAGTCATTTAGATTCTTCTACAAAATGAGTAAATGCTTCCACTTCCTCTTTGGAGTGGAGTTTTGCGGTGTACATATAGTTTCCCATGGCAGCGGAGAAGATTTCCGGCAGGGGTTCGTGCATGACGATGGCTTCGCCGTAGCGTTGGAGCACCTCTTCGTGGCTGTGCACATATTCCTTCTCGTTGCGACGAGAAGCGTAGGCGCAATACTGTTGTTCAAACTGCGGCGTGCGGCACTCGTCAAAAGCCACCATGTCAGCCCAAATCTTATAGACGTCAGTGGAATGGGCATAGTTCATCATGTCCGGCGTATAGCCTCCGGCAGGACGCATGTTGACTTCCAGTGCGACGAAGTCACCAGCCTCGCCCAAGCCCGGACGGGAGCGATCCAAGCGGAAGAACTCGAGATGCACGAAACGACTTTTGACGTGGAAGGCGTTCACCGTGCGGCGTCCGATGTCGCGCAACGCCTCGTGGATGAAGGGCTCCACGTGATAGGAGAGTTCCAAGCCTTTGTTCACGATGTCCATGATGGACGGCGGCCAGGACGTCATGGACTCGAAGATGGGATTGCCGTGGCTGTCGATGACGGCGTCGTAGGAGCAGATGTCGCCCGTGATGAACTCCTCGAGAACATAGGCTGCTGCGTTGGGAGTCTGAAGGAAGAAGTTCTCCAGTTCCTTCTCGTCGTGGAGTTTATGGGTTTCTCCGGCACCGACGCCGATGTCGGGTTTAGCGATGAGGGGAAAGCCGGTTTGTGCAGCAAACTTTCGTGCTTCCTCGAGTCCCTCCACGCCTTTCAGCTGTCGCGCGGTTGGGATTCCGCCTTCGGCATAGTGTTTCTTCATTTCCGACTTAC
>SAMEA3663118__coassemble_329_pt1 | contig 15774 bp, 16 predicted proteins | sample SAMEA3663118__metabat2_high_PE_027 | metagenome-assembled genome bin SAMEA3663118 (sample SAMEA3663118) | pig gut metagenome | biome: pig gut; feature: pig-associated habitat; material: faeces | place: Denmark | collected 2012 | reverse complement strand
GAGCCGTTTGCATCAAGCGCAAGGGGTTTTTCCGGTTTTTGTCTTTCATTCATTCGTTCAAATTCTGAACATTTCGCGCGTTTCGTGTTCCAAAACAAATTAATGACTTATTAATGAATCAATTCATGGACATTAATGTTTCAAAAAGGCGGTCCTTTCGTCTTTCGTCCTTCGTCTCTTTGACTCTTTGTCTCTTTGTCTCTTTGTCTCTTTGACTCTTTGACTCTTTGACTCTTTGACTCTTCGACTCTTTGACTCTTTGTCTCTTTGACTCTTTGACTCTTCGACTCTTCGACTCTTTGACTCTTTGACTTCCCATGTCCTCCCAACGAAAAATACATGACAAACTTCAGCGCATCATGGGACGCACGCTGCGCCAGTATCCGCTGATTGAACCCGGCGACAAAATCTTGATTGCGCTCTCCGGCGGGAAAGACTCCCTCGCCTTGATGGACCTGCTCGGAGAAAGAATGAAAAGAAGCCAAGGTGGATTTGAACTGGCTGCCCTGCACGTCAGAATGCCACACGTGGGCTACAGCACCGATGCTGACTACCTGAGAAAACAAGCGGACAAATGGGGCATTCCGTTTCACCTCAAAGTGGCTTCCTTCCTACCGGACACCAACGAGAAACGGAGTCCCTGCTTCCTCTGCGCATGGAACAGAAGGAAAGTACTCTTTGACGAAGCACAAAAAATGGGGTTCCGAAAAATTGCCTTCGGACACCACCAAGATGACCTCATCCAAACTGCTCTCCTCAACCTGACCTTTGCCGGAAGTTTCAACACCATGCCCGTCCTCCTGAAGATGAGGAAATTTGACATGACGCTCATCCGCCCCATGGCTGCCATCCCGGAAAGCCTACTGAAAGAATGGGCGGCGCTGCAGAACTATCAACCTCTGATCAAAACCTGCCCACACGAAACTCAAGGGAATCGACTGAAAATGAAACAACTCGCGGAACAGATGGAACGTCTGAACCCGGACTATCGACACAGCATCTGGCACGCCATGGAGAAAAGCGGAATACTCATTGAAGAAATGGCTGACAACGAAGAGAACGCTCTTTCATTTTGATTCCATAATTCTCAAACCCTCGTCTTTCCATCCTATTTTACTGAAAAAAGAGAAATCCTCTCAAAAAAAGTGAATCAGAGGATGGTCTCTTTCCCTAAATCTGCTAACTTTGCGGCAGTTTCAAGACAAGCCCCACGAAAGTTCGGCTCATTCATCATTCTATATTATTCTTAAAACATTTCTCTTATGAGCGGTAAACTCGCTAACACGGGATATATTTCGCAAATCATCGGCCCCGTGGTCGATGTGGCTTTTGACACAGAAGGCAAAGCAGCCGAAGAAGTGCTGCCTCGCATCCACGAGGCTCTGAAAGTGACTCACCCCGACGGAAGAACCATCACCCTCGAAGTGCAACAGCACATCGGAGAGGACACCGTCCGCACCGTGGCGATGGACAACACCGACGGACTGAGCCGAGGACTGAAAGCAGTCTGCTGCGGCGCACCCATCTCCATGCCTACCGGCGCACAAATCAAAGGACGAATGATGAACGTGACCGGAGACACCATCGATGGTCTGAAAAACTTGGACAGAACATCCGGCATGTATCCCATCCACCGCGAACCGCCTAAGTTCGAAGACCTGAAAACGGGTAGCGAGGTGCTCTTCACCGGCATCAAGGTGATTGACCTGCTCGAACCCTATGCCAAAGGCGGAAAAATCGGACTCTTCGGAGGTGCCGGCGTGGGTAAGACGGTGCTCATCATGGAACTCATCAACAACATCGCCAAAGGACACGACGGCTTCTCCGTCTTTGCCGGTGTGGGGGAACGTACACGCGAAGGAAACGACCTGCTCCGAGAAATGATTGAAAGCGGCGTCGTTCGCTATGGCAAAGCCTTCGAGGAAGCCATGGAACGCGGAGAATGGGACTTGTCAAAAGTGGATTACAACGAAGTGGAAAAGAGTCAAGCCACCCTCGTCTATGGACAGATGAACGAACCTCCCGGCGCACGTGCCTCCGTGGCTCTCTCCGGACTCTCCATCGCCGAGAGTTTCCGCGATGCCGGTGCCAAAGACGGCAAAACCGCAGACATCCTTTTCTTCATCGACAACATCTTCCGATTCACACAGGCTGGTAGTGAGGTGTCCGCCTTGATGGGACGTATGCCCTCCGCCGTGGGCTATCAGCCTACACTCGCCAGCGAAATGGGTGCGATGCAGGAACGCATCACCTCCACCCGAAACGGCTCCATCACTTCTATCCAGGCAGTCTATGTGCCCGCCGACGACTTGACCGACCCGGCACCTGCCACCACCTTCACCCACCTGGATGCCACCACGGTGCTCAGCCGTAAAATCACGGAGTTGGGTATCTACCCCGCCGTGGACCCGCTGGAATCCACCTCCCGCATCCTCGACCCCAAGGTCATCGGAGAAGCACACTATCAATGTGCACAACGCGTGAAGCAAATCCTCCAAAAATACAAAGAACTTCAAGACATCATCGCCATCCTCGGCATGGATGAACTCTCTGAGGAAGACCGCATCACCGTGAACCGCGCTCGACGCGTGCAACGCTTCCTGAGCCAGCCGTTCACCGTGGCAGAGAAATTCACCGGCGTGGAAGGTGTCATGGTGCCCATCGAAGAGGTCATTCGCGGTTTCAACATGATTCTGGACGGCGAGGTGGACCACCTGCCCGAACAGGCATTCCTCAATGTCGGCACCATCGACGATGCCATCGAAAAGGGAAAGAAACTGTTGGCACAAGCCTAAGTCCTCTCTTGAGGGGTGTTCTAAAATTAGGTTGAACTGGGTTTTGATTTCTGAAAGATGAACTTTTGTCAGCGGAGAAAGAAGCATAGCGGGCTATGTGACTGACGAAACCTACAAAAGGACGTGCTAAGAAACGACTTACTCATATAAGACTCTACGACCAAAACATACAAACGCTTTCTTTTGAACGCTCCTTATCCCGTAATTTATAGAACACACCTTGAATATAAACCACTGCGCGTGATATGATGAAAGTAAATATCGTCTCCCCCGAGAAGACCTTATATAAAGGAGAAACGGACAGCGTGATGCTTCCCGGAGAAATGGGACGCTTTGAGGTGTTGCAAAACCACGCCCCCATCATCTCCACCCTGACAGCAGGCGAAATTGTCTGCCGAGGAAGCGAAGACTTCCGCATCGAAATCAAAACGGGATTCGTGGAAGTGGAACACAACGTGGTTTCCATCTGCGTGGAAACGGCGTGAAACAAGAAGAACGGCTGAAAACTGATTCTCCGATTCTCTTGAAAATTTCCCATCCTCCCATGAAAAAGGAAAACAAAACGCTTCTGCTCTTCTGGTCCATTGAGACCTTGCTCTACCTCCTGTCTGCCCCCCTGCTCTACTTCACAGACCTCGCTTTCGGAGGACAACAGGTCGCCATGCAACAGGTTCCGTTCATCATGATGGTGACACTCCTGTTCTTCATCATCGCCATCCTGACCTACACCCTGCACAGCCGGCTGGTGAAAAGCGGCGGAAAGAAAATCATGATGTTCTATCTTGCCAGCAAGGTCGGAAAACTCCTGCTGACGCTGACAATCTTGGTCATCTATGCCGTCGCCGTGAAAAACAACCTCCTCTACTTCACCGCAAGCCTGGGATGGCTATACCTCATCGGACTCATCATCACGACGCTCTATTTCTCAGAATCAGAGAAACAACAAAAACAATCAAAATGAAGTTGAACATTCTCACACATTCACTCAGAATCATTGTCTTAGGTCTCCTTCTCTGCTTCTTCCCCTCACAAGGAAGATGCTCGGAAGCAGCTCAGGAAGAGGGCGGAATTGATGTGAAGGAAATCGTCCTGGGACACTTGAGCGATGCCTACGAATGGCACATCTGCTCCGTCAACGGACATCACGTGTCGATTCCCCTTCCTGTCATCGTTCAAAACCATGACGGAGAATGGTTCTTCTTCAGTTCTTCCGAATTTCACAAGAGTGGGGACAACACCTTCGGCGCTTTCTTCCTGAACCAGGAGCAAAACGGCAAAATCTATGAAAAACTGCCTGACGGAACCGTTGAACGCCCCTTGGATCTGAGCATCACCAAAGACGTGGTGCAAATTTGGATTGTGGTTGTCCTCATGCTCTGCATCTTCCTCAGCACAGCAAAATGGTATAAGAAGAAAACACCCGACACGCCTGCTCCCAACGGCTTTGTCGGACTGGTGGAAATGTTCGTCATGTCCATTTTGGACGACCTCATCAAACCCTCAGTGGGAGAGAAACACTACCGCAAATATGCACCGTTCCTCCTGACCGCCTTCTTCTTCATCTTCATCACCAACCTTTTGGGACTCATCCCCATCTTCCCGGGCGGAGCGAACATCACCGGTAACATCAACATCACCTTCTTCCTTGCCATCTGCACCTTCTTGCTCATCAATCTTTTTGGCAACAAGGAATATTGGAAGGAAATCTTCTGGCCGCCCGTGCCAACTTGGCTGAAAGTGCCCGTGCCGATGATGCCGGTCATTGAACTCTTCGGCATCTTCACAAAGCCTTTCGCCCTGATGGTTCGTCTCTTCGCCAACATGATGGCAGGACACGCCATCATCCTCTCCATCACGTGCATCATCTTCATCACATTCCAGATGGGCATTGGCATCGGCGCCCCCATGACACTCGCCAGTCTGGTCATGATGATTTTCATGAACGCCTTGGAACTCTTGGTGGCATTCATCCAAGCCTACGTGTTCACCATGCTCAGCGCCGTGTTCATCGGCTTGGCTCACCCTGAACACCACGAGTGAAAGAAAAAGAAACATCCTTACTGAAATCATTCAATAAATCACTTTAAAACATTCATTCTTATGTTATTACTCGCATTGTTAGAAGCAGCAGGTATTGCTAAATTAGGTGTTGGCCTCGGCGCAGGTATCGCAGCCATCGGTGCCGGTCTCGGAATTGGCAAAATTGGTAGCGCAGCCATGGAAGCCATTGCGCGTCAGCCGGAAGCAACGGGTGACATCCGCTCCAACATGATTATCATTGCAGCCCTCGTGGAAGGTGTGGCACTCTTCGCCGTGATTGTTTGCCTCCTCTGCTTGTTCATCTAATCTTTTTTCTCTCTATGCAGTCAATCAATCTGCCCTCTATTTTAACTCCGGATGCCGGTCTCCTCTTTTGGATGCTGCTGGCATTCCTCGTGGTCTTCTTCTTTGTGGCAAAGTTTGGGTTCCCCGTCATCATCAAGATGGTGGAAGAACGCAAAAAATACATTGACGAGGCTCTGGGGAAAGCACGCGAAGCCAACGAGAAACTGGCAGACATCCAACTGGAAAGCGAGCGAATGCTGAATGAAACACGCAACCAACAGGCTGAAATCCTCAAACAGGCAAAACAGTCCGGCGAAAACATCATCCAGCAAGCACGTGAAAAAGCACAAAACGAAAGTGCTGCCATGATGCAAGAGGCAAAAAAGCAGATTGAGGCAGAAAAAGAGAATGCACTTCGAGAAATTCGCCAAACTGTGGCTGACCTCTCCGTCATTATTGCAGAAAAAGTGGTGCGACAGCACCTTGCCGACCAAACTTCTCAACAACAACTCATCGAAAAACTCTTGGACGAAAGTCTGAAAGAGAACTGAGCACCGTCTGAAACCACTGAAGACAATCTGAAAGAGAACAACTTCTCTGACAGATGATTGAGAAAAGTCGAGAAAGGAGGAGAACAAAACCACCTGTCTCCGAATTTCACTGCGAAGTACATTCATTCCCACACATTATTATATATATAATGGATTCTGGTATCATCTCCATGCGTTATGCCAAAGCACTTCTCTGCTTTGCCAAAGAAAACAAAGAAGAAGAGTTGGTCTATGCCGAAGTCAAAAAACTGGCTGAAGCATTCGTGGCGGTTCCCGACTTCAAGCGGGCTCTGCTGAACCCCATCCTCTCGGAAGAGAAGAAAAACAAACTCGTTCTTGCCGCTGCATGCAACGAAGCAAAACCCAGCCACGCTCTCGCACGCTTCACGAAACTCCTGCTGGAGAAGAAACGTGCGGAACAACTCCAACTGGTGGCTTTGACTTACGCTGACCTATACCGTAAAGAACAGGGAATCACTTTGGGACGCCTCACAGTGCCCTCCCCCATCTCAAAAGAGTTGAGGGAACATCTGCAAAAATGGATTGAGACAAAAGCACAATCCAAGGTTAGTCTTGAGGTCAAAGAGAACCCTGACATCATTGGAGGTTTCATCTTGGAATATGACAACCAACAATTTGATGCCAGTGTGAAAACACAACTGAACAAAATCAGAAGAGCACTTCAATGACCTCCTGAAACCTCCAACCATCATCCATCATCTACAACAGCAACAAAGAAATGTCGAACAATATCAAACCCAGTGAAGTGAGCGAAGTCCTTCTTCGTGAACTCCGCAACACAGACAACGATGTCAAGTTTGAGGAAGTGGGAGTCGTGCTCTCCATCGGAGACGGCGTGGCTCACATCTACGGTCTGACCAACGTGACCGAGAACGAACTCATCGAATTTGACAACGGAGTGATGGCAGTGGCGATGAACCTCGAAGAGGACAATGTCGGTGCCGTGCTACTCGGCTCTTCCGAAGGCATCAAAGAAGGACAAAATGTGAAGCGAACCGGTAAAGTCGCATCCATTGAAGTCAGCCAGGAAATGCTGGGACGCGTCATTGACCCTCTGGGAAATCCGCTCGACGGTGGCAAAGCCATCGGCGGAAAAAAATATCTCATGCCCCTGGACCGCAAGGCGCCGGGCGTGATTTATCGACAGCCCGTCACACAGTCCCTCCAAACCGGTCTGAAAAGCGTGGACTCCATGATTCCCATCGGACGAGGACAACGCGAACTCATCATCGGTGACCGACAAACCGGAAAGACTGCCATCGCCATCGACACCATCATCAACCAAAAGGATAACTACGCATCGGGAGACCCCGTCTATTGCATCTATGTCGCCATCGGTCAGAAAGCATCTACCGTGGCAGCCTTGGTGGAGACACTGAGAAAAGCCGGCGCACTGGACTACACCGTGGTGGTCAGCGCCACCGCAGGAGCACCCGCCGCCATGCAATACTACGCACCCTTTGCAGGAGCTGCCATCGGCGAGTTCTTCCGCGACCGCGGACAGCACGCGCTTGTGGTCTATGATGACCTCTCAAAACAGGCAGTGGCATATCGAGAAGTGTCCCTGATTCTCCGCCGTCCCTCCGGACGTGAAGCCTACCCCGGCGATGTCTTCTATCTCCACTCCCGCCTGCTGGAACGCGCAGCAAAAATCAACAACCAGCAAGAGGTGGCAGAAAAGATGAACGACCTGCCCGAATGTCTGAAGGGAGAAGTGAAGGGCGGAGGCTCGCTCACCGCACTTCCCATCATTGAAACACAAGCCGGTGACGTTTCAGCCTATATCCCCACCAACGTGATTTCCATCACCGACGGTCAGATTTACTTGGACACCAACCTCTTCAACCAGGGCTTCCGTCCCGCCATTGACGTCGGCATCTCCGTGAGCCGTGTCGGTGGTTCTGCACAAATCAAGAGCATGAAGAAGGTCGCAGGTACGCTGAAAATTGACCAGGCACAGTATCGAGAACTGGAAGCCTTCGCCAAATTTGCTTCCGACATGGATGCTGTGACAGCCATGACCATTGACCGAGGAAGAAAGAACAACAAGCTGCTCATTCAGGCACAGTACAGCCCGATGCCCGTGGCAGAACAAGTTGCCATCCTCTATTGCGGAACGAAAGGACTCCTCCGAAACATCCCGCTCGAAAAGGTGGAAGACTTCCAAGAGCACTTCCTTCAAACAGTGCGCACCCATCACGCCGACACCATCCTCGCACCCCTGGCTGCAGGAAACCTTTCAGCCGAAGTGTCTGCACTGATCGAGAAGGTGGCAGCAGAAACCAGCCAAATGCTGGTGGCAGCACAATGAGCAAAAGTTTCTTCAGCGGTGTTCTAAAAATTAGGTTGAGTTGATTTTTCTTTTGAACGTTCCTTATCCCGTAATTTATAGAACACCCCTTCAATTAAAACAGCACCCTCTAACTCTTTAAATACGCCTCATGGCATCACTCAAAGAAGTTAAAAACCGCATTGCCTCCGTCAAAAACACTCGCAAAATCACGAGTGCGATGAAGATGGTTGCCTCCTCCAAGTTGCACCACGCTTGTGCGGCAATTGAGAGCATGCGGCCGTATGCCTCAAGACTGGAGCAGATTCTTCTGCGCTTCAACAACGCCTCGGAAGGAAGCATTGAAAATCCTTTTGCCGTGGAGAAGAAAGAGGTGAAAAAGGTCTCCATCGTCCTGTTCACTTCCAACTCCTCGCTCTGCGGTGCTTTCAATGCCAACGTCATCCGAGCCTTCCAGAAGAAAGTGGCTCACTTCCGGGAACAGGGCATTGAAGTCGAACAGGTCTTTCCCATCGGAAAGAAGGCTGCAGAAGCGGTGAAAAAAATGGGGTTCGAACTGAAGGAAGACTTTTCCGACATGCTGGACCACCCCTCCTACAAGAAAGCCTCCGCACTCGCCATCCAACTGATGGAACTCTTCTCCAAAGATGAAACAGACCAAATTGAACTCATCTACCATCACTTCAAGAGTGCAGGGTCACAGGTCTTGATTGAGGAAACCTATCTCCCGGCGTCAGAGTCTTCTGTCACCGAAAGCGAAGCCGACACTGCCGCGCCGCAGACTTCTTCCGACTTCATCATTGAACCGAATGCGGAGACCGTGGCTGCGAAACTGATTCCACTTTCGCTCCACCTCAAAATCTACACCGCTCTGCTCGACAGTCTCGCAAGTGAACATGCAGCACGCGTGATTGCCATGCAAACCGCCACCGACAACGCTGACGACTTGCTGCAGCAACTCAACCTCACCTACAACAAGACACGTCAGCAAGCCATCACGGCTGAACTGCTGGACATCGTTGGTGGAAGCATGCAATAAAAACGAACTCCTTTTTAGTAATATGAAAATAATAAGTTGCGTCAGATTTGAATGACATTTTCGAGGTTAGATTTTCACCCGAAGAAGGAGCATAGCCGTAGCTATGTGACTGATGAGGGAGGAAATATGGAACGAAAAGATTTTCAAAGATGATGCAGGTTATTTTTTGAGGATTACTTAACACCAATCATCTCAACCATGTGGCGGAAAATTCCGTCGCATGGTTTTGGAGTTTTCTAAGAATTAGATTGAATTGAGTTTTGATTTCTTAGAGAATAGTTCCCTTTTAGTAATATTAGAACATCGGCAACATGAGAAGAAAGAATCCTAAACTCCTTTCCTTTTTGACCGTACTCCTGCTGCTCTCGCTCTGTCCTTTCAAAGCTTGGGCACTGATTCCGGAGGTGCCAACCTACGTGGGAAAATATCGGTTGAAGTTAGTGACTTCCAAAAACGAAATCAGCGCGGACAAATACTATGTCATTCTTCAACAATCCACGAAAGATGGGAATCTCTATGCGATGAACCAGACCTTCAGAACCACAGGTGCTCAAAAATTGCTGTGTGACAACCTCACCACCAACCCGGAGAAGCTGGACGAAGACAATTTGTTTGTCATCAGTTACTACTCAAGCAAAAAAGCCTATCTATTAGCAGCGAAGAACAAACCTAACACTTATTATATCGGGGATACCAACAATTTTACAACGGTCACCAACAAGAGCTATGGCGCCGTTTGGACTTTCAACACGGAAAAAGTGCGGGGGGCAGTTGTTTTGTATGACAAAAAGCAAGAGAACATTTTAGGTTATAGTATTATCAATAATTACTATAGTCTCTACAACCCCACAAGCTTTAACGACACAGACTATAGTTGTGCGCTCATCTACGAAGTTGAGGAATGTCGCGAACAAGTGGGCACGATTGTCGTCGGAACCAAGGAAGGCTACGGCACTTTCTTCAGTGACAATGCCTACGTCATGCCCAACGGACTCTGCGGCTACACTGTCACCGAAGCCAACAACACCAGTGAGACGCTGACCATCTCACCCGTCTATCCAGCCGGAAGCACCGTGCCCGCACAAACTGCCTTGCTCGTGAAAGGAGAACAGGGAAGTTATGCCGCATTTGCCCCCATCACCACAGAAGCGGCAGCACAAAGCCCCAAATCCGCCAGCGCAAACAACCTGCTCTACGGAACATCCACCGATGCCATCACCACGGCGCCCACAGAGGAGGCTTATTATTTCTACAAACTCTACTATCTCAACTCCGTGGATGGAGAGAACAGCAACTTAGGATTCTATTGGGGACAAGAATCCGGCGGTCCTTTCACCAATGCAGCCAACAAAGCCTACATGGCAATCAAACAAAGCGAGGCTCTGCAAATCGTGGGATTCGCCCTCCCCTATCAAAGCGTGACAGGAATGAATTCCCTCACCACCGAACCGGACGCACGCTTGAACGACGGAAAGACCTACACACTCTCCGGCACGCTCGTGACCACAGACAGTGAAGGGAAACTACCCGCCGGAATCTACATCCGAAACGGACGAAAAGTGCTCATTTCCAAGTAAGTTTTTCTCAAACCTTAGAACTCAGAAATGAAGGAAAAATATATTGCTCCCCACAGCTGCATGATGCTGTTTTCCCCCGAAAGTCATCTCCTTTCGATTTCCGGCGAAGAGAAAGTGAATTTCGGAAACCAATACTCTGACAACGGTGCCACGCAACAATTCTCCAACAAGCGCGGCAGTTCCACCCTTTGGGCAGACATGGAAGAATAAGTCACACCCAAACCCAAAAAGAATGAAACACTATGATGTTTGCATGACCATTGCCGGCTCCGACCCCTCAGGCGGAGCCGGCATTGTGGCAGACCTGAACACCTTCCACCGTCTGGGGTGCTACGGTCAAGCCGTCATCACCTCCATCACCATTCAAAACTCTTTGGGGGTCGCCGACAGCCACCCCCTGCCGCCAGAACTGGTGGAGGCACAAATCAACGTGGTCATGGAAGACCTCATGCCCGCCGCCGTGAAAATCGGAATGGTCAGCAGCGCTCCCATCGTCGAAGCCATCTGTCGCTCCCTGGATGCTCACGCCCCGCGCTTTGTCGTCGCAGACCCGGTCATGATTTCTTCCTCCGGCTTCCCACTCACCAACTTGGAAGCCATGAAAACCGTGATGCCAAGCCTCATCCGCCGCATCAGTCTGCTCACCCCCAACATCCCCGAAGCGCAGTTCCTGACCGGAAGCGATACCACCGATGCTTCCCAACTTGTGCGCCTCATGAGCGAACGCCATCCCGAGACCTCCATCCTCGTGAAAGGCGGTCACAGTCCCGAAGGGGTCACCGACTGGCTCTACGATGCAAAAGAAAAGAACTTCGCTTCCTTCCACGGAAACCGAGTGGAAACCCGCAACAACCACGGCACCGGCTGTGTGCTCTCCTCCGCCATTGCAGCCTACACGGCAAAAGGACTTTCTTTGACCGAGGCTGTCGGGAAAGCAAAAACCTTCCTTCAGCAAGCCTTGGAGAAAGGGGCAGACTATGATGCCGGAAAAGGACACGGCGGCAGTTTCCTTTTGTAAGTCTGAACTACGTGTGCTTCCCAAAACCCGGCTTTTCCCCCTCAAAACCAAGTTTCAGACAGAAGAACACCCCTCAACCCCTTCTTCCCACCTTTCAAACAAAGAAAAGTCGTCAGAAAACCCTCTGTTTCCCCGCAGTTCACTAATTTTGCAGTCAGAAAGGTACACGGGAAGAAACACAAACCCTCCCTTTATTTCTACATTTGAATCACCAAAATTGAATTTAAGCATGAAAGCATTCGTATTTCCCGGTCAGGGCGCACAGTTTGTAGGTATGGGTAAAGACCTTTATGAAAAGCACCCCATTGCCAAGCAACATTTTGAACAAGCCAACGAGATTCTCGGCTTCCGCATCACAGACATCATGTTCTCAGGCACGGACGAAGAGTTGAAGCAGACGAAAGTCACTCAACCCGCCATGTTCCTCCACAGCGTGGTGAGCGCCCTCTGTCTGGGTTCCGCTTTTGAACCCGCAATGGTTGCCGGTCACTCTTTGGGCGAACTCTCCGCCCTCACCGCCGCCCGCTGCCTCAACTTTGAGGACGGTTTGAAGTTAGTGGCTGCCCGCGCCATTGCCATGCAGAAAGCCTGTGAGGCATGCCCCGGCACCATGGCTGCCATCATCGCCCTTGCTGATGAGAAAGTGGAAGAAGTCTGCGCCGCCGTGCGTGAAGAAAGCGGAAAGGTGGTGGTTCCTGCCAACTACAACTGCCCCGGTCAGCTCGTCATCTCCGGCGAAGCAGAAGCCATCGACATCGCGTGCCAGCGTCTGAAAGAAGCAGGTGCGAAACGTGCACTCGTCCTCCCCGTCAGCGGTGCCTTCCACTCTCCCCTGATGCTCCCCGCACAAGAAGAACTGGAAAAAGCCATCGCAGCCACCGAGTTCCACACTCCCGTCTGCCCCGTCTATCAGAACGTGGACGCTAAACCCCACACCGACCCCGAGGAAATCAAGGCGAACCTCATCGCTCAACTCACTGCCTCCGTGCGCTGGACGGAAGAAGTGCAAAACATGGTGGCAGACGGAGCCACAAGCTTCACAGAATGCGGACCCGGAAAAACCCTCCAAGGAATGATTGCCAAAATCTGCAAAGGAAACGAGAACGTCTCCATTCACGGCGTTAATGATTAAAAACTAAATCCAAAAACCAAACAAAGGGGCTGCGTCAAAGCATCATCGCCAAAGACGCAGCCCCTGCAACGTAACAAAAAGCCTCGGAGAAAAAGATATGCGCCCCGTCATCTATCAAATCTTCACACGCCTCTACGGCAACAAAACAAAAAACAACAAACCCAACGGAACGCTCCAGGAGAACGGTTCCGCAAAAATGAACGACATCACGGCGACCAAACTCCAAAGAATCTCACGCATGGGATTCACGCACGTCTGGTTCACAGGACTCATCGAACACGCCACACAGACGGACCATACCGCCTTCGGAATCAGCAAAGATCATCCCGCCGTGGTCAAAGGAAAAGCAGGCTCGCCCTACGCCATCAAGGACTACTATGACATCGACCCGGACCTCGCCGTCAGCGTGCCGGACAGAATGAAGGAGTTCAAAGCACTCCTCAACCGAACTCACAAGGCGGGACTGAAAATGGTCATCGACTTCGTCCCCAATCACGTCGCCAGACACTACCACAGTGACGCCGCCCCCAAAGGTGTGGAAGACCTCGGCGAAAAAGACGACACCACAAAAGGGTTTGACCCACAAAACAACTTCTACTATCTCCCAGGGCAGCAACTCCGCACCGACTTCGCCCGTTCCGCCGCACAAACCGAACCCTACGTCGAACTACCCGCAAAAGCCACCGGGAACGACTGCTTCAACGCTTCACCCTCAAGAAATGACTGGTATGAAACGGTGAAGTTGAACTATGGCATTGACTATCAAGGCGGACGCGCCACCCACTTCTCCCCCACTCCCTCCACCTGGAAAAAGATGACGGACATCTTGCTCTTCTGGGCAGAAAAAGGGGTCGATGCCTTCCGCTGCGACATGGCGGAGATGGTGCCCACAGCTTTCTGGAGCCACGCCGTGGCTGCCGTGAAGAAAGAACATCCCGACGTGCTTTTCATTGGAGAGGTATATAACCCGGCGCAATACCGCGACTACCTCGCCGCCGGCTTTGACTACCTTTATGACAAGGTCGGACTCTATGACACTCTGCGAGCCATTGTTTGCGGAAACGCCTCCGCTTCCTGCATCACCTCCTGCTGGCAGGCGACTGACGACATCAAGGAACACATGCTTCATTTCCTTGAAAACCACGATGAACAACGAATCGCTTCTGCCTATTTTGCAGGAAACGCAGAGAAGGCAAAACCGGCGTTGGCTGCAGGAGCACTGATGAGTCCGGGAGCCTACATGGTCTATGCCGGACAGGAAATCGGAGAAGCAGGCATGGATGCGGAAGGATTCAGCGGAAACGATGGAAGAACCACCATTTTTGACTACTGGAATCCTGCCTCCCTGCAAAAACTCACCGCTCCCGCCTTTGAGAAAAAACTCACCCCGGAAGAGGCTGCCCTCTATGACTACTATCAAAAAATCCTCACGCTCTGCAACAGCCGAAAGGCATTTGCACAAGGTGGATTCTTTGATTTACAATATGCTAACTACGGAAGAGACTACGGCTACAACTGCGACCGTCAATACTCCTTCCTTCGTCATTTCGGCCGTGAGGTCTATCTCGTCGCCGTCAATTTTGCCCCCGCCTCCGTGCAGGTAGGCATCAAAATTCCGTCCCACGCTTTTGACGTCTTGAAACTCCGCGAGGGAACGAAATCTGCCGTCAGCGTCATGACGGAAGAGACCGTCACCGTTGAACTGCGTCCCGACGCTCCGCTCTACGTGCAGTTGCCTGCCTACGGCGTGACCGTCCTGAGGCTCTGACATGCGGCATCCATCCCCCTCTCTCCTCACCTTTCGCCTTTTTCAGGGGGATTATGAATCCGGAGTTGATTCTTGATTCCTTGAAGATGAGCTCTTGTCTGTGAAGGAAGAAGCATAACGGGTCATGTGACTGACGAAACTTTACAAAAGGGCGCACTAAGAAGCCTGCCCGTAAATTAGCTTTTTCCTTTGAACGCTCCTTATGCCCTATTTTATAGAACATCCCCTCATTTAGAACACACCCTTCCACACATGAAAACTCTCATCGCCGACAGCGGCAGCACCAAAACCGACTGGGCACTCGTGGAGAACGGCAACGTCGCTCTGCGCGTCAAAACACAAGGCATGAATCCTCTGGTCATGACCGAGGATGTGATTCTTCGTTTGTTGCGTGACGAACTTCTGCCCGCACTCTCCGACCGACCGGAGCGCGTAGAGTTTTTGGGAGCGGGCTGTCGCGGAAAAGGTTTGGAACGAATGAAAGCGACGCTGCAAGAGGTGTTCGGACCTGCTTGCAGCGTCAGCGTGCATTCTGATTTGGAAGGTGCAGCCGTGGCTCTGTTCGGCAAGACGGAGGGTATCGCCTGCATTCTCGGCACGGGCAGCAACAGTGGCGTTTGGGACGGAAAAGCCTTGGTGGCAAACACACCGTCGATGGGCTATGTCCTGGGCGACGAAGGCGGAGGAGTCTCTCTCGGACGCCGACTGCTCAGCGACGTCTGCAAGCAACAGCTGCCCGAGACGCTTTCCCGCACTTTCTGGTCGGAAAGCGGTCTCTCAGTGGATGAGATTATTGAACAGGTCTATCGCGGCGCGACTCCCAATCGTTTCCTTGCCTCCCACGCTCCTTTTCTTCTTGCCCACCGCCGCGAGCCCGCTGTCGTGAACTTGCTGGCGGAGGAGTTTGAGCGTTTCTTCCGCCGCAACGTGTGTGTCTATGCCCGCCCCGACCTTCCCGTTTCGTTTGTCGGCGGCATCGCCTGTGCCTTCCGCGAAGAAGTGGAGGCTGCCGCCCGTCGCTGCGGCTTGCAACCCGTGCAGTTCCTGCAAGCCCCGATGGAAGGTCTCGTCTCGCGGTTCTGAAACAGCGTTCGGCAGAACAAGGCTCGTCTCCGAGCATAAGTTCCACGAAAAAGAAAGAAGGTGCGAATCATACAGAAAGAAGGTGCGTTGAAATCGTTCAACACACCTTCTTTCTTTTTCGTGGGCACTGAGGGATTCGAACCCCCGACCCTCTGCTTGTAAGGCAGACGCTCTG